>Ga0187893_10001785_pt1 | contig 49753 bp, 58 predicted proteins | sample MA1701074metaG_FD_139574 | JGI IMG/M metagenome (GOLD analysis project Ga0187893, IMG submission 139574) | White microbial mat communities from a basaltic lava cave in the Kipuka Kanohina Cave System on the Island of Hawaii, USA - MA170107-4 metaG ... | reverse complement strand
GCCCAGGTCGTCGTCGATCACGCGGACCGCGGAGCGGGGCCAGCCCAGCCCGGCGGCTCGGTCGGCCAGGTCATACTGGCGGGCGGTGGACTCGCGGTTGCGGTCGACCTGGGCGAGGGTGGACTGGCGGGCGTAGATGACCGCCCCCCGGCGTAGGTGCGACCCGGTGATCTTACGCTCACTCATCGCCGGCCTCTGTGGCTGTGGGGGCGGCGGCTTTGGCGATCAGGCCGGCCAGCAGGCTGATCACCGCGCTCGTCTGCGCGGGGGGCAGCTGGTCGAGCAGGGGTGGCGTCGGTGCCGGGTCGAGTACCAGACTGAGCTGGGTGGGCTGCACGGTCCTCCTCCTTGGAAGGCGATGGCCGTGCAGCCTGCTCTGCCACCTCCTTGCTCCCCTCCTCCAGCCCCTCGACCTCGACGTGCACCGAGTGGCCGAGCTCCGGCCGAGCCTGCTCGACCCCGCGGTGAAGCACCCGCCCGAAGCCCTCGTCGGCCGCGACCTCCCACTCCACCGGGACCGCCCGTTGCGGCATCCCGCCACCGTTCAGCGGGTCAGGCGCCAGCCGGGTCCACAGCACGACGCCGTCGGGCAGCGGGTCACCCGACGCCACCCCAAGCGTGAACAGCCCCGCCTCTCCCTCCGCTGACGCCCACGCGACCGGGAGCCGCTGGGTCGCGAGCACGCCGACCCGCGGCACCGACACCGGCGCCGCGCAGCAGCCCCCGCCTCCTCAACCGCAAACTCCCGCCCCTCATGATGCTCCTCCACAGCCCCGCTGTCCTACCCGTCCCGCTCAGGTAACCCCCGCGCCGTGACACCCCACCGACGCGCCCGCAAGCGCAACGTGAACGTTGCACGGCCCCCCGCCGCCCGTCTGGCGGATGCGCCTACGGATGGTGGGCGCCCGCCGGCCCCTTTCCTGCACAGCAGCTCATGCCGGCTGGCGCCGTCACCCCGGATGATGAGAATCAGGCAAACCGTGCTTGTGGCCAGGATCCGTCCTGTGGCCAGGATTCGGCACGCATGCGTGCCGAATCCTGGCCATAAGGATCGCTGGAGAGCGCGAACCCGGCAAACCGGGCGGGCTATGGGCCGATTCTCATCTCAGTGTCCATGTTGGCGTTGCCGGCCTCCCGTGAATGATGAAATATGCACGCAGAGTGCTGTGCTGTTCACTATCCGTCCGTGCCTTGGCTATTTTCTGAGCAGTGCAGATTGCCGGCATAACTCTGCACGATGCAGCTCCTCTTGCGAGGAACGACTGAGGAACGCTCCCGGAACACCGCCTCGCGCATCCTGTGATCAACATCGATCGACTGGGAGGGTTCGCGGTGATCCATCGCACGGCACATCAGCAGCTGCAGGCGCGGTTCCGAGGTGCCCTGCTGCGACCGGGGAGGAAGGCTACGAACAAGCTCGGAGGTTCTGGAATGGCGCGATCGACCGGCGCCCCGCGTTGATCGCGAGATGCGTCGGGTCTGACGACGTGGTGGCAGCCGTCCGATTCGCCCGCGACCACGACCTGTTGGTCTCGGTACGGGGCGGAGGCCACGCGGCCGGGCACGCCGCCTGCGACGACGGGCTGATGATCGACCTGTCGCTGATGAAGTCGATCACGGTCGATCCAGCCTCAAGCACGACCCTGACCGCTTCGACATCGGCCGTGCTGACTCCCGGCACCTCGCGTTTGGTGCCGGCCCTCACTTCTGCCTCGGCGCGTCGCTCGCTCGCATGGAAGGAGCGATCACGCTACAGACTATCGCCGAGCGGCTCGTGGACCCCGCCCTCGCGACTGACCAGCTTCGGTACACGAACAGCCTCGCCGTCCGCAGCTTAGAGGAGCTTCCCATCACGTTCAGAGACCTCAAGCCGGCACGTGATTGGGCGTGATCAAACTCTCCCGGCGACCGTTGTCTCCGACGAGATCACTGCGGAAGTTCAGAGGACGGTGTGTGGAGCATTCGCGACGTAGGCGTCGTGAATGCTCCACACAAGTGGTGTTCGCGGGCTAACGAAGTCCAACTCGCAAGTCGCCTAACCGACCCCACCCGACCCCATCCTCGCGCCGTTCAAGAGGTTTTCACCTTAGCCGAACAGTACCTTTCGACGCGGCTTCTAGGATCGTCGTTCAGTCGGTTGCGCAGCAGCATCACGGCGCGGAAGGCCGCACGCACTGCCTCCTCGCTCGGGTTAAGGCGGGGATCCACGGCGAGTGAATTGAGCATGCCGATCAGCATCTCTAGGCGATTGGCAGGATCCTTCGGCAGTCCCTCAACCTTCCTGTCGTTGGGGTCATGGCAACGGTCACCCTTGACGATCGTTCGACGGATGCCGCCATTCTCGTATAGTGCCTCTTCACCGTAGCGTTCGAGCAGGATCTTTCTCACCCAGTAGGCGGCCCCGACCGTGAGACGCTTTGGGAGAGGGCTGTTGAGGTCGGCCCCGGCTGTACCGTACGCCTCACGAACCGCTATACGATACTGAGAAGAACGGCCTTTCAGATCGTGCGGTTCACCGTGGGGCCCCGGGAACTCATGGCGTAAGCCGACGAGCAGCTCGGCAATCGTCCGATAATAAACTTGCACGCGTCGCTCTATCTTATCTAATTCTCCCTCGATTGAGATGGCGTCATGGATCGCTTTGATCAATTTCGCCTGGAGATCTCGTTGCTTGCTGGTTCGTTCGTATGCACACGATGGCTTCGGTGCATTATTCATGTCCCACCTCCAAGGGCTCAACGCTTAACGATTCGCAAGCGCCTCATAAATTCCCAAATGCTTCTAAACTTGACTCTTGCTCCTTCCTCCTATGGCAGGCCTCTGCACGCCGGCTGACGTGTCAGGTGCTTCATTGCGGGGGGAGGAGACACCACTCTCCCGAAAGACGGCCCTAGCCTTCCACAGATCACCTTTTGCGACTGCCCCAGCGTGTCCGACGGGTGTGCCGAGTCCGACCAGTCGGGTCGGACCAGAGCCCCGTTTGTGGTCGGCAAGGATCCTTGCCGACTTGATCTCATAACCGGGTCGTTAAATACTTTGGCCATCAGGGCTGCTCAATCCCGAGGGTCCTATCGATACAAGCTGTCCTTGCTCATTTTCCTGTCAGATTTTGCCAGGGCGTCGCCACCGCTCGCCTCATCCCTTTGCGTTCCAACCGCAAGCCGTCCGAAGCACTCATAGGGTTATCCTTTTTGGGGGTGTATTGTGTCTGTGACTGATATTGAGACGCCTGAGGTCAGTGTGAATGGTGATCGGCCGCAGTTGAGCTTGGGTACGAAGGCGGCGCGGAACTTGGCGACGACGACCAAGTCTGTGCCGCAGATGCAAGAGATCAGCTCGCGGTGGTTGCTGCGGGTGTTGCCGTGGGTGGAGGTCAAGGGCGGGGTGTATCGGGTCAACCGCCGCTTGGTCTATCAGGTGGGGGATGGTCGGGTGACGTTTACGACGACCGGGGCTGAGGTGCGGGTGATTCCCCAGGAGCTATGCGAGCTGGCGCTGCTGCGCGACTTCGACGACGTCGAGGTGTTGAGCGCGTTGGCGGACCGGTTCGTGCAACGGGAGTTCTCGGCCGGGGATGTGATCGTGGAGCGGGGGGCCTCGGCCGACCAGGTCTGTTTGATCGCGCATGGCAAGGTGAACAAGATCGGGACGGGCAAGTACGGTGAGGACACGGTCTTGGCGGTGCTCACCGATGGTGATCATTTCACGTATCAAGCGATCATCGAGTCGGGGGACACGTGGCCGTTTACGGTCAAGTGCGTGACCCGTTGTACGGTGTTGACGTTGTCGCAGCAGTCGTTTGAGGAGCTAGTGGCCCAGTCGGAGTCGTTGCGGGCGCATGTGGAGGCGTTTCGCGCGCGTCCGACGCATGCGCAAAACCGTTACGGTGAGGCCGAGATTGAGTTGTCCTCGGCGCCTGAGGAGGAGGAGGACCTGCCGGGGACATATGTGGATTATGAAGCCTCTCCGCGTGAGTATCATTTGAGCATGTCCCAGAGTGTGTTGCGGGTGCAGACCCGGGTGGCGGATCTGTACAACGATCCGATGAACCAGACTGAGCAGCAGTTGCGGCTGACGATTGAGGCGTTGCGGGAGCGCCAGGAGCATGAGATGGTCAACAACCGCGAGTTCGGGTTGTTGCATAATGCAGACCTGTCACAGCGGATTGCTTCTCGTACGGGGCCGCCGACCCCTGATGACCTAGACGAGCTGTTGTCGCGGCGGCGCAAGACGCGGGTCATGTTGGCACATCCGCGCGCGATCGCGGCGTTCGGGCGGGAGTGCAACAAGCGGGGGTTGTACCCGCACAACGTCGACATGGAAGGTCAGATGGTACCGGCGTGGCGTGGGGTACCGCTCTTGCCGTGTAACAAGATCCCGGTCAGCGAGGCGCGGACCAGCTCGATCTTGGCGATGCGGACTGGTGAGGAGGATCAAGGTGTGATCGGACTGCATCAGACCGGTCTGCCCGATGAGTACCAGCCCGGCTTGAACGTGCGGTTCATGGGCATCAGCGAGAAGTCCATCATCTCTTACCTCGTGACGGCCTACTACTCCGCCGCGGTCATGGTCCCCGACGCGCTCGGCATCCTCGAAGACGTCGAAATCGGGCGCTAGAAGGGTCGGGAGACAGCGGCCATGCAGCCGTTCGAGCTGCCAGAGTTCTACATGCCGTGGCCGGCGCGGTTGAATCCGTGCCTGGAGGAGGCGCGCGTCCACACCAAGGCGTGGGCGCGCGAGATGGGGATGCTGGATTCCGTTGAAACGGGCGGCGTCACGATCTGGGACGAGAGCGACCTCGACTCCATGGACTTCGCCCTGTTGTGCGCGTACACCCATCCAGACGCGCCGGCCCCGGAGCTCAACCTGGTTACCGACTGGTACGTATGGGTGTTCTACTTCGACGACCACTTCCTCGAGATCTACAAGCGCCCCCGGGATATCGCCGGCGCGAAGGAGTACCTCGACGGGCTGATGGCGTTCATGCCGCTCGACCCCGCTCGCGGCCATCCCGAGCCGGCCAACCCCGTGGAGCGCGGCCTGATCGATCTGTGGGGCCGCACCGCGCCGAGCAAGTCCATGGACTGGCGGTGCCGGTTCTCCGAGAGCACCCGGAACCTCCTGGTCGAGTCCGCGTGGGAGCTGGCGAACATCAACGAGGACCGCGTGCCCAACCCAATCGAGTACGTCGAGGTGCGTCGCAGCGTGGGCGGGGCTCCTTGGTCGGCGGATCTCGTCGAGCATGCCTCCTTCGTCGAGATCCCGCCCAGGATCGCCGCGACCCGGCCGATGCGAGTGCTGAAAGACACGTTCGCCGATGGCGTGCACCTGAGAAACGACATCTTCTCCTACCAGAGAGAAACCGAACGAGAAGGCGAGATCAACAACGGCGTCTTGGTCTACGAGCGGTTCTTCGGCATCGACCCGCAACAGGCCGCGAACCTCGTCAATGACGTCCTGACCTCTCGTGTGCAGCAGTTCGAGAACACCGCCGTCACCGAGCTGCCCTCGCTGTTCGAGGAGTACGGCCTGAACCCGGCGGAACGTACGAGCGTGCTCCTGTATGTCAAGGGGCTGCAGGATTGGCAATCCGGAGGCCACGCCTGGCATATGCGTTCGAGCCGCTACATGAACGAGGCCGCGGATCCTGAGCCATCGTTCGGCGAGCGGCTGATCAGCGGGCTCACGGGCCTGGGTACCTCAGCAGCGCGGATCACGTTGTCGCCCGGCGCCTTGGGCCTGCAACGGTTCTCCAGCTACTCGCATGTGCCCTACCAAGCGGTAGGGCCGACGACCCTGCCTGACTTCTCCATGCCGTACACCGCGCGGGTGAACGGCAACCTTGAGCGGTCGCGCCAGCATTGCATCGACTGGGCCCGTGAGATGGGAATGCTTGAGGCAATTCCTGGTGCGCCCGGTCTCCGCATCGTGAACGTCTGGGATGAGGAGAACCTCGCGTTGTTCGACTTCGCCGTCTGCGCCGCCAGGCTCCACCCAGACGCATCCGGTCCCGAGCTCGATCTGTCCTCGGTCTGGCTGACCTGGGGGACCTACGGTGACGACTACTTTCCCGTCGTCTTCAACAGCACCGGCGATATGGCGGCAGCGAAGGTGTTCAACGCCCGGTTGTCACTCTTCATGCCGCTCGATTGCGCGGGCACGCCACCGCCGGCGAACGCGGTTGAGATGGGCCTGGCCGACCTGTGGACCCGAACGGCCGCCCCAATGTCCTTCGATCAGCGGCGTCAGTTCCGGCAGGGCGTCGAGGCGATGACGGCCAGTTGGTTGTGGGAGCTCGCGAACCACATCCAGCACCGGATCCCCGACCCGGTCGACTACGTCGAGATGCGCCGCAAGACGTTCGGCTCAGACCTCACGATGAACCTGGCGCGCGTCACGATGACGGGGGAGGTCCCGCCCAAGATCTTTCGCACGCGAGTGATGCGCGGCCTGGAGAACGCGGCTCAGGACTACGCCTGCTTCACGAACGACCTTTTCTCTTACCAGAAAGAGATCGAGTTCGAGGGTGAGTTCCACAACATTGTGCTCGTTGTTCAGAAGTTCCTCGACATCGACCGTAAAGAGGCGGTCTCGGTCGTCAACGACCTGATGACCGCTCGCATCCGGCAGTTTGAGTACATCCTGGCCACCGAGCTGCCGATTCTCGTCGATGATTTCGACCTTGACACCGACGCCCGCGATGCCCTCGACGCCTACGTCGTGGGACTACAGGACTGGATGGCCGGAATTCTCGACTGGCATAGGTTGAGCGGTCGGTACCGAGAATCTGCATTGCGGCGACGTTTTAGGCGTTCAGTCGACCCATTCTTGCGCGTGAGTGGTTGGTGAGCTTCATCAACCATTGAGGAAGGAGGCCCGATGTCTGTGCTGTCCCGGGTATCTGCGCCTGTCGCCACCCATGACCTGGCGGGTGTGCTGGTCGCCCTGTTGTCCAACCCACAACGCGCGGCCCCGAAGGATCTGGTGGCCGCCCCGGGCGCGCCGGCGGCGCCGAAGCCGGGCGCGTCAACAACACCGAAGGCGATACCCGCGGCTCCTGCCGGGGGCCTGAGGGGGTTGGGGACATCGGCGGCCCGGATCCCCCGGCCGCGCTCCCCGGTCAGCGACACCGCAGCGCCCATGGAGCCACGCATACCCGACGGCACCTCCGCCATGCGACCCCCGGCCGGGCAACCCGCCGACGATGAGCCAGGCCCGGAGCTGTACTGCCCTCCGGCGGTCCGTGACGACGTAGCCCTCGGCGAGGAGGTCAACGACCGCCTCGTCGATTGGGCCGGGCAGGTCGGGATCTACCCCGGGCAGCTCGACCGCGTGCGTGCGGCCAACTTCGGGCGCCTCATGATGCTCACCCATCCAGCCACGGACGACCCCGACCGGCTGCTGGCGGCCTCGAAGTGCGTCCTGGCGGAGTGGGCCACGGACGACCACTTCCTCGACGACGAGTCCATGGGCGCCGACGCGAAGGTGATCGGCTCGCGCCTAGGGATCACCTACGCGGCGGTGGACCCGGCGGACCTGCCGGTCAAGTACGCGCCACAGCTCGACCAGGCGCTATCGGAGGAGCCTGTCGCGGTCGCGTACCGCTCGGCGTTCGACCACCTCGCCCGGTACGCCACGGCGACGCAGGTCGCCCGGCTCCGCCATGAGCTGGCGGTCATGTTCATGGCCTACAACCACGAGGCGGACTGGCGCACCGCGGGGCGAATCCCGCCCGTCTGGGAGTACCTGACGCACCGAGCCGAGAACAGCTTCTTGCCGCCCATGGTGTTGGTCGACCCGATCGCCGGCTACGAGCTTCCCTCGTTCGAGTTTGCCGACCGGCGGGTGCGCCGCGTGTTCGCCATCGCCGGCAGCGCGAGCGTGATCCTGAACGATCTGTACTCGATGTCGAAGGAAACGGACACGGACTTCGACCTGCCCAAGGTCATCGCCGCCGAGGAGCAGTGCGCTCCCCAGGAGGCGATCGAGCGCTCCGTGCGGATCCATAACGAGCTGATGCACACCTTCGAGGCGGAGGCGGCCGTCCTCTGCCAGGTCGGCTCGCTCGCGCTGCGGCGATTCCTGGCCGACATATGGGCCTGGCTCGGCGGTAACCGCGAATGGCACAGCACCACCGAGCGCTACCACGCCGTGAGCGACCCCTGACCGAACCGGGCCTCGGCACCGGCCCAGCTGCTCGACCCGACATGAAGGAGGTCCACATGACCACCACCACCGGCACCAACGTGCTGCACACCGCCTACCAACGGTCCGTCGCCGCGTATTGGGACAACAACCGGCGAGACCCGGTCAACCTGCGGCTCGGTGATGTCGACGGCCTCTACCACCACCACTACGGGATCGGCGAGTACGACCCATCCGTGCTGGAAGGCCCCAAGGACACCCGGGACGACCGGGTCATCAAGGAGCTGCACCGCCTGGAGACCGCGCAGGCGGACCTTCTTCTTGACCACCTCGGCGACGTCGCGCCCAGCGACCGCCTGCTGGATGCCGGGTCCGGTCGCGGTGGCAGCAGCTTCATGGCCAACCAACGCTTCGGCTGCCAGGTGGACGGCGTCACGATCTCGGAGTACCAGGTCGAGTTCGCCAACAACCAGGCCACGCAATGGGGCGTGGACGATCAGGTGAAGTTTCACTTCCGCAACATGCTCGACACCGGCTTCGAGGCGGGATCGCGCCGGGGCATCTGGACCAACGAGACCACCATGTACGTGGACCTGTTCCCGCTGTTCGCGGAGTTCTCTCGCCTGCTGGAGTACGGCGGTCGCTACGTCTGCATCACCGGCTGCTACAACGACGTGACGGGCGGGCGGTCCAAGGCGGTCAGCCGGATCGACGAGCACTACACCTGCAACATCCACCCCAGGAGCCACTACTTCAAGGCGCTGGCGGCCCACAACCTCGTCCCGATCAACGTCGTCGATCTGACCGCCCATACCATCCCGTATTGGGAGCTGCGGGCGAAGTCTTCGGTGGCCACCGGGATCGAGGACACGTTCTTGACGGCGTACCGCGAGGGCAGCTTCCACTACCTGCTCATCGCCGCCGATCGGGTCTAGCCCAGGAGGAGGCAGGACATGGCCACCATTGACCTGAAGACCGAGGGCCGGTCGGCGCGAGAGGTGCTCGCATGGAGCCGGACGACCGTCGAGCCCGCCCTACGCGCGGCGGTCGACACGCTGCCGTCCTCGGTACGGCGCATCGCCGGTTACCACTTCGGCTGGTGGGACGAGCAGGGGCAGCCGGAGCGGGTCGACGGGGGCAAGGCGATCCGTCCCACCCTGGTCCTGCTGAGCGCCGAGGCCGTCGGTGGAGCTCCGGCCGCCGCGGTGCCGGCCGCTGCGGCCGTGGAGCTGGTCCATAACTTCTCGCTCCTGCACGACGACGTGCTGGACGGTGACGTCACCCGCCGCCACCGCCCCACGGCGTGGAGCGTGTTCGGCCTCAATGCGGCGATCCTCGCGGGGGACGCGTTGCTGACCTTGGCCTTGGACGTGCTCCTCGCCAGCGGGCACCCCGCCGCCATGGGCGAGGCACGGATGCTCAGCGCCACAGTCCAGGACCTGGTGGAGGGCCAGAGCGCGGACTTGGCCTTCGAGCAACGCGCCCGGGTCGAGCTGGCCGAAGCCTTGCGCATGGTGGGGGGAAAGACCGGTGCCTTGATCAGCTGCGCCTGCGCGATGGGCGCCTCCTTCGGAGGTGGCACCCCCGATCAGGTGCGATGCCTGCGTGGCTTTGGTGAGCACCTCGGCTTGGCGTTCCAGCACGTGGACGACCTTCTGGGTATCTGGGGAGACCCGGCCGTGACCGGTAAGCCGATCTACTCGGACCTGCGGAGCCGTAAGAAGTCTCTCCCGGTTGTGGCCGCGCTGACCTCAGGCACCGCGGCGGGGTCCGAGCTGGCCACGCTCTACCGGCCCGAGCAGCCGCTATCCGATGCCGACCTGGTCCACGCTGCGGACCTGATCGACAGCGCGGGCGGGCGCGCCTGGAGCCAGGCCCAGGCTGACGACCTGCTGGCGCGAGCGATGCGCGACCTGGAATCGGCACGCCTGACGCCGCGTGCCGCCCGAGAGCTGGGCGCGTTGGCCCGGCTGGCCACTCACCGAGACAGCTAACGCGCCGCCGATTCTTCAGGAGGCACCAAGATGTCGGTCATCGCGAACGGCCCCGCGGGCGCCCGCACGATCCTGCTCGCCTCACCGCGGTCGTTCTGCGCTGGGGTCGAACGCGCCATCGCGGTCGTGGAGCACCTGCTGGATCAGCGGGGCGGCCCGGTCTACGTGCGCAAGCAGATCGTGCACAACGTCCACGTAGTGGCAGATCTCCAGGCGCGGGGCGCGGTGTTCGTCGACGAGTTGGGCGCCGTCCCGGACGGGGCCACGGTGGTGTTCTCCGCCCACGGAGTGTCCCCGGCGGTGCGGGCCGAGGCTGCGGACCGCGGCTGGAGGTGATCGACGCGACGTGCCCACTGGTGACCAAGGTGCATGCCGAGGCCCGGCGGTTCGCCGCCCGGGCGACACCGTGGTCCTGATCGGGCACGCCGGGCACGAGGAGGTCGAAGGCACCCTGGGCGAGGCCCCGGACCAGACGGTCCTGGTGCAGACCGCCGGCGAGGTCGGTCAGCTGGAGGTCGCCGACCCGGCGCGGGTGTCGTACCTGACCCAGACCACCCTGGCCGTGGACGAGACCACCGAGGTCGTCGAGGCGCTGCGGGCCCGGTTCCCCACGCTGCGGGGCCCCGCGTCCGACGACATCTGCTACGCCACGACGAACCGTCAGGACGCACTCAGCGCGATCGCCGACGAGTCGGACCTGGTGCTCGTGGTCGGCTCGACGAACTCCTCCAACTCCATCCGGCTGGTGGAGGTCGCACGCCGCCACGGCACGACCAGCTATCTCATCGACGACCCCGGCGACATCCGCCCGGAATGGCTGGACGGGGTCCGTGTAGTCGGGTTGACCGCCGGGGCCTCGGCCCCACCCTAGCTGGTGGACGAGGTCATCGCCGCCTTGGCCGAGCTGGGGCCGGTCACCGTGGTCGAACGTGAGACCGCCCGCGAGACCGTCCACTTCACCCTGCCCTCCCCGGTGCGGCGATGGTGAGCCTGCTCGGCCGCATCACCGGCCCCACTGACCTCAAGGGACTGCCCGCACCGGCGCTCGCTGCCCTGGCTGAGGAGATCAGGGAATTTCTGATCGAGAAGGTCTGCCGGGCCGGCGGCCACCTGGGGCCGAACCTCGGCGTGGTCGAGCTGACGATTGCCGTCCACCGGGTCTTCGACTCGCCCCGCGACGTGCTCCTGTTCGACACCGGGCACCAGGCGTACGTGCACAAGATGCTCACCGGCCGGTGCGCCGACTTCGACGCCCTGCGCCAATCCGGCGGCCTGTCCGGCTACCCGTCACAGGCCGAGTCCTCCCACGACGTCATCGAGAACTCCCACGCCTCCACCGCCTTGTCGTACGCCGACGGGCTGGCCAAAGCCTTCGCGCTGCGCGGCGGCGACCGGCGGGTCGTCGCCATCGTGGGGGACGGGGCACTGACCGGAGGGATGTCCTGGGAGGCGCTCAACAACATCGGCGGGGCACCGGAGCGGCCGGTGATCGTCGTGCTCAACGACAACGGCCGCTCCTACGCACCGACGATCGGCGGGCTCGGCCGCCACCTGGCCGAGCTCCGCCGGTCCGGTACACAGCGCCATGGCCACAACCTGTTCGAGGACCTCGGGCTGGCCTATCTCGGCCCCGTCGACGGCCACGACATCGCGAGCGTTGAGCACGCACTCCGGGACGCCGCGCGGCTTGGCCGCCCGGTCCTGGTGCACTGCGTGACCCTCAAGGGCAAGGGCTATCCCCCGGCCGAGGGGGACGAGGCCGACTGCCTGCATGCCGTCGGCGTGGTCGACCCCGCCACCGGCCGGGCTCACTGTCCCAGTGGAGCGACCTGGACCTCGGTGTTCGCCGACGAGATCACCGCCATCGGCGCCGACCACGGCGAGGTCGTGTGCCTGACCGCGGCGATGCGGGGCCCCACTGGTCTAGAACGGTTCGCCGCGCGGTTCCCCGACCGGGTGTTCGACGTCGGCATCGCCGAGCAGCACGCCGTCACCTGCGCCGCCGGCCTGGCCCTCGGCGGGCTGCATCCCGTGGCCGCGATCTACGCCACCTTCCTCAGCCGCGCCTTCGACCAGGTGCTCATGGACGTCGCCCTGCACCGGCTACCCGTCACGTTCGTGCTGGACAGGGCGGGGGTCACCGGCCCGGACGGGCCCAGCCACCACGGCATGTGGGACGCCTCGGTCCTGCCGGTCGTGCCCGGCCTGCGCCTTGCCGCGCCCCGCGACTGCGCGCGGCTGCGCGAGCTGCTCCGCGAGGCCGTCGACATCACCGACGGTCCCACCGTGGTCCGCTACCCGAAGGCGCCCGCGGGCCCCGACATCCCCGCCGTCCGGCGGGCGGAGTACGGCGACGTCCTCCGCGAGGACCCCGCCGCCATGGGCTTGCTGATCGCCGTCGGACCGCTGGCGGCCGGGTGCCTGGCCGCCGCCGGTGAGCTCGCCGCCCACGACGTGCCAGTGACGGTGATCGATCCACGCTGGATCGCCCCCCTCAACCCGGCCCTGCTCAAGCTGGCCGGCACCCACCGCCTTGTGCTGACCGTCGAGGACACCACCACCACAGGAGCGCTCGGCGCCCGCATCGCCCAAGCGCTTGCTGCCACCGGCGTCGATACCTGCGCAGCCACCTTCGCGCTGCCACCCCGGTTCCTCCCCCACGCCTCCCGCGACGAGATCCTGCGCGCACACGGCCTGGACGGAGGCGGCATCGCCACCGCCATCCTCAAGCGGCTCGCCACCACACATCGAGGAAAGATCGCTGCCAAGGAGATCCCATGACAACCGTCGCGCTGGGCATGCCCGCACCGGCTTCGCGACGCCGGGCGTCTCGGCAAGTCATGGTCGGCGACGTGCCCGTGGGTGGCGGCGCGCCGGTCTCGGTCCAGTCCATGACGACCACCCCCACCACCGACGTCGACGCCACCCTGCAGCAGATCGCCGAGCTCACTGCGGCGGGCTGCCAGATCGTGCGGGTCGCGGTCCCTTCCCAGGACGACGCGGACGCGCTCCCGGCGATCGCGGCCAAGTCGCGGATCCCCGTGATCGCCGACATCCATTTCCAGCCCCGGTACGTCTTCGCCGCCATCGACGCCGGCTGTGCCGCGGTGCGTGTCAACCCGGGCAACATCAGGAAGTTCGACGACAAGGTGAGGCAGATCGCCCACGCCGCCGCCGCGGCCGGCGTACCGATCCGCATCGGCGTCAACGCCGGCTCCCTGGACCAGCGGGTCATGGCGAGGCACGGTCGGGCCATTCCCGAGGCGCTGGTCGAGTCGGCCCTCTGGGAATGCTCCCTCTTCGAGGAGCACGGGTTCCGCGACATCAAGATCTCGGTCAAGCATCACGACCCGCTGGTGGTGGTCGCGGCGTACCGCCTGCTGGCCCAGCGCTGCGACTACCCCTTGCACCTCGGTGTCACGGAGGCCGGGCCACTGCTCCAGGGCACCGTCAAGTCCGCCGTCGCCTTCGGGATCCTGCTCGCCGAGGGGATCGGCGACACCATCCGCGTCTCGCTGTCCGCCCCACCCGTGGAAGAGGTCAAGGTCGGCAGCCAGATCCTCTCCTCCCTCGGCCTGCGCCCCCGCCGCCTGGAGATCGTGTCCTGCCCGTCGTGTGGGCGCGCCCAGGTCGACGTCTACAAGCTGACCGCCCAGGTGACCGCGGCGTTCGACGGCTTCCCCTTCCCGTTGCGGGTCGCCGTCATGGGCTGTGTCGTAAACGGCCCCGGCGAGTCGCGTGAGGCCGACCTCGGCGTCTCGGCGGGCAACGGCAAGGGCCAGATCTTCGTCCGCGGCGAGGTCGTCAGGACCGTCCCCGAGAGCCAGATCGTCGAAGCGCTGCTAGAGGAGGCCCTCATGCGGGACTGGTCGGATCGTGGCGGGCGATGACGCTCTACCTCCTGAACAACTTCTCGACCGCCGGTCTGGTCGCGCTGATCGTCGGCGGCTCCACGCTCGTCGCGATGGCCGCGACGGTCGCGGTGCGCAAGGCGTTCCCGAACCTGGCCGAGACAGAGGCGAGATTCGAAGAAGCGACCGGTGTGCTCCGCGCGGACGTGTTCGCCTTGCTCTACACGATCGTCCTCGCCCTCGTGATCGCGGACGTGTCAGGAAACTTCACGGAGGCATCGTCCACCGTATCGGCCGAGGCGACCGCGGTGGCGCAACTCGCCCACTCCACCAGCGTCTATCCCGCCGCTGAGTCCGACGCGATCAACGACTCGGTCCGCGAGTACGTCCGCGCCGTTGTCGAGGACGAGTGGCCGAGCATGCGAAACGGGCAGTCGAGCCCGCGCGCGGCCGCGGCGATCGACGGTCTTTACGCCGTGTTCCAGGGCTTGAACCCGCAGACCGCGGTCGAGCAGGCGTTCTACGACGCGTCGGTGAACGATCTCGACGAGATCACGTTCCAGCGAAGGGAGCGCTTGCTCCAGAGCCAGGAGAGCCTTTCCTTCCTGCTGCGGGTCCTGCTGCTGGTCGGAGCGGTCGTGTTCGTCGTCTTGGGATACCCGGCCAGCGTCCGCAGCCTGGCTGGGCAGCTGGTGATCGTGGGAGCCACCGCCGCCTTCGTGTCGTTCGCCTACCTGCTGACGATCGTGCTGGACCGTCCCTTCGCGGGCGAGGTCTCGGTCGACACCGCCCCCCTCATGCAGGGTTCTTTGGCCCGATATTGGGCGTTCGAGGGCCCACCTCCACAGCTAGACCCTGAGATGGTCGAGCGGCTGTCACCCGAGGAGCTCGTCGGGGTATGGAACTCGGACAGCGCGTTCGGCGTGATGGTCTTCCGCCAGGTAGGCGGGGAGATCCGCGGCGCCTACCGGAACGACGGGGGCACCTTCGTCGGCCGCATCGGCGACGACGGTGTCCTGCGCGGATGGTGGTGTCAAGAGCCGGACCGCCAGCCACTCGACAACGCGGGCGAGGTCGAGTGGAGGCTCCTCGAGACGCCAGATGGCCAGCGACAGGTCCTCGACGGGCGGTGGAAGTTCGGGGCGCAGGAAGCCTTCAGGGGAGGCTGGAACCTCATCTGGCTCGGGGGCCAAGAGCCCCCCGACCTGGCCGCTCAGTTCGACGACCCCGCCACCTTCTGCCCCCACCCGTGAAGCCGGAGCCTCGTCTGCATCGTCGGCACCACCTGACGCGGATCGCGAGACGTGCACGGCTCGGCGTCGTCATGTTCCTGGCGCGGCGGTCTCCACACCACCCACCGCGCAAGCGGCCCAGTCCACTGTGACGCTCGGAGACGGTCCGCTCACCCCGGAGCAGGTGGTGGAGGTGGCGCGGAACCAGGCGACGGTCAGCGTGACGCCGCACGCCATGCAACGCGTGGACCGTGGGTTCAACGTGGTCTTGGAGGCGGCGCTGCAGAACATCCCGGTCTATGGGTTGACGGTCGGCGTAGGTCAGAACAAGGACCGGCCCATCTTCGAGGACCGACCCATATCCCAAGAGGTGAACGGCGAGCGGACTCTGTGACGATGAACATCCTCCGGCTCAGCGAACCGGAATTTAGCCACTTGAGCCGTTTCCTCGCCGCACCGGAGAACAGGGGGCATGCGTTCGGCGCGATCCAGAAGCCCTTTGTCGCCATCAACAGCGAAACCCATGCGCTCGCCATGCCGGTATCGCTCGACAGCGTCGCGATCGCGGGGAGCATCGAAGACAGGGCCACGCACAGCCAGCTCGCCGTATCGCACATGCAGCAGATCCTCGACAACCTCTACCTGCTCTCTTCATTCCAGCTTCTGCACGCGGCCCAGGCCGTCGACCTTCGCGAAGGGTTCACGCTGGGCGAGCAAACCCGCGCGTTGCACCAGGCATACCGGCAGGTTGTGCCATTTGTCGAGCAAGACCGACCCTTCACCCCCGATATCCGGCAGGGCGCGGTGTTCCTGGAGAGCTGGACCGGCGCCGGGGGTACCGACGAGGACGGCGGCCGCGCGCCCGCCGGCGGCGCGGCCGCCGGCGCCGGGGGTATGGCACAAGGAGCCGTCGTCTGGATGGCCGTACTCGGAGGCATCATCGCAGCCGCGGGGATGAGCCTTCTCATACTGCGTGACCGCTCGTCCGGATGACGCGTAGGCGCGCGCTCGGCCTTGCCTGCATCGCAGTGGGTGCCGGGCTGGTCGTCGCGGGATTGGCGCCGGCCATGCCGTGGCGCGGGCCTGTTTCCGGGCCGGCGCGTCTGGTTGAGACGGCGCGCGCGCCCCACGTTGCGCCGCCGGTCCCACCGTCCCCTGACGTCGCGGTCGCCAACCTCGCTCCGCTCGGCCTGGAGCCAGACGGCAGCCTCGCGTTGCCTGAGGACTTCTCGCTGGCCGGGTGGTACACGGATGGGCCCGAGCCGGGTGAGCCCGGCCCCGCGGTCATCGCCGGCCACGTCGACAGCCGCGACGGTCCCGCCGTCTTCTTCCGGCTGCGTGAGCTGGCGCCGCGCGACCTCATCGTGATCGAGACCGGGGACGGCGCATCGCTCACGTTCGCCGTAGAACGCGTCGAGCGGCACGCCAAGGACCGCTTCCCCACCGCCGCGGTCTACGGCTCCACGACCGGGCCGGCGCTGCGGTTGATCACCTGCGGCGGACCGTTCGACCGCGCAACCCGCCGCTACCGCGACAACCTCGTCGTCTTCGCGAACCCTGTCACGCAGGGGACTCCATTCGCAGGCTGAGGGAGATCCGCTCCTCGCTCCCGATGGGCGGCCCGATGGAATGAAACGGCCGGGTGTTGACCTCGGGATGCAGCCCTGGGGCTCGTAAGAGCACAAGATCGCCGGGAGCTGTCGTCCACTCGGCGTCGATGTCCGCCTCGTCCCGCGTGTGGTGTATCCGGAAGGTTGCGTATCCCTTTAGGGAGAAGATCGCGACCAGCATCTTGTGACGGGCGTGATCGCGGTGGGGCGAGATCCCCGCGTGTGGTCCTTTGTAGAACATGTAGGCGAGCTCGGTTGGCGTGAACCCGATGCTTTTGGGGAGCGCCTTTGTGACGGCGGTCACGAGTCCGTTGAGCTCAGGATTGTCGAGCCCGGCGGTGGGAAGCGCGAGCGCTCTCGCATATTGGCGGACCTCACCGACGACCTCCCGGACCGGTTCAGCTGGTATGTCCGGAATCGATAAGATTAAGGCTTGGCACTGCTGCCCATCGAGCGCGCCCGGCACATAGGCATACCCGTGCTCACGCGTCGCACGGACCGCATGATGAAGCGGCGGCAGACCCTGGCCAGACATCCATGGGGCAGGCTACCCGCCTCACCCCGGCTGGATGGTGCCGTCGCTGGGGATGACCCAGGTCACGGTCCGCTCGACCTCGATGTTCGGGTCTGAGACGGTCACCTCCGGGATGGTGGAGGTGGGCAGGAGGCGAAAGTCGGTCCGCCACAGCTGTGGTGTCAGCTCGCAGCGGACATAGCCACGGCGGTCGCCGTCGAAGAACCGCACGTGGGGATTGACGCCCAGCGCGGCCTCGACGTCGCCGGCCCAAGGGCAGGCGGATGAGATCGACGTGCCGGCGAACTCCGTCCCGACGATCGGCGAGCCAGGGTCGTCGAAGTCGACCCGCAGCTCGTTGACCCAGCTCGAGTGCCAGTCCCCGGTGATCACCACAGGGTTGGGCACCTGGCCGGTTGCGAGCAGGTCCAGCAGCCGCGCCCGCTGTACCGGGTACCCATCCCACTGGTCGGTGTTGAAGGCTCGCCCCTCGGACGGGTCATAGTCGTATTGCGCGATGATGTCCTGGTTCGCGAGCACGTTCCACCGCGATCGTGAGCCTGCCAGCCCGTCCAGCAGCCAGCGCTCCTGCTCGTCGCCGAGCATCGTCAACGACGGGTCTTGGCGTTCGGGGCAGTCGGGCTCGCCGGGAAACCCATCGCCGCACGGCTGGTCGGAGCGATACTGGCGGCCGTCCAGCACGGAGAAGGTGGCCAGGTCGCCGAAGGCGAACCGCCGGTACAGGCGCAGGTCCAGTCCCTGCGGCACCGACTCGCGCCGCAGTGGCATGTGCTCGTAGTAGGCCTGGAACGCGGCGATCCGCCGGCGGCGGAACTGTGCCGGCGACTGCTCCGCGGGGTCCTGTGGGATCTCGTCGGCCCAGTTGTTGTCGACCTCGTGGTCGTCCCAGGTCACCGCGAACGGGAACGCGGCATGGGCGTCCTGCAGGTGAGGGTCGGTCTTGTACTGCGCATGCCGGTCGCGGTAGTCGACGAGCGTCAACGGCTCGCCGTCGCCCTCGTGCGGGCGCAGCGACTCGGGCTCCGGCGCCCCCTCGTAGATGTAGTCACCCAGGTGAATGACCAGGTCGAGGTCGTCGCCGGCCATCGCCCGATAGGCGGCGTAGAACCCACTCGGATAGTTCTGGCACGACGCGAACGCGAAGCGCAGCCGCTCGGGGGAGGAGTCGGGCGCCGGCGCGGTGCGAGTCCGCCCCACCCGGCTCTCCTCGCCCTGAGCGCGGAACCGGTACCAGTACCAGGCGGCCGGCTCCAGCCCCTCGACCTCGATGTGCACCGAGTGGCCGAGCTCCGGCCGAGCCTGCTCGACCCCACGGTGAAGCACCCGCCCGAAGCCCTCGTCGGCCGCGAGCTCCCACTCCACCGGGACCGCCCGTTGCGGCATCCCGCCACCGTGCAGCGGGTCAGGCGCCAGCCGGGTCCACAGCACGACGCCGTCGGGCAGCGGGTCACCCGACGCCACCCCAAGCGTGAACACCCCCGCCGCTCCCGCCGCTGCCGCCCACGCGACCGGGAGCCGCTGGGTCGCGAGCACGCCGACCACGGCTCCGACACCGGCGCCGCGCAGCATCCCCCGCCTACTCAACCGCACACTCCCGCCCGCCATGATGCCCCTCCCACACGCCCGCCCGTCCCTCCTACCCGTCCCGCCCAGCTAACCCCCGCGCCGTGACACCCCACCGACGCGCCCGCAAGCGCCACATGAACATTGCACGACCCCCCGCCGCCCGCCGTGCGGAATGCGCCTACGGATGGTGGGCGCCCGCCGGCCCCTTTCCTGCACTGTGCAGACTTAGTCCGGTATATCGGGCTAACTCTGCACAGTACGGGCTCAATCCTGACTACGCCGTTCCCACTCCGTGACGAGCGCCCGCGGCGCCTGGCAACGCCACGCGTCGATGATCAGCTCTGCGAGCTCGTCGCTGTCGATCGCCGCGAGGCGGACCAGGACCGCGGGATAGCCGTTGTAATGCGGTTCGGTGAAGAACTTCTCCTCGTCGGACGCGAGGAGCATCGCCTTCTCAGACTGATTCGCGACACGCACAGCGATCACGTCCGGCCGGGGAACGCGAGGTTTCTTCGGCTCAACGCGCTCCAGCCAGACCCATGCGATCCCCTTCTGCTTGCCACGATTGCGAACGGAGAACGCGAAATGGCCCTCCTCCTCACGTGTCTCGGGCAGCGACAACGCGATCCGTCGTACGTCGCCCTGGTCAGCCATAGCCTCCACCCCTTCCGGCTGTGTGCTCCAGCCCGAGTCTCCTAACGTCCTCGGCTCGCGCCTGCTGTGCGCTCACGGGCGTACGCGCTGGCACCCGTGTTGCTGTGACCTTGGCCTCACGCGGCCTTTGCCCGCTGCTTCCATAGAGCTTGTCATCGGTCGGGTCGGACCTCGGGGAGACCGGGCACACTCTACGGCCCTCCAAGTGCGGACACCCGGCTGGGACTGGCGCCAGAACTCGACGTGATTCGCCAATCACAGCGCGGCGGAGGAACTGCCGACCAAGCGCCTGCCAGGTCGCACACGCGCCCGCCGGCCTGAGGCTCGGCCACGACTCAGTTGGCATCTTGACACCTACGGTCACGCGCGACCCGCCGCCGATGAGCAGACTGGAAATACCCTCCCCACGTCGTACCCGCCGCGCCCTCAAGACCGTTCATGATCCCGCCATGCCCCTTGTGCAGGCACCTTCGAACCGGCAAATCGGTCGGGTGCTTGATCGGCTGCTGAGGCAACTAAGCTCACACCGGCCCGACGCACGCCGAGGGCGGTAAGATAACATCATTGTACTTTGGGGCGTATGACGATGAGGATTGCGACGACCTGCAGCGAACAGTCCATGCCGACAACCAGGGAGCCGATCCATGACAGTGACGTCGGCTCGAGAAGGAAGGGCTCGAGCCCGAGGGGAGGGACGCGAATGGCATGGAAGCCCCCCGCTCGGGACCGGTCCGGCGTTGCGTGGGACACTGCCGGTACGTGAGAAGTGTGGAGACGAAGAAACTCAGCGGGGGCGGCAAACCCGTCAGCGTGGACCTGCGTCATGATGTCGCGTCTCGGTAGACGATCTCAAAGGTGGCTGCGGTGAAGATTATCCGCGACCGTTTTCGCGCCGGCACGGTGACGGCAGACGCGGTGGGCACGACGGAAGGGAGCTCAGACGAATCGGCTGTTCCGAAAGGAAAGTACCGGCATCGCTTCGACTCGTTCGGCTGCTGCCGTAGCTCCTTCGAGAAGAGCCTGGTGCCGCATGACACCGCGTCAGGGCGTAGTAGGGGGGACGTGCCTAACCGGCCGTGGCTCCGGGCTCACCCGTCTGAAAGCCCTGATCCTGTAGTGCGGGTTGGGAGGTGACGGTGCCGGCCGGCGCTGCGACACGCGGAGCCGACCCCGCGGTCGTGTTCGACCTGCCCGAGGTAGACGGCATTGACGTGCCATCGGTCCTCGACGTGCCCCGCTTGGCGGTGTTCGCCGGCCCGACCGCGGCTGAGTCGCTTGCTCGGCGTGTGAAGGCAGTGGCGTGCACGGCCCCACTGCACGACCTCGAGGCGAACAAGGTGCGCCGGGGCGGCCAGGCGTGGTCGGGCCTGAACTGCTGGGAACTCGCGTTCGTGGCTATCGACACGGTGGCCACCCGCATGGACTTCGACTCCGGGGCAGCGTACGACGACATCGTCTCTGTGGTCGCCGCCCAGGCCGCTCACCAGCTCCCCGAACTGGGCGCCGGGGAGTGCATGGCAGTAGGCGCATGGGTGGTAGATGGCCTCGTGAACGGGCGGGCCGGTGACGGCTTCGATGCGGTGTACGGCCGGTGGGCCAACGACGGCTACCAGGCCTCGGTGTGGGTGTTCAAGCTGCTGACCGAGCACCTCGATGACCGGTCCGGTGTCTATCTGCGGGCGTCGGACGAGGCGATCAATGTGCTGGTCGGGGCGCTCGACACGGACGTCGAGTCCGCCAAGATCGCCGCAGAGGCGAAGCTGCGGAACCTCGTCGATCGGGGTCTGCTGGACGCAGCGGTGGCGACCGCACAGTCGGCCCGCTACCTGACGATCCGCTATGCGGAGGCGCTCCGGCGCGAGGTGGCGAATACCCGGTTGAACGTCGCAGACGTGGACTGGGCCGAGCGGGTACCTGGCATCATCGCATCGGCCCTCGATCACGTGCTCGCTCGCTACCGGACCGAGCGCCACATCCTGGGCAACATTGCCGAGACCCGCGATGCGGCGACCGATCCGCGGTTGCGGGAGCGGGCTAATCAACTCATCGCGGTGGTGAAGGACTGTGAGCGCCGCCATCAGGCGCTGCACACCCGCTTGGTCACGATCCGGGCGGAGTTCCGGGAGGCCCAGGACGAGGTACTGGCCCGCCCACTGACGGACGTGGTGCGTGTCGATATCGAGCGTGCGTTGCTTCTGCCGCTGTTGCGCCTGCCAGTCGGTGAGGCCGCCGGGCCGCTGCGCCGGTTCTTTACCAAGCTGTCGGGACCGGCGGATGCGGTACTGGGAGACCTGGGCCGGCTACTGGGCCAGCTGGCTGAGCCCAAGGTGCGTCCCGATCACCTCGGTGTCGAGGTAGGCGATCCAGAGCTCACTGATCTGAGCCGTATCCCCTTGTTCGACGATGCCACTTGGGACTTGGCCGAAGGGATGCTCGCCGACCTCGACGAGCCTACCCGCCTCTCGGCTGTCCTAGCCCGGACGGCCGAGAGGCGCCCAGATACCTGACCGGACCTCACGGCGACGGCGCGGAGGATGTGGATGGCGAAGAGCGGGTGTTCCGGACCTGCCATCTCGTCGCCCTGCTCGCCGCGAAGGCGTACGACCCCGACCTCGCCGGGGCGCGTAACGAGCGGCGCGCGCGAGTGCTGGTCAGTGGCCGAGCGGACCACCCACGCCCATATTGCGGCGGCGCCATGACGGAAGTGAAGATGGCCGGAGTTCGTCTTCGGCTGGATCGCCTACGGTGCGGGCCGCCAACTGGAAGGCAGCATCGAATCTGCCCAAGCGCTCGACCCGACACCTTCTGAGATCGCATACTTCGGCGACCTGGACGCAGACGGGCTTGCCATCCCTCTCAACGCCTCACGCCTCGCCGTCGGTGCCGGCCTCCCGGCGATCGTCGCCCACCGCGAGCTCTACGCGCTGCTCGTCGACCTCGGCCGCCCCCAGTCCGCCGTGTCCAAGACCGCCGTCCCGCCCGCTGCCGTCACATGGCTCGGTGACACGCTTGCCCAACGCGTTCCGGGCGTACTCGACGGCGCTGAGCGCATCGCCCAAGAGGCCGTCAACCAGCTCGTGCTCGCCGCTGACCCTGGCTGGCTGGAGCGACTCAGCTGAACGGAGCATGGCGCTATTGATGACGTTGGTGTAGCCGGCGACCACCCAACGCAGAAGCTGGCGTCGCGGCGCGCAAACGGCACGCAGAGGATTGTCGTGCCCCCCACGGGGTCGAACCGCGCCGCAGGCTTGAAGCACACACCTCCCCAACGCCGTGCTCAACAGCGTTTCCGCAGGTCGTTGACGAGCCGAAACCCTCCAATCATGTGGCGTGGAACCGGACGCCGAACCGGCATCCATCCCGTTTGCGGCGCGTCTGACACCATACCCTCGGCAGCCAGTCAAGGCCGCAGACGGCCCCTCACGGCCTACGGCTCATACTGGCGGACACGGCCTCGCGCCACTACCCACAGCCTCCCAGCGATGCTGGCTACCGACAGTTGAGCCAGTAGGAGCCTCGCAGGCTCGTCCAAGTCCGCCCAGCTGGGAAGCGCCGGCACCCGCAACACCGCGATGCCTGGAGTCAGCGCCGGATCAAACCGCAGTGGGTTCGCGAAGTCCAGATCCAGCGTTACCAGGACCCGGTTCTCCTCGACGCACACCGCGAGCACGTCGTTGTCCGAGGCGCCGTTCAGCTTCTGCCCGAACACCGTCGCCGTGTCGTAGCCGGTCTCCCGGAACAACCCCGCCGTCCGACGGCCGAGATTCTCGTCGAGCTTGAACCTCACGCTGCCGGATCAGCCAGATCCACGAACCGCGCGTCCGCGAGCACCGCTCCATATGCGATGCAGGCTCGGATATCAGCCTCCTCCAGCCCCGGATAGTCCTCCAGGATCTCCGCGACAGACATCCCGTCAGCCAGCAGACCAAGGATCAACGACACCCAGATCCGATGGCCACGCACACACGGCTTCCCACCGCACACCGCGGGATCCACGCTGATCCGCTCCAACAGCCTCACATCGCTCATCGGCCCATCATCCCACCCTCGACGCCCCCCGCACCAGCAGGCGGACCCGGCCCGGCGATCAATCCGCGTCAGCTATCCCCCAAAGCAGCACCCAGCGGTCCATCCAGTTGAGCACGCTGGTCCGCACGCGACACGGATCGCCTGCTGCACCCCTGACTGACTCAGTTGTTAACCCACCGAAGACCCCGACAATCATGTGGCGTGGATCAATACGCGTCGTGGGAGCGCTGTGCGACTCGGACCGCACCTCGGCATGCTCCCTGACTGCTCCTCCGGACGAACGCGTACGCCGGCCTACTACGCGCGTGCGCGAGGCGGGAGTCGAACCCGCACACCCGAGGGCACTGGGACCTAAAGAGGAAGGCCGCTTCTTCCGGGCGTGTCGCTGGGTCATCGCTAACCCTCTGACCAGCGGCTTCTCTACGTGGTGGGTCGTACTACATCCGTGTAAGTCCCCGGGGGTCTCAGGTCGTTCGGTAGCGATTTCGGTAGCAGTGCGCGCCCGCGGGCATCGGTGTCGCGCTCCCGCGCTTGGTCTCCCGGCTTGCTGTGCGCGGCTGGGTGATCCATGAGCAGGGACCGCCCGCGTTCCGTTTGGCGACGCGGCGGGCGGTCCCACGAGCTACCCACGGAGGGTGCTGCTGTGACTGTACGCGCGAAGAAACCGGTCTGTGGCGGTGATTGGGTCACGACCACATCCGGGGTGTACGGGTATGTCGACGAGTTCACCCGGCAGGATCAGGTCCGGATCGTTGTCGTGCTCGAGTTCGACCCAACGACGACCAGGCCGACCCCGTCGAGCACCGGATCCCTGTCAGCGAGTGCGTCCCGGTGCAGGGCCTGTGCGGCTCACGCGAGGAGTGCGAGGCCGTCGAGGACAACGCCGCGTGTTGGCGGTGGGCGGTCCGCTCGGTCACGGTCGCACCCGTGGACGGTGTGGAGCGCCGCGCGGTTTGCTGGAAGCACCTGCCCGCTGCGGTGTTCTGGGCCGAACCATCGGTTCGGCGTCGGCCGAGGCCCGGTCGCGATCGGGCAGGTGGAGGGCAGCTCGTGTGAGACGCCGTTCGCCTTCGACGCCGTGCAGTTCGGCGGCGGCTGGTGCATCTCCTACGCCTTCTACGACGAGCCGCTGGTCGAGGCGGTGGCCTCATGAGCCTCGGCTGCGACTGCCCCGAGGTCCACTACGCCTCACCTGTCCGCTGCGATGACCACGAAGAGCGCCGCGCTGCCGCGTGGGCGGACATCGACGGTCGGCTGGCCGACCGGTTCTTGGACGTGATGCTGCTGGTGAAGCATCTGAATGCTGCTCCCGGTGCGGTGCATCGGTTCGTCAAGGTCCGGCGTACGCTGCTCGAGCTGGCCGGCGAACCGACGTTGCCCGATGACCGCCTCGACGTCATCCACGAGTTGCTGGAGCTCGACCCTGTCCACGCGGTGCTCTACGAGCGCGTCGCCGGACGCATCACTTACGAGCTGGCCGCCGGCTTAGATCTGTCCACGCTGCCGCGTGTCGAGGCGGACTGTGATCCGGACTTCGATCTGTACCCGCAGATTCCTTGGACTGGGCGGACCTATTGCTGCGCGGGGTGGTTCGAATGACCGCCGCCGGGGGACTGTCCGGGCTGGCCGCCCGCCTGTCCGAGGTCGCACAGCGCCTTGACCTTGCTGGCCGGGACTGGGAGGAGGGTGAGGACACCCAGGCCACCCTCGTGGCCTTCCTCCGTGCGCTGGCGGACCTGATCGAGGTCCGCGCGGCGTTGCAGGCGGCCGCGCGGGCGCACACCTACGAGATGGCCGAGGCGGTCGAGGAGTTAGCCGGCGAGGTCACCGCGGCCCTGGGTTGGGTCCAGACCGGCCAGCGCACTCCGGCGATGCCGGTGGACATGGACACCGGCGTTGCCCGCCTGCGCGACGTCGTCCACCGCCTCAACGTTTTGGCGGCCGCCGAATCTCGAGACAAGGGAGGGCCGGGCGATGGCCGTTGAACTCGGCTTCGATATCAACGAACCGGGGGCTGTGTGGCCGGGCGACGAGCACATCGAGCGCTGCTGCACCGCGTTAAGCAAGGCCTCCGGGTTCCTGCAGTCCTTGTCCGCCTGCCCCGAGCTGCTGGTCGCCCGCGGTCCGGACTGGCCGGACCGCGTGGACCACTTCCTCGACGAGGTCCGCGACCTGCGCGTCCACGTCATCGAGCCCGCCATGGAGGTGTTTCCCCCATGACACGACGCGGACTGTGGACCGTAGCGGGCACCGCCCACCGGCTGGGAGTCACACCCGCGGACGTCGAGGACGGCCTGGCCGGGCTGGAGACCTGCCATGCCTGGCGGTCGGCGACCGCAGGTTCGTGCCCGCGGCCGCCGTGCTCCGCCTGGTCGATGATGCGCTGGCTGGCTGGGACCCCTCGCGCTACCGGGCGGCCAAGCTGCCGGCGCACGTGGGACATCTGGCGGACCTGCTTGAGCTGTTGGAGGCCACACGCCCTGCTGTCCGCGTGTGCGGCGTTTCCTGATCTGCCGGCGATCGGCGTCGCCGCCGAGTTCGCCGAGCATCGTCAGCGGCTCGTGCAGCTCGTCGCCGATCTGCTGTCCCGCTACGGCGAGCAGGTCGACCTATGACGGTTCTCTCCGAGACGGTTACGGCCCGGGCAACCCTTCCCCGCCCGGGCCGTAACCCATCGACGTGGCCGCCACGCGGTTTGACGTCGGCCGGCCACCCGCGCGGGCACCGCGCTGCTGGGCCTTCGCTAGCGCTCTGGGCGTTGGCTCGGCTATGCCGCGCGGATTTCCGTGACCGCTGCGAACGGGACGTTCCACAGGTGGCGCTCGAGCACTTCGCCGCTGGACCCGCGCACGGGTACCCAGACCATCAGGTGGAGGTTTTCCGGGGGTCCGTAGATCTCGTCGACCTCGGCTTCGTCGACCAGGCCCGCCCAAGAAATCACCACGATGTCACCGACCTGGGGTACTTCGGGCGTGGCCATCGCTCATCCCTTCCACGGTCGGCGACCGCCGAATGCGGCCGCGAAGTAGGCGTCCAGGGTAGCGTCCATGCCTATGGTGAGCTGGTCAAGCGCCCGCCGCCACGTCCGGGCGCTCGCTAGGGTGATGGGGACGCCGTCACGGCGCAGCTTGGCCAGTTCTCCTTCATCGCTGTGGGCAATCGCGTTGCGTGCTTGGTTGAGCCGCTCGAGATGCGCCTGCCGTGCTTTGGTCCGTGGGTCTCGTTCGATCATGGCGGGCCACAGCTCGATTCCGAAGCGTGTGAAGTCCCTGCCGAGCGCGCCGGGATGGGCGTTGCCTCGGTCCAGGGCTCTGGGTTCGACGAGGTAGCGCTGCAGCACGGCAACGATGCCTGGCTCGGCTTGGGCGGTCTCGCGCATGACCGCGCCGGCCATGTCGTCGTACAGCTCGCGGGCGAAGCCTTGAAACTCTGCCGCCAACTGCAGCACGAGCGCGGCATTAATCTGTTGGTTGATCTGCTCGTCGGCCAGCGCTCGGCGGCCCGGTCGGGTCCCGCCGATGCGGATATGGGCCTCGAACAGCTTGTTGAGGCGAGTCGAGCGCTCGCCCTGCCAACGCTCCAACGCGAAAGACGGCATCGCGGTAGTTCATCACGCCGCGGCATCGACGCTTGGCAGCGCGAGCAGCGACCGCACTGCGCCTGGTTCCGCACGCCCTTGAGGCGCCTGTGGTGGGTGAGTGGCGCGGCCCCCGCGCGTGAGCCCTGCTGATCTCACGGCGCATCCGCCTCTTCCGGCCAAGCCTGGAAGGTCCTCTGTGGAAGTCCTAACACGTCGACGCCTCGTCGACGTGCGCGCCGCCAACCCCCAACGACCCCACTACGCTATCCTCCCCTTCGGCTATACCTTTTCCGAAGCAAGTACCTGGTCAGAGAGGGTGCTCTTCAGAAGAGCACCAAGCAGCCAGCGCTCGGCCCAAGGCAGACCGCGAGTATTGAGAAAGGGCTACCGTTGGTCGCCTTCTTGGGGCACTCTTACTATTTGCGGGGGCTGCGGGTCAACCTCGGGAGAGTAGATGCGTGAGATGTTTGATCTTGCCGGTCTTGCGATTGCCTTCACGGCCGGTAGATAGGACATAACGTGGACGTAGTATCACTTTTCGTCGCGGCCGTTACGGATCGGGCGGAATGAAAGGTCTCCGGGACGGGATCGACGCCCCTAACCGCTGGTGATCATCAGCTATGCAAGGCCCTTCAAGTGGCTCTCTTTTGGCGATCGGTATGAACAGAGACGAGTCGCTCTTTTCAGACGTCAGTAACATAATATACGCACGGCCTCGCGAGACGAAGTAATGTTCTGCGCTGTATTGATTCAGCGCCGAGCTTTAGCATGGTCGCTGACAAGGTTAAAAGATGGAGGAATCTACGTGGTAGCTCTTCGCCTTCCCCTCTTGTGGTTGGAGATCACGGGTCGATGTCAGTTGCAATGTGTCCACTGCTACGCAGATTCTGGACCGGCCGGTAGTGCCGGCACGATGACCGTCAATAGGTGGCTATCCGTTCTGGACGAGGCGGCTCAATTGCAGATCGGGCTCGTACAATTCATTGGCGGGGAACCGACGCTTCATCCTGGCCTTCCTGATCTGATCACTCACGCCCTCTCGTTAGGGCTAGAGGTAGAGGTATTTACGAATCTCATGCACGTTCATTCCGCGCTGTGGAATATCTTTATGCAACCTGGTGTACGGCTGGCGACCAGCTACTACTCGGATAAGTCTTCTGAACACGATAAAATCACTGGACGGGCGGGCAGTCATGTGCGTACCCGCAAGAACATTATCCAGGCTTTGGAGCGCCGCATACCCTTGCGTGTCGGCATCATCGGTATGGCCGCGGACCAACAGGTTGACGGGGCAGAGGCCGAACTGCTTGAGCTTGGCGTCACTCAAGTTGGGATGGATTGGCTGCGTGAAGTTGGACGGGGTGTCCGGGACGGACGAGCTAGTGTCGAGCAATTGTGCGGTAATTGCGCCTCAGGCAATCTGGCGATTTCACCGGACGGGGAGGTATGGCCGTGCGTGTTCGCCCGCTGGATATGCCTTGGCAACGTGCGTCATCAGTCGCTTACCGCCATCCATACTGGTGCTATTGCCGAAGCGGCCCGAACATACCTCGCGTCGGCCTTCACCGCTAGGACAAGCGGCTCATCGCCCTGCCGTCCGAACTACGACTGTCGTCCGGTTATCCGCGATCCGCGGGAATGCAACCCGGATACCAAGTGCCGACCGTTGAACTGCCGTCCCTTCGACTGCTGTCCAGGCGACTGCCGTCCCTTCGACTGCGTCCCATACGATTCACCATCGCGGTACACCTCGCAGCTAACGGTGCCATGATGAAGATAGCCGTCGGTCAAGTCTGCCGGATCCGCGAACATTCCAAGAAATTAAGCAGTCTTTGCCGGCGATGGTTAAGTGCTATATTTGATTCAGGCCACTCGACTTCGGTTGACATAAGGAAATAGACGCTATGCCGGAACTCAAGTTGGAGGCGTGGAGAAGGGCTAAAGGCCTGACACAGGCCGAGCTGGCCGATTTATCAGGCGTTGCGATAGAAACTATCGCGCGTATCGAAGGAGGTCGGCCATGTAGGCGAGCTACGGAGGAACGCCTAGAACGCGCGCTCGGGCTTCCACAGGAAGCGCTACGGCAAATACCAAACCCTGCCTTAGCTGTAGTGCGAGGCGTGCGTCGTAGAACCGTGCTAAAGTCAGGTCTTTACGTTGCTGGTCTGGTGGCTGCAGGAATCGGCGGCGCGGCTGGTACTGTCGTATTCCAAGCTGCACTAGACCGATGGCAAGGACCGTCGAAACGCTCGGCCGCTGACAAAGCTGCGCAACAGAAGCTAACGGAAGTCTTTGGCGTCGGAAGATGGGTCGAATCAGAGTCAATATCAGTCGGCCAGCAAACTTATCCGTCGGGATTCATGGGCTTTCATTGGGATAACGTGGCTGCTTTCAGTAGCTTTGCCGAACCACTGGGGTTGACCGACCCTGACATCGTGAAAGCGCTTACGGCGCAGCGTGGGCTTGGGCTGTCGCGAGAGGGTGATCTTATTCTCTTTGGTGGCCCAACATCGACTCCATATTCTGCCATTGCCTTAGAGTATGAACCAATCGCCTCTGATGGCGGTTTGAAGCGGGCCGGGGGAGGTGATCCAATAATAAAATTGCCCTATGAGTGGAACAAGAGTAGCGCGCTCCTCATGCAAAAGGATCACATTGGCTGGATGATGGAAGGTATTGGCGCAAATGTGACTCCAGGACCTGTAGGGTCGTTCAACTGGCCATTGGTCTGCCTCGATCCTCGACCAGAGCAAGTGGAGATGCTAAGGGCTCGACCAGGTAATGATAGCGTCATCGTCGGCGGTCAGGTTAGACAGGTCCCCTTAACAAACTTCATCCTGATCACTCGTATCCCCAATATACTCAGTGCCCATTTCGAAAACCAATTGTTGGACGCCGACCCAGAGGATGATTTGGGCTCATGGCCACATATCTTAATTATGGAAGGCGTTCATGGAATAGGTACACGCGCAGTGGGACTCTTGGCAGAGCAGGCAGGACTGGAAGCGATGTCGTACATAGAAGAAAAGCTTGGCGGCGCTTCTCAGTTCCAGGTAGTTCTTGAAGTGAACTCTATAGAGAAACACCAAGGCTATCATAAGGCACACGCCATAAAACGCGTTGTCGACGTACGGCGGCTCAGGATTCAGCATGATACGTGGCTCCTCGCGCACCGCTACGCTCAAGCACGTCTCCACCCATCGCCGCAGTAGCGCTCGAACAGCTCATGGACCGTCACATTCTCAAGCACCGTCACCCGCAGTATTCGCTCTCTCGCTCTCTTACTCCCTCAACTAGACTAACAGCAGCTAGGAAACGCCAACCCTGCGACGTGTGCGCCCGTCGGTCCCGCCCTGCCAAAGAACCAACGGGCGCACTCGAAAACGTTCAGAAGTTCGTATTAGTATCCCCACCGATCACTCCGGAGCGGCGAGGATAACGCGCTACCTCCGTTGGCGTCTGCTGACTTCCGCAGCGTTCGATTCGCGAAAGTTTTTCTCAACGTGCTCGGCAAGGCCGTGATGCCCGGCATTCCGGATTTCCAGAACCCGATCACGCTGTTTTGGGTCGTATACGTAACTGGATCTAACCATTCCCTTTCCCCCGTATGGGGATTAACGACGTAATCCATATCCCGCCTCCTTGATGCATAGTCCTATCCGCCCGAACTCCCAAATGATGCACCATAAATGCCTTGGTGTCTATACCGTACGTCATGCAAGGTGCGGCGGTGTCTGCCGCTGGACGCGCAGTGCAAGGACTCAGCGTGCTGAGACCTTGTACTGCAGTTCGTGGCGGTCGCCGGCGAGGATGAAGTCGGTGACTTGGAGTGGGCTCTCGTGGGCGTCGTAGAGAGTATTGATTAGCCGGACGACCGGGACGCCGGGGCTTAGGCGAAGTGCGCGGGCTTCGTCGGGGGTGGGCATGCGGAAGGAAAGGTCTTCGATGAAGTGGTCCAGTTCGTAGCCGAGGTCTTGTTCCAGGACGGCGTGCACTCCCCTCGGGATCTTCTCCGGCTGGGCGATTGAGGTGTTCTTGACCAGCTCGTAGGAGAACCAGCTGTCGGCGAGCTGCATGGGTACGTCATCGGCTAGGAGTAGGTGGCGGCGTACGAGTGCGAGTTCGGTGGCGGGGAGTCCTAGGCGCTGGCCCACGAAGGTGGGAGGCGGGACCGCCACGACTTCGAGGAGTTGTTGCTCGGGGCATTGGCCTTGTCTGCGCGCTTCGGCGGTGAACGGTCCCATGCCGGATTGGCGTTGGGCGCTGGAGTGGCGCTGGTGTCCGAGACGGTGAACGGCGGGGCGTTGGCGGAGGAAGACGCCGCGTCCGTGGTGGGCGACGACGAGGCCCTCTGCGATGAGGACGCCGAAGGCGCGCCGGACGGTTCCCCGAGTCGTGTCGTACCGGACCATGAGTTCGCGCTCGGAAGGGAGAGCGTCGCCAGGGGTGATGTCCCCTCGGTGGATCGCGGCGCGTAGATCGTCCGCGATCTGTTGGTAGCGGGGACGCGGGTCCGCGTCGTTGGGGGCCATCGCCTCACGGTCTCATCTGGTTCAGCTAATGAGTACCAGAGTCTAGCGTGCTGTAGCCGGCCCTCAGACCACCTGCGACTGTCCGCGCAACCGAAGGAACCCGTGACGGTGGATGAGCTGGTTGATACCAGTTGAGTCTCCTGTCAGACTAGCTGGTACTTACCAGTCGAACCAGCAGTGCAGAGGGCGAGAGCCAATGAGTGCCGCAACCGCGTCGAGTCTAGGAAGCGTGTCGCTGGGGGATCTCAATGACCTGCCGCCAACCCTCACAGTGCCGGCTGCCGGGAGACTGCTCGGCCTCGGCCGGGAGGCATCGTACAGGGCGGCGGCTTCAGGACAACTGCCCACGATCAAGTTCGGGCGCCGGCTGTTCGTGCCAACCGCCCGGCTACTCCAATTGCTTGGCGTGGTGGACGGAGAGCGCACATGACGCGACCGCGGGGGACGATCCGCAAGCGCGGGTCGAGGTACGCGGTCGTGATCGACCGGGGCGTTGACGCGGCCACAGGCAAGCGGCGGCGTGAGTGGCACTCGGGCTATGCCACGCAGAAGGAGGCCGAGCGTGCCCGGGTGAAGCTTCTCCGCGACCTGGACGAGGGCCGGTACGTCGATCGGTCGAAGTTGACGGTGGCCGAGTACCTGCGGGACGAGTGGCTGCCAGCACGTAAGCCCAAGTCGGCGCAGAGCGGTCGCGGGCACTGCGGTCATCAGCATGACGACCTGGATGGGGTATCGCGACCTGTGCAACGCGCACATCATCCCGCGCATCGGCCACATCCGCCTGCAAGCGTTGACGCGCGACGACCTCGACCGCTCTATGACGAGCTGGAGGAGCGCGGCGGGCGCCGCAAGCAAGGGCTGGCACCGTCAGCGGTCGCGAACATCCACGGCGTGGTGCACAAGGCACTGTCCGATGCTGTGAAGCATGAACTCGTCCATCGCAACGTAGCGGACGCGGTGGACGCGCCCTCGCCGGTCAAAGGCGAGCAAGCCGTGTGGACGGTCGAGGAGCTGCGGGCGTTCCTCGCGCATGCGCGAGACGACTCGCTGTATGCGGCGTGGCTGCTGTTTGCGACCACCGGTATGCGCCGCGACGAGGTCGCGGGGCTCGCACGCAGCGATCTTGACCTCGATGCCGGGCGGTTGCGGATCGATTGGACGCTCGGAGTAATCAACGGCAAGCCCAGCTGGAAGCCGCGGCCCAAGTCAAAAGCTGGCGAGCGGACGATGTCGCTCGACCCAGCGACGGTGGATGCGCTGCGCGAGCACCTTGCCGAGCAAGCCCGGGCTCGGCTACTGGTAGGCCCGAGGTGGGAGCGCCGGCAGCAGGACTGGCAGGGGCTGTACCGTGAGGACCTCGTGTTTACGTGGCCGGACGGAAAGCTCATCAATCCGGAGCGGCTCACCGACTGGTTCGAGGCGCACTGCCGCCGTGCGGGACTCCGGCGGATCCGGCTCCACGACGTGCGGCACACCTACGCCACGACCGGGCTTGCGAATGCGACCGGCTGGCACGAGGTCAAGGTCATCTCGCAGCGCATCGGGCACACGAGCGTGGGGTTCACCATCGACACCTACGCGCACGTGCTACCGGCGGCCGACGAGCAGGTCGCGCACACTCTCGCGCGGCTCATCCTGGGGGAGGCGTCATGACCGCGCTCGGTAGCAGTTTGGGTAGCAGTCAGCCGGAAAGCTTGATAAACCACATTAGCGTAACCACGTTTCCGCAGGTCAACGTGCTAGTGCGCGAGGCGGGAGTCGAACCCGCACACCCGAAGGCACTGGGACCTAAACCCAGCGTGTCTACCGTTCCACCACTCGCGCGAGGGGTGCCAGGGTAACGTGCCATGCCGGAGGACGGTTGGTCGCCCAGATGCAACTTTCCTCTGTATTCGAGGGAAAGTTGCGTCTTCAGGGTGGCGCGCAGGCGATCGGCGGGATGGCGATGCGGGCCCCGGCGCTGGCGTGGGGGAATGGCCGAGGCAGGAGGAGCCTGCCGGGTGCTCACAGGTTTCCGCGTGGACGAGGGGAGACCTATAGGTCCGGCGAGAGATGGGGCGTAGGTGCATCAGGCTTAGGCGGTGGGGGTGAGCAGGGCGGGGTGGTTGTTGCGGACGTTGTTGACGTCGGTGCTCACCTGGCGCCACGTGATCTCGTCGGGAGTGGGGGAGATGAGGAGGTGGCGGAGCAAGGCCGGGTCGACCTTGGGGTCGAGCCAGTCGCTCCAGCGGTCCCCGGGTAGGGCGACGGGGGTGCGTGGGTGGAGCTCGGCGATGCCGCCGATCGCTTGTGTGGTCACGATCGTGCAGGTCAAGAGCCTCGCTCCGTCCTGCTCGGGGTCACGCCAGGACGCCCAGAGGCCGGCGAAGGCCATAGGTGTCCCGTCGGTGCGGTGGATGAAATAGGGGGTGCGGGAGCCGTCTGGGTGGCGCTGCCACTCGTAGAACCCGTCCGCGGGGATGAGGCAGCGGCGGCGGCGGAAGGACTCCGCGAAGGTGGGCTTCTCCGCGACGGTCTCGGCGCGGGCGTTGATGTGGCGTGAGGCCGCCTTGCGGTCGGGTGCCCAGAACGGCACGAGCCCCCAGCGGAACGTGACGAGGACCCTGCGGTCCTCGTGGGCCGCGATCGCGTACACGGGATCGGTCGGGGCGACGTTCCAGCTTGGCGGCAGCTTATCCGCCTTGCGCTCGTCGACCATGAAGAAGCGCACGAGCCCGTCCGGGTCGCTCGCTGCCACGAACCTGCCGCACATACGCAGACAGCGTAGCGGGACGGGAACAGATGCGCGGTGTTGTCACACCGGCGTGATGTAATAAACGTGCCACGGGAAAGGGGGGACGGGATTGGTACGCGTGTGCTCGCGATGTGGGGAGGCCAAGCCGGTTGATGAGTTTCCTCTACGGAAGCTCGATGGCACCAGAAGGCAGACACATTGCCGTCAATGCAAAGCGCTGTACCAGAAGGAATGGTACGAGCGCTATAAGCGGCGGCACATGGGCAACGTCGAGGAGCGCCGCCGCCGGCTCCGTGCTGAGAACCGTGCGCTGCTGATCGAGCTCAAGTCCGTACCCTGCGCGGATTGCGGTATCCGCTACCCACATTATGTGATGGACTTCGACCATGTCCGGGGCGTGAAGGCGGGCAATGTGTCGCTCATGAAAGCCGAGGGGCAAGCGAAGCTGCTCGCAGAGGTGGCCAAATGTGATGTGGTCTGTTCAAACTGTCATAGAGAACGCACTTTTGGAAATAAAAAGTACGCCGCGCGGGAATCGAACCCGCAACCAACAGATTAAGAGTCTGCTGCTCTGCCTGATTGAGCTAGCGGCGCGCCCGAAGTGTACCGGCGCGGTGTCGCGAGAGCAACGCAGCGAAGGGTGACCGACGGGTTTCGAACCCGCGACCTCCGCGACCACAACGCGGCGCTCTAACCAACTGAGCTACGGTCACCATGACGCCGGGTTAAGGCGCAGGCTCCAGCCTACCAGTGCGCCCGGAAGGAATCGAACCCTCGACCTAGCGGATAGAAGCCGCCTGCTCTGTCCTCTGAGCTACGGGCGCGCGCCCGGTGATCTCGCCGCCTCGAACCATGGCAAGGCCTCGAGCATAACCGCTGCCAGCTCTCTGGGGCGTTGCACGTGGATGTCGTGGTCACCCTCCATCCACACAACGCGTGATCGGGGGATCGCCGCCTGGGCACGTTCGATCCCCGCGCGCTTGTTCGTGGTCCAGGAGTCGCCGGCGGGTAAGAGGACGGGTACGAGCAGGATGGGAACGCTCAACCCGCCGTAGCGCTCGGCGGGGCGGTGCTCCCACAGTCCCCGCAGGACCCGGAGGTGCCGGTCGAACGATAGCCATGGTCTGACCGTGCCGTCCGGCAGCACCTCCATGTTCTCCATCGTCGCGGCGATCCCGCTGTCATCCCATGCCGGGTATGCGTCGCGGAGCATGCGCTCCCAATCCGCGACAGGAGTGCCTTCGAGCCTCGGAGGTGCGAGCACGGCCTTGCAGTCCTCCCACTCCGGCCAGCGAGCCTGGAGGTCGATCGTGCCGCCATCGACACAGATGAGGCCGCGGAGGCGATCGGGGTGCAGGAACGCGTACTCCAGTGCCACGTTCCCTCCCCACGATTGACCTACGAGCACCACGTCCCGCAGCCCGAGCAGTGAGAGCAACCCGTCGAGGTCCCCCACCACGGCGGGGATGTCGTACGGCCCGTCCGGCTTCTCGCTGCGCCCGTGGCCTCGCTGGTCGAGTGAGGTGACCGCGTAGCCGCGGGCTGCGACGGAGGAGGCCACGCGCTCCCAGGTCAGGGCATTGCTCGCCAAGCCGTGCACCAGCACGAACCGGGGTGACGGCGGGGCCCCTTGTGGATTCCAAGAACGGACGCGAAGCGTGACGCCCCCGACGTCAAGGCTGCGGACTTCTGCCTCGATCACACGCCCCTCGCAGTAGGCTGCACCTCTGACATGCTGAGTGCCGAGCAGTTCATCCGCGTGAGCCAGGGCCTCAAAGAGGCGTATGCGGCATTGGGTGCCGCCGATCTTCCGGGCGCCCAGCGTGAGCGGTGGCAGCGGAGGCTCATGGCCATCACCGACACCGCAACGCGTGACTTGGGCGGGGCCGAGATCCAGTTGCAGCAGTTCCTAGCCGATTGGGCTCGGGTGACCGGGCGCTGAGCGGCGCCCGGCTCAGAGGCTGACGATCTGGAGTTGGCGGAGGTGCCTACCGGCGGGGTCTTCATCGATCTCGAAACGGACGCGTTGGCCCAACCGCAGCTCGATCAACCCAGAGGCGGCGAACGTCTCGGCGTCGAACGGCAGCTCTTCCTGGTTGTCGAGCAGCACCGTGCCACTGCGGGTCTCGAGGTCGAAATGCTTCACCGTGCCCTGGGTCATGCCGGCTCCTTTGTCACTCGGGGCCGCGGCAGCCTATCAGTAGGGGTCGCGGTCCTTGCGGTGTTGACGTCCGCGCAATCGCGGTCGTGGGCTCATTCGAGCATCCAGGTCGTGAGGACGACGCTGGGATCGTGGGCTGAACCGCGCTGGTGCTACACTGCTTATGTGCTACACGGGAGAGGAGGCTGGTGTGGCCAACCTCACCTTGACCATCGACGAGGATGTCCTGCGCCGTGCTCGCATACGGGCGCTGGAGCGCGGTACTTCGGTCAACGCGGTCGTGCGGGAGTTCATCGAGCGGTATGCCGGCGGCGAGCGTGAGCGCGAAGCGCTACGAGCATTCGGTGAGCTAGCGGATCGGGCGCAGGCGAGTAGCGGCCCTCGAGGCCGCTCATGGAGCAGAGCCGAGCTGTATGACTGAGCGCAGTTTTGTCGACACGAACGTGTGGGTCTACCGAGTCGACAGGGGCGAGCCTTTGAAGCGTGAGGTCGCGCGGCGGCTGCTCGACGACGCGCCTTCAGGCTCTTTGGTGGTCAGTACTCAGGTATTACAAGAGTTTTACAGCGTGACTACCCGAAAGCTCGCCACACCGCTCAGCGAAGACGAGGCTGCCGCAGCTGTGGAGCGCCTCAGCAACCTATTGGTCATTGGCGGCGACTCGGCCTTCGTGCGTCAAGCGATCGGGATCAGCCGTGGTTCGCGGATCTCGTTGTGGGACGCGCTGATCGTTCAAGCGGCGTTGGCTGGTGGATGCGACCGCATCCTGACCGAGGATCTGCAGCACGGCTCGGTGATTCAAGGGATGCCGGTCGTGAATCCATTCTCGTTCGCGTCGGCGTAGATCGACATGAGCGTGGCAACGCGGCCGCTGCGGCGTCGGGAAGGCCGATGTCAGCGTCGCCCGCTCATAGGGCACATTCGCCCTGTGGCATGCCGGCTCCGTGCTGAGGGCTCAGGCTGCGGCAGCCTACCCGGTCATGGAGCAGCCTGAGGTCTGCGGGGGTATCGACGTCCAGGGCAAGGTTGGGAAGGCTCATGAGCGTGGCGCACACGCCGCCGGCGGCGGCGAGGCGCAGGTGAGCCGCGGCGGACGCGGGTCCGAATGCCGTCCCGACGACGTCCGGTGGCCGGCGGGCAAGGGCGCCCGTCCCCCCGTCTCGCGTGGGCACGACGACCACCGGGTCGCTCGCCGCGCAGATCGTTTCGAGGTCCGTGGCGGTCGCGAGAGGGAGGTCGGCCGGGATGACGATCGTCGCGTGAGCCTGTGACGCGGCTTGATCGGCGGTCTCCAGCGCCGCGCGGAGGCCGGGCGACGGCTCGATGACCACGTCCACCCCCGGGCGCGCCGCGACCGCCGCCGCGTGGAGGTCGCCCGCTACGACGAGCACCCGATCGATCGGCCGCGCCCCCAGGCACGCGTCGAGGACCCGTCCCAACATCCAGATCACGAGCGCGCGGCGCTGGGGCTGATCGAGATGGCCAGCCAAGCGGCTCTTCGCGTGGGGGAGCGCCTTCACGGGGACGATCGCGGTGACGCCCATGGACGCCCACTCTAGGGCTCCTCTGTTGTTGAGATCTTTACAGTTGTGACAAGTTCACATGCTGTGACCGATTTCACGCTGCGTGAACAAGGGCGCAACTCCATGTCCGAAACCCGCTAGCTAGCCGGTCAGTGGCCAGGGCCGCCCGGATCACCGCGCGGGCTTGGGGGTCCGAGGGCGAAGCCCTCACTGGGCGGATGGCTGCCTGGTCGGAGATGCAGACAGATGCCGGGCATCCGACCTCGGAGCGCGACGTGGCCGGTGGGGTGGGCGTCCGACGGTTGGGGGAGTGGGGCGTAGACTCGCGGCCAGTCAGGTGGAGGTTCCTCGATGGGCAAGGTCGCGGTCATGGGGGCGGGGTCGTGGGGCACGGCGTTCGCGCTCTTGTGCCTCGACGCGGGCGAGGACGTCCTGCTATGGGCTCGCCGCCCCGAGGTCGCCGAGAGGCTCAATCATGAGCACCGGAACCCCGACTACCTCGGCGACCTCTACCTCGGGGAGGCGTTGCGGGCCACGGCCGACCCGACCGAGGCGCTGGCTGGCGCCGAGGTGGTCGTGCTCGCCGTGCCCAGCCATGCGCTGCGCGTCTCGCTGGAGCGTTGGTCAGGCGACGTCCCGCGGGACGCGCTGGCGGTAAGCCTCATCAAAGGCGTCGAGCCCGAGAGCCGGTTGCGCGCCAGCGAGGTGATCCGCGCGGTCCTCGACCTGCCCGACCACCAGGTCGCCGTGGTGAGCGGTCCCAACCTCGCGCTCGAATGCGCGCAGCGCCTGCCCGCGGGCTCGGTGGCGGCCGCGGTCGACGAACGGTCGACGCGCCGTGTGCAGGCGCTGTGCCATACCGCCTACTTCCGCGTCTACACGAACCCCGACATCGTCGGCGTCGAGCTGGGCGGAGCGGTCAAGAACGCGATCGCGATCGGCGCGGGCATGGCGGACGGGATGGCGTTCGGTGACAACTCGAAGGCCACGCTCGTCACCCGGGGCCTCGCCGAGATGACCCGGCTGGGCGTCGCGCTCGGCGGCAACGCGCTCACCTTCTCGGGGCTTGCCGGGATGGGTGACCTGGTCGCCACCTGCATGAGCCGCCACTCGCGCAACCGGCACGTCGGTGAGCAGCTCGGCCGTGGCCGCTCGCTCGACGACGTCGTGAGGGACATGAACATGGTCGCCGAGGGTGTCCGATCGTCCCTCGCCATACTCGACATGGCGCGGGACAAGGGTGTGGAGATGCCGATCGTCCAGCAGGTGGTCGCCGTGCTGCACGGGGGCCTGACGCCCAAAGACGCGGTGGACGCGCTGCTCGGCCGCCAGCCGAAACCCGAGCTCTACGGGCTCGAGGGCGCGGTCTCGTAAGGGCCGTTTGGAAAGGAAGGTTGTGAACGTGAGTGATGCGGTGGGTGTGGTGTTCGGAGGTCCATCCCCCGAGCACGACGTCAGCGTGGTGACGGGCCTGCAAGCGGCGCACGCGCTGCTCGACCTGGGGAGCGAGGTCGTCGCGCTGTACTGGGCGAAGACGGGGGACTGGGCGAGCATCGACCCGCGCGCCGAGACCAGTGACCTCGCCGGCGGTGTCCCCGCGACCGCGGAGGAGCTGGAGCTTGCCCTGGGGCGCAAGGGGGGATTCGCCCGGCGCAAGCGGCTCGGCGGGCGCGGCGCCGTCCCCCTCGACGTCGTGGTGAACTGCTGTCACGGTGGGCCCGGTGAGGACGGCAGCTTGCAAGCCGCGCTCGACCTCGCGGGGGTGCGCTATACCGGCCCGTCGCAGCGTTCCGCCGCGTTGAGCATGGACAAGCTCGCGTTCGCCGCGTTCGCGCAGGCGCAAGGCCTCCCAAGCCTGCCCCGGGTGAGCTGCTCCGTCGAGGACCTTGCCACGGAGTGGGTCCCGCCGTTCCCCGCGCCGTACATCGCGAAGCCCCGCTACGGCGGCTCGTCGATCGGGATCGAGGTCGTCAAGGACGTCGAGTCGCTCCGCGCGCTCGTCGAGCACAGCGTCCACCTTCGCGATGGAGCGGTCATCGAGCCGTACCTGGAGGACGCGGAGGACCTGAACATCGCGATCCGCGCCTTCCCGCGACCAGAGCTCTCGGCCATCGAGCGGCCCCTGCGCGGCGAGGCGTCGTCACGGTTCCTCAGCTTCGAGGACAAGTACGTGGGCGCTGAGGGGATGGCGGGAGCCGCGCGGCAGCTCCCCGCGGCCCTGCCCGACGAGATCGCCAGCGAGATCACCCGGTCCGCCGAGATCGTCGGCCGGCACCTTCCCGTCCGGGGGGTCGTGCGCCTCGACTTCCTTCGCGACGGGTCGGACCTGTACGTCAACGAGGTCAACAGCATCCCGGGATCACTCGCGAAATATCTGTGGATCGCCCCTCCGCGATCCTTCCACGAGCTGCTCGCCGATCTCATCGAGGAAGCGCGGGCGCGACCGACCTACCGCCCGTCCACCGAGGGCGCCGACGGAGAGCTTCTCCGCAAGGCCGGGTCCATCGCGGCGAAGCTCGCCTGAAGCCTAGACTTCACGCCCGTGAGGAAACCACGTGTCGCGGTCCTAGCCGGAGGGTTGTCGTTCGAGCGTGAGGTCAGCCTGCGCTCGGGGCAGCGGGTCGCGCAGCTGCTGCAAGAGCGCGGCTACGAGGTGTCGTCCCTTGACGTCGATCAGGAGATGCCGAGGCACCTGAGCTCGGCGGACGTCGCCTTCATGGCGCTGCACGGCGGCAACGGCGAGGACGGCGTCATCCAGTCGTTGCTCGAGTTCTTGAAGGTGCCGTACACGGGATCAGCGGTGTACGCGTCGGCCCTCGCCTGGCAAAAGCCGATCGCGAAGGGGGTCTTCGAGCACGCCGGTCTCCACACCCCCGAGTTCCTGCTGCTATCCGAGGCCGCGCTGCGAGAGCTTGGCGCCAGGCGCGCGCTGCAGCAGGTCCACCAGGTGCTCGGCCTCCCCGTCGTGGTGAAACCGGCGACGGGAGGGTCGGCGCTGGGGGTGCGGCGCATCGACACCCCCGCCGAGCTCCCCGGCGCGCTCCTCCACGCGATGGCGTACTCGGCCACCGTGATGGTGGAGCGGTACATCGAGGGCATCGAGCTGGCGATGCCGATCCTCGACGGCACCCCGCTGCCCGCCGTCGAGATCGAGCCGCTGGGCCGGACCTACGACTACGTGGCGCGGTACACGCATGGAGCGACCCGCTTCCACCTGCCGGCGCGCCTCGGCGAGGAGGTGCTCGCCCGCTGCCGGGACGCGGCGCTGCGGGCGTGGGAGGCGATCGGCGCGCGGCAGATCGGGCGCGTCGACCTCATCGTCGACTCGGACGGGTTGCCGTGGGTGCTCGAGTTCGCGACGTGCCCCGGCCTGACGGAGACCTCGGTCTGGCCGCTCGCGGTCGACGCCGCCGGGGTCGGGTTCGGAACGGCGGTCGAGCGGCTGGTCCACGCCGCGGTCGAGGAGCCAAAGCCCTAGTGCCCGCACCGGCCGCTCGCGGCCCGGCCCGGCGCCCGCGGCGCCCGGCCCGGCCCGACGCCTGCACAATTCCTGCACTGTGCAGAGTTAAGCCGGAATGCCGGCCTCATCCCTGCACAGCAGCTCATGCCGGCTGGCGCCGTCACCCCGGATGATGAGAATCGGGCAAACCATGCTTGTGGCCAGGATCCATCCTGTGGCCAGGGTTCGGCACGCATGCGTGCCGAACCCTGGCCATAAGGATCGCTGGAGGACGCGGACCCGGCAAACCGGGCGGGCTGTGGCCTATTCTCATCACAGTGCAGGGAAAAGCCGGAGGCCTGGAAGGTGATTGTGGATGCTGAAAGCCTTTGGTGAGCCCCCGATCTTCGGGGAGGTGCATGGCGATTGGCCGCCCCAGGTGGTGGCGTTCCACGGTTGGGGGCGCGGTCGTGGGGACTTCCGGACGGCGCTGCGGGGTCTGCCGGCGGTGGCCGTGGACCTGCCCGGCTTCGGCGCGAGCCCCGCGCCGCCCGCGCCGTGGGGCAGCCGGGAGTACGCCGCGCGGCTTGCCGAGGTCGTCGAGGCGGCCGGAAGCCCGGTCGTGCTGGTCGGGCACTCGTTCGGAGGGCGCGTCGCGGTGCGGCTCGCGGCCATGCGACCGGACGCGGTCAGTGCCATCGTCCTCACCGGAGCGCCGATCGCGCCGAGCGGCCAACCGCGCCGCCCGCCGGCGCTCGCCTACCGGGCGATCCGGCGGTTGCACAAGGCGCGGCTCCTCAACGACGCCCTGATGGAATGGGGCCGGAACCAGTACGGGTCGGCCGATTACCGGCAAGCCCGAGGAGTGATGCGCGACGTGCTCGTCACCGTCTTGCAGGAGGACTACTCCGGGGATTTGCGCGGAATCGCGCAACCCGTGGCGTTGTTGTGGGGCACCGAGGACACGGAGGTGCCGTTCGCGGTCGCCGAGGCGGCGGCGGCGCTCATCGGCTCATGCACGGTCGAGGCGGTCACGGGCGTCGGGCATGACCTCCCATGGCGGGCGCCGGACCGGCTGCGCGCCGCGATTCTCGGCCTCTCGCGTCCGGCGGTCGGGTCGTGACACTCCCCTTGCTCCTCGTCGCATACTGCGTCGCGGCGGTCGCTGGCTCCCTGCGCTGGCTGCGAGTCGCGCAGCGCGAGCACTATCAACCTGGCCGGGTGAGCACGTTCGCGCTGCGGTGGTGGCGGTCGTCTCCCGCCAACCTGGCGCTCGGCGCGATCGCCGTGGCGGCTGGCGCCGCGGCAGCGGCCGCCGCCAGCTCGGCGGCGGCATATGTCGTGTTCGCCGCCGTGGTGGCCGCCCCGGTGGGGCTCGGCATGCGGGGGCGGACCTCGCCACTGAAGTGGACCCGGCGGATGCGCGTCCTGGCCACCGCCGTCGCGGCGCTGACCCTCGGCATGGCCGCCCTCGCCGCGTGGACCGGCGCCGTGAGGTGGCTTGGCGCCTTTGCCCTGCTGCATCCCGTGGTGATCGACGTGGCGCTCGCGCTGACCGGTCCTCTGGAGCGACGTGTGAACGAGCGCTTCGTCCGCTCGGCGCGCCAGGTCCTCGACCGTGTCGCTCCGGTCGTCGTCGGCATCACCGGGTCGTATGGCAAGACCACTGTGAAGAACTACGCCGCCCACGTGCTGCGGGGATCGAAGAAGGCGGTGGCGAGCCGTGCGAGCTTTAACAACCGCCTCGGCCTCGCCCGGAGCGTCAACGAGGATCTCGGCCTGGGCACCGAGGTGTTCCTTGCGGAGATGGGCACGTACGGCTCGGGAGAGATCCGCGAGCTGTGCCAGTGGCTTCGCCCGAAGGTCAGCGTGATCACGGCGATCGGGCCCGTGCACCTCGAGCGCATGGGATCGATCGAGAACATTGTCACCGCGAAGGCCGAGATCCTGGCCGGCGCCGAGATCGCGGTCCTCAACGTAGACGTCGACGAGCTGCGCCGGCTCGCGGACGACCTCTCCGGGCAGGGGCGCAGGGTCGTGCGTTGTGCGACGGAGCGCGCGGATGCCGACGTCGTCGTTCGCGTCCTTTCAGGGGAGCTAGAGGTACGGATAGGCGACCGGAGCGAGCGGGTCGCGGCCCCTGACATCGAGCTCGCGCCGGTCAACGTCGCGGTGGCGCTCGGGGTCGCGCACGCGCTCGACGCCCTGCCCCCACGGCTCGGGGAGGTCCTCGCCACCCTGCCGCCGGTCCAGAACCGGATGACCGTCCTGCGCCGCGACGACGGATGGACCGTCATCGACGACACCTACAACGCGAACCCGGCCGGCGCGCAGCGCGCCCTGGCGGCGCTCAAGGGCGCGGCGAACGGTGGGCGCGCGGTGGTCGTGACACCAGGGATGGTCGAGCTGGGCAGTCGCCAGTCGGCGGAGAACCGCGTCTTCGCCGAGCGCGCGTCTCACGTCGCGACCGACGTCGTCGTCGTGGGCCGGACAAACCGCCGTGATCTGGTCGGCGGCCTCGCGGGCGCAACCGCCACGAACACGGTCGTCGTGTCGACCCGCGACGAGGCCGTCGCCTGGACGCGTGCGCACCTGGGCCCCGGCGACGCGGTCCTGTTCGAGAACGACCTCCCCGACCACTACCCGTAGTTGGCGGAGGGGGAGTGGGCCCAGTAGCGGCCGTCACGCGTCGACGTCGGGGGAATGTCCTCGACATGGTGGGTGACCATGCAGGTCGCGCCCACGATCCCTGCCGCGCAGATCCGCCCCAACAGCGCGACGAGCGCCTCCCGCGCTCCCAGGTCCAAGCCGCTGACGGGCTCGTCCAAGAGCAGGAGCTCGGGATCGCCCATCAGCGCCCGCGCGATCTGCACGCGCTGCTGCTCACCCTCGGAGAGCATGCGGATCGGGCGGTCGGCGAGCGCGCGAGCGCCGAGCTGTGCGAGCCGAGCCCGTCCACGCGCCCAGTCGGCGTCCGTGTACGGCTTGCGCTACGGGTACAGCTGCCCGTGGATGGCAGAGACGACGAAGTCGAGGACGTTGAGGTCCTCACCTGTCCTCGCCCGCAACGCTCCGCTGCAATACCCGATCCGGGTGCGGAGCTCTCGGACGTCGACCCGGCCCAGCTAAGCGCCCAACACCACCGCCCGGCCACGCGACGGCAGCCGGTAGCCGGCCAACAGCTCGAGCAGCGTCGTCTTACCGGCTCCGTTGGGACCGAGCACCACCCAATGCTCACCCGACTGGATCGCCCACGTCACGTCGCGGAGCAGCACAGCGTCCCGCTCCAGAGCGGTGACGCCGTCAAGAAGGACCACGGTTCGCGCCACGCGCGCACCATAGCCTCGTTGCGAGGCTCCGGCCGTCAGGCACGACCAGGGGCGGTGACAGGCGTACCGGGATACGGGAAGGCGTACCGTTGTGAGGAACAGCGGATGGTGCGCCTATCTCCCAGGGCGGATCATGGCGGGCGATGGCCCTTCTCGATGAACGCATCGATCATCATGCGCACGCCTTGTGGCAGGCCGAGCGGGACCGTACGCCGCTCGCTCCGCTGACCGACACCGACCCCACGTTGGGCGTCGGGGACGCGTACGCCATCCAAACGGCGAACATCGAGCGGCACCTCGCGGAGGGGCGCCTCATCCGGGGCCGCAAGGTCGAGCTCAGCTCGCGCGCGATGCAGGAGATGCTCGGCGTCGACGAGCCGGATTTTGGTGTCCTCCTGGACGACATGGTGGTGGAGGACGGTGACGAGGCCCGCGTGTCCGAGCTGTGCCAGCCGCGGGTCGAGGCCGAGATCGCGTTCGTGCTCGGTACCGACTTGGCCGGCCCCGGCGTGGGCACCAGCCAGGCCATGCTCGCGCTCGCGGGGGTCATGCCGTCGCTTGAGATCATCGACAGCCGCGTCGAGAACTGGAACATCAAGCTGGTCGACACGATCGCGGACAACGCGTCGTCGGCGCACCGGGTCGCCGCCCGCCTGCGGGCGGGTACCGTCTGGGTGAACTGCTTCTTCGTCCGTGACCTCCGGGCACCGTTCGGCGGGTTCAAGGACTCAGGCATCGGCCGCGAGTTCTTCACCGAGGCGAAGGCGGTGGTGATCGAGATCTGAACCGATTTGGCGGGCTCATGCTTGATTTCGGTGGCGTGGTCCTCCGCACCCCATTCGAGCTGCTCGACGAGCTTGACCTCGGGCTGCCGTGGCAGGGCCCCTTTGGCGGGGACTCCCTGTGGGCGGACCTCGAGGTGGGGGTGCTCACCGAGCGCGAATACTGGGCGCGCCGCGCCGCCGAGGTAGGGCTGACCGCTCCTGAGCTGATGCAGCGGCTCTACGACGCGCCCGAGGAGCGACTCATCCGCTCAGGCGCCGCGCGGCTCCTCGCCGACGCGACGGCGGCCGGCCTGCGCACCGCGTTCCTCACGAACGACCTGGAGGCGTTCCACGGTCGAGCATGGGCCAAACGCCTGCGGATCCTCCACGCCGTCGACGCGGTCATCGACGGGTCCGTGACCGGCGTCCTCAAGCCAAACCCCGCGGCCTACGCGCTGGCGCTCGACCAGCTAGGACTGCCCGCACAGGCGGCGCTGTTCGTCGACGACCTGCCCGTCAACCTCCAGGGCGCCCGCCGGACCGGGATGGCCGTCGAGCTCTTCGACGTCACCGACCCCGAGGCCAGCCTCGCGCGGATCCGCGCCCGCCTTGGCCTTGGCCTTGGCCTCGGCCTCGGCTAATCTCAGTCCCCGATACCTCCCCGAAGTTGGGGTCAACAGGCCTTACACACATGCGCTACGCGCCCTGCCTGCGGGTGCTGGAGCGGGTGGGGCGGTAGCCGAGGCGCTCGGAGATGCCGCGGGCGGCGTCGACGGTCGCGACGACGAAGGCGCGGGCGGGTTGCCCCTCGAAGCGGGGGAGGGGACCCGCGACGCTGATGGCCGCGATGACGTCACCATGCGCGTCGCGGATCGGCGCGGCGATCGACGCGATCCCCAACTCGCTCTCGTTCACGTTAGTCCCGTACCCGCGGTTGCGGATCTTGCCAAGCTCCTCCCGAAGCCGGGCGGGATCCGTGATCGTATAGACCGTGCGGGCTTCCAGGACCCGGCCTTCGAGCAGGCGATCCAGCGCGGCGGGCGCCAGGTACGCAAGCATCACCTTGCCCGTACTCGTGCAGTGCGCGCTGTTGCGACGCCCGATCTGACCGAAAAGCCGGAGAGTCCGCGGGCTCTCCCTGCGCTCGACGTACACGACCTCGTGGCCGTCCAGGACCGCGATGTGGACGGTCTCGCCAGTCCGGTTGCGTAGGTCCTCGACGTACGGGGAGGCGGCTTCGTGGAGATCCAGCCGGGCCGCGGCTTGAGCTCCGAGATCGAGCAGCCGCAGGCCCAGCCCGTAGCGCCCCGTGACGGCGTTCTGCTCGACGAAACCTTCCTCTTTCAGGGTCCCGAGCAGACGGTGGACGGTGCTCTTCCCGACGCCGAGGCGCCGGGCGAGCTCACTGACCCCGAGCTCCGGCTCGTTCAACGTGAACGAGCAGAGCAGTCGCAGCGCGTTACGAACCGAGTTGAGCGTGTAGTCGCGACCCACCTGTTCCGTCAACCGGTCCGCCTGTCTGGAGCCCGGGACACATTACTGTCAGTATCAACGCCGGGTTACGGGCTCGTCAACTCGGGGCGTGGCCAGGTCAAGCCCGACGGCGTCGCGCACCGTGGCAAGCACCCTCGCGGCGCGCAGCCGCACCCGCGCTCCGCCATAGGTCAAGATCCGAGAGATCTCGGCGGGATCCTCCACCAGCTCGACGTAGCGGCGGCGCGCGTCACCGAACGTGGCCTCGAGCGCCTCGAAGAGCCGCCGCTTCGCCGCGGCGTAGCCCAGCCCACCTTCCCTCAGCCGCCGCCGCATGACGTCGACGTCCGGGGCGGGCGCGACGTGCTGGAACAGCTGGAAGATCAGGTCCGAGTCCGGATCCCTTGGCTCATGAGGAGGCCGGGAATCCGTCACGATGCGCTGGACGGCGCGCCTCAGGTCGTCAGGCCCCCCGAAGATCGGGATCGTGTTGCCATAGCTCTTGCTCATCTTCCGGCCGTCGAGCCCGGGGATGGTCGCCACCCGCGGGTCGATCGCCGCCTCGGGGACGGTGAGCACCTCCCCGTATCGCCGGTTGAACCCCTGTGCGATGTCGCGAGCGATCTCCAGATGTTGCCGCTGGTCCAAGCCGACTGGCACGCGCTGCGCGGCGAGGCACAGGATGTCGGCGGCCATGAGCACCGGATAGGTGTACAGCCCCATGTTGACGCCAGCGTCCGGGTCGCGCCCGCCGGCCACATTGGCGTCGACAGCGGCCTTGTAGGCATGCGCGCGGTTGAGCAACCCCTTTGGGGTGACGCAGGCCAGGATTGAGGAGAGCTGGAAGACCTCCAGGACGTCGGACTGCCGGTACAGCACGGACCGTTCGGGGTTCAGACCCAGGGCGAGCAGCGTTGCCGCGGCCTGCTGGGTGAACTGGCCGACCTCGGCCGGCTCCGGGGTTGTGTTCAGCGCGTGAGCGTCGGCCACGAAGTAATACGCGTCGTGGTCAACGGCGAGCGCGAGCGCGGGTCGGATCATGCCCAGGTAGTTCCCGAGGTGGGGCGTGCCGGTTGGCTGGATGCCGGTCAGCGCGATGGCCATGGCGGTTTCCTTTCGGATCGCGGTCCGCCCCGGCGCGCACGAAAAAAGCCGCCTCGCCGAGGCGGCTTACGGAGATGTCAGGTGTTACGAGCTCACAGGCCGCCTCAGGGAAGCGGCCCACCAGCGCTGGACGGTCAGGTCAGCGTTCACCGTGCCAGTATCCCCGCCAGGGCGCGCGCGTCAACGGCCTGTAGGGGCGTTGCCGGGCTTCCATTTGATGCCGCACCCGACGCTGGGGCGTTGATCAGCCGTCACCGGCTCACCCTTCAGGACCGCGTCGAGCGCGGCGCGGAGGTCCTGGCCGGTCACCGGCGTACCGCTGCGTGGGCGGCTGCCGTCCATCTGGCCCCGGTAGGCGAGCCGCCGGTCCGCGTCGAACAGGAAGAAGTCCGGCGTGCAGGCGGCGGCGTAGGCCTTCGCGACCTCTTGGCTCTCGTCGATCAGGTACGGGAACGTGAAGCCGACCTTCCGCTTCTGCTCGGCCAGCTCCGCGGGGGCGTCGTCCCGGTACGCCTGCGCGTCGTTGCTGCAGATGCCGACGACCGCCACGCCCCGCTGCTCATACTCCCGCGCCAGCGCGGCCAACGCCTGCTGGACATGCTTCACGTACGGGCAGTGGTTACAGAGAAACATCACGAGCAATGCCGGGGCGCCGTCGAAGTCCCGCAGCGAAACGGTGGCCCCGTCCGTCGACGGCAGCGTGAAGTCCGGAGCCGAGGTGCCAAGGGGCAGCGTCACCGAAGAGATAGCCATGCGGGAATGGTAGAGGTAGCCGCTACGATGTCTCCCGTGGGGTCAGGTTCGGAGCACGTCCTGGACATCGACGGGCGCGAGGTGCGGGTCACAAACGCCGGCAAGGTGTTCTTTTCGGAGACCGGCCAGACGAAGCTCGACCTTGTCGAGCACTACCTCCGCTTCGCGGAGCCCCTGATGCGTGTGGCGGGTGGGCGACCGACCATGCTGCAACGGTTCCCCGAGGGGGCCGATGGCCCGTCGTTCTTCCAGAAGCGGGTGCCGAAGAGCACGCCGGACTGGCTGCGCACGACCATCGTGAGCACCCCGAACGGGACCACGTCGCGGGCGATGGTGGTCGCGGACCTCGCGCACGTCGCCTGGGCGGTGAACCTGGGCTGCCTCGGGTTTCACCTGTGGCCCTACCTCGCCGCGGACGCCGATCACGCCGACGAGCTCCGCCTCGACCTGGACCCGCAGCCGGGAACCGACTTCGCCCACATCCGGGCGGCGGCGGCGGAGCTGCGCGCGTTGCTCGAGGAGGTCGGCGTTGTCGGCTACCCGAAGACGACCGGCAACCGAGGCCTTCACGTGTACGTGCGGCTCCAGCCCCGTTGGGACTCCTACCAGGTGCGCGCCGCCGCCGTGGCCGTGGCGCGTGAGGTGGAGCGGCGCCGTCCCGATCTGTTGACGGCGGCGTGGTGGAAGGAAGAGCGGGGTGCGCGCGTGTTCGTGGACTTCAACCAGAACGCGCCGCACAAGACCGTC
>Ga0187893_10001784_pt1 | contig 49775 bp, 37 predicted proteins | sample MA1701074metaG_FD_139574 | JGI IMG/M metagenome (GOLD analysis project Ga0187893, IMG submission 139574) | White microbial mat communities from a basaltic lava cave in the Kipuka Kanohina Cave System on the Island of Hawaii, USA - MA170107-4 metaG ... | reverse complement strand
GTCTATGGGGTAGGTTGTCACACACCGCTTTTGAGCCCCGAGCCCAGCGCAACGGCTTGCGGCCCAATCCAGGACCGATCAAAAAAAGATCGCGGATCGACTTTTCTGCGAAAGTCGGGTTAGCCTCACCGGACTTTTTGCAGGCAGTCAACGCACGTTTATGCTCAAAGCCGGAATTGTCGGCTTGCCCAACGTGGGCAAGTCCACCCTGTTCAACGCCGTCACCCGCACGCGCAAAGCCGAGGCGGCCAATTATCCCTTTTGCACCATCGACCCCAACGTCGGCATCGTCACCGTGCCGGACTCCCGCCTCGGAGTCCTCCGAAGCATCGCGAAGACGAACGTCGTGATTCCGGCCGCGATTGAGTTCGTGGACATCGCGGGGCTGGTCAAGGGCGCCAGCGCGGGCGAGGGTCTCGGCAACAAATTCCTTAGCCACATCCGCGAGGTCGATGCCATCGTGCAGGTCGTGCGCTGCTTTGAGGACGCGGACATTCATCACGTTTCCGGCAACGTCGATCCCGTGCGTGACATCGAGATCATCAACACCGAACTGGTCCTGTGCGATCTCGACGCCGTGAAGAGGAAGCGTGCCAGCATCGCCAAGGACGCCAAGCGCGGCGACAAGGAAGCCCTGGCCCAGGAAGCCGTGCTCGCGAAAATTGAACCCGTGCTCGACTCAGGCAAGCCCGCGCTTACTCTTCAGTTCACCTTTGAGGAACGCGTCATCTCGCGGCAGTTCTACCTCCTCACCGACAAGCCCACGATTTTCGCCTGCAACGTCAAGGAGACGGACCTTGCCACCGCGGAGCGGAATCCCTTCATCGCGAAGGTCGGCGAATACGTGAAGACCCATCTGGCCTGCGAAGCGGTTGTCATCAGCGCGCAGATTGAGAGCGATCTCATCGACCTCTCCGCTGACGAGGCGAAGGAGTTCCTCAAGGAACTCGGCGTGAGCGAATCCGGCGTCGGCGCGCTCATTCGCGCCACCTACCATCTGCTCGGCCTCCGCACCTTTTTCACCGCCAGCGAAAAGGAAGTGCGCGCGTGGACCATTCACGCCGGTGACACCGCGCCTACCGCCGCAGGCGTCATCCACACCGACTTTGAGCGCGGTTTCATCAAAGCCGAGACCGTCGCCTATGAAGACCTCGTGGAATGCGGCTCCGTGGCCGCCGCGCGCGAAAAGGGCCTCTACCGCATGGAGGGCAAGGAGTATGTGGTGCAGGACGGCGACGTGATGCTCTTCAAGTTCAACGTGTGATGAGCGGGGAGAATCCTCGCGCAATGCCATCTCCAACTTTTCCGGTAGTGGCTCAGTTTGCAACATCCGGTGGGGCGAGCGTCCTCGCGAGCCGGCTCGTCAGTAGCCTCGCCCCACCAAACTGAGCCACTACCACTTTTCCGCTTGCCAGATGGTTGCGCGTTTTCTTTCACTAGAGTCAGGCTGTTTGCGTTCGCTCCAAGTGACCCTGGCGAGGGAAGTGTCGCTGCGCGCCGCCCAGCCCCGATTCCAAATCTATGGCCACAGCAAAAAGCAAATCGTCTTCCGGGCGCCGCGGCGTGCTTGGGGGCGGCAACTGGATCATCGATCAGGTCAAACTCATTGATGTCTATCCGCAGCGCGAACAGCTCGCCAACATCCTGAGCCAGTCTCAGGGCACTGGCGGCGCGCCGTACAACGTGCTCATCAATCTGGCCAAGCTGGGCGCGGGCTTTCCGTTGATTGGCGCGGGTCTCGTGGGCAAGGATGGATTGGGCCAGGCCATCCTCGACGATTGCAAGAAACAGAAGATTGATACCCGTTTTCTCCGCGCCACCGCCGAGGCGCAAACTTCCTTCACCGACGTGATGACCGAGCAGTCGAACGGCAGGCGCACGTTCTTCCACGCGCGCGGCGCGAACGCCAACTGGAAGGGTGAAGAGATCGATTTCTCGAAGGTCAGGGCGCAGATTTTTCATCTTGGCTACCTGCTGCTGCTCGACGAATTGGACGAGCCGGACACCAAGTTCGGCACCAAGGCCGCCCGCCTGCTCGCCGCGGCCCAGGAAGCCGGCCTCAAGACCAGCGTCGATGTCGTCAGTGAAGACAGCGACCGCTTCGCCCGCATCGTCACGCCCGCGCTGAAGTACGTGGACTATTGCATCCTCAACGAAATCGAAGCGGGCAAGACCGCCGGTTTCAAAATCCGCCAGCCCGACGGCACGCTCGACACCGTCTCACTCCGCCACGCCGCCGGCGCGCTGCTCCAACAGGGCGTGCGCGAACTGGTGATCATCCATTTCCCCGAAGGCGGCTTTGCCCGCACGCGCAAAGGCGAGGACGTGTGGCAGTCATCGCTTAATCTGCCGGACAAATACATCGCCGGGACGGCGGGCGCGGGCGACGCCTTCTGCGCCGGCGTGTTGCTCGGCCTGCACGAAAGCTGGGACCTCAAACGGTGTCTCGAAGCTGGTGTCTGCGCCGCCGCTGCTTCGCTCTCTGAGCCGACTTGCACCGGCGGCATGAAGCCGCTCGCCGCCTGCCTGGCCCTGGCAAAGAAATACAAGTTTCGCCCGGCCCTGGAACCGGCCGAGTGATTATCGGGCGCATCTTTTCATCGCGGTTGGTGGGGCGGCGACCTCCGGGCGCGCCGAAGCCCGCCAGCCAATAACGGCGTGCTCGGAGAGACGCGCCCTACGACCTGGAGTCCATAACCGTTCAAATCCGTGTTCATCTGTGTCCATCCGTGGTTCCTTAATGCACTCTTCGGAGAGACGATGGCAGCGGCACGGGATTCATTACGGCGTCGGCCAGGTCGAACGCCACTTCGCTGTAATGCAGCCGGTCGCACAGATAGAGCCAGAAGCTTCCCAGGATTGATGTGGCGACGAGCAGGTTGGTGAACAAAATCTGCGGGACTGAAGCGACGATCTCCGTGCAGCTTTTTTCGGAGGGATGATGATCCGTCGGCTGCGCGATTTCGGGATGGAACCGCGAGAGCGACGGACTGGCGTCCTGACCGTCGCGCCGAAGGAAAATCTGCACGTTGCCGTAAGTGCCGCGATGCATCCGTTTGCCCGGTGCGGCGCTCACGCCGTCGTTGCCGCCGGAGATCAGGCACACGTTCACCAGCTCCGTCGCGCAATAGTCATTCACCAGCTTGCGCGTGGCGTGGTTGTCCACGGCCAGGATCACCACGTCGTCCTCGCGCACCAGTCGGCGGATGTTTTCTCCCGTCACGTATTCTTCAACGGCCAGCATGGTCAGCGGCGACTCGGCAACGCGCGGCAGCAATTCAGCGTGCAGCACCGCGGCCTTATTGCCGCAGTCACCGAAAATCATCCGGCTGGCGTTTGACGGCTCGAAGGAATCGCCGTCGATGAGCACCAGCCGGCTGGCTACCGGCTGGGCTGCCAGGAAGAGCGCGAGATACCGCGCCACCGGCCCGCCGACGCCGCCCAATCCGATGATCTTGACGGAAAGATTGGCCGGGATGCGCGGTTCGAGGAGTTGATTCGGAGGCAAGGTTGGTTGGCTCATGGCTGCTCCGGTCGGTTGGTTGACAGGTCGATGGCGTTGACGCTCTTTGGGCTGACAGCGCCTTCCGGCGGATGAAGCCGCACGTAACCGTGCTCGCCGCTCCAACGGCGAACCTCCACTTTTTCGATCCACTCCGACGGCACCTCGGCCACTCGCCGTCGCTCGTAACCTTCGGCTACTGTCTCCAGCCGCTTCACGCGGAAACGCATTCCATCCACCGTCACCTCGATGTGAAACTCCGGCGGTTCGCTACAGATTCGACCGACCACGATGTGCAGCCCGGGCCGGTGCCGCTCGTCGGAAGTGTCCTGGGCCGAGGCGTAGGCGGCCTCGTCCGCGTGCGAGTGAGCGTCTCCGATCCACATCCAGCCCTCCGACAGCGGCGGCATGTCGTATTCCACGGACAGCGGATAGCTTCGCCCGCTCCAGCTTGAACTGACGAGGCTTCGCTGCTCCGGCACGACGACCTCGATGCAACGGCGTCCCGGGTCCCAGGCGAGGAGCACGGCTGCTTCTGCCCCGAACGTCTCGCCGATGACAGCGAAGAAACCGACGATGCGTTCGAAGACCCGTTGTGGCAGTCGCGGGTAGCGCAGGCGAAGGAACGGGGCGTGGGCTGCGAGTTCCGGCGGCCAGCGATCCACCGGCACGCTACTGGTGAAGAACGGATGGTTGCGGCAGAGAAAGAGGCCGCGAGCGGTGATTAATTGAAAGACGCTCTCCTCCTCCGGCCACGGCATGTCGTCGCTGGTCTTGAGCAGGATGGGCGTGAGCAATTGGTTCGCGGGCGAGGTCATAGAGAGGAGGTGAGATTAAGAGCACGAGCAAGAGAGGGATCGCTGGCGCATCGGCGCTTCATGCTCGTGCTCCTGCTCTCCACTCGGTTCATGGCTTCCTGCCGTTCGTTGCCGCAACGGGTTTGTGGTTGAAGATGTGCCGGGCAAGCGTCGCCGAGGTCCACGCCGCCCCGTTCATCGCGCCGTGGTTTTTGAAGATGCGCTCAACAATTTGGCCGAGCGAGAGGCCGGTTTTGAGCCACGGCACTTCCAGCACAAAGAGCGGGTCTTTCGCCGTCGCCTCCTGCCAGCGTTCGACCGTGCTGATGCGCTCGTCCACTCCACGCGACTCGCCAAACCAGCTCGCGCCTTCGTGGTGCTCGCTGCTGTGGTTGAAGCCCGTCTCCAGCAGGCAATGCCGTAGCGCGCGGAAACCCGCCCGCAGACGCCGCGCCGGTGTCGGCTCGCGGTTCACGGACGCGAAGTTCAGGTGCTGCGTGCAAATCCACGAGAGCGGACGGCCCTCCGGCGGTGTGAACTTCGAGCAATTGAGCAGCGCGGGATAAAGCAGCTCGTCGTCGAAACTCTCCAGCGGCGCGACGCGGAAGAAACATTCGCTGAACTCGGACAGCGTCAGGGGCTGGGCTGCGGAACCATTACGGAAGACCAGCAGCGTTTCCAGATATGGCAGCGCGAGGCGTACGGTGCGGTATTTCGCGCCCGCGCCGAACGGCGCCGCCGAGTCGCCCGCGATCCATTTCAAGCTGTACATCTGCGGCGGCGTTTCGTGGATGACGACAGTGATCGGCCCATCCGAGCGCACGGCCTTCACGCCGTCAGGCAGGATGAGTTCGCCAGAATCGAATCGGGGCGGATTGAGCCTGCCCATCAGGTCCGCCAGTGGCATCGCCGCCGACTTGCCCTCGGGTGAAGTGGCTCGCGCCTCCGCGCCTTCGATGTGGACTTTATCCATGGAGGCCCTCCAGGCCGCGAGTGGCTGCGCCTTTTTCTCCGGACTTATGCACGAACATCAGCACCTGCCCGGTGCGGACCAAGGTGTCGTCGCCGACTTCCTGGCCGTCGAGGACGGCTTGCGTGCGCGGGTCGATGTCGAAGCGCAAACCAAAGCGCGCGCGGATTTGCGCGACGGTGCTATTGCCGAGCGGCAGACGTTCGACGTAGGGGCCGACGGCCACGGTGACGAGTCCGCCGGGTTCATGGTTGTCGTCGAAGATACCGGCGAGTCTGCCGGTGGCGGCGGTGCGTTCCCGTGGGATGGGTTGAGTGAGTTCAGTCATGGGATTTCAGCGCGTTGAAGTTCATGCGGCAACAGGGTGGGTTGGGGCACGCGGCGGAGTGTTGCCACGCGGACTCCGTCGGGCACATCGACATACTGGCGCGCGTTGGCCTCGGAAAGCTGGTCGGCCAGCGCACGGAACTGGTTCTCGAACGCACGCAGCAACAGCAGGTGCGTTACTCCGCCCGTTTCACCGGTGCGAATCTCCTCGCGGCGAGCGGCCCGGGCCGCCTCTTGTACGGCGCGATCCACCAGCGCGCCGGTGAGGAAATCCCGGCGGTGCCGCGCGACCGGCGTCGTCGAACCAGCGTAGGTTATTTCCACCAGGACACGATCAGTTCCGTTCGGACTGAAGAGCCAGGTGGTGATTTCGCGGACCAATGCCCGGCGCGCTTCCTCCGGCGCCACGCCGTTGTTCGCGGCAACGGGCACCTTGTTGAGATGCTTTTGCAGAACGGCGGCGAAGCCTTTTCGGTCGAGGCGACCGAACCGATCGATGGTCGCGCCGATGCGGCGCAGAAACGCTCGGTCCACCTGTTCTGGCTCGTTGGTAGTTCCGATGTAGAGAATCAGCTTCCCGCGCAATTCCGGGCGCGTTGCGTCGAGCCACTGGAGCGCCGTGGTGAGAATACGGTCGTACACGGTGTCGTAGCCGCCTCGCGCGCGGGCCAGTCCGTCGATCTCTTCCATCACCGCGATGACGGGCAGCGTGAAGCTGCGGCCGTCCGAGGTGACGAACGGCTGGCTCGCGGCTTCCTCGACGGACTTGAAAAACTGCGCGAGCTGCTGGTCGGACTGCCCGAGCAAGTAGCTCAGGACTTCCGACATCCGCAGCCGGAACACGCGTGGCGGCAGTTGCTCGATCGGCACGCCAGTCACTTCACTCATCACTCGATACACGCCGGAGATGATCGCCTGGATGGCCAGAGTCTTGCCGGAGCCGCTCACGCCCGCCAGCAACCGCATCACGCAGCGATGCACGCCGTAGCGCCGACTTACGTCCGGCTGGGTCATCTCGGTGCGGACATGCTCGATCAGTTCCGCGATGCATGCGGGCGGCGAAGCAACATCGCGTTGTAGATCGATGTCGGGTACTGGCTCGCGCGAGAGGTATTTCCAGTGGGTGTGACCTTCGGCGGTTGGCAACGCGTCGTAGGCCAGGGCGAGCCGGGAATTTACCACGAGCGCCGCGCCGGGTTTCACTTCTTCGCGCGACAGTTTGTCGGCCAGTTCCTGCGAAGCGAGGAACACGCAACGCTCCTGGCCACGCAGCGTCAGCTCGACGCGGCGTTCGTCGAGGCGGCGTTCAAGCTGAGCTTCTTCGCCAGTGTTCGGCGAGCCGGGCAGCCGGTAGAGCACGGCGCGCCCGCGCCCGTCGAGCAGGACGCGATCGCCGCGGCGCAGGCTGTCGGCCACTTTCGCGTCCGGCACCATGGAGCAGGCGGACGAGCCGTCGTCGAGCACGACCTGCGCTTGCGGCGCGGCGAAGCCGTTCTTTGGCACCATCTCGATGAAGAACGCCGGGCGCATCGGGCCGTCTTCCAGTTGCTTGAGCACCTGGGCCAATTCCTGCGCCTTTTGCTGGTGAAGCTGTTCGGCGGAATTCGCCGAGAGCGTAGTAAAGATGGAAGTCACGGCCGCCTGGGCGTCGGGACTTGGATCGTGGAGCAGCATCTTCAGGAACTCGCGCCGTTGCTCCACGGGTGCGCTGGCGTCGGCCAGCATGAGTTCGACGGGGGTCGGTCGTTTGGGTTTGCTCATGGTGTTGTCAGGTTTTCGCTGTCGTGCAGGAAACGAGCTTCCGCGCGGCCTGGCTATGGGGAGAATATCGCTTTGTCCTCATCTGGCCGTCTCCTGTGGGCCTTGAAGGACAGGCGTGACGCCGCGACACGGCCATTGTTCGGGTTTGAAGTCGGGAATGACAAAGTAACCGCGGCGGCGCAGGCGCGCGTTGTGTTGCGTAAAAACTTCGTGCAGCCGATCCGACCGGGCGGAGAGTCCGAAAATGGCGCAGATGGACCAGGGCTGCCCGGCGAAGTGGGCGCGCGTCCAGTTCTCGTCGTCTTCGGAGGCGAAGACATTCGTCAGGTCGCAGACCGGCCGGGTCGGGCAGGCTTCGCAAGTCTGGCCGCCGGCGGGCAGGAAGTTGTGGCCATGCGCCTGGCCCAGCAACCGCAACGCGGGGCAACGCGCCTCGCGCGCCTTGATGGTCGTGAGAATCCGCCGCCAGCTTTCGTGGGAGAGTTCAATGGAGTAGGGCTTTTCCTCGGCCGCCATCACTTCGTAGGCATCGGTAATGACGACGAACAAATCCCCGGTGTCCGGGCACGAGCACACGACGCCGGCCAGCGCCGCGCCCGTCTCAACCGGCGGCGACGCCCCTGCACCCTTGCGGGCAAATTGCTCGGCGCGGGCGAAAGCGCTGGCGGTAAAGAAAACGTGGAACGCGGCCTCGTCCATCGCATTGCGCGGCGTGGCCTGGTCGAGCAATGGTCGCAGCGGCGCTTCGAGCCAGGTCAGCGAGGGGCTGCGATCCGTCGTCTCGAATTCGATCTCATCGGCATTGGCAACGGGCGCCGGTTGCGCGCCCGGTTGGAATTGAATTTCGTAGAAGTAAGTCTGCCCGTCCTTCAGCCGCGTTGTTTTCAACAGGCGTTGTGCCGCACGCCGCGCCACGGGATCGAGGCTGCGATGGGTGAAACTCGTGGACACCGGCCTGGCGTCGGGCAGGTGTGCCTCAAGAGCGAAGCCAGCGCAGGCGATTTTCTGGTCGGGTTTCAGCAGCGGCCTGAGCCAGATGTCGGCTTCGCTCATTGCGACACCGGGCCGGCCTTTGCGCAAACAACATTCCCGCCAGGCTTCGGCAATATGGGCGGCGAGATCATCCGGGCGCACCGGCTCACGGGCGAGAATAACGCCGGGCGAATCGAGCCGCAGAACGACGGCAAGCGCCGGCTGCTCGACGGGCACGCGGGGCACGGCGGCGGGAGGTTGAATGACGGGTGGATTCATATTCGCGGCGGATGGCATTCCAATGCCAGCGGAGATGGCGGCAGCGGCGCAGCAGCACGGTGACGTGCAGCAACACGCGGCCCCATGGATAACGGGCCAGACGGAGACTGAGGTTCATGGTGGGTTTGGGAGACGGTGAAGAGAGCAGGAGCAAGAGTAAGAGCACGAGCAAGAGCATGAATCCGGAGGCGGGTTCCCTTGCTCTTAATCTTCATCTGATTTCCGTGCATCGTCATTATCTTTCAAGGAGGCGGCGACGGCGCGGAGCCGCCGCCGCCCTGCGGCAGCGGAGCGTTCTTCAACCCAAGTGGGCCTTGGGGGAAAGGACGACCTTGGCGCCTGATTCGATTTGGTCGCCGACGGGTTTGGTTTCGTCGAGCACCGCGCCCGAGACGTCGTCGCGCAACATCCACGGGACGTTTCGTGGCAACGCCATGCGCGCGGCGAGCGCGCTGGCCACGGCGCCGGCGGGCGTGGCGCGTTGCACGTTGCGCGCTTCGAGGACGTGCGTGCCGGTGACATCGCGCGCTTCGAGATGCAACGTCGCGCCGCGTCTCGCGCCCGCGCGTGCGGGCGCCCTGGACGGTGATGGGGTCAATGCTTTCATGGTGACTCCTGCTTGCGGAAGCCGATTGAGATTAAGAAGAGGATTAGGATTACGACGAGGCCTTGAAGTGGCCTGTCGCTCTTAATCGTATTCATAATCTTAATCCCAATCAGATCTGCGGTTGGTTTCGGGGCAGACGGCCAGAAGCTCCGAAGCCACGGTGGCATCGGCCAGCCAGTCTGTTGTTTCGCCCAGCCACTGGACGACCCAGCGAAGGGCTTCCAGGCTGATGACGAACAAATCTTCGGCGAAGGACTGCGGGACGCCGGTCAAATCTACTTCGGCGATGACCCTGGACTGGCCATCGTCATCGGGCGCAAGGCCAAGCCGCACCAGGTGCCAGTGGTCCTGGGTCTCATCGAGCAATACGCGCAGCCAGGCGAGCCGCGACTCGGAAAGATCGGGCGGAAGCTCCGGCACCAGGAGGAAGCGGATCGCGAACCGGTCCGGCTCGCAAATCACTTCGCCCTGGCGCAGCAACGGGCCCGCGACAACCGTCAGTTGCTCCGGCTTGAACCATGACTCGACCGTGGCGCGCGAGGGCGGCCGCCATTCCGGCGCGACGCAACCTTGTGCGGTGTCGAAAGCCCACAGGAGGCATTGATCAAGGACGGTGATGTCGCCATCGAACGAAACGTCGGATGACGCCGCCTGGTCCCAGATGCGGCGCGGTAACGCGAACACGAGGCGAGGCTCTGGGCCTGGGCCGACGGTCTTCCAGAGACCGGGCGCGCCAAGGTCCATCGGCGAAGTGCGCCCGTCCTCGGGCGCAGAAATGTGGGCCACAAGATCGGCTGATGGAACTTCGGACGCACTCGATATACCGGCATCGCTGCTCCCGGGGGCGAGCGCACTCCGCAGTTGCGGCGCCGCGGCCGCCGGTGCTTCGAGCAGGCACCAGTGCGGGCCAACGGCCAGGCGAAACGCATCGTGTTCGTAAGCGCCGCTGGAAACCGGAGTGAAACCGAGGCGCGCGAGTGTTTGGGAAAGCTCGGTTGTCGCCAAAGTGGAGAAGGTTGAGATCATCATGGCGTGGCCTCCTTTAGCAGGACGAACGGCTCACGGGTGAGCGGGATGGGCGTATTCGAGGTTTGCAGAAAAATTGCGGCCGATGGGTTGAGCAGTCCGGCCGGATCGGTCAACGAGAACTGCACGCTCTGCAGGCTGATGGCGGCGTAGGCCATCAGCACCAGGTCAACCACTTTGGTGCCCGCTGGCAGAGAGGGACCCAGGCACAGCACTTGCGCTCCGGGTGGCACGTTGCTCGGAGCGATGTTCGGGTGATGAACTTCGCGCGGCGACAACACCTCGAAGAACGAATAGCCCGGCTGGGCGGTGGTCATTGCTTCGGGTCGATAGGTGAACCCGAGTTGTGCCACTGGCTCAATCACCAGCGGACCCACGCCGCCGCGGCGGCATGGGACCGGGACGCGCAGGAGGAAGACCGAACGGAACGCAGCGCTCAAGTCGAGATACTGCACCATGATTCGCCCGCTCACCTGGGCGCTCGCAAGGAATTCATGCGCAGCTCCCAGCTTGCGTCGACGCCAAGGCTCTGGCCCCGCCGCGGCTGAGGCGACGCGTTCGTAGAGCGCGCGGTAGGGCGCGGACAACTCCACTTCCTGCAGCGCGGACAGACTGCGGACGGGTTTGGATTCGAGAGAGGTGTTCATGCGCGGGCCTTTTGCGGTGGGTTGGTCAGCAGGACGGCGCGTTCGCTGTGACGCGCGAGTACGCCACGGCAATCTTTCGCGCCGAGCGAACGCAACGTGCGGTGCTTGAAACGTTCGATGCACGAAAGCGGAATGGCGTCGTGCGAGTAAAACGGCTGAGGATGCACCGGCTTCCGGCAATGGACACAGCGGCCTGCGGTGGATTCGCTGGGGCGGACGAGGCGATTCAGCGGGCGCGATTTCGCGCAGGCGCACAGACCGCGTTCGATCCAGCGGAATCCCTCCACCATCAGTGAAATCGGTTCGACACCAATCTGCGAGAGGCGCGCAGCGCGATTGAGTTCTTCAAGGGTGCAATCCCTTAGGAGCCGCGGCGCGCGCAGCATCGTGTAGCGTTCGTGCGCGCAGGGGCAGCCGGGGTCCCGGCGAATCGGCGTGATGAGGTTGCGCCAGGTGTAGGCGCAAATCTCAAACAAGGTGTCCTGCACCGGGGGGCCGAGTTCCAACGCCAGCTTTACCGCCTGCAGGGCAGCGATCTCTCCACCGAAAGCGCACAGGGGTCGAAGGCTCATCGTGCTTTGAAGGGAGCGGCCATTTGCATGGGTGTCCCGATGGCGGAAGCCTTCGCAACTGAACACACGCTCCTCGTTCATCATCCGATGCTCCTCCGCCCCGAAAAGGCAGGCAGGACAAGGGCTGTCGGCGGTCGCATGGCTGAAGGTCCGGCACTGGGCCGTCAAAGATTCGCCGTGAACCGCCGCGTGGATCATTCTTATTCCAAGGTTCAGGCAGCGCTGGCCGGTGTCGCGCAGGAGCGTGAGATTGTCGCCCGCGACGATCAGGACGTTGACACGGGCCAGGTCGGCCAGTGCGAGTGCTTGCAACGGACCGTCGCAGGCGAGGACTCGCGTGCGCGGGGAAATGTCTTTGCAGAGCCGCGCGATGGCCGTGGCCTTGGGCTGGCCGATGAGCGCGGGCGTGATAGGCTGCGTGATGAGGGAAGCCGGTTTGAAGCAGCCACGGTCCACGAGGCGCAGTTCGCCGACTTGCAGATGAGCGAAGCTCAAGGCCGTGGTCGCGCCGACCGCGCCGACGCCCACGATCATCGCCACGAGGTCATCGAGCGCCTTGTTGGCGTCGCCCTTGAGGCCGAGCAGTGCGGGAACCCGATCCGCCCGCCGCGCGCGGGAGGCGACGCGGCAGGCGCTCCTTGACGAAACTTCGGTGAAGCTGACGGAGCTAATCATGGTCAGGTCGGGAAAGTTCGCCGTAGCCCGGAACGAGGCGGATAGGCTGCTGGCAATGCGGGCAATGCGAGATCATCTTCACACAGCAGAGCGCGCCATCGCGCGATGCATCCTCGGCCGCGTGCAATGGAGTGCCGCAGGCGCACACCAGGCAGCGATCCCCTTCCGCCAGGGCCAGGGTGCAAACGGGACAGGTAACGCCGATGACTTCAGCGGGCGCTGCAGCACGGCGCGGACGATGAAATAGCGCAACGCGAAAGGCGGGGCCGGCATCAAAGTGGAACCGATCCCCTTCCGTAAGCAACGCCAGGCGGGGCGCGGGCACCCCATTGATGGAAGCGCGGCGTTGCGGCGCGCATGCGACCAAGAGGCGAGGTTCGTTTGGGCGCGAGAGCAACGGTTCCAACAGAGGATTAGAATCGCAGGGGCGAGCGGTTGTTGACTGAAGTGAAACCTGGGCTGGATTCATCCAGACAAGACGAGAGACGCCGGAGGGGATTACGAGCGGAACTGGACCGGACGAGACGGCGCCGGATCCTGGTTCGGCGTCCGATTCGGGACTGCCGCAGAGATCAATCGCGATGAGGTGAAACTCAGAAGAGGGTTGGGCGGGCGCGTTCATGGGCCGTGGTCGAGTTCGTCATCTGATTTCGAGTTGCTCGCCCGAACTCCGCCTACATTTAGGAGGCCGCGCTCAAGCGATGGTCGAAACTAGATCGTGCGCCCGCAGCAAACTATCGCCCCCAGACCAGCCCTGCCTCTCCCGCATCTCCGTCCTGTGTCTCTTCATCGTCTCCGTTCGTGGCCTATTCGCTCCAGTCGAAGATCAGATCATGCGCGCCGTCGATCAGGAGGGTGATCTTAATCCGCCCGGGCGGCGCGGAGATGCGATAACCGGCGCCATCTCCGCGATCCAGAAAGTTCGGGTTCTTGTGCTTCCGCTGCACGCGCAGGCGCAAATCCCATTTGGCGTTGCGGACCAAATCGGCGCCATAGGCGTTTTGACATTCCGGAACTCGCCGCTCGCCGCACAACAGTGAGCCTTCCTTTAGTTGCTTGATGATTTCTTCAATCCGGGAGGGCTGGAGATAATCACCGCCCCGGAGATCCATCGGGGAGTCCAATCCGGCCTTGCTGCGGGCGTGGCTGGCCAGGATCAGCAGGACCATGAATTGCAGCCAATCGATCTTAATGCGCGTCTTCCGATCGATGATGAGCAGATGGCTGCCGTCGGGTTTCAAGCCGCCGTAAATCTCAAGAAGATATTTGCTGTGGTAGTCTCCGCCGTTCGGAGCGGGACGAGGGATGGTTGAAGGGGCTGGAGTTAAGGAATGGTCGCCTGGGGGTTCGGGTGCGGATTGAACGTTCGGGGGTGAAGTGGAATGCTGGGGCGATTTCGATTTGGCTGCGGTGGCAGCTTTCATTCGCGCGACCCGTTGTTTGGCGAGTGCTTTCGCGAGGCGGAGCAAAACCTTCGAGAGTTTAACCATCCTCCCCGGCTTCGCAGAAGCGGGCGGGGCTTTGGCCTTTTTCTTCTGGCCCGTCGCGGCAGACTTGCGTGAAGCGGCTTGCGAAGCGCGACGTGTTTTCTTCCGGCGATCTTTGTTTGGGCGAGACATGGGCGTGTTCTCCTTCCAAAAAGTTGAGTTGTTGGATTGGCAGCATGGGTTTGTAAATCGGTATGACCGGGGCGCGACGCGCAACGTTGCGCCCGGTAAAGGAGGGCGCGCGGGAGGCTGGCCTAAGCGGTCAGAATGGCGTCAAGTTCGGGCCGCTGACGAACGCCGGACCGTGCCGGCGCCACAAGGGACGCCGGAAACTTGAAGCGGAACGAAAGGCACGCAAACTCTCCCGTGAAGGGCGGAACGCGCATGGAATGAATGGCTGGCAGAAGTTTGGAAACGACATTCATATGTTTTTAAGGCCAGACCAACCACCCACGTCCGCCGACCGAACGCAGCAGGTCATCATGCGAAGACGAAAACAGCGCGGACAATCTAATCTTCGCACGCAGTCTGGCTGAGGTGAGGAGAGTACGCGGGCAGGTTACGAGATTGGAAGAATTTTTTTCAGGAAAATTTACGGACGCCGCGTTTCGGAAGAAAGCTGCCGCGAATCGGCCAACATCGACGCAGCCTTATCCCCCCAACTCCCGCATCGGCTGGGCGCCCTCGGGCACGAGAAAATGAGGACGCCCGGAAAGATCGGGCACGGTCACCTTGTTCACGTCGATGCCGAGGTTGTGATAGAGCGTGGCGAAGACTTCGCCAAAGGTCACGGGCCGTTCGGTTGGCTCGCCGCCGAGCCGGTCGGTGGCACCGATGACCTGGCCGGTTCTCATGCCGCCGCCGGCGAGCAGGGCGCAGTTCGCGCGCGGCCAGTGGTCGCGTCCGCCGTCCTTGTTGATGGTGGGCGTACGGCCAAACTCGCCCCAGACAATCACGCTCACGTCCTTGTCGAGGCCGCGCTCATGCAGATCGGTGATCAACGCAGTCACACCCTGGTCGAGCATGGGCAAATCTTCGCGCGCGTGTTTGAAATTATTGCCGTGGTAATCCCAGAAGCCGTAGGCCACCGTGACGACGCGGGCGCCAGCTTCGACCAGACGGCGCGCGATCAGAAACTGCTCGTTGAGCATCGGGGCAGCGTCGCCGTGGACCTTTGCGTCACCCTTGCCGTACCGTTCGAGAAGCTTCGGATCTTCCCTGGAGACATCCAGCGCATCGAGCAATCGGCTGGAAGTGAGGACGCCAAAGGCCTGTTGTTTGAAGGCGTCCATGCCTTCCATCAAGCCGCTGCTGTCCATGTCGCGCCGGAAGTTGTCGAAGCTCGTGAGCAACGCACGACGATCCGCGAGGCGATCGACACTGATGCCGTTGAGCACCATATCGGCTTTGCCCTCGCCGGCGGGCCGGAAGGAATTGTGCGCGGCACCGAGGAAGCCGGGATTCGACGCGTTGTAAGGACGGTGCTGCATGCGCGGCTCGAGGCCGACAAACGGAGGCACTGCCGGATTTGCGCCGCCCAGGACTTTCGAAACCACGGCGCCAAACGTCGGCCAGCCGCCGGGCGGCTGGTTGTTCTTTCGCCGGCCCGTCATGCACATGAAATCGGAATGGTCGTCCACCGCGTCGGAGATGGAGCGGATGACCGCAAGCTTGTCGCAAATCTTCGCGATGCGCGGGAGATGCTCGCAAATCTGAAGGCCGGGCACATTCGTCGAGATGGGACGGAACTCGCCGCGGATTTCCGAAGGGGCATCAAGCTTGAGGTCGAACGTGTCCTGATGCGGCGGGCCGCCCGGCAGGTAAAGCATGATCACTGCCTTGTGCGATTTGCGAATGCCAGACTTCGCCTCCGCCTGAAGCAACTGCGGCAGCGCCAGCCCGCCCATGCCGAGCGCGCCGATCTTGATGAAGTTGCGCCGCGAAACCCCGTCGCAGAACCGGCGCGAGCGCGCGGCGTTGGCGATGATGTCAAGCATGACCAAACGATGATGCCTGGATCGTGAGGGCAAATGAAACCACGAAATCCACGAGCGACGACGGCGGCAATGCGCGTACTACCATGACGCTCTCTGACGATAAATGCCCCCGGCCCATTCGAGGCGCCTTCGGCAGCATCGGCCTGGCTGACCGGGTGCGGCAGTACATATGGCGCAGCTTTCGTCGTGGTTACGGATCCCGGGTTCCGGCGCCGTGATTCGGCTGGCCGTGGCGGGGGAATTGTGCCACGCTGTCATCGCCGGTAGTTCCCCAGACCGCCAGCATGAGCGCCGAAACCCAAACTTCCAGTTCCTTCGGTGGCGAGTTCACCACGACGCATTGGAGTGTGGTTCTGAAGGCCGGTGACGGAGCGTCGCCACTGGCCTTTGGCGCCCTCGAACAGCTTTGCCGCGCCTATTGGTTTCCGCTCTACGTCTATGTGCGGCGGCAGGGATTCATGCCGCCCGAGGCGCAGGACATCACGCAGGGGTTCTTTCATCAACTGATCGCCAAGGAGTTTTTGAAGGATGTCGATCCGAACAAGGGCCGGTTCCGTTCGTTTCTCCTGGCCGCCATCAAGCACTACATCCTCAACGCGCGCAAACACGCCGGGCGCCTGAAGCGGGGTGGAGATCAAATCATGGTGCCCTTCGATGCCGGGCTGGCCGAGACGCGATTCCAAGCCGAGCCGGCGACGGAATCGACGGCGGAGCGGGCCTTCGACCGGCGCTGGGCCATGACGGTGATGGAACTGGGTTTGCAACGCCTGCATGAGGAGCACCGTGCGGTGGGCAAGGAGGCGTTGTTTCAGGGCTTGAAGAAGTTCATTTCTGCGGAGGCGGCACCGGGCGAATACGGCGAATTGGGGCCGAGGCTCGGCTTGACCAAGAACGCCGTGGGCGTGGCGGTCCATCGTCTTCGTCACCGATATGGTGAACTGATTCGGGCAGAAATTGCCAACACTGTGGCGCAGCCGATCGAAGTTGAGGATGAAATGCGGTATCTCCTGGGTTTGCTGACGGAACAGTGAGCCGACGATGATTCAACTCGATCGCCTATGGCCACGAATGAAACCAGCACGTCCAGGGCGGCGACGACCACAGTTTGGAGTGCGGCGAGTTCTCGCCGCTTTGCGGAGGCGACTTGTCGCCGCCGAATAGGGAGTCGTGTGGAGTTGTTCCGAGCCGCTGAACGCGGCTCTGCTTGGCCGGCAAGCCGGCCAAGCGCCCAGAGCGGAAACAGGTTTCCGCAGTCCAAATCGTCAGCGGTTTGGCGTAATCGCCCGCCGCCAATGTTTCTGTAAATTGGGAACCGAACGTCGACATGGGCCAGTTGAATTCATGCCCCCGTTGCAATGCCGCGATCGTTGAGACGACGCTGGACGGCTTGTGTCCGGCGTGCGCGGCGGCCGCGATCCTCAGTCTGACGGGCGCCACGTTCCCGGACACAACGGGCCTGAAATCCACGGACTTCGGCGAGTTTGAGTTGATTGAGGAGATTGCCCGCGGCGGGATGGGGGTGGTTTATAAGGCTCGGCAGAAACGGCTGAACCGACTGGTGGCGCTGAAGATGATCCTGGCCGGACGATTCGCCGGGGACGAACAGGTGAAGCGTTTTCGCGCGGAAGCGGAAGCGGCAGCGAGCTTGCGGCATCCGAACATCGTCGCCATTCACGACGTCGGCGAAGTGGCCGGGCAGCATTACTTCTGCATGGACCTAATCGAAGGGCCGAACCTGAATGGCCTGATCCGCGACCGCCCGCTGTCGCATCTGAAGGCGGCCTTGCTCGTTCAGGAAGTGGCGCGAGCCGTCCAGTACGCGCATGAGCACGGCGTCGTTCATCGTGATCTCAAGCCGTCCAACATCATCGTCGACCCGGAGGGCCGGCCGCACGTTACGGACTTCGGCTTGGCGAAGCGGTTGGGCGCAGACTCGGATCTCACGCAGTCGGGCCAGATGCTGGGGTCGCCCAATTTTGCGTCGCCCGAACAGGCCGGTGGCCGCACCCACGAGGTGGGACCTCGCAGCGATGTCTATTCCCTCGGTGCCATCCTTTACTACCTGCTGGTGGGGCGTCCTCCATTCCAGGCCGAATCGATTGAGCAGACGTTGTCGATGGTGGTGGTGAATGATCCGGTTCCCCTTCGGAAACTCGATCCTGGCGTGCCGCGTGATCTCGAAACCATCTGCTTGAAATGCCTGGAGAAGGAACCGGCGAAGCGCTACGCCACAGCGAGCCTGCTGGCCGACGAACTGGGCCGCTTCCTGCGCGGCGAGCCGATCCAGGCCCGGCCCATCGGAGCGCCTGAGAAGCTGTTGCGATGGACGCGGCGAAATCGGACAGTCGCGTTTCTCGCGGCGTTCGCGGCGATGGTGCTGTTCCTCGGCACGAGCGGCATATTTTGGCAATGGCAACGGGCCAAGCGCAGCGCGCATGATGAGCACCAGCAGCGCACACGAGCTGAGGCCACCGTCACCGAATTGCAATCGCAACACGCGGAGCAGTCCCTTGACCAGGGTGACGCTTATCGGGCGCTCGTCCATCTGGCGCAAATGCTTCGCCAGTCTCCCACGAATCAGGCCGTGGCCGAACGCATGGTCGGCGTGCTCTCCCAGCGCCGGTTTCCGCTCCCCATCGGCCCGCCGTTGCGTCACGACGGTTCGGTGCGGGCCAGTGCCTTCAGCAAGGACAGCCGCCGGGCGGCGACCGCTTCGGCGGACGGCACGGCGGTCGTGTGGGATACGGCCGGCGGGCGGAAGTTGGTGGGACCGCTGCGCCACGAAGCTCCGGTCAACGCCGTTCAATTCAGCCCCGACGGTTCAATGGTGCTGACCGGGGCTGAAGACGGTGGGATTCGTCTCTGGGACGCGGAGACGGGCCTGGAGCGCGGGCGGTTTCAGAACGAGTCGAACGCGATTGCCTTCCTCGAATTCGATCCGGAGGCACGCTTCGTCCTCGGCGCCACGCGCCGTCAACGCGCCATGGTTTGGCGGGTCGCGAACGGCGAACGCGTCTTTCCACCCATCCAACATGCGTCTCAAGTCACCGCGGCCCGATTCAGTCCCGCCGGGGATCGGTTCCTCACGGCCAGCCACTCGGACGGGCTGGTGCGCGTCTTCGAGACGCTCACGGGCCGCGAAATCCATTCCATCAAGTTCAATGGCTGGATTCTCTCCGCGCGGTTCGGCCCGGACGGGCGGAGGATTGTCGTGGCCAATTATTCGCGTTGGGCCTCTGTCTGGACGCCGGGCGGCACCCCTGAATTTATTACCGTTCGGCACGACGACGTGGTCAATGACGCGGCGCTCAGTCCTGACGGCCTGCTGCTGGCCACGGTTTCGCGAGATCGACGGGCTCTGGTGTGGGACAGCCGGACGGGCGATCTGGTCTTCTCGCCGCCGGCCCATTTGACCTGGGTGGAGCAATTGGCCTTCGGGCCGGAGGGGCTGACGTTGATGACACGGGAGCTGGCCAATCGCGTGGTCGTTTGGGATTTGTTAAATGGCCGTCCGTTCCTGGAGCCTATTCAGACTTCGACCCGGTTGGATGGAATGGTGAGTTCTCCCGACGGTGGAACGCTGATGCTGAATCTGGCGGATGGCACATCGCAACTCTGGCGGTCTCAACCCGCCAGCACCCGGCCGTTGAGGCTTCAACATCCATCGAGATCCGTCACCATCGATTTCTCCCGGGACGGCCGCCGGTTCGTGGCGGGCATGTTGGACGGTGAGGCCACGGTTTATGATGCCGTTGGCGGCCTGCCGTTGAAAACCTTCCGGCACCAGGGCTGGATCAACTCGGTGCGATTCAACCCCGATGGGTCGAAGGTCTTGAGTGGGTCCAATGACAAAAGAGCCGTGGTCTGGGATTGGCAGTCGGGCGCAACGGTGTCGGTTCAGCACGACCAGCGAGTCAATCATGCGGAATTCAGTCCGGATGGACGTTGGTTTGTCACGGCTTCCTTCGACGGCACGGCCAGAACTTGGTCCGCCGAAACCGGCGCGCCCGTGTCGGAGCCGATGCGCCATCCGGGCCGGCTGTGGCGCGCGACGTTCAGTCCGGATGGCCGGCTGGTGGCCACGGCTTGCGACGACACTCGAAGGGGCACGGACCATCACGCCCGGATCTGGGACACCCGCAGTGGCCAGCCTCTGACCCCGCCACTGCGCCACGCGCAACGGGTGAAGCGCGTCGCTTTTGATCCGACCGGAACGTTCCTCGCCACGGCTTCGGCTGACAACACCGCCGTCCTTTGGGCAGTTCCTTCAGGTCAACGCCTTCACGAGCTCAAACACACCGGCCCGATTGGCGATCTGGCCTTCAGCCCGGCTGGTCGATACCTCGCCACGTCGTCGTCGGACGGCTCCGCGCAGGTCTGGGGCATCCAAACCGGACGACCGTCATGCGAACCGCTGCGGCATCCGGCCGAAGTCGGTGCCGTCGCCTGGAGCCGCGATGGAAGGAGAGTGGCCACTGCGTGCGTGGACGGAGCGGTCAGAGTATGGGACCCGCTGACGGGCCGGCCCGCGACCGAACCCATGCGACATCCCGGTCGGGTGCGCACGATTCAGTTCAGCCCGGATGGCCGCCGGCTGGCCTGTGCGGCGCCGCGAACTTGCCTCTGGGATCTACCGCGCGTCGAAGGCCATCCTCCCGCATGGTTGCCGGAACTTGCCGAGGCGGTGGCGGGAATCCTGCCAAAGTCCTCCCCGAGCGAGGCTGATGAGAGTGTCGGAGATCTGTATGAGCTTGGAAGAAGGCTGACCGCGGAAGCCGCCCATGACCCGATGCAGCCGTGGGCGCGTTGGTTTTTTCAAGACCGTTTCGTCAAGGAATCCGGGCCGCCGCCCGAGATCGGGTCCGCGTCCGAAGATCCGTTTTCGAACGAAGAGCCTCCATCGTCTGAGGTGCCTCTACCGTCTGAAACGCCGCCCGAATCAGAGGCTGCGGCTCCAAGCGAAGATTTCGGCGATGAAACCATTGCGTCCACCGTCGAGGCGTTGCACGCCAATCCCACCAACGCCGCAGCCTGGCGCCGGCTCTTCAAACAAACCCGTGCGCAGCGGACGCAGGACAATCCGTTACGCGACGCTCAGGCGGAGTATTACAGCCGAAAGACGGTGGCCTTGAATCCGGGCGCGCTGACGAATTGGCTGGAGCGGGCGGAATGGTTGAACGCGTCGAAACGAACCGAGCTGCTGCCGGAATTGTTCGAAGCAGCGTTCCAGCATCATCCGGCCAACTCTGAACTTTCCTGGATGCGGGCCAAAGGGCTTGATGAAGCGGGACGGCTCGCTGACGCAGCCAGGGCTTATCGCACGGTGCTGGATCTGGAAACCAACCGCCTGGCTGATCACTACATGAGATCGGCCAACCGCCGCCGCGGGTTGTTGAGGCAACTGGGCAACCCGGAGCGGGCACAGGAGGAATGGCTCAAGGCGATGGGCATTACGGCCCGCACCGAAAACCTTCCCGTTTCCTGCATCGACCTGTCCGCCCACTACAACGCGGCTTTCCACGAGCCGTGGCTTGCGCGTCGGTGGCGGGGAAACGATCTGGCCCACGTCGCTCCCGGCCGCATGGTCACCCGCGACATCGCGTTCGATGTCCGAGGCGTCATTCAGTTGGGAGCAACCCGGTTGAACGAGATCGAGCCGGGATTTCCCGACGCGGTGAACGGAATCCTCATCAACCGCGCCTGCGACAAGCTCCACTTCCTGCACGCGGCCGCCTGGGGTCCCTTCGTTCCAGACGGCACCCTGGTCAGCCGATGCGTGGTTCATTACGCGGACGGCGCGACAGAGACGATCAGTTTCAAAAAGAACATCGACCTCCACGACTGGTCGTACCAGAGCCCGGCGCAGCTTGCCGATCTGGCCGGCGCGCGAACCATCGACCTGGGCCGTAACGCGGCCAAAGTCCGCCTGCGCCTGTTCCTCAAGACCTGGCAAAACCCGCGCCCGACCATCCCCATCGCCACGATCGATTTTGTCTCGGAAGTGACCATCGCCGCGCCGTTTCTCGTCGGCCTGACGGTTGAGCCTTGACGAATGTCTTGGACTGCGGTGGCAAGCGGAGCGCGACACCGCTTTTGGGAACGCGCGGAACGCGTGGAAGGTGAGGCGAGTTCCCAGCCCGTCCCACTCCCAAAAAGCGCTGTCGCCGCTGCGCTCTGCCGGCGCAGTCCAAAATGCTTCACCAGTCGGGCGCGACCTCGAAGTCGTCCGGCACGTTTAGCTTGTCCGTCTTGAAACGGTAGATGGTTTTGATTTGGGCCGGTGTGGCTGTGCGTTCAAACCAGCGCGCCGAACACCACGGATAGGCATTTGCCACCGGAACCAGCCCACGTCCGGACAGATTTCCTGTAATCACGGCGCCTCTTCGTTTCTGTAAGGGAGCAGAGCTATGAAAATTATGCTGCACGTCAAACGCTTCGCCCTCCTGCTCCTGCCGATGGTTCTCTGCCTGCGCGCCTTCGCCCAGGGCACAACCTTTTCCTATCAAGGATCCCTGAGCGAGAATGGCCAACCAGCCACCGGCCTCTACGAGTTCCGGTTCATCCTTTACAACGCCGAGATTGGCGGCAACCAGTCGGGCAACATCGTCGTCCGCGCCCCGGTTGCCGTCACCAACGGACTGTTCGCGACCACGCTCGACTTTGGCACGGGCGTGTTCGACGGGCGGGCGTTGTGGGTGGAACTGGCGGTGCGCCCGTCGGGCGGCGCCAATCCCTTCGATCCGCTGGCGCCGCGCCAGCCCGTACTGCCCACGCCCTATGCCATCACCGCCAGCAACCTCACCGGCACGCTGCCCGCCGCGCAGTTGAGCGGACTGCTGCCCGCGGCACAACTCAGCGGCACCGTGCCGGACGCGCGGCTGTCGGCCAACGTGAGCCTGCTGGGCCAGACGATTGAGAGCGCGGAGATCACCGACGGCACCATCACCGCGGCGGACCTCGACACCGCCAGTTTCGGCACCGCCTTCTGGCGGACGGCCGGCAATCTGGGCACGGACCCCACGGTGAACTTCCTCGGCACGATTGATTTTCAGTCGCTCGATCTTCGGGTGGGCAACATTCGGGCGCTGCGGCTGCAACCCCATGTGGGCGGTAGCGCCAACCTGATCGGCGGCTACAGCGGCAACGCCGTGGCGCCCGGACGGGGCGGAGCGACCATCGCCGGGGGCGGCACTCCCGGCCAGGCGAACCAGGTGCAATACGACTTCGGCACGGTGAGCGGCGGCAAGGGCAACGACGCAGGCGGCGAGGCGGACACGATTGGCGGTGGCGACCGCAATCGCATTGGCCTCGGCGGCTTCGACAACACCATCGCTGGCGGTCTGCTGAACGACATCGGCAGCAACATCACGGCGAGCACCGTCGGCGGCGGCTGGGACAACAACATCGAAGCTTTGGCCTACTACGCCACCATCGCCGGAGGCTTTCAGAACACCATCTCCAACAATTCGCCTGCCGGCGCGATTGGCGGCGGGCGCGACAACAAGATCGCGGCCAACGCTCCCCATGCCACTATTGCGGGCGGCTACCTGAACGACATCGGCCTGAACGCCGACTCCGGCACGATTGGCGGCGGGCAGAACAACAACATCGGGGCCGATGCGCTCTGGGCGACCATTGGCGGGGGCTGGTTCAACGACATCCTTGCGGACGCCGACTGGAGCGCCATTGGCGGCGGGCGCGACAACAACATCGGTTCCGGTTCTTTCTACGCCACCATCGCGGGCGGCGGGGACAACAACGTCAGTTCGAACGCCACATGGGGCGTGATTGGCGGTGGGTCGCGCAACGACGTCTCCGGGCTGGCAGGGACGGTTGGCGGTGGATTCCGGAATGAGGCCACGAACTCCTACGCCGCCGTGCCGGGCGGATACCAGAACCGCGCGGGCGGCGCGTACAGCTTCGCCGCCGGACGACAGGCCAAGGCCAATCACACCGGAGCGTTCCTTTGGGCCGACTCCACCGCTGCGGATTTTCCGTCCGCCGCAAACAACGAGTTCGCCGTGCGGGCCGTTGGCGGCGCGCGGTTCACGACCCTGGGCGCGGGCATGACGCTCGACGGGCAGCCCGTGCTCACGGCCACTTCAACGAACGAAGTCTCGCTTTCCAACCCAAACAACGACTTCGCCGGCAGTTTCACGGGCAACGGCGCGGGGCTGACCAACCTCAATGCCTGGCGGCTCAACGGCAACGCGGGCACCGCGCCGGGCGCTAATTTCCTCGGCACCACGGACAACCAGCCGTTCGAACTCAAGGTCAACAACATCCGCGCCCTGCGCCTCGAACCCACGGCGGGCGTTCCCAATTTCATCGCCGGCGACCCGGCCAATGCCATCGCCGCAGGAGCGCAGGCATCAACCATCGGCGGCGGAAGCGGCAATGCCATCGCGGGCGTTTCTTCCTATGCCACCGTCGCGGGCGGTCACCTCAACGACATCGGCGTGAACTCCGGTTCCAGCGCGATCGGCGGCGGAGAGGACAACAACATCGCGCACAATTCGCAGCACGCCACCATTGCCGGCGGTTTGCTCAACGTCATTGGCAACTACTCCGATTACAGCACGATCGGCGGGGGCAGTGGCAATGAGATCGAGGGCGGTGCGGATCGTACCACCATCGCGGGCGGCTACCTCAATCACATTGGCCTGCTGGCCACTGGGAACGCCATAGGCGGCGGAGTGAGCAACACAATGGCGGACCATTTATTGTATGCCACCATCGCGGGAGGCAACGGCAATTCCATCGGCTCCGAATCGGATTACAGCGCGATTGGCGGTGGAATTCAAAACACCGTGGCATCCGATTCACCGGTCGCCACGATTGCGGGAGGCGCTATCAACGGCATCAAAGTGAATTCTCGCTGGAGCGCCATCGGCGGTGGGCTGAACAACACCATCGCGTCCAACTCGCCCGCTGCCACTATCACAGGGGGGCGCGGCAATAACATCGGTTCCGGTTGTTTCTTTGCCACCATCGCCGGGGGGAATACCAACGAAATCCGTACAGACTCGCGTGACAGCGCCATTGGCGGCGGGTTTGAGAACATCATCGCGTCCAATTCACCCAGTGCCACCATCGCGGGGGGGCAGGAAAACGTCATCAGCCCGAACTCTTTTGGCAGCACCATTGGTGGCGGGGACAATAATCTCATCGGGCACCGCGTAAACACAGCCACCATCGCGGGAGGTGTCGCCAATAACATTGGCTCGGACTCTGAACATGGCGTGATTGGCGGCGGAGAGAACAACCTCATCGGATCCAGTTCGGCTAACGCCACCATCGCAGGCGGGGAGCAAAACCAGATTGGGACCTTCGCGGAGTGGAGCACCATTGGAGGTGGCCGCGGCAACGCCATCCTCTCCTTCGCCGACTACGCCGCGATTGGCGGTGGGTGGAACAACAACATCGGGAGTACAGCGCTCTTCTCGGTGATTCCCGGCGGGTTGGACAATAGCGTCGCCAACGGAGCGACCTACGCCTTTGCCGCCGGACGCCGCGCCAAGGCCAACGACAGCGGCTCCTTCGTCTGGGCCGATTCGAGCGACTTCAATTTTTCTTCGACCGTGCCCGACGGCTTCTTCGTGCGCAGCGTGGGCGGCGTCAAATTCGTCACCGGCATCGATGGCAACGGGGACCAAACCGCCGGCATGAGGCTGGTCGCCGGCTCCAGCGCCTGGACCACGTTGAGCGACCGGAACAGCAAGGAGAACGTCGCGCCGGTGGACACGCGCGCCCTGCTCGAACGGCTGGTCCACATCCCGATCCAGACCTGGAACTGGAAAGCGCAGGAAGATTCCATCCGCCACATCGGCCCGATGGCCCAGGATTTCCACGCCGCCTTCCGCGTGGGCGAGGACGACAAACACATCTCGACGGTGGACGCCGACGGCGTGGCGCTGGCGGCGATACAGGGGTTGAATCAGAAACTCGAAGAACAAAAGTCTGAACTGAAGGCCAAGGACAATCGAATCACTGAACTCGAACGGCGCCTCGCCGCGTTGGAACGGCTGGTTCACTCCACGACTCGGGAAGGAAACTGAATATGACAACCAATCGTATCATCGCACTGGCGCTGCTGGGTTTCTCGGTTCTCAACCTTCCACTCTCAACCACCTTCGCCCAGGGCACGGCCTTCAACTACAACGGCCACTTGAGTGTCAGCGGCAGTCCGGCCACGGGGCTCTTCGAGTTTCGCTTCATCCTCTACAACGCTGAGATTGGCGGCAGCCAGGCGGGTAACGTCCTCACCAATGCGCCGGTCGGCGTCACCAACGGCGTGTTCACGACCACGCTCGACTTCGGCCCGGGCGTCTTTGACGGCCGGGCGTTGTGGGTGGAACTGGCGGTGCGACCGTCTGGCAGCGTCGTGCTCTTCAATCCGCTCGCGCCGCGCCAGCCGATGCTGCCAACGCCTTATGCCATCACGGCGAGCAACCTCACTGGCACATTGCCCACGGCGCAGTTGAGTGGTCAACTGCCCGCAACCCAACTCAGCGGCACGGTGCCGGAGGCGCGGCTCTCGGCCAACGTGAGCCTACTCGGTCCGAACATTGAGAGCGCGGAGATCACTGACGGCTCGATTACACTCGTGGACCTCAACGTCGCGAGTTTCAACACCACCTTTTGGCGGACCGCCGGCAATCTCGGCACGGACCCATCGCTCCACTTCCTCGGCACGACGGATTTTCAATCCTTGGAGCTTCACGTGGGCGGGCAGCGCGCATTGCGTCTGCAACCCCATGTGAGCGGCAGCGCCAATCTCATCGGCGGCTACAGTGGCAACACCGTGGCGCCCGGTCGGGGCGGAGCGACCATCGCCGGCGGCGGCACTCCCGGCCAGGTGAACCAGGTGCAATACGACTTCGGCACGGTGAGCGGCGGCAAGGGCAACGACGCGGGCGGCGAGGCGGACACTATCGGCGGTGGCGACCGCAATCGCATCGGCCTCGACGGCTTCGACAACACCATCGCCGGCGGTCTCCTGAACGAAATCGGCAGCAACACCACGGCGAGCGCGATCGGGGGCGGCTGGGACAACAACATCAGTTCCGGTTCCTTCTATTCCACCATCGCGGGCGGCGCGGACAACAACGTCAGTTCGAACGCGCTTTGGAGCGCCATCGGTGGTGGGTCGGGCAACCAAACCACGAACTCCTACGCCACGGTGCCGGGCGGATACCAGAACCGCGCGGGCGGCGCCTACAGCTTCGCTGCCGGACGACAGGCCAAGGCCGATCACACGGGAGCGTTCCTCTGGGCCGACTCCACCGCCGCGGATTTTCCGTCTGCCGCGAACAATGAGTTCGCTGTGCGGGCGGCTGGCGGCGCGCGGTTCGCGACCCTGGGCGCGGGCATGACGCTCGACGGCCAGCCCGTGCTTACGGCCACTTCGACGAACGAAGTTTCGCTGTCCAACTCCAACAACGATGTTGCGGGCCGCTTCACCGGCGCGTTCACCGGCAACGGCGCGGGGCTGACGAACCTCAACGCCTGGCGGCCCAACGGCAACGCGGGCACCACTCCGGGCGCGAATTTCCTCGGCACCACGGACAACCAGCCGCTCGAACTCAAGGTCAACAACATCCGCGCCCTGCGCCTGGAACCCACGCTGGGCGTTCCCAATTTCATCGCCGGCGACGCGAGCAATGCCATCGGCGCAGGGGTGCAGGCAGCCACCATCGGCGGCGGGCAGAACAACGTCATTGCAGCCAATTCGTCCCACGCCACCATCGCCGGTGGCAACCTCAACGACATCGGCGTAAGCGCCCCCTGGAGCGCGATTGGTGGAGGGCAGAACAATAACATCGGGGCCAATGCGGTCTTTAGCACCATCGCCGGGGGTTACTTCAACGACATTTTCGTGAACGCCGATTTCAGCGCGATTGGCGGCGGGCGTGACAACAACATCGGGGCCGAGACGCTCTATGCCACCGTCGCCGGCGGCTACCAGAACAACATTGGCGCCGCATGTTCGTGGAGCACGATTGGCGGCGGAGACGGCAACAGCATCGCAAGCAATTCGTTTAGGGCGACCATCACGGGAGGCAACCTCAACGCCATCGGCGTGGACGCCGATTCCAGCGCGATTGGCGGCGGCGAGGGCAACGACATCGGCGTCGGTTCGCGCTATGCCACCATCGCGGGCGGCCGGAACAACACCATCCGTACGAACGCGCTTAGGAGCGCAATTGGCGGCGGGGAAGCCAATCGAATCGCGGACGAATCGCGACTTGCGACCATCGCGGGGGGCTTCAACAACGACATCGGCCTTTACGCCGATGGCAGCGCGATCGGTGGCGGGGACAACAATAATATCGCGGGCTTTTCATTCTCTGCCACCATCGCCGGCGGCCACGACAATAACGTCGCGTCCAATTCGCCCAATGCCACCATCGCGGGAGGCTGGCTCAACTTCATTGGGATTGATTCCGCCTCTGCCACCATTGCCGGGGGTGAACGTAACAACATCGGCGGTATGTTTGGCGCGATCGGCGGAGGGTTGGACAACAACATCTTCAACACCGCGTCCAATGCCACCATCGCGGGTGGGTCGGCAAACGACATCGCTCCCAGGTCTTCCTTCAGCACGATTGGCGGCGGGCAGAACAACAACATCCTGAGCGACTCCGAATACACCACCATCGCGGGAGGCCGGCTTAACGACATCGGTTCGCTTTGCAGGGACAGCGCGATAGGCGGAGGCTTCGATAACAGCATCGCGGACAATTCTGACGCTTCTACCATCACCGGAGGCCGAGCAAACAATATCAATTCCGGATTGGCCACGATTGGCGGCGGGCAGAACAACAGCATCGGGAATGGAGCGCTCCTCTCGGTGATTCCCGGCGGGGGTGACAATAGCGTCGCCAACGGAGCGCAACTCGCCTTTGCCGCCGGATTCCGCGCCAGGGCCAATCACACAGGCTCGTTCGTCTGGGCCGATTCGAGCGGCCCCACTTTTTCCTCCACCGTGCCCAACGGCTTTTTCGTGCGCAGCGTAGGCGGCGTCAAATTCGTCACCGGCATTGATGGCAGCGGCAACGAAGCGGCCGGCCTGCGGCTGGTGGCCGGATCCAGCGCCTGGACCACTTTGAGCGACCGGAACAGCAAGGAGAACGTCGCGCCGGTGGACGCGCGCGCCCTGCTCGAACGGCTGGTCCGCATCCCCATCCATACCTGGAACTGGAAAGCGCAGGACGATGCCATCCGCCACATCGGCCCGATGGCCCAGGATTTCCACGCCGCCTTCAACGTAGGCGAGGACGACAAACACATCTCGACCGTCGATGCCGACGGCGTGGCGCTGGCGGCGATTCAAGGATTGAATCAAAAGCTGGAAGATCAACGGGCGGAATTGAAACAGAAGCAAACGGAGATCGCGGAGTTGAAGCAGCGGCTGGAAAGACTAGAGCAACTGATCAGCCAGCGAGTGAGGGGAGGCGAGCGATGAGAAGGCCGAACGCAGAAGCCCGAAGCCCTAAGGTCACAACCGGCCTACCGGAGTCGCGGAGCGTTTTGGAGTGCGGTGACTTGTCACCGCTATTCCCGCTGGCCGACTTGTCGGCCAGCGAGGGCGCGTTCAGCGCCCAGTTTTCCGCCGAAGAAACACGCGCCTTGCGATCCGACGGCGACAAGTCGCCTGCAAAAAGCGGTGACAAGTCACCGCAGTCCAAAACCTGGCGGCCTTTCGGCGCGCGGAATGTACTCTGGTTCAACGCCCGCTCCTCTCGCGAACTCCACTGTTAGACGTCTCTACACACATCCCATGAAAACCACCCTTCTTTTAGTCCTGGTTCTCAGCAGGTTTGTCGCGCTCGGTGCTGACACGGCAACGCCATCGAACGCTTCCCCCGCCACCATCACCGGAGTTTCCACTGCCAAAGACAAGCGGACGTTGGTCATTCGTTACGAGATCTCGGGTCACTCGCATGAGCAGCGAGTTGCGTTCACAAATGACATCACCGATTTTCGCTACTGTCGCTGGCTCGGTGAGCGGGGCATTGCAGTGGTCGCCAGCACCCGGGCCGGCGAGTTCTTTTATGCGACTTTGTACCTGAAAGGCCGTGACGTTACAGTTTCGCCGGCGAAGATTCCAGCACCCACCGGCAAGAGCCACTTGCTTGGTATCGCCAACACAAGCGGTGACTCGATTGTTATCACCGCTGTTCAGCACCGGCGCGACGGGCCTGATCGATTGACCGGATGGATGTTCATCGACATTTGCCCACCGACTGGCGCGGCAGGTGGCTTGGTAGTTCCTTTCGACATTTCCGGAGAGCGCTCAGACAAGGAGAGGTGACATGACTGAGACGCCGAAGATCACTGAAGCGAACGCGGGCGGGCCACATCCGTTGCCAATGCGAACGCGCAGGGCCGCCCGCGTTGCTCAGCCCGGTCGTTCTGCCTGCCCGGCAACGCTCGAGGCTCGAAGCGGACTGAAGTCCGCGCTCCTGGTCGCACTCGCCGCACTCGTTCAGGTTCTGTCCTTGCACGCCCAATCCTACTCCCTCAACTGGTTCACCATTGACGGCGGCGGGGGCGCGAGCACCGGGAGCATCTTCTCAGTGCGCGGCACCATCGGCCAGCCCGATGCCGGCCGGCAATTGACAGGAGGGCCGTACTCGCTGACCGGCGGCTTTTGGGCGGCAGTGGCCATCCAAACCCCTGGAGCGCCGACGTTGAGCATCGTTCCGGCCGGTCCTGGTCAGGCGCGCGTGAGTTGGACTCCAGAGGCGACGGGCTGGTTGTTGCAGGAAACGCCCAGCCTTGCCCCCGCCACCTGGGGCAACTCACCGAGTGGCGCGACCAATCCGGCGCTCGTCCCCACCGGTCCGCCGATGAAGTTTTACCGGCTGTTCAAACCGTGACGTTGCCGACAACGAGCCTGAGCTCCACCACGAACCGAAGCCGTTGTGGACTGCGGCGCGAAGCGCAGCGCCAGGCCGCTTTTGGAAACGCGCGGGAGGTCGGGAGTGTTCGGAGCCCATGCCGCGCTCGAAGGCGCCGTCGTCGCTTCGCTTGCCGGCGCAGTCCGAACCCTGGCGGCCTGCCCGCGCGTGGGATTTATCCCGCTTCAACGACCAATCACAGTCAGTAACAACGCAATCACCGCGGCAGATTTCCTGTAATCACGGCGTCCGTTCGTTTCTGTAATCGTTGCACACACGTTGGACGACAACGCTTATGAAAACGATCCACCTCTCGCCCCACCAGCCTGGATGCTTCGCGGGCGCTCTGGCCGTCGCCCTCGGGCTGCTGTTCGCCGCGTTCTTCCCGGCGTCCGCTGCCGCGGCGACCCAAAGCAACGCGTGCGAAACCGTGCTGACTTACGGCACCGGCACCTCACCCACCGGCGCCAAGCTGCGCTTGGGCAGCGTGGACCCGTTCTTCGTGGGCACGAGCGCGAATTTCCCCGACCGCGGAGCCGCCTATGTGGTGACGAACCCGCCGGCGGTGTGGATCGCCAATTCGGGCAGCGACGATTCGCAATGGATCGGGCCGTCGCCAGACGTTTCTGATGACGCGGCGGGCACGTACGTTTACCGGCTGCAATTCACCACGCCCTGCGCGGGAGCGAGCGTGACGGGGCGCTACGCGGCGGCCGACCGCGGCGTGCTGCGGCTCAACGGCGCGGCGGTCAGCTTCCCCACCCCGGCCACCGGCTACAACGTCTGGACGGCGTTTTCGTTTGCCAGCCTGCCGGTGGGCGTCAATACGCTGGAGTTCTACGTCACCAACTCGCCGTCGGCCTTCGGCCCGCCGGGGCCGACCGGGTTGCGCGCGGAATTGACGGTCACGGCGACGTGCTGCCCGTGCATCGAACTGACGTGTCCACCGGACATTTACCTGACGACCTGTTTCACCGGCGCGACGGCGAACTTCAGCATCGCCGGCACGAACCGTTGCTTCACCAACCTCACCATCACTTGCACCTACGGTGGCGTCCCGGGCATTCCGGCGACGACCAACACCGTGTTCCCGCCGGGCACGAACATCGTCGCCTGCCTTGCCCGCGACACGGTGGGCCACACGACGAACTGTTCGTTCCGCGTGGTTGTGACGCGCGACAGCCGGCCGCCGGAGATTCATTGCCCGCAGGACATCGTCTATCCGTGCAGCGTGGCGGGCACGAACGTCTATTACAACGTGACCGCCACGGACGACACCGACGCCAACCCAGTTGTCACCTGTGTGCCGCCGAGCGGCAGCTACTTCCCGCCGGGCACGAACATCGTCACTTGCGAAGCGCGCGATGCCTGCGGGCGGGTAAGCAAGTGTTCGTTCAAAGTCATCCTCGCACCAAACGGGTTCACGAAGACGCTGCAAGCGGGCATCGCGGACAATTTCCTTGCGGGCGGATTCGAGGCGGCCACCGCCGGGCCGTGTCTTGGGGCCAGCGGCTTTTGGAGCGGGCAGCCGTTCGACGCGTCATGGCCGGGGCGTCAGATGGCGCAAAGTTTCCAGGGACTGCCGAACAACATTTCGGCGGCGAAATTAATCCTGCGCATGAAGCCAACGCAGGCGGCGTCCCACGACGACGTGCTACGCCTCGGTCTGCAAAACTGCGGCGCGGCGGGCGTATGGGCTTTTGCCCAGGCGGTCGCGTCGCTGCCCGACGCGGGCGGAACGTGGAACGCGAACCCGCCGACCACCTTCACGCTCGACCTCGCGGCGCTGCCCGGCGGCCTGAGCTTGCTGGCCGATCTCAACGCCACGCACCGGCTCGAATTCGCAGTCGGCACGGAGACGGTTGTGGATTACGCGCGGCTCGAAGTCACCTATTGCGGCCCGCAAAGCACTCTCTCGGGCGTCCCGTATTCGATGAGCAATGTGTATCCGATTCACCAAGGCCGCGGCGGCGTCTCGTGGCACGCGGTCAATTCCAACGACGTCCCGGCCCTTGAATTCGACGCCGGCGGCGCGGACGGCCTGCGCTTCGACTTCGTCGATCCGGGTTTCGACATCGTCTCGCACTGTCAGACTACTCCCATCAGCCAGTATCACGGGCTGCTCATGGACTGGCCGATCGGCGAAGGCACCTTCGCGCGGGTGGGATTCAACTCCGCCCCGCAGCCCTGGCCAATCCCGGACCTGACGCGGATCAGCCTTAACCAGATCGGCAACGTCAACGGCAAGGTAGTCGAAGTGTGGAACGGGAGCCAGTTCGTGAGCCGGTACTTTGTCCCCGGCTCGTTGGAGTCCATGGTGCTCGTGCCAACAAGCGCGTGCCTGGTCCAGATGGGCTTCACCACCGCCTTCTATTTCGCCGCCTTCGAAAGCACGGTGCCGGTGATCGTCGGCGGTCAGCTCGTCAGCGGACAAGCCGGCCCCGTCACCGGCACGTCGGTGCTCCTCTACTACAACATCACCATCAACGCCAACGCCAACGAGCCGAAACGGGTGCCCGTCACACTGCCCCCTGGCGGCTTTAACGTCTCGCGGATGTCGCTCCTGCACTACGACACCTGGATCGATCCGTTCGGGCCGCAACTGGTCAGCGCCTCCGATGTCGTCATCTCGAAAGCGCTCACCTATTTCCCGCTGGGGCCCTACGGCGATTGCGTCAACGTCGGCATCAGCGGCTGGAACGTCGAATTGCAGAACGGCCTGGCCGACTTCTGCGAGTTCGACGGCCAGACCGTGAACTGCACGCCCGGCCATGTTGACCTCACGATGTACGGCATGGGCCCGCCGGAGATCAAATATGGCGGCCTGCGGCTCTCGCTCGCGTCGAGTTATCCGTTCGACAATTGCCGCATCGAGAATACCATCCCCAATGCCGCACCCTACAGCGTGGTCATCACCCGCCCGGCTCCCGCCAGTCCCATCACGTTGAACAGCGTGACCAACGTGGAAACGTTGCACTGGCCCGTCAAAGTCAGCGGCGGCCCCGGCCCGCAGTCGTGGACGGTCGAGTTGCCGCCCAACAGCACGGCCACGGCCGCCGGCCAGACTCACGCCGCGACGCACGTCACCTTCCTCGCCACGCCTTCCATGTTGGATCAGTTCTATCGTGTCTGCGTGCAAACGGTGGATGCGTTGCAGATCACCATGAAGAGTCTGACGGTGCCGCCGCAGACCACCCCGCCGCCCCCGCCCGATTGTCTCACGCTCACTTGCCCGAGCAACGTGGTGGTGACCAGCGTGGCGTACGCAATCGGCACGGTGGTGACGTTCAATCCCACGGCCACGGCGCGCTGCGGCAGCAACGTCGTCATCACCTGCGTGCCGCCCAGCGGAAGCGTTTTCGCGCCCGGCAACACGGTCGTTCATTGCCTGGCCAGCGACAGCCTGGGCTACCACGACCGATGCAGTTTCCTCGTCACCGTGCGCGATGGATTTCCGCCGCACCTCTCCATCCCGGGGCGCCTCGTCGTCCCCTGCGACGGTCCGCTCGGCGCGGTGGTCAACTTCACTTCAGGCGCGCAGGACAATCTCGATCCCAGCCCGGTGGTCGATTGCGATCCGCCCAGCGGCACGCTGTTCCCGCCCGGGACGAACCTCGTCGTCTGCGCGGCCACCGACGCCGGTGGCAATCGCAGTTCGATGTCCTTCCCGGTCATCGTCGGCGGCGGTTGCGGGACCAACCGCTGCATCGATATCACCGTGCCCGCGGAAATCACAGTGCCGTGCCGGACGCCCGGCGGCGCGAACGTGACCTTCATCGCCACGGCGCGGAACACCTGCACGGGCGGAACGCTCGCGGTGACCTGCGCGCCCGCCAGCGGGAGCCTGTTCCCGGTCGGCCTCACGCGCGTCGTTTGCACGACCACGTCGGGCGGCAGTCAATCCTCAGCCACCTTCCTTGTCGAAGTCACTGACATCGTGCCGCCGCAGATCAACTGTCCAAGCAACATCGTCGCCGCCGAGCAGAGTCCTCTCGGCGCGGTCGTGAATTACTCCGTGAGCGCGACCGACGATTGCACGCCGTCACCGCGCCTCCGTTGCTCGCCAATGAGCGGCACCGTGTTCCCCGTGGGCGACACGCGCGTGTTGTGCGAAGCCGCCGACGGCTCCGGCAACGTGGACCGTTGCGTCTTTGTGGTCACGGTTAGGCCGCCGCGCCCGTTTACGGCGACGCAAATGGAGGCGGGCCGCGTGGAACTGCGCTGGGTCGGCGAGGCGCTCGTGGAGTGTACTGGGACACTCGACACCGGCCGTTGGCTCCGAGTGGGCGGCACGCCCACTTCCAACGGCGTCGAGCGCGCGCTGATTTTGCCCGTCAATGAGCGGCAGAAGTTTTTCCGCATCGTGCCGCTGCCCGTGCTGCCGCCAGCGGATCGAGACCGCGACGGCGTGCCGGATGAACGCGACCGTTGCCCGGACACGCCGCCGGGCATGCCGGTCGACGAATTCGGTTGCGCGCCCTTCGATCTCGTGGCCAGCCCCGGCCTGGCCCTCGGCCCGGAACAGGCGCAGTTGCGGAAGCTTCGTGCCGACCTCGCGCGCTGGCCAAGCGTCGCCGACCTGGCCGATCTCGTCCCCAATCCCGACACTCACACGAGCAGTGTGCCGGCCCTCCTCATCCGTCGCGAGCTGCCCCGCGCGCTCGTCGAGCAGTCGAACGTCGTGCGCCGGTTGGATCGCGCGCTCATGGATTTCCTCCGTGTCAAAGGCCGGCGCCTGGTCGAAATCGATCAGACCACGCCTCCGCTCGACGCCGAGCACGCCGACTGGCGCCACGAGGACGACGAAATCCTCGACCTGGAGCGGATCGAGGCCGCCCTCACCGACAGCCTCAATCAGCATCAACGCGCGTTCCTCAACCTGTCGAACATCGTCCGCGCCACCGGCAGCATGCCGTCAAGCCAGCGCGTGCAAGTTGCCTCCATCGACAGCGTCCGCGGGGTTGCCACGCTCACCGACGGACGCCGGTTGTTGTTGCCGAATCCCGGAACGCCCGCCGCTCCACCGTTCAACAGCATCCGCGACGCGTTCGACGAGGGCGTCGAGGTCGATGCCGAAACCACGCAGCTTCCGGACGGCTCGCTTTATGGCAACTTCGCCAGCTCGTCCACGGGCGTCAGCGGGGCGGTGATTCAGCAAGCCAATCCGCGCCGGCTCTTCCTGCGCGTCACGCCGGTGGACTTCGGACTGCCGGACTTCGACACTGCCCCGCGCCATCATTTGCCGGCCTATGAGTGGGGTTTCACGGAAACCTCCAGCCGGCATTACTTCGAGTTCGGACAGGCCTTCGCGGCGGTGGCCACCCTCCCGCTTCCCGGCAGCGGCAACTACAAGCACTGGCTTAAGATCGACGAGGACAGCAACAACAATGGCATTTACGCGACGCTGGTGCAGAAGCTCGACGCGGCGAGCAAGCCCTTCGTGCTGAAGGCGGACAGGCTCCCGCAATTCCAAGCCTTCAACATCCGTGTCCGCGAATATCGCGCGCCGGTCCTGCCCAACGGGAACCTCGGCATCCAGGAAGTGGTGGACGAACAGGTCTATCTCATCGAACTGAATCCCGCCGGTACTTACGCCAATGCCTACTACGACCAGATGGCGTTCACCCTGGACGATTCGCCGAGCGAAACCCGCCACCGAATCGCGCGCGTGACGGACATCGGGCTGCGCTTCCCGCTCACGCTCAAGCCGCTCAACGAAATGACCTTCAACGGCGTGAGCTACAAGGCCACCGGAAACAGTTCGAGCTACCCGGCCGTCCAGCCCATCGGTTTCAACGATCCGTTCGCCGTCCACTTCCAGGATCCAAACGCCAACGTGTTCTTCGCCAACCCGGACGATCTCGACAAAGGCATCGTCCATCCCACCCTGAGCGGCCACAACCGCAACCGGCCCTTCAGCTACCGCACGACACTGCCGTTCATCGCGCGCGACCGGCTGCACGATTGCGGCGGCGGCAACACGTTCGAGAATCCGGACACCTTCTACAAAATTCCGTTCTCCGGCGGTTACACCGTCAGCCAGGGCAACAACGGCGCATTCACGCACAACGGCGCGGGACGCTACGCCTGGGACTTTCCGAAACCAGCATTCACTACTGTCCTGGCCGCGCGAGGCGGGATCGTGATCGACCTGGGGGAAAGTTCCAGTCAAAGCTGCTATAACAGCATCCTGGGGGACTGCTTCAACTGCACCGGCGCGGCCAGCGGGAACTTTGTGAAGATCCGGCACCGCGATGGCGCCGTATCAAGGTACTTCCACTTCCGGCAGAATGGAGTGCTCGTGAGTCTCAACCAGCGCGTTTATCGCGGCACGCCACTCGGCCTGGTCGGAACCACGGGCTGCTCGACCGGAAATCATCTGCACTTCGATGTGAAGAACCCGGACATCGGAACGATCACGATCCCGGCGCGATTCGAGGCCTTTGCGCTGCCCTCCTTCAGTTTCGAAGACTGTTTTGTCCCGCCGGCCAACAGCGCCGGCGTCTCCACACAGTAAATGCCCCTAAACCAATTCCCGCATCGGCATCAGGCCATGATCGACGAGGAATTGCGGGCGGCCGCTCAGGTCATTGACCGTCGTCTTGTTCACGTCGATGCCAAGGTTGTGGTAGAACGTGGCGAAGACTTCGCCGAATTGCACCGGGCGTTCCGTGGCTTCGCCGCCGAGGCGGTCCGTGGCGCCGATGACCTGCCCGTGCTTCATGCCACCGCCGGCCAGCAGCGCGCAACTCACGCGCGGCCAATGATCGCGTCCGCCGTCCTTGTTGATGGTGGGCGTGCGGCCAAATTCGCCCCAGACCACCACGCTCACGTCCTTGTCGAGACCGCGCTGGTGCAAATCATCGAGAAGAGCGCTCACGCCGCGATCCAGCAGCGGTAAATCCTGGCGCAGCGCGCCGAAGTTGTCGCCGTGATGATCCCACCGGCTGAAGGCCAGCGTCACGCAGCGCGCGCCCGCCTCGACGAGGCGCCGGGCGATGAGCATGTGCTCCATCATCTTCGGGCCGCCGTCGTCGCGGTTCTTCGGATCGCCTTTCCCGTAGCTTTCGCGCACCTGCTTGTCTTCCTTCTCAACGTCGAGCGCATCGAGCAGCTTGCTGGAGGTGAGGATGCCAAAGGCCTGTTCGTTGAAGGCGTCCAACCCGCCCATCATCCCGCTGCTGTCGATGTCGCGGCGGAGACGGTCGAAGCTCGACAGCAGGCTGCGCCGGTCAGCGAGGCGGTCGAGCGTCACGCCGTTCAACACCATGTCGTCCTTGCCGCCGCCCTTGTTGGGCTGGAAGGGGCTGTGCGCCGGCCCGAGGAATCCCGGATCGCCGGTGCGCGCCCACCGCATCTCGCCCATCTTCGGAGAAAGCCCGATGAACGGCGGGAGGGTTTTGTTCACCGGCCCTTGCACCTTTGAGAGCACCGAGCCGAGCGACGGCCAGCCACCCGGCGGCTGATTGCGATTGGGCCGGCCCGTGAGGCATTGGAAGGCGTCGTGATCATCGAAAGCGCCGACGATCGAGCGAATGATCGTCGTGCGCTTCATCTGTTTGGCGAGCAGCGGCAGATGTTCGCAAATCTCGATGCCGGGAACGGCGGTGCTGATGGGCTTGAACTCGCCGCGAATCTCCGACGGCGCATCCATCTTCAAGTCGAACATGTCCTGGTGACTCGGGCCGCCTGGCAGGAAGATCATGATCACCGCCTTGTGCGACTTGCGGATGCCGGATGCCGCCTCTGCCTGCAACAATTGCGGCAGTGCCAGCCCGCCCATGCCGAGCGCGCCGATCTTGAGGAAGTTGCGCCGCGAGACGCCGTCGCAGAACCGGCGCGAGCCAGTGTCGTTGGCGAAGATGCTAAGCATGACCAAGGGATAATGCCCGGTTTGTGGGTGCAAATGGAACCACGAAATCTACGGACAACGATGGCGGCCTGGCCTGCATAACCATGACGTTCTCTGACGATAAAGGCCCAAAACCCATTCGAGGCACTTTGGCGGTTGGGAGCGAAGGCCAGACCGCGCCGGAGCGTGACTGGGTACCGGAACGCTTCGATCCGAAGACGGCAGCGTGGTTTGAAGCACGCCCATGTGCGCAGTCGCGCGCGGTCGTGTGCCGTCCGACTTTTTTGCTGCATGACCGCGCTGTGTTCGTGCAAACTCGCGTAGGTAATGTCCAGTCCGCCGAACGCGTCCGCCATCCGCGATAACCACTTTTGTGGCAGTGTGCCCGCCGAGTTCGACATCGCCCGCTTCAAGGCGCTGCATCCGCAGTTCCAAACCGAGTATCCCAAGGTCGAAGACCAGAAGCTTGTCGAACACAAGTTCGAGCACGCCGTCGCGATTGAAACGTCGCTCTGCTGCCAGATGCTCATGGACACAAGAGCCGTGGAGGATACCGCACAATGAACGGTGAGTTTTCAATTCCAGTTCCGGACCGCCTGCCTACCCGAATCAGCCCGTGCCCGATTGTGGAGGCGATTCTGGAAATACGCTTTATCACGTCCGAGTCGTGGCGGACGCTGCCGGGCCTGCTGTTCGCCCACATTCGCGACCGCTACCCGGAACAGAAAGACCTGCCGCTGGCCCAATTGCCGGAAGAGATTCGCCGCCGTGAGCCGGCCTTCACTTACCAGCCGTTGGTTCAGTTCCTCAGCCGCGATTTCCTCATCCAGTTCGGACCGCGCGTCGTGAGCCTCGTAACGAAACCAAACGAATATCCCGGTTGGGCCGCTCTCGAAAATGAAATGACCTGGCTGCTAACGGAGTTGCAGAAAATCGGGTTCATCGCCGAAGGCGAGCGTCTCGGTGTGCGCTACATCAATTTTTTCGACTTGGACATTTTTGAAAAGCTCCTGCTGGACGTACTCACAGGTGGAAAACGCCTCGCCGGAGCAGAGCTGTCGATTGCCACTGTGTTGCCCCGCCCACCGCTCACCGCCCGGCTGCAAGTGGTGAACAGCGCGATTTTGGGAACCGGCGACACCGCCCGCCGTGGCAGTGTTTTTGACGTGGACGTTTGGTTGCGTTCGTTGGATTTCGACTTGTTTCAGAATGGTCTCGCTAAATTTGGCGAAGCGCACCAGTTCGAGAAGCAGATTTTCTTTGGCTTGTTAAAACCCGAATTTTTGACGACATTGAATCCAGTTTACGAATGACAACGATTCTGCCGCCACCACGAGAGTCGGTTTACCAGCTTTCCGAGAATTTGCGTGACGAAGCAGTTTTGCTCGGAGTGCGTCCCGCTGTGCCGAGCGAAGCTGAACGAGAGGACCTGCTGTTTTCAAAGCTCGGACCCAAGGGCTGGGTTCGCCTGCATCATTTCCGCCATTACTATTCTGCTGGTTGGGGTGATGGGTCTGGCAAGCCGCTTTCCCCTCGTGCGCTGGAAACGTTCTACCGATTCCTCGAATTCGCAGTTTTCACTGGCGGCGCCAAACCAAGCGTGTTCCTGACTGACCAAGGCTGCATTGAACTTTGCTGGGAGGACGCGGCAAGAAAAAGCGTGCAGCTCGAATTTCGGCCAGCCGAAATCGAATTCTTTATTGAGTCCCAAGATTCCGAAGGCACGGTCCCACATAATGCCATGAGGGAACTGGCACGCCGCCTGGAAAGCATTTGAACTGATGCCTGTCGCCGTCGAGGAGGATATCGTTCGCGCCATCTGCACCGACAAATGGGATGGGACGCGGCTCGCGCCCAGTCTTTTCACGGGAGAGAACACTTCTGTCAGCCGGTTGGCGGTGATTCCGCTGGCCGAGCATTGGGACTTGTTCCGCAAGCGCCTCGAAAAACCGCCCGAGCGTCGGCTGGAGTTGATCGGGGAGATCAACGTCGGCCAACTCCAACGAATCGGGCGCGCCTACACGCAACCAGTCGAACTCACGGTTGAACCGAAACCGGAGGACTGGAATCCGGCCCACGCCGAGATTCCGCAGCGCATAACGCGCGGCCTGGCGAATCAAATCGTGAACGCGCTGAAGCGGCACCAAGCGCCGGCACGATAGCCGCCCGAGAATGCCGACCACCCTCGAAACCATATTCTCGCACTGCTGCCGCAAAGGTTGGGACGGTTATGATGCGTCAGCCGCCTCATACGAGAGTTACTTCCGGGCGAAGCGGTTTATCGAGGCGCTGCCGGCCAATTTTCCTGCACCGGAAGTCGCGCTTGACCCTGATGGCGAAGTTTCACTCGAGTGGTATTGCGCTCCGGGCCGGGTCTTTTCCATCAGCATCGGCGCGAACGATGAACTGACCTACGCGGGCAAGTTCAGTCCGACCCGGAAGACCCACGGCACGGAGCCCTTCACTGGCCAGATCCCCAAGGTAATCCTGGACAACATCCGCCGCTTGCTCGCATGAGCCCCGGACAGGCCACGGACACGGGCATCCTGCCCGGCGACCCTCTCGCCCGCTTCATCTATTCTTCGTCGCACATCCGCCGTGAGACCAAGAGCGTCAAGCACAACGCCTTCATGCCCGCCGGAGACAACAAGACATCCGTTTTCCGCACGAAGGAATTGAGCGAACCCGAGACATGGAACATCGGTGAAGAAGTCGCCGAGCGGCGCAAGCAAACGCTGCGCACGCGGCGACATCGTCGCGGCGGACGTGTCGAAGGTGAATCTGCACGTCGTTCCATCCGAACCGCCACGCCACCACGCCAACATCGAAGACTGGCCCGCCGAGAAAAGCGCGCAGAAGCTCAAAGCGATTGACCTCGCGGACGCTGCGAAGCTTGTGATGAAACCCTGAAATGCGGACTCGATTAATCTTATCCAAACTCGGTCCAAGGGCATCCGGGCGCCTGCATCACTTCCGCCATTACTACTCTGCTGCCTGGGGCGACGGCTCTGGCAAGCCTCTCTCTCCCCGCGCACTGGAGTCTCGTTCTATCGCTTTCTGGAAACCGCCGTTTTCACCGGCCATGCCCTTCCGAGCGTGTTCCTCACAGACAAGGGCTGCATTGAACTTTGTTGGGAGGACGAATCTGGCAAAGCGGTGCAGGTGGAGTTCCGGCCAGCGGAAATCGAGTTTTACGTCGAGGCGCAAAACTCCGAAGGCGCGGTTCCGAGCAGCGCGGTGACGGACCTCGCTCGCCGCCTCGCCACGGTTTGAAGCCATGTCCGTCGCTGCGGAGGAGGACATCGTTCTCGCCATTTGCACGGACAAATGGGACGGAACACGCCTATCCCCCAGCCTGTTCACCGGGGAAAATACATCTGTCAGCCGTTTGGCTTTGATCCCACTGGCCGACCATTGGGATATTTTCCGAAAGCGCCTGGAAAAACCGCCTGAGCGCCGGCTGGAACTGATTGGCGAAATCAATGTTGGCCACCTCCAGCAAATCGGACGCACTGTCGAACCCAAACCTGAGGGCTGGAATCCAGCCCACGCTGAAATTCCCCAGCGAATTACGCGCGGCCTGGCGAATCAAATTGTGAGCGTCCTCAAGCGACATCAGCCTCCGCCACGATAGCCTCAGTTTTGATGCTTCCCCTGAAGTGCCAGTGAGTTCCTCAGCCCACGAGTTCCCGCATCGGCTGCAGGCCGTGGTCCACGAGGAATTGCGGGCGGCCGCTGAGGTCGGGCACCGTCACTTTGTTCACGTCGATGCCGAGGGCGTGGTAAAGCGTAGCAAAAACTTCCCCGAACTGGACGGGGCGTTCGTTCGCCTCGCCGCCCAGACGATCAGTCGAGCCGATGACCTGGCCGTGTTTCAGTCCGCCGCACGAGAGCAGCGCGAAGGAGACACGCGGCCAGTGGTCACGCCCGGCATCTTTGTTGATGGTAGGCGTGCGGCCAAATTCGCCCCAGACGATCACGCTCACGTCCTTGTCCAGACCGCGCTCGTGCAGGTCGGTGAGCAGCGCACTGACGCCCTGGTCGAACAACGGGAGATCCTGGCGCAGCGCGCCAAAGTTGTCGCCGTGATGATCCCACCGGCTGAAAGCGAGCGTGACGCAACGAGCGCCGGCCTCGACGAGACGCCGGGCGGCGAGCATGTGCTCCATGAGTTTCGGGCCGCCATCATCGCGGTTCTTTGGATCACCCTTGCCGTAGCGTGCGCGAATTTTCTCGTCCTCCTTTTCCACGTCGAGCGCTTCGAGAAGTTTGCTGGAAGTGAGGATGCCGAACGCCTGCTGGTTGAAGGCGTCCATGCCGTCCATCATGCCGCTGGCGTCGATGTCGCGGCGAAACTTATCGAAGCTCGCGAGCAGCGCCTTGCGGTCAGAGAGGCGGTCGAGCGTGACGCCGTTGAGCACCATGTCGTCCTTGCCGCCGCCTTTGTTGGGCTGGAAAGGCGCATGGCCGATGCCCAGGAAACCGTATTGTCCGTTGTCCGACCAGGGCACATGGCCCATCTTGGGGGCGAGACCGACGAAGGGTGGCATCGAACGATCCACCGCATTGTAAAGCTTTGAGAGGACTGACCCCATGCACGGCCAGCCGCCGGGCGGTTGGTTGCGGGCCAGTCGGCCCGTGAGGCATTGGACGGCATCGTGCCGATCCTCGGCGCCCACCATCGAGCGGATGACGGTGTATTTGTCGGCGAGTTTCGCAAGACGCGGGAGGTGTTCGCAAATCTGCATCCCCGGCACCGTCGTCGCGATGGGTTTGAACTCGCCGCGAATCTCGCTCGGCGCGTCGAGCTTGAGGTCGAACATATCCTGATGGCTCGGACCGCCCGGCAGGAAAATCATGATGACGGCCTTGTGCGATCGGCGAATGCCGGACGTGGCTTCGGCCTGGAGTAGCTGCGGCAGGGCGATACCGCCCAGGCCCAGCGCGCCAATCTTGAGGAAGTTCCTGCGTGAAACGCCGTCGCAGAACCCGGAGTTCCGCGGTTTGGGTGCGAGTATGGTCAGCATACGTTCAGCGCGGTCCACCCACGCAACTTTTGTTCGACCCGTCGTCGTCTGAGGGTATTCAAGCCAGAATTATGCCGCGCGGGCAAGTCTGAATTGCCGTGGTCGAATCGGCGCATCGACAAGCCGCTCCCGATCCGCTAACCTGCTTCCATCCTTCGTGGCGGCACGAAGAACGCGGTTTCAGCAAAGTTCGCAGCGCGGCCATGCCTGTTCCAGTCAACCCATCGTCTCCGGCTGGGGAGCGGTTGTTTCAGACCACTCACTGGAGCGTGGTGCTGGCGGCGGGCGAGGCTGGCTCGAGCGAAGCGCTCGCCGCGCTGGAAAGGCTGTGTCGTGCGTATTGGTCCCCCGTCTATGCCTACGCGCGCCGCTGTGGCCACAGCCCGCACGATGCCGAGGATTTGACCCAGGAGTTTTTCCACCGGCTGCTGGATCGGCATTATCTGGCACAGGCCGATCCGCGGAAAGGCCGGTTCCGAAATTTTCTGCTCGTGGCCGTCAAACATTTCCTGGCCAACGAGTGGGACCGCGCCAGGGCCGTCAAGCGCGGCGGCCGTTTGACGTTTATTTCGTTGGACCAGGGCGCGGGTGACGGCGATCCGTGGGAAGTAGCGGCTGGCGAGTCGCCTGACCAGGCATTCGCGCGGGCATGGGCGCTGACCTTTCTTGAGCGCGTCCTGGCCCGGTTGCGCGACGAGCTTGGGCGCGAAGAACAGCGCGCGCAGTTCGACGAGCTGAAAGGATTTCTTCTGGGTGATCCGTCCGCGCCGCCTTACGCCCAGGTGGCGGCGAAACTCGACACGACTGAAGCCGCGATCAAGATGGCCGTGCAGCGATTGCGCCGGCGTTTTGCCGAAGTGTTGCGGGAGGAAATCGCCCACACCGTGGTCGGGCCGGAGGAAATCGACGACGAGATTCGCTGCTTGTTCGCCGCCATTGCCTCTTGAGCCAGCAATTTCCGAAACCTGTCCCAACTTGACGCCGCCGCTGGCTGTCCCAATGATTCGTGAACCGATGAAAACCTTGTTCCTGTATTCGCTCCTTCTGTTGGTGACGCTCAACGCCGCTGCCGCCGAGAAAAAGATTGTCCTCATCGCCGGCAAGCCGAGCCATCCGCCGGGCATGCACGAATTTCGTGCGGGCTGCCTGCTGCTCCAGCAATGTCTCGCCGGTGTCCCCGGCGTGAGCGTCACGGTTTATTCCAACGGCTGGCCCCAGGTGGAGAGCGCCCTCGACAACGCGGGCGCAGTCGTCATCTATGCCGACGGCGGCGCCGGGCATCCGGCAATTCAGAAGGACCACAAACAAATCCTCGCCGGGCTTGCGGCCAGGGGCGTCGGCCTTGGCTTCATGCACTATGGCGTCGAAATTCCCAGCACCAATGGCGGGCCGCAGTTCCTCGAATGGATTGGCGGCTACTACGAGCATCTCTACTCCTGTAATCCGATGTGGTCGCCGGATTTCCAGAAATTCCCCGACCACCCGGTGACGCGCGGCGTGAAACCCTTCAGCAACCGCGACGAATGGTATTTCAACATGCGCTGGAACGAGGCCCTGAAAAATGGCGATGCTTCCATCGACGGCGTCGCCCGGACACGTCCTGCCGGTCTTACTGCCATCCTTGTGGCCAAACCTTCCGACGAGGTGCGGCTGGGCCCTTACGTGCATCCGAAAGGCCCGTATCCGCACATCACGAATGCCAAGGGACGTGAGGAAACCATGATGTGGGTTTACGAGCGCAAAGACGGCGGACGCGGCTTCGGTTTCACCGGCGGACACACCCACGCCAACTGGGGCAACGACAACCAGCGCAAAGTTGTGCTCAACGCCGTCCTTTGGATCGCGAAAGCAGATGTGCCGAGGAACGGCGTCGAAAGCTCTGTCACTCCCGAACAACTTGCCGCGAATCTCGATCCCAAGGGGAAGAAGTAGAGATTCCGTAGCGGGAGGGCGAGGCTCCCGCCGAGCCTTGGATCGCTCAGAGAAAGTTAGGGTTCGGCAGGAGCCTCACCCTCCCGAGTTTCGACGGCTTCAGCGCCAGTTGCTCGCGCGGTAGAACCTCGCGGGATGTCCACTGAAGCTGGCATCCACCAGGTTTGTTGAAGTAGTGACCAGGCGGTTCGTGGTGATAGGGGTCCAATGGATCAGATTGGTCGAAACTTCGGTAATGTAGGGATGGCCTGGTGTTCCCTGTAATTCGATCCGGGGCTGGCCATCGCTCCAGCCCAGGGACAGCCGGGCGGGCAATGCCTCCAGCGTGAAGGTGTCGATCACTTCGCCAAAGATGTTGATGAAGTCGGACACGAAGTTGGTTTCCGTCACCTTGACGCGGACAGCGCCGTAGGTGGTGTTGTAGCGCGACAGGCTGCCGGCGATGGGCGTGACGAAGCCATCGATGCGCCCACCGCCCAGGCCGATGGTGACGTAGTTCAAGCCGTTGGTGAGCACGCGTTCGTAGAGATGATTGTGTCCGGTGTAGATGGCTGAGATGCCCCATTGGTGAAAGGGCCAGAGCATGTTGTCGGCTTCATGGGTATGCGAGCCGTGCGTTGCGCTCGACGAGTAGGGGCAGGCGTGGAAATAGACGAGGCGCCACGGCGCGGTGGAACTGGCGAGGCCGTTGCTCAACCACATCGCTTGAATTGAGTCGGGCACGGCGCCGTCCGGCTCCTGTCGATCGCCGACGCACGCGAAGATCTCCACCGGGCCATGACGATGGCTGTAGTAGCGTTCGTTGCCGGGAAGGGTGAAGTAAGCAAGGTAGGGCGCGAGAAAGGGAACGCCAAAGGGCCATTCATGGTTGCCAATCGACGGCCAGAAGCGGTTCGTGGTGCCCCCCGGGCCGAACGTGCCGACGTAAGGATGGATGTATTCGCGAAAGAATTGCCCGATGTTCGTGTCGATGTTCGAGGCCTCGCCGTCAGGATAGTTGTTGTCGCCGGTGGTAATGATGAAATCCGGGTTCCAACTTTTGATGAGGTTGGCGACGCTTTGGACGTTAGAGAATGAGGCGCCGCCGAGATAAGCGGAGCCGTAGTCGCCGATGACGCCGATGGTGATTTGGGCGGCAGAGGCGGGGCGATGAGCGATTCGAAATATCCCTGCTGCTAGTATGAGGAGGAGCAACAGTCGAAAGACATTCCACGCTGGGTTGCTGAAGCGGGGCGGCTCGGGATTCATCGCCCAAAAGGAATCACATCCACGAATGAAATTCAAATGGCGGCCCGGACAATCCTGGAAATTACAAGGCCGCCCCGGTTCGGGGGCATGGCCGCTTCATTTGCCCTGCTCGATTTCGCGGGCTTTAGCGAAGTCGGCCTCAGCACCCTGTGTATCGCCTTTCCTTTGGTGGGTACGGGCGCGCTCGTTGTAGAACCAGGAACTGCGCGGGTTGAGCCGGATGGCTTCATCGTGGTGGAGGAGCGCTTCCACGTAATCGCCCTGGCCGCGCCAGGCCATGCCGAGACCGAGGTGGGCGTTGGCGAAATCCATTTTGCGTTCGAGGCAGGCTTCAAAGTTAGTGATGGCTCCCTGGTGGTTATTCATTTGCAGGTAGGTGATGCCGCGTTCCCAGTAGAGGTCGTGTCGATCAGGATCAAGTTCGATGGCGAGCTTGTGGCTGGCGAGGGCGCGGGCGGAGTCACCGGAATTGCGCAGCGCCTGGGCCAGACCGTGGTGAGCATCCGCGTGGTCGGGGTAATGTCGCAGGCAGGTTTCGAAGATGGCTTGGGCCTCCGCAATCCTGCGTTCGCGGTGGAGCAGATGGTAACCCTGGCGGCAATAAGCGTCGGCAGACAAAGGTGGTGAGGATTCGAGCGGCAAGGCCGGTTCCGAAGCGACCGAAGGGGAAGACGACGGCAAAACCATTGTTTGATTGGAAGAAACGGTCTTGTCCTGCCCTGCCGTTTTCGGGCCCGGACGCTGGGCACGTTCGCGTTGAAACTGTACCATCATTGTTCCGCCTGCCACGAGGATAACGGCAAGGACAGTAAAAACGATTGCTCGCCTGACAAAAGGAGACGGAGCGCGTTTTTCAGCACCGGAATCCGAGCCTTGTGGGGGCATGCGTCCGGATCTCATGAAAACAACCTCTCCCTCCAATTTGTGAATTCGGCAACGGTATTTTTGCCCTGCCTTGCTTCAGCACCGATTGAAGCCGCCTTATTTTCTGAGCGCGTACCACTGTTTCTCAGCAGCGTAGATGATGGTGGTTTCCATCAAAATGCCGCGACCGGAACCGTCTCGATCATGAAAGCATTGGGCGGCGGCAATCACCCGGCCGGCGCCGTGGGAGTACTCGATGAAGGTGGGGCGATCCGGGAGCGGCTGGCCGTCCGCCATTTCCGTTGCGAGGATGAGGGCGTCCTTGGGCACATTCGCGAGATAGCCGTGGCTGGCGAAGTTCGCGTGAATCGGATTGCCGCCCAGCGGATCGAGAATGGGATGTTTGGGCAGGGCCAGCGCGTTGTCCCGCGCGCCGTTTCGTTCCATGGTCACGCCGCGCGGTAGGGTGATGCCGTCGCGCTCCGCGCCGTTGAGTTCGAGGACCAGCGTGCCGCCGTTGGTCACGTAACGATCGAAGAGAGCATTGTGCTCCGCGTATTGATGGTAGTAATCATCCTTCCATTGCGCGCCCGGAATGATGACAAAGGCATAGGGTGTCAGATCCGTGGCGCCTATTTCGGCGGAGAGCTTCACGTCGTACTTGAAGCCGAGCGCGCTGAGGGCCTCCTCAAAGTCTGGATTGCGGTTCCACGAGCGGGCGTTTCGGAAAATCAAAACGTTCGTGGAGCGGGCGGCGGCGACTACCGCGGGCGGTTGCGTCGTCGGAGCCTGCGCTGCTGTAGGCTGGGGCGGAGGCGCCGTCTGTTCTTTGACGGAGGGCGGCGTTGTTTTGGGCGGTTCGGAATTGGGGGCCTTGTTGCATCCGTTGAGGGTCAGGGCAAGGAGCGCAATGGCAACGGGAACAAGAACGCGACATTTCATGCGGCCATCGTCTCACCTTCAGAGCCGAAGTCTCTCAGAAACTTGTAAAGAGTCTGTAAGGCATCACCGCTCCCTCTGTCTTTGGCGTCTCGATCGAGCGCGGATCGCCGGGCCGATGCCGGGCGAATAGACTTTACACTTGGTTCGTCTGGAAAGCTCTGACTACTCTGACTCGATTATGACACCATGTTGCCTCTCTCTCGCCCGCGGCGCTTTGGCTCTTGCCGTCCTGTCGGCTCCTATCGCCATTTTTGCGGCCGAACCAGCCGCCCGGCCCAAACCAGCTCCACCGCCGCATCCCAACGGGCCTGCCGCCGCCGCCGCGGACATGTCAAAGATGAATGCCGCCAGCGGCCTTGAAGCCCTCCTCTTCGCCTCCGAACCGATGGTCGTGAATCCCGCCGACATGGACGTGGACGAACGGGGACGGGTGTGGATCACCGAGGGGGCGAACTATCGGCTCGGCATGCACAAGGACTGGGGTCTCATCCGTCCCGGCGGTGACCGCATTATTATTCTCGAAGACAAAAATCGCGATGGCCGGGCCGATAAGCAAACCGTCTTCTACCAGGACATGACGGTGAACACCGCGCTGGGCATCTGCGTGCTCGGCAACAAGGCGATTGTCTCCGCTTCGCCGTACGTCTTTGTGTTCACCGACGCCAATAACGATGGCAGGGCGGACAAGCGGGAGGTGCTCTTCCAGGACAGCGTCAGGAATGATCACGATCACTCGACCCACGCTTTCGTTTTCGGACCGGACGGCAAGCTCTACTTCAATTTCGGCAATGAAGTCCGCGAACTGCGCCGGCCCAAGGGTGGCATCAAGTCCGTTCCACTGAACGGGCCAGTGCCGGAGTTTGAGACTGAGCCAGTCATTGACCTGGCTGGCAACGAAGTCAACAGCAGGCAGGAATCGGGCAAAAAGCGGCCCTATCGCCAGGGCATGGCCTTCCGCTGCAATCTCGATGGATCAGAACTCGAAACGCTCGGCTGGAACTTCCGCAACAATTACGAACTGGCTGTCGATTCCTTCGGCAGCGTCTGGCAATCAGACAACGATGACGATGGCAACCGCGGCGTGCGGATCAACTTCGTGATGGAGTTTGGGAACTATGGTTTTACGGATGAGGTGACCGGCGCCGGCTGGCAGGCCGGGTGGAAAAAGGCCCAGGCCAAAGGTGCCAGCGAGGACGAGCGACCGTTCTATCACTTCCACCAATACGATCCCGGCGTGGTGCCGAACCTGTTGCAGACGGGCAATGGCTCGCCCACCGGCATTGCGATTTACGAAGGCAAGCTGTTGCCCGAAGTCTTCCGCAACCAAATCATCCATTGCGACGCCGGCCCGCGTGTCGTGCGCGCCTATCCGGTGAAGAACAGCG
>Ga0187893_10001783_pt1 | contig 49776 bp, 36 predicted proteins | sample MA1701074metaG_FD_139574 | JGI IMG/M metagenome (GOLD analysis project Ga0187893, IMG submission 139574) | White microbial mat communities from a basaltic lava cave in the Kipuka Kanohina Cave System on the Island of Hawaii, USA - MA170107-4 metaG ... | reverse complement strand
TGGGCCACGATCATATACAGCTTTTATTTCGTCACGGTTCATCGTTTGTTGAGATATTACCAATACTGGTCTAATTCCTCTCAGCCCCGTCTCCAACGGGCTGAGTAGTTACTTTCAGTTTTCGGTTTTCAGTTTTCATCATTTTCAGGATGTCTTGCGTGACGACATCGATCACTCCTCTGGAACGTGTCGCAAGACGAGCTTGCGTGGCTCCAAAAATTGCGCGTGGACGGCATGCGCGAGCAGTGATTCGGTAGAAGGCGAGCGCCGACTGAAAAAGTAGGCTATCAGCCTGCTTGAGTCGCCGTCAACGCGGCGAGGCTTTGCTACACAAGCAACGAGATGGTATATCTAACGGCAGTGAATTACATTGGCTCGAAATACTCTCTGCGCAAATTTCTCGGCTACGTTTACCATCAAGTTTCCGATGGCAGCGAAAAAGTTTTTTGCGATCTGTTTGCCGGAACCGGCGCGGTCGGTCGCTACTTCAAGCAACGCGGGTTGCAGGTTATCGCCAACGACATTCAGTATTACGCCTATGCCTTGAACAAAGCTTATATCGAAATCAATCGCCCGCCCGCATTCAAAGAACTTCGCAGCAGATATGGGATCGTGCGGCAAAATTCAATCAGTCCCATAAATACTGTACTCGATTTTCTGAACAACCTGTCAGGTACAAAAGGATTCATCGCGCTCAACTACAGTCCATTGGGAGAAAGGCTTTACTACACCGCGCAAAACGCCGAGCGAGCCGACGCCGTCAGACAATCGATCAGCCTTTGGCTCGAAGACAGAACTATAAACGAGCAGGAGTATTTCTACATTCTCTGCTCGCTGCTCGAAGCTATCGATCAGGTCGCAAACACCGCGAGCGTGTACGGAGCTTTTCTGAAAAAATTCAAATCGAGCGCACTACGTCCGCTCACGCTCCGACCTCTGGAATTGAGCGACAGTGCGCGACGCTGCAAGGTTTTCAACAGAGACGCGAATGAACTCGTCGAAGAAATCGAAAGCGACATTTTGTATCTCGACCCGCCTTACAATCACCGCGAGTACGGCGCGAATTATCACGTGCTTGAAACCATCGCCCGTTATGACGATCCTTCTCTTTCGGGCGTCACAGGTATGCGCAGCTATCCGCGCAGCCGTTATTGTCGAAAGAATGAAGCTCTCGAAGCTCTCGAACATCTCGTCAGAAACGCGAAGGCCAAACACATTCTGCTAAGTTACAACGATGAAGGTGTGATGAATTTCGATGACGTGCGAAAAGTCCTCGCCCTTCGCGGCAAGCCTGAGATATTCGAAACCCGTTATAATCGATTCAAAGCCGACAACGGTCGCGAGTACAAACGCGATTCAACAATCGAATATGTTCACCACATCCGGGTCAAATCCTAAGCCGCGTGGTGATATCGGAAAATTCAAACTGGCGAGCAGTGCCGCGAGATGCGCCCCGCTTGTGCTTGATTTGAAATGACACGATTGTTCGGCCATCTATTTTTATGCCGAACTCCGACGCGATTGGATTGCTGCGCGGGCGCGAGGGCAGAAACGAAATGCGGTCAGCCGTCAGTCGGTCGATATCGATTCCTTCGAGCGCGGATTCCCATTTCACCTCTGCGGTCGAGCGATCAAAAATGATCACACGGCTTAGGTCATCGCCACGCTTAAATCGGAGCAGTTGATGAAAAAGATATTTCGCGGCTTCGAGGTTCGTCACCCGCGCTCGGCTGAAATCTGTCAATGCGGCTCCTTCGAGGCCGAGCTTGCGAATGAGAATCTCTGCGACGAGGCGCGAGACGTTCAGGTAATTCGATTTGAGATCAGTCATCGATGAAAAGCCAATCGCTTTTATCGTCGCTTCAAGCTCAAGAGGAGAGACGCGAAAATATCTTTCGGCCCATTTCTCTCCTATATCAGGCGTCTGGCCTTCCGAGACGGCTACCTTGCCGGACTTGTCGGTTTTGACCGAGACGGGCAACGCCGCGCGGCCTTCGCATTCAAGTCGCAAATCGCCCGCTCTCGCGTTGCTGAATTCTCTCGCCGTGTGATGAACCCGCAGGAGTCGAGCAGGACGTATGAAATCAAGTAGCGCAGCGGCTCCCCGTTTCGTCGCCGATTTGATGTTTATGATTTCACGTTGAAAGACGGCGCGTGAAGTGTGCTGCGCGGGAAGGCGGTCGACGGCTTCTTTCATTTTCGCTTCGGCGCGCGAGGTGTCGAACGGAGGTTGATTGATTTGCGCAAGAGTTATGAGATCGTTTGCAAGCGAAAGTTCCGCGAATGTTCCGAGTCCGTCGTGAAAGATGCCTTCGATGATTTCGAACTGGGTCTTCGAAGGCGATTGAGCGAAGATGACGCTGGCAACAAGCAGCGCGGCAAGAGGCTTGAATAAGAATCTTCTCATCATTCGACCAGTGAAAAATCTATCAGGTGTCGTTCGCGGTCTACTCTGTCGACGGAAACTTTTATCGCATCTCCAAGTCGAAACTTGCGCCCGCTCCTGGCTCCGACCAGGCGATGTTTGCGTTCGTGATACTGGTAGAAATCATTTCTCAGAGTCGAGATATGCACAAGCCCTTCGACGAACATCTCGTTCAACTCGACAAAAAATCCGTACTCCTTCACGCCGACTATCACGCCGTCGAATTCTTCGCCCACGCGATCAGCCATGAAATCGGCCTTGCGCCATCCCATAAGCTCCCTCTCCGCATCGTCCGCCGCGCGCTCTCTCTGGCTCGAATGCTCCCCGATCATCTCAAGCGCGCTCCGCAATTCTCCGTCGCGCTCTTGATCGAAAACCTGCCACGAGATTCGCTTGAGCGATTGCTTGCTTCCCAAATCTAATTGCTGCCACGCTTCTTCGCCGCTTCGCCCGCGTTCTATGACTTCGCGCAGAATTCTATGCACGACCAAATCGGGATAGCGGCGAATGGGCGAAGTGAAATGCGTGTAGGTCTTCATCGCAAGCCCGAAGTGACCGGCGTTTTGCGGCGTGTAGCGCGCGCGCTGCATCGAGCGCAACATCAGATAACTGAGCATTCGCTCTTCGGGGCGGCCTTCTATCTGACGCGCGAGATGTTGAAACCCGCGCTGCGGCGTCGTTCCGTGCATGGAAAATTTATATCCGAAAGAATGAGCTATCTCGGCAAACTCTTCCACTCTCGAAGGGTCAGGTTCTTCGTGTATGCGATAAAGCGACGGCACTCGGAGCCGTTCGAGATGACGCGCTACGGTTTCGTTGGCCAACAGCATGAATTCTTCTATCAAGCGATGCGCGATGTTGCGCTCACTTCGAACGATGCCGCCTATTTGCCCTTCGTCGTCGAAGAGAATCTCGGCTTCGGGCAGATCGAAATCAATCGCGCCTCGCTCTTCGCGCCGACGAATCAAAGCGAGCGTCAACTCGTGCATAGCCCTGAGCATGTCTTTGACGTGATGGTAACGCCGCGCGGTTTCGCCTTCGGGGTCAGAGAGGATTTCATTGACCGCCGTGTAAGTCATCCGCTCGCGGCTGTGAATGACGGAAGGCGCAAGGCGATAATCCAGAACTTTCCCGTCCCGGCTCATCTCCATCAGCGCAGACATCGTGAGCCGTTCTGCGCGCGGATTGAGCGAGCATATTTCGTTGGACAATCTTTCGGGCAGCATCGGTATTGCCCGCTCAGGGAAATAAACCGATGTGCCGCGACGAAAAGCTTCTTCATCGAGCGCGCTCGCTTCGCGAACGTAATAGCTCACGTCGGCGATATGCACGCCGAGCCGCAATCGTCCGTTGGACAATGATTCAAGAGAGACTGCATCATCGAAATCGCGCGCTGTTTCTCCATCGATTGTGACGGTCAAAAGATTGCGCAGATCGAGGCGACCCGCGAGATCAGCATCGGTGATCGTTTCGCTTGCGGCTTCTGCCTCCTCGATGACTCGTTCGGGAAAGCGATGCGGCAGTTGATGTTTTCTGATGATGATTTCGATATCGATTCCGGGCGTCTCTTCAGAGCCAAGCACTTCCGTGACGCGGCCCCACGGCGGGCGGCCTGCTATGGGAGGCCGGGTGATTTCGACCGTGACTATATCTTCATCCCGCGCGCCGAGAGTGTCCGCAGGATTGACGTTGATGTTGTAGAGGAACCTTTCATCGAGCGGCGAGACGAATGATTCTTTCCTCGTTCGCACGAACTTTCCGACCACGTTAGGGTTCTCGCGATGAAGGACTGATTCGATACGGCCTTCGCGTCCCCGCGAGGTCGAGCGCGTGACAGAGGCGATGACCTTATCGCCGTGAAGCGCCGCGCCCATCCCGTGTTCGTTGATATAAAGATCGCCTTTCGTGCGCTCGCGTTCGTCGTCAGGCATGACGAAGCCATGGCCTGAGCGCGTGCCTGTGAAAGTCCCTATCAAAAAATTCGAAGATTGTTTGCGCCAGTATCGCCCGCCTTTTGAAGCAGCCATGCCTGCGCGGACGAATTCGGCGAGGTAAGAGTCGAATGTGCTGCGCTGCTGCTCGTCGAGACTGAGCGAGCGAGCGAGATGGTCTGCCGTGATTGCGCGCTCGCGCGATTTGGGCAGAGATTGAAAAACTTTTTGCGGGGATAGATTCAAGTCGAAGGCGCTCCTGCTTGACACGTTTCACGCCTGCTCAGTATATTGCCTTTCTCATTTGGCCTGCAAAGGAATCAATTGATAGATGAAGTACACGAGAGAAATACTGGAGGATGTCGTCAGAAATAGCAGGTCTTACGCTGATGTCATGCGCAAGGTCGGCATTAAATGCACTGGCGGCAATCACAATCATATAAAAACCAGAATATCCGAGTACGGCATAGACACCTCGCACTTTCTGGGCAGAAGAACGAATTGCGGAAGCGGACACAAAGGCGGGCCTGAACGAAAGGGCGCAGCAGAAATTCTTGTGCTTGCCGAACCGGGATCGATATCGATAAAGACTTTTCAGTTACGAAGAGCGTTGATAGAAACTGGCAGAGAATACAAATGCGCTGAGTGTGGTCTGGGAGGTTTATGGAAGGGTAGGCCATTGCTTTTGCAGGTTGATCACATCAACGGGAACAAGCACGATAACAGGGAAAACAATTTGAGATTTCTTTGCCCAAATTGCCACAGCCAGACGCCCAACTGGGGTTATAAAAATGGCGGCGGCACTGATTTGACCAGCCGTGCGACCTATGCTAAAGAGTATAGACGTAGAAAGAAGTCAGCTAGAGAATAAAAAGCCGAAGTGGTGAAATTGGCAGACACGTGCGTTTCAGGGGCGCATGACCGAAAGGTCGTGGGGGTTCAAGTCCCCCCTTCGGCATTCACAATCTGAAAGCGATTGAGATATTTCAAGTCCTCTCATCCGCATCAACTCTTCACCGGTCACTTGACCTGAACGACCATCAAACCTTTCAAACCTTCTTTCGATAATTCCGTCGCCACGCGGTCGGCATCCGCACGGGTGTAAGGGCCGATGACGACGCGATAAAGCGTGTCTCCACTGGCGGGCATTTTCACATGCGCGGAGTAGTACCGGCGATTGCGAAGTTCCGCTTCGACCTGCCGCGCTCTGGCCAGAGTCCCGTAAGGCGCGACTAAAACTTCGAACTGCAATTCTGCGCTCGATGGTTGATCCGCTGATTGCGCGTCTCTTGCCGCGCCGTTTTGAGTGGGAGCGAGCGGGTCTTCGACTGTCTGTTTTTTGAGTACGCTCAATCCGGCGGCGAACGCGATGAGCAAGAGCAGGAGTCCGGCAACATAGATCGCCACTACCTGACGGTTGCTCATCGTTCGACGCGGCGCGGCTCCTCGCGGATAAGGCTGCATTTCATCTGACTCCTGCCGGGTCGCGCGGCTGAACAGTCACGGTTTTTTGCTTGTCGCCCTGACTCATCATCGCCTGTATCAGATCGATGGGTATAGGGAATACAACGGTCGTGTTCTGCTCTACGCCGATTTCCGTGAGCGTCTGAAGGTAGCGCAACTGAAGCGCGATAGGTTGGGTCGCTATCTCGCGCGCAGCAGAGACGAGCTTTTCGGCAGCCTGATATTCGCCCTCGGCGTGAATGATCTTGGAGCGCTTCTCGCGTTCAGCCTCAGCCTGTTTGGACATCGCGCGCCGCATCTCGGAAGGAAGATCAACTCCCTTTATTTCGACCATCGAAACCTTGATGCCCCACGGGTCGGTCTGCTCGTCGAGTATCTCGCGGAGTCGCGCGTTGAGGCGTTCGCGCTCCGAAAGCAGATCATCAAGATCGACCTCACCCAACACGCTGCGCAATGTGGTCTGAGCAAGCTGCGAAGTCGCGTAGAGATAATTCTCGACTTCGAGAATGGCCCGGTTCGGGTCCATCACTCTGAAGTAGACCACGGCGTTGACCGAAACAGTGACGTTGTCGCGGGTGATGATGTCCTGCGGCGGAACATCGAGCGTGACAGTGCGGAGGCTCACGCGCGTGATGCGATCAATGGGCCTGAAGACGAGGATCAAGCCAGGGCCTTTCGCATCGAGCAACACGCGGCCCAGACGGAATATGACAGCGCGCTCATATTCAGGAAGGATGTTGATGACGCTGAAAATGTAGAGCAGCACTATCGCGATGGGAGTAATCAGAAAAATCGGAAGATCGTTCATGTCGTTCTCCTTTGAAAGTGGTCAGGAGTCAGAAGTCAGAATGACGGCATCAATTCTGACTCGCAGGTTGCGGGCTTTGCATCTGCTGACGCAAGCTCGCTTTGCGCTACGTCGCGCCTGGTTCGCAACAAACATAATGACAAATGACAAATTCAATTTCCGTCGAAAGCGGAGGCTTCGCGCGGAACTATGGCTTCATCTGTTTCAACTTCGACTACGAGCGTAAGTCCATCCATCCCTGTGACGCGGATCGGCTCGCCTGCGGCGATCTTCATATTCGAGCGCGCGCCCCAAAGCTCTCCGCGCACAAAGACTGTTCCTTCAGGCGCGATAGCGCTCTTCGCTTTGCCGCGAAGCCCGATCATACCAGCCTGACCCGTAGCCACTTTCGCGCCGCGGGCGCGAAGCGCAAGCCTTACCATAAGGATCAGAATAGCTGCAAACGGAAGTACGACCGCGAGTATGAGACCGATGGGGAGCCTCAGTTCAGGTATTGAAACATCGATCAAAATCATAGAGCCAATCACCGCCGCTACTATCCCCCCAAGTCCGAGTATGCCGAATCCCTGCACCTTCGCTTCGAGTACGAACAAAGCAATCGCCACGACTATCAACAGCACGCCGGTCAGATTGATCGGCAGCATGTGAAATCCATAGAGAGCCAGCACGACGGCTATGGCTCCGACTACTCCGGGGACGATAGCGCCGGGATGCTGGAACTCGAAATAAACGCATAGCGCGCCGAGTGCGAAAAGCACGAACGCTACGCGCGGATCAGCAAGAGCCGTCAGGAGTCGCTGACGAAGCGAGGGGGTGAATTCGACTATTCGCTGGCCCGCGGTGTGAAGCACCGCCTCATTTCCGCCGAAGCGAATCACGCGCCCGTCGGCCTTTTCCAGAAGATCGGCTTCATCATTGGCGATGATTTCGATCAGGTGTTTTTCAAGGGCTTCGCGCTCAGTGAAGGATTTGCTCTCGCGGATCGCGGATTCCGCCGCCTGCGGGTCGCGCCCGCGTTTCTCGGCGAAGCTGCGCACGTAGGCCGAAGCATCGTTGACGACCTTTTCTTTCATAGTCCCTTCAAAGTCGCGCCCGTCGGACATCACAGGGTGCGCCGCGCCTGTGGCTGTGCCGGGAGCCATGGCTGCGAGATCAGACACGAGCAGTATAACGAAACCCGCCGAGGCTGCGCGCGATCCGCTCGGCCCGACGTAGACGATCACAGGCACGCGCGAAGCTACGATGCGCTCAACGATCTCTTGCATCGAAATGTACAACCCGCCCGGAGTGTTGAGAGTGATGATGAGAGCCGAAGCATTCGATCGTTCAGCTTCGCTGATGGCTGCGGCTACTACATCGGCGCTCGCCGGAGTTATCTGATCGTTGAGATTGAGGCGCAACACATCGGCCCGCGCTTCGGCAGCAAACATCAATATGAGCAGCGGAGCCGCGCCAAACAGGATTCGGTTGATAAAGATTTTTACTGACATGGCTTGAAAACCTCGCTGCTAGTTTATCACAAAATCTAAACGCCGGGGCTGCGACGAGCGAGCCTATGCGGGCCTGACGAATTGTTGTCGAAGCGACTCGCTTCACATCATGGCTGCTTCTGGAATGCAAACTTTTTCCGCCAGCGCGCCCAGCCTGTCAGCCGGCGTTTCTCGATGTAGCGATGCAGCGGTGTTGTGTCATCGGGCGGCCACAGGGTGGAGACGGAACCGGCGCGATAGAACGTCGCGGTCAGGCTGCGTCGAGACGGGCAGCCCTCGCTCACGACGCGCGAGACTGCGTGCCAGGAGTTTTCTGAGCGCACAAACACTGCGGAGCTACCGACTACGGGCGCGACTTCAGCGACGATATCAGTCGCATCGGCGGATCGGAGTATGGTCAGACAGCCGCCATCTTTTCTGTCCCACGATTGGTTGAAATAAAGCACGTGAGTGACGATTTTATCCGACAGGTCAGGATGTGGGCCGAGCGAAGCTCCCGACCCATAGTGGAAAACATTCACCTCTAAAAGCGCATCAGTCAAATCGCATACGGTGAGTCGCGACACGGCGGTGCGATAATCCGGCGAGAGCAGGTCACGGGCCAGCCCTCGCCAGGAATCGCTCAGTTCTTCCGAGTGCGAGACGGTATCCGATCCCATACGTATGAGTGCGCGCGCTTCATATTCATAATCTTTTTCTCCGCCGTAACCCGCTACCAGCTTGAAATGGTCGCAGGGAAACGTTGCAGCCAGAGCCGATGCGTCTTCGGGAGAAAACAATTCATCGATAACGGCCCATCGGTATGGGTCGGTTTCCATTGGGCGGCGGGCGATTCGCTCAAGGTTGATCATCTTCCGTTTTCGTTTTTTTCTCTCGTCCTGCGCTCGAAAAACCGGAGCAGAGAAGCAAGCTTCCAGGAAACTGATTTATGAAACGCCGCGTTGCGCACGCCTTCGGTCGCAATCTTCGATTGCAGTATTGCTTCGTCAATCGCCTCGACTTGATCAGCACGACGAGTAGCGGCGACTTCCAGCAGACCGGGCAATGATTGCCAGAACCGGTCGAGCGTCGGCGCTGTCTCGACTTGTCCTGCCTGAATCACACCGGCGATGTGATCCCAGTGTCGGGCCAGTTGATCGAGTGTGGCGCGGGCAGCCGCGGACGGAGCGGTTCTTCCAACTCGTTGCGCAAACCATTCAGGATCGAGTTCATCGTCTTTCGACAGATGATATATGGTCTCGAATTCCCGCAGGGCAGAATATTTTCCTATAGACAAATCCTGCGGAGTGAAGACCGGCACGCCCGATGAGAGCGCGGTGATTGCCAGATGATAGCTGTGACCGATGACGGCCTCCGATTGACTGATCAACTCCGCTATGAGCAGCGGGTGCGGCCAGTCAGGTAAGCGGACGAGCGCAGGCACATCATCTCCCAAAATCGCCGCATCGTCGCCCAGCACAGGGCCGATTGGAAGCGCAAGAAATCGGAAGCCTTGAAACCTCTGCGTGTGATTGCGGATTAATCGCAGGAAAGAGTCCAGCCCCAGCGCCGCCTGAACTATTATGTACGGGCCAGTCAAACCGGCGGCTTTGCGCAGGCGGTCGAACTCGATTGATGGCTTGCTGTCTATCAGTCGAGCAATCCCGAAGCAGGTGTCAGAGACGAGATTGATTCTGTCAGTAAAACGCCCAAGCGCCGTGCGTGACGGCTCGTCGCGCACGGCGATGTAAGAACTGAGCTTGAAAGCCATTTCGACGAGCGGATCAGCCCAGACGGGAATCTCGTTGCAATGCATGCCGGGTGCATTCCACACGACCGGAATATTATGTTGCAAAGCCATCAACGCTGGTGTCAGCCAGTAGCCTGTGGGGTGATGAATCGCCTGAGTCGGCGGCTTGTAACCGGGCGCGACTTCCTTATCGAATCGAATTATGAAGCCGCCGCCGATGAGCATGGCATCGAGACTGGCGATCATCTGCGGCAGTTCTGTGAGGGAAGTGACTCTATAAGGCCAGTCGGGGAGCGTCTTCGTATGATAGGAGAACGGGCGCAGTTTCACATCGCCGAGTCGTTCGCTGAGTTCTGCTTCTGCCACGAGAGGAAAAAGCAGGTCGCCGAAGTTTTGAACATCGAATGTGCCGCATAAACCGATATGCCACTCATGATCTCTCATCTGTGTTTTGCCCTGCTCGCTGCCCGGATGTGAAAATCTTCGAGGCGCGAACGTAAGGGCCTGCTCGAACGATCCGGGTCATTTGTATCAGACGATGCATGAGTGACAGGCGCGTTCCTCGCGGCTCTTCATGCGGGGCGATCATAACACAATGTTTCGTTGTTGCAGAAGTCGTCGCCGCAGGCGTTCGGGGCTGTCGCAAAGCATCGGGGGCGCGCCAGCGAAACCTTCAGAGAAATATTCAAAGGCGGGAAGAGAGATCAAAAGCGAATCATTTTTCCTCATCGCGTGACGCGAATGAGCATCTCTGTTCCGCTTTCGAGTTTCACCCGTTTGCTACCCTGAATGAACACCGAGCCTGCGCCTGCGCCTGCGCCCACTGCTGCGCCGATGACTGCGCCCTTTCCGCCTCCGACCACTCCCCCGATGACGGCCCCGACTACGGCCCCGCCTGCGGTTCTCTTGGCTGTCTTCGATCCCTGTTTGCCGCTTTCAACGCGGCCTTCTTCATCGACCTTCGCATCATCCTCACCATAAATTCTTACAACCTGCGCGCGGATGAGAGCAGTTCCGCCCTGGCGATAGCGTATGCGGTCGAAGACGAAAACAAGAGAAGTGCGCCCTTTGAATTTGCCTGACTGTTTGACGCTTGTGAGATGTCCTTCGAGGACTGACTCATCATAGCGGGCGGGCGTAAGCACAGTTGCTTTGAACCGGTCGCCGCTGCGAGCCTCTTTCGTATCGACGGTATCTTCGAGTCTGATTTTCATCTGCGTGCCGACAGGCACCTTTCGCACAACCGGCGCCCTCCGCGATCTGGACTGGGCCGGGGTAATGACCGGAGCGAGCAACACCATCATCAGAACTGCGCTTAGGGAGAACGCAGTCGAACGGAGAAAACCTACCCGTGCAGCTTTCATAATTCCTCCTTGATCTCAACCCGTGGTCGCGTCTGAGGAGACGGACTTACAATACGCCTCATATTCTATCAAAACTTTCGCGTCAGCAACATTGAGGCTTGCAGGAGGAAGGATGCGAAATCGATGGGCGCAAAAAAATTGGAGGTCGCCACTGTGCCCGAGCGGCGACCTCTCCCCAAGTTCAGAACAGAATGGTAGAGATTCTAAGGATGTGCGCTTTTAACATAAGCAATCGTGATACCGCGATGGCCCTCACCCTTAAACTGTGCATATGCAAGTAGTTATTAAAGAAGCCCTGAATCTGTGCCGCTGAAACTTTCCATGATTCTGGAAGCCTTTACGAAAAATTGGAAATCTGCTGCTTACGCCTGAGCGGAAAAGAGCGCGACGAGGTTGCAGCAACTTTTCCAGGCGTGTGTGAAGTATTTTTTCACCCATATCCGGGGCAAGTGATATAATCTCGGCACGCCATTTCGTTCAATGACCGGGTTCGGCTCAAGGCGCTTCAAGTGGCTGCAGCCCGACCAGTGGTTATATCATATCGCCCCATGCTTCGGCGATATGTTTCTTCTGATGAGGCTTCATCAGAGGCGCAACGCTTCAGACAAGGAGGTATTTTCATGCAGAGAAAAGTGCTGGCAATCCTGCTGCTTCTGTCGCTGGCCCTCGGCGCTTACGCGCAGAAGAAAGCGCAAAAACCAGATGAGGATAAACCCATTCGCATAAGCACGGAACTGGTGCAGGTAGATGCAGTGGTGACCGACAAGAACGGACAGATAGTGCGAGACCTGACGAAAGATGATTTCGATATATATGAGAGTGGAAAGAAGCAAGTGGTCAGTTTCTTCGAATTCGTCGATGCGTCGAGAAAAAAAGCGGGAGAAGCAACGCCCGTTGAATCTCCTCCCGCGGGCGGAGCGGAAGACGTTTCAGAAACAGATGTGCGCCGCATATTCGCCTTCGTCATAGATGATCTGACCATACGCAATGAAGACCTTTTCTACGTGCGCGAAATGCTCACGAAGTACGTCAACGAACAGATGGCCTCGGACGACCTTGTGGCCATCGTGCGCACGGTCGGAGGCAGAGGTCTGCTTCAGCAGTTTACGACCAACAAGCAATTGCTGCTCAGGGCGATCTCGTTGCTGACCCCTTCCTCGCATCCTATAGGCGCTAACAATCCTCCGCTATCGGGTGACGTGAGCGGCAGAGACACGAGGCCCGTGGGCGCTTCTCCGACCCCGATTGCCGACACGGGAAGCGAGGGCGGGTTCGCAATCGATACCAGTGTGAACGATCTCTTCAATCCGCTCGATGACACGGTTCAACTGTCTCGCGCCATTATGACTTTAGGCACGGCTGGATTCGTCATCGACAGCATGGGGCAACTGCCCGGTCGCAAATCGCTGATTCTTGTTTCAGGCGGATTGTTGCTCACAAGCCCTCAGACCTCGACTTCCGGGACAGACATTGGCAATCTCCTGTTCAAGCTAACCGACAAGGCCACGCGCTCAGGAGTGGCCGTCCACACGATGGATATACGCGGGCTTTCGGCCAACGCCGGAGTAGCGAGCTTCACGGACACTCCAGCCAAAAGCGCAATCCCGACCGATCTCGCTTCTCTTTCAGGATCATCCATCAATCCGAGGACCGATCCTCTGGCGCGGCCTTTTGGTAAGGGACCTGATGAAAAAATGCTAGGACGCAACACGCTTCAGGATCAACTCGGACTCCGCGCGCTGGCCTCTGCGACGGGTGGCATCGCAGTGATGAACAAAAATAATTTCGCCGACGGTCTCAGCCATATAGTCGAGATCAGCCAGGGGTACTACGTTCTTGCCTACACGCCCCTGGACACGAACTTCGACGGCAAATTCCGCAAGGTTGAAATCAAGCTCAAGCGAGGGGGTCTGAAGGTCTACAGCCGGAAAGGTTATCTGGCGAAAGAAGAACCAAAGCTCGAATCAGCCGTGACGAAAGAGCATCAGCTTCTGGCTGCGATACGGTCGCCGCTCGCGCGCAGAGACATTAGAGTACAGGCGATGGTGAATTATAAAGCGACTCAGCCTCGGCAGGGCGCAATCGACATTCACCTTCTCGTCGATCCGAAAACGCTGAAACTCGATGAAACCGATGGCAAGCATCAGACCTCCTTCGATGTCGCAGGATTTGTGTTCGACGAATTCGGCGAGATGCGCGGCGGGTTCAGCGAGACGATAAATGCCAGCCTCACGCCCGAAGAGTTCAGGCGCGTCAGTCAGGGCGGACTTACTTATTCAGCTAACACTTCGCTTCCTTCAGGCATATATCAGATACGCATAGCCGTGCGCGACAACAAAACCGGGAGAACCGGAACTGTTTCGCGTTATCTGGAAGTGCCTGATCTGACGAAGGGAAGGTTCTGGGCATCGAGTCTTATGATCTCGGCGGCCAGACCCGAAGACACCGGCACGAACGAAACTCTGGCTATGCTCGCTGACCGGCAGATTTCACGCACTCGCGACCTCCGCTTCGCCGTGGCGATCTATAATGCAAAGATCAAGGACGGGAAATCGCAGGTTCGCGCTCAAATGAGCATCAGTCAGGATGGAAGGATAATCTACACCGACACGGATGAAACTGTGAAAGCTGCTTCCGAAGGCCAGTTGCTCAAGATAGGACAATTGGGGCTTTCGAGAGTCAAGCCCGGTCGCTACACTCTTACAGTCGTAATCACCGACCCGCTCACCGACAAAAAGTATCAGACGATCACTCGCACTACGGATTTCCTCGTACTCGACTGACCCAGACGGATCAATCAACGAAAAAAAGGGGAGAGCTTCGGCTCTCCCCTTTTTAATTTCAGATTCGCTCTGCGACTAGAAGATTATGCGCAGACCGAACTGGATGACTCGACGACCGTACTCGATGTCGCCGAAGTCGTTGAAGTTCGATCCCGGAAATCCTGCGTCATCGATGAAGCGGTCAGGCAGCGAGCCGCCTGCTGCAACACCGTATCCCGGATTCGCGTGATTGAACACGTTGAAAAACTCCGTGCGGAACTGAATAGTGATCCGCTCGTTGATGCGGGTGTTCTTGAAGATGCCAAGGTTGGTCTGATTGAGCCTCGGCCCCCTCTCACTGTTGCGTGCTGCATTGCCGAACGGGTTGTTGAAGATTCTGGCCGATCCGGGCCCGTTGACCACGTAGCGGACATCGTTCGGTGACACGGCCACGAGGTTTCCGGTGCTGTTGAGTTCATTAAGCGACCAGAACCCGTTGATATTGCTTGCCGCGATGCCGAACATAAGCTGCGCGTCGATCTGGCTGATGCCGACCAATGAGCGGTCAGCGTTCGGGTTGGTGACGAACGGGCGCGCCGTTTCAGCGCCTACGAAACTCCCCTGGAAGCTGCTATCGAAATAGCCGCCGCCTGGGAGGAGCCGATTGAAGACGGCCTGAGTTGGAGTCAACAGCCTGCCGCTCGTCAGCACGTAAGTCGTGTTGACCTGCCAGCCTCCGAGCAATCGCCCGATGACGCCCTGCTGATCCTTAAAGGCAGGGATGTCCCAGATGGCGTTGGCCGAAAAAGCGTGCGGACGATCAAACCCTGACAGGCTGCGCTCTGCGCCGGTGATGTTGAACGGATGCTGCGCGAAAGCGCCTTCGCCGAACCCGAAAATTTCGCTGGCGTTGTCAATCGTCTTGCTATAGGTGTAGGAAGCGCCCAGATTAAGCTGGCTGTACAACCGCCCGTTGTAGCGAGTCTGCAGGCCGTGATAATTCGACGATGCAGTGTTTTCGCGCGAGCGGATGAGGCTGGCGTTGAGCAGACGACCGTTGCAAGCCCCTTCGTTGTCCGGTGTACCGGCAATGTTGGTGCAGGTCAAAGGCGTAACACCCGCAGGCAGGAGATTGCGGAACGACGGGAAGGTAAATCCGCCAAGCGTGAACCCGTTGAAGAGGTTGGCGAAGATCGGGTTGGCGTTGACGCTCTGGAACAGGCCCACAGCGTGGTTGCCCACATATCGGACTTCAGCAACGTTGTTGCCGTTGATCTGACGCTGGAATCCGAGCGACCACTGCTGCGAGTACGGATTGTAGAAGTCCTTCGATACGGTCGTCTGGGTAAAGAATCGCGGATCGAAGACGTTGACGGCGATGATGTTGTTTGCCGCAGCAAAAGCTCTCACCTTGTCGCCCGTCGGATTGCCATCCGGCACGGGGAATATCGACGGACCTGCTGCCGGGTTGGCAGTCGTGTTGTTGAAGACCAGCGGGGAGGCGGTCGAGATGTTGAGCATGATGTTATAGAACGGCGGATCGTAGGCTATCGAGTAGCCGCCGCGAATAACAGTCGCATCCTCACCGAATATGGACTTCCAGAATCGCGGAGTGTAGGCAAACCCGAGGCGGGGAGCCCAGTTGTTCTTATCCGCAGGAAGTTTCGGGAAGGTGCGGGATTCGAGCGGCAGGTTCTGACGCCAGATTGCCGTCTGAGGATTCGACTCGCGCTCTGTTGTCACCTCGTTGAGCGTGTTGATCGGCTGGCCGATGTACTCATAGCGCACGCCGAGATTGAGCGTCACGTTGTCTTTGATCTTCCAGTTATCCTCGAAGAAGTAGAACTGGTCGGTCTCGTAGTACTGAAGAATGGCCTGACCCGCAGCCACCGTGACCGTTTGCGGAGTGTTGTTCTGCAGTTGGGTCGTGCTGCCGAAAGTGAAGGCGCCGTTGACATTAGGCAGAAACGGCACTTCGTTGCGCAACCTTCGGACATCGACTCCGAAGATGATGTTGTGCCTGCCGCGGGTGGTCGAGAAGTTGTCGCCGAACTGGAAGGCTTCGACGATGCGCCCCTGTGGGAGGTTCGTGGCAGGGCCGATGTTCTGCAAAGAACTGCCGCCGCTTCCGCGAATCGCGCCGAGGTTCAGGAAAGTGAATGCCGTATCGATCAGAGTCGGATCGGGGATGCAGGTCTTCAGCCCTTCGCATCCGCCGCCGAACTTCACAAACAGTCGGCTGTAAGCGAAGCGGAACTCGTTGACCGAGGTATTCGATACCTGACGCGACCAGTTCGAACCGAAGTTCTGGCTCTTGGCCGGAACGTCGCCCGTAAAGCCATCAACACCGGCGAGATTGTTTTTGAAGTTGGCGTTCTGGTAGAGGTAACGCGCCCAGATGTCATTCTTCTCGCCCAGCTTGACGTCGCCGCGCCCGCTGAACTCATCCTGTGTAAAAGGCGCACTGACGACGCGCTGGATGCGAGCCGCAGTGAAAGTCCGGCCTCCGATCGTTACGGTCTCGAACGGATTCACGTCACTGCGCAGCCCGATGGTGCCGAACGGGTTGTTGAACGGGCTGAAGTCCGTTATCGCCGCAATGGCGTTGTTGTTGGGGAAAGCAGCCTTCAGACGGGCAGCTTCAGCGGGTTGAAACGCAAGGCCGCCGCGGAGAATGAAGCTGGCAGGCGAGCGAGTACCCTGATAGCTGCCGAAGAAAAACGCCTTGTCTTTGATGACCGGGCCGCCGACTGTGGCACCGAAGACCTTGTTCTGCTGCGGAGGAGCTTCTGTTTCGCCGCTGCGACGCTCGATGTTGGTCAGCGTGTCGAACAGCTTCTGGTCTCGATAGAAGGCAAACCCCGAACCGTGATAGTCGTTCGTGCCTGACTTGGTGACGATGTTGACTATTGCGCCCTGATTGCGGCCATACTGGGCCGAGAAGTTATTGGTGATAACCTGGAACTCGGCGACGATGTCCTGATTATCGACGAAGTAGTTCGGGCCGCCAATTGAAAGGTCGTTGTTGTCCTGACCGTCAATGGTGAAGTTGTTCGAGCGCGCTCGTTGACCATTGACCGAAAGGGTTACGCCGTTCGAGTTGACATTGCCGAATCCGGGAACGACGCCCGGAGCGAGCAGAGCCAGCGTGTCAATCCCGCCGCCCGCAGCGTTCGATGGCAACTCGGCCACTTTGCGCGCTTCGAAGTTGGCCGAAATCTGCGAGGATTCTTTCTGGATCGTCTCTTCAGAGCCAGCCGTTACGGTCACTGTTTCGGTGATGCCGCCTGTCTGAAGAGATACCTGAATCAATGAGTCCTGGCCGATTTTCACCACAATGTCGGTGACAACTCCACGTTTGAAGTTCTGGGCCTCGACTGTGAGGGTGTAAGTACCGGGAATGAGGTTCGGGATGTTGTAGAGACCCTCGCCTGTGGACTTAAAGGCTGAAGTCTCAACCCCGGTCGCCTGATTTTTGGCCACTATGGAAGCGCCGGGAACTACCGCGCCAGTCTGGTCAGTCACCGATCCTCTGATGCTACCGCTGGTGGCCTGAGCCAGGACTGGCTGGCTAAACAATGGCATCAGCGACATCGCAACGAATGCGAGCGTCAGCAGCGATGCCAGCGTCTTTGCTCTTCGGAGTTTTCTCATTTTTATCCTCCAAGGGTTGAATTAAGGGTTGTTGGTTGATTTCGAAAAAAAGGCAAAATCGGAAAAAATAACTTCGCAAGGCTGATGCCACGTATTCATCAAACAGCGGTTCGATGGGCCAGACAGATAAAATCCCTTTATTTCAGCAGGTTAGAGGCTTTGTTGAACATTGTGCTTCAGGATTATAGGTGAGAAGAAAAAAGAGGCTTATCCGAGATTTTGGATTTTTATCCAGTATTTTGCATGTAATTCAAAGGCTTGAAATGCCCGCCCTGCTTTCAACTCTCCGGCTCTTAGACTGCTGAGCCTCTTATGTCGCACCATCCTTCAACCGGGAGCCTTATATCATTTCGACTCCAGATCGCGCGCTTTCTCAATCAGGCTCACAATCGACCCTCCACCATGAGAAACCGGCACGCCAAGCTCGCGCTCAAGGTCTTCGAGGCAGAAATCATCAAGAAAAATATTCCCTGACTTCAAACACGATTGCTCAGGAACGATCAGGAAATCGCCTTCGAACTCGTCGCGCGCCGAAAGAAAATCTCTTCCCCCGATCAGCCCCGCCACAGTGATCTCCTCGCCGAAGAAACGATTCTCCACACCCACAACCTTCAACCTCGTTTGCAGCCGCTCATTCAACTGAGAGACATAAGTCGAAAGCACCGGATAGAACAATCTGCCCGTAGCGACAGTGCCGTGAAGCGAGCCGCGACCGATACGGAGTCTCGAAGCCAGATTGCGACGCATCGCCTGTTTCGATTCGATCACAAATCGCCGCACCATACCTACGCCGTCTTCGATTTGAGGATACTCGCCGTAATGACTGCGCGCAGGCACTCTCCTGCCCGCCCGCAGGTAAAATTCATCGGCGAGAAACACAAACGTTGAGCCGAGCCTCCGATGAAACTCGCGCTGAAGGGGGCGCATCTCTCTGATCAAATCCCTCGCGTATCGGTCTGTCACCGCAGTGAGCAGATGATGGTAATTGTGCAACCTTGTGAATACGACCGGCACAACGGCGACGCTTGAAAGCTGAGGGTGAAGCGTAGAAAGATCGCTGACGGTGCGTTTCAAAACATCGCTGTCGTTGATCCCAGGACACAAGACTATCTGCGCGTGCAGGTCTATATTGCGATCAGCCAGATAACGCATCTTGGCCATCACATCATCCGTCCGCTTGCGGCCAAGCAGATGTCGACGCACTTCAGGGTCAGTAGCATGAACTGAAACATATTGAGGTGAGAGTCGCTGCTCGATTATTCGATCCAACTCCAATTTCGATATCGAAGACATCGTGGTGTAGTTGCCGTGCAGGAAGGAAAGCCTCGTGTCCTCGTCTTTGAAGAAAAGGGACTCGCGCGCTCCCACAGGGTTTTGATTGCAGAAGCAGAAAAGGCAATCGTTGGCGCATTGACGCGGCGAGAAGTATTCGAAATCCAGCCCCCAGATTTCTCCCTCGCCCACCTCGACTTCGATCTGTAATGCCTCGCCTGTTTTTTTGATCACGTCGAGGCGGACGCGATCTTCGGAGCCGGTATAAAACTGAAAGTCTATGAAGTCGTGCAGTTCGTGGCCGTTGATCTTCATTATCCGGTCGCCCGCTTCAAGGCCGATCTCACAGCCCAGCCCCCCAGCGTCTACGGCGCTCACCCGCACGCCTTTTTCCTTCTTCGATATGTTGATCGGATAGATAGTCTCGAAAATTTCGCTGTACATAAGTCGAGAAGTATATCAGAGGAGACGGCGGGCGGGGTGACGAAGTCAGCGCCTCACCACCCTAGAGCAAATCATCAATCGGCGTGTATTCAAGTCCCTGATCTTCAGCGACAGCCTTGTAGGTCACTCGCCCGCGACAGGTGTTGACTCCGTTTTTGAGATGATGGTCGCGCTTGACCGCCTCGACCGCGCCGTAGCTTGCGAGCTTGAGCGCAAACGGCATGGTCACGTTCGTCAGAGCGAAGGTGGAAGTGCGAGGCACCGCGCCGGGCATGTTCGTCACGCCGTAGTGAAGCACGTTTTCAACGTAATAAGTCGGCTGGCTGTGAGTGGTCGGCTTCGTGGTTTCGATGCAGCCCCCCTGATCGACGGCGACATCTACGATGACCGAGCCGCGAGGCATCGACTTGAGCATCTCGCGCGTTACCAGTTTGGGAGCCGCCGCGCCGGGAACCAGCACTGCACCGACGACGAGATCGGAAACGGCTACGGATTCGGCTATCGTGTAAGGGTTCGATGCCAGCGTGCGAATGCGGCTGCCGAATATGTCATCGAGATAGCGCAGTCGCTCAATGTCGCGGTCGATGATCGTAACTGTAGCGCCGAGACCTACGGCCATCTTGACGGCATTCGTCCCGACAACGCCGCCGCCGATGATCGTAACTTTGCCCGATGCGACTCCCGGCACGCCGCCAAGCAAAACGCCGCGCCCGCCGTTGACTTTTTCGAGATAAAAAGCCCCGACCTGAATCGCCATCCTTCCCGCTACTTCGCTCATAGGCGTGAGCAGCGGCAGATGGCCGAGATCGTTCGTTATCGTCTCGTAAGCCACGCCCGTCACTCCCCTGTCAAGCAGAGCGCGCGTCAATTCCCGCGCCGGAGCCAGATGCAGATAGGTAAACAGTATCAGCCCATCGCGCATCAGGTTGTACTCGGAAGCAATCGGCTCTTTGACCTTGACGATCATATCGGCCCGCGACCATACCTCTGCGGCAGTATCGACTATCTGGCCGCCCGCCGCTGTGTATTCCTCATCCGTTATGCCCGACCCATCACCGGCAGCCGTTTCGATCAAAACCGTGTGGCCCGCCGACGAGAGCGCCTTGACGCCCGCAGGAACGAGTCCAACTCTGTATTCGTTGTCCTTCACCTCTTTCGGAAGCCCTACGATCATAATTCTCCCTTGAAAAGTCTGGAGTCTGGAGTCGAGAGTCTGGAGTCCGAATTCTTTGACTCCAGACTCTCGACTCCAGACTCCAGACTCGCTACTGATTATCAATCTGCGCGCGCTGGAGCCTGCCGGAGTAATCGACATAAACGGCTTTCCACTCCGAGAAGATATCGAGCGCCTGCGTTCCGCCTTCGCGGTGTCCGTTGCCCGTAGCCTTCGCGCCGCCGAAGGGAAGATGTACCTCCGCGCCGATGGTCGAAGCGTTGACATAAAATATTCCTGTCTGCACTTCTTCCATAGCTCGGAATGCGCGATTCGTGTCGCGTGTGTAGATCGAAGCCGAGAGGCCGTACTTCACGCCGTTGGCTGTCTCGATTGCCTCATCAAGATTGCGGCACTCGATTACGGAAACTACGGGGCCGAAAATTTCTTCCTGAGCTATTCGCATCTGCGGGCGCACGCCGCCGAATACCGCAGGCTCGATGAAAAAGCCATGCTTGAGGTCGCCTTTTTCCGCACGCCGACCGCCGCAAAGAAGTTTCGCACGGTCTTCGCGTTGACCGATTTCGATATAGCCTAAAATCTTATCGACCGCTTCCTGATTGATCACAGGCCCGACATCTGCTTTATCATCCATCCCGTTTCCCAATCTCAAACGTCGAGCGCCATCGACGAGCATACTGGTGAATTTCCGGGCGACTTTTTTATGAACCACAACGCGCGAGGCTGCCGTGCATCGCTGCCCCGATGTGCCGAACGCGCCCCATAACACACCTTCGACCGCAAGGCTTAGGTCGGCGTCTTCCATGATCATTACGACGTTTTTGCCGCCCATCTCAAGCGAGCAGATTTTGTCCGTCGCTGCCGCTGCCTGACCGACTATGCGGCCAACCGCGGTCGAGCCTGTAAAAGAGATCAGCCTCACCGCGGGGTGATCGACCAGAGCCGCGCCCGCCTGCTCGCCGTAGCCGCTGACTATGTTGACCACACCCGCAGGGAGGCCCGCTTCTTCCAGAGCCTCGACGAAATTATAAGTCGAGTGGGGAGTGTCTTCAGCGGGCTTGATGACCATCGTGTTTCCGCAAACGAGCGCGGGCGTGATCTTCCACGAAGGAATGGCCATGGGAAAATTCCACGGAGTGATGAGTCCACAAACACCGATGGGTTCGCGCACGCACATAGCGAATTTGTTCGGTAGCTCGGCTTTGGTCGTAAAACCGTGAAGCCTTCGTCCTTCGCCCGCGATGAAGTAGCTCATATCGATTGCTTCCTGAACATCGCCGCTCGTTTCTTTGAGAACTTTTCCCATCTCACGGGTCATCGCACGGGCGAATTCCTCTTTGCGACGAATGAGTATCTCGCCTGCTTTGAAAAGAATTTCAGCGCGGCGCGGCGCAGGCACTTTGCGCCAGGTCGAAAAAGCTTCCGAGGCGGCGGCGACTGCGCGGTTGATATCTTCTGCGGTCGATGCGGGGAAACGTCCTATGAGATCGCGCGTATCGGCAGGATTGCGATTTTCGATATATTCGCCTGAAGCCGGGGCGACCCATTGGCCGCCGATGTAGTTTCTGTGTTCAGAGGCTCTTACCTTTGCTGCCGGTTTGGCCATGAAAAAACTCCTTTACTGTTTATGATCGAACGAAGAGAGGCCGCTTGCTGACGGGGCATCTCGTGACAGGCGGCGCAGGGCGTGGTCTGATCGGGCGGCAGACCTTTTCGCGGGTGATGCTTTTGCGAGAGCGATTCATAAGTATGACACGCCCAACAGGTTTCGCGCGGCGTCTCGCTCGTCAGGCTCGCGTGTTCAGGTCGCGTGGTCATCGCAGGCGGCTGTCTTCGATTGATTGAGAGAAATATGAAAAGCCCTATTACGGAGAGAGCGATTGCGGCGAATAGGATATCCTTCTTATTCATAAGTCGGGCATGGCGACCCCTGCGGGTTTTTACCTGAATGGCGAATCTAACAAAGGGGTTTGGGGGTGTCAAGAAAGACAGGCCGGAAGCGATTTTCATCGAGAATGAGCCAGGCATGAGGGGCCGCAAAAAACAGGGCGCGCAGTAAGAGCGCGCCCTCGAAATTGGAGAGGCACTATCTCAATCTCCCATGACTTTTTGCCCGACCAACTCTCCGGGCGTGTGGGAGGAAGCAACAGACGCGGGGGCTAAAAATCCAGTCAACTCTTCATTCGTGTGGCGAAGGCAGAACTCCTGAAACGTCTCTCCTTCCGTTCTCGACTCCTTGTAGCGCGCAAAGAGTCGCCCAAGCGAATGAGACAACTCTTCCGACGGCACGCGCACGCCGATTCTTCGGCCAAAAGATTCGTGCGCGCCCACTCCGCCGCCTAAAAAGACCTGAAACGTCTCGCGCTTGACTCCATCCCTAGTCGTCACCGATCCTTCAAGCCCTACATCGCAGATGTGATGCTGCCCGCATGAGTTCGGGCATCCGGTGACGCTGATGCGAACTGAGTCGTCCATCTCGATCTCGCTCGAAAGATATTCATCCAACTGCGCCGCGCGATTTTTAGTCTCGGCAATAGCGAGCTTGCAGAACTGAATACCCGTGCAGGCGATGATCGCCTTGCGCGCCCAGGACGGCTCGTAATCGAAACCGCTTTCTCTCAACTCGCGCTTCACCGCTTCGAGATTGTTTTGAGGAATGTCGAGGAGGATTATGTTCTGAGTATTCGTCGCGCGAATGCGACCGCTTGCCAATCGTTCGGAGATATCGGCGAGACTGTTCAACTGATCGCCCGAAGTGCGTCCGCCGAGTATGGCAATTCCAGCGTAATAAAATCCGTCTTCGCGCTGGGGGTGAATGCCGAGGTGCGAACGGTCGCGCTCAAGTACGGGCGCAGCCTCATCCGTTTCGGCGCGACGCAGCGGGCGACCCAGTCGCGCTTCGACCTCTTCGCGAAAGCGCGGTATTTCCCACTTCTCGACGAGAAATTTCAATCGCGCACGCTTGCGATTCTCGCGATTGCCCTCATCGCGAAAGACCGCCGCGACCGCGCCGCAAAGCTCGACGATCTCATCAGCAGAAACAAGCACGCCGAGGTCTTTTGAAAAACGCGGCGAGGTCGAAAGCCCTCCGCCGATGCGAGCGCGAAATGCCACCTCAGAGCCATCGCGCACAGCGAACAATCCTACGTCGTTTATTTCCGGGTAGACGCACCGCGCGGCACAGCCTGTGATTGCGATCTTGAACTTGCGCGGCAGATTGGAAAACTCCCGATTGCCGACGAAGAAATCATTCACATCGCGGACAATCGCCGTCGTGTCATACAACTCATCGCGGTCAACTCCCGACACGGGACAGTTGAGTATGTTGCGCACTACATCGCCGCACGCTTCAATGGTCGAAAGGCCGACCTCGCGCAATCGGTCGAGTATAAGAGGCAGGCTTTCGATCCTCACCCAGTGAAGCTGAATGTTTTGCCTCACGGTTATGTCGGCAAGTCCGCGCCCATGAGTGTTCGACAGATCGGCAATCGCGCGGAGTTGGCGGGGCGTGAGGTCTCCGCCCGGTATTCGAATCCTCACCATGAAGAATCCGTCTTCGGCGGGACGTTGCGTGTATATGCCGTACCATCGAAAGAGCGGCTCGTCATCAGGCGAAATCGATTCAAGGCCCGTCTGCGAATAGCGATAAATATCGGCCAGCACATCGAGACCGTCCTTGCGCTTTTTGATCTCTTCGATTCGATTCATAACTTCAATCCCCTGCGAGGAGAGACCCGGTTGATTCGACGCTCGTCGCGTGCGGAGCTACTCTTTCCGAGTCGATAACTCGCGCAAGAATTCTTTCGACGCTCTCGTCGATTGATTCCGTAGAACTGTCGATGATGATTTCCGGCTTCAAAGGTTCTTCGTAAGGATCGCTGATGCCGGTGAAATTTTTGACCTCGCCCGCGAGAGCTTTTTTGTAAAGACCTTTCACATCGCGTTCGATCAATACGCCTATCGGGCAGTGGATGAAGATTTCCACGAAGCGCACGCCGTCCGCTGTCAGGTCGCGGCGTACATCATCGCGCGGTTGCCGGTAGGGCGAAATGGCAGCGGCGAGCACAATAACTCCATTGCGCGCCAGCAACCGCGCGACGAAACCTATGCGGCGAATGTTGGTGTCGCGATCCGCTTTTGAAAACCCAAGCCCGCGGCTCAGGTTCTCGCGCACCTCGTCGCCGTCCAGTATCTCGACGGGAAATCCATCTTCAGCGAGCCTCTTTGACAGAGCGCGAGCAAGCGTAGTCTTGCCTGCGCCTGAAAGCCCTGTGAACCAGATGACAATGCCTTTTTCCATAATCTCCTGTTTCGAATTTCAAATCTCAAATTTCAGATTTCAAAAACCTCAGAATTCAGAAATCTCAAATTTCAAGAATCTCAAATTTCAAATCCGAGATTTCACAAACCCCGAATCTCAAATTTCAAATCCGGGATTTCCTGTGTCTCAAATTTCAAATCTCAAATCTCCAATTTCAGATCTTCACGGGCGCGATCCACACCTTCGTCGTGGTTTGCGCGTGAAGCCCGCACTCGGTTTTCTCCCGCCCCGACCAGCGACCTGCGCGGTCGTCTTCGCCTTCGCGCACGGCCCGCGTGCAGTGAGTGCAGCCGATGCTCGGATAGCCGCGAAGGTGCAGCGGATTGAATGGCACATCGTTGCTTCGGAGATAATCCCACACGTCGCGCTTCGACCATCGAACCAATGGATTGACTTTGACGAGCCTCCATCGCTCGTCCCACTCGATGGGGCGTGCCGAGGCGCGTGCCGCAGTCTGATCCCGCCTGATCGCCGTCACCCACGCAGAAAGCCCTTCCAGAGCTTCTTCCAGCGGCTCAAGTTTTCTTATCTGGCAGCAGAGGTCTGCGTTTTTTTCCCAGAGCTTCGGGCCGAAAAGTTTTTCCTGCGCTTCAGGCCCAAGCTCAGGTTTGAATGCGCGGATCGTGATGTGGTATCGCTCTTCGACCTGTCGGCTAAGCTCGTAGGTTTCCGCGAATAAAAATCCAGTATCGATGAAAAAAATATCGGGCGAAGGGTTGATCCTCACAGCCATATCGATTATCGCCATGCCTTCAGCGCCAAATCCCGTGGCTATCGATATTTCGTCCGCGAATTCATCGAAAGCCCACGAGAGGATTTCCTGCGGCGAGGCTTCTTCAAACTCAAGGGCCAGTCGCTCCAGTCGAGCCGGGTCGGGAATCGACTGGGTGAGTTTTCTTAGCGGGAGAGCCATGCTTTGCCTCCAATCAAACTGCCTGCGCCTCCAGAGGACGCGGCGGATAAGTGTGATGGTCGAACCATCTGAGTTTTTCGCTGAGCGAGACCACATCTCCTACGACAGCAATCGCAGGCGGAGCGATCTCCATATCTGTTTCCGCAATATCAGCGAGCGATCCGACGAATACTTCCTGATGCTCGAAGGTTCCCCATCGAATGATTGCAATCGGCGTCGCGGGCGAGCGACCCGCAAGAATCAACTTGCGGGCGATTGCTGCAATCGTCTCGGCGCACATGAAAATCACGAGCGTATCGGCAGCCTGCGCCATCCGAGACCAGTCAACCGCGCGGCGTTTCTTTTCGCTGTCGTGTCCGGTGATGAAGGCGACGCTTGATGCGTGATCGCGGTGAGTCAGCGGTATTCCTGCGTAAGCGGCGGCGGCTATACCTGATGAAATGCCGGGGATGATTTCCCAATCTATCCCGGCTTCGGCAAGCGCGAGAGCTTCTTCTCCGCCGCGACCGAATATGAACGGGTCACCGCCTTTGAGCCTTGTTACCGTGCGGCCTGCGAGAGCGTGATGGATGAGAAGGCGATTGATTTCTTCCTGCGAAATTGATTTTTGCCCTGCGCGCTTTCCAACGTAAATGAGTTCGACCCCGCGGCGCGCGTGCGCAAGCACTTCGGGGTTTACCAGATAATCGTAAACGATCACATCACTCGCCTGTATAACTTCCGCCGCGCGCAAGGTCAGCAACCTGGGATCACCCGGCCCTGCGCCCACGAGGTAAACCTTTCCGCTTTGTGTGTCTTCGTCAAACATAACTGTCTCTCTTCACGCCGCCGCGAGAACCGGGCGCTTCCTCACTTCGCCTACCCATCGGAACAGGTCGAGATTTTCGCTGAACGCACGATCTCGGCTTTGCAAAATGCTTTGCACTTTTTCCGACGAGAGCCTTTCGACCATGATCGAAAGCCCGTCGCAGTCGCTCACATGAGGAAGTATCGTGCGAACGAGGTCAGTCGCCGTTTGAGCTTCACCATCGGAGAGTTGCCCGTTGCGGGAGAACTCGACGAGTGTAGAGATTGTTTCGATGATGCGGTTGTGATCGTCGAGGAGTTTTTCTATGTAGTCGCGCCCGAATATCTCGACGAGGTAGGGGTAGAGAGTTTCTTCTTCGTAACGGAAGTGCGGCCCGGCGAGTTTGGCGGCTTCTTCGAGAATCGATTGCGCTCTAAAGGAGTCGCGCTTTTGAAACGCTTCGACAAGATCGAGAAGCGCGTCTCGCACCAGTCTATGTTCTTCCCGGAAAGCCTGACTGAATTGATCCGACATCAGTTTTCTCCTTTGCGCTCGCCATTGTCGCCAAAACGAAAAACCCGCCACCGGCACGAGGCCAGTGGCGGGTTTTCGAGGTCTTATATTTCGAGTCTTAAATCAATTTAGATGAGACTCACCTCCACCAAAGGCTTCGCGCCACGCGCTTATTGCGCGCTTACAACACATACAACAACACATTTCCATGGTGCGCTTCATAAAACCTTTGGTGACTTGCGTCGAGTGAAGATATACGATGACTCGAACGATGAAGTCAAGAACTTTTTTGCGAGCCTCAACACAGAAGACAAAAATTTACATTCAAAAAAAAATCTTTTCGACAAAAATCGTTTGCTCAAACAGATCAACACGTCTTCGACTCGACAGGCTCCAGCGCGATTCATAGTATTGTCAAATGCGCGCTCTGAGAATTGTGGAATTGCGCGGCCTGCCCCTTTGTCAGCCCGATGATCGGGCGGGTCTGCTTGCAAAAAATGAAAGCTGGACGGAATTGCCAATATATACATATTCTGAGCAACTCTAGCTTCAGGATCGCAGAATTTTTTCGCAAAGCTGCTCAATCCGCTGTGAGGTAAATCATGCATTGCATCCGGGCGCGTGGCCGATTACTGGCGCTGACGTTGGTTCTGACCGTGACGGTTTTTCCTTCGAGCCGGAAAGCGAGTGAGTCAACTTCGGCAGAACCCCCCGCCAATCGCTCGACGTGGACAGGCCCAAACACGTTGGGCGCGTTCGTGCGCAAAGCGGTCGATGGGCGAATAGTTTGCCTTGAGGCCAATTCGGAGCAGGCTCAGAGCATAAAAGGCCGCGATACCAATCTGATCCAACTCACGCCTGATCCTGATCCGTCGCGCTCTTTGCGGAAAGGATTGAGAATCCTGCTGCGCGGCACCGCACAGTTGCAGAGTTTTCCTTCGGCGATAGAAAGTTTCAAGCGCGCCGCTGCCCAATGGGAAGCCGTGATTCAGACGGTCGTCACCATAGTCATCGACATCGACTTCGGCCCGACACTCTTTGGCAGTCAGTTCGCGGATGATGTCGTCGCTGTGACGGATGCGCAGGCGCTCGGAGGCAATTCTCTTTATCCGTCTGTTCGGGCCAATCTGATTTCCGGGCCATACTCGCTCGATAAGAGATCCGTCTACAACTCGCTCCCCGCTGAAACTGTGCCTACGGATGCGGGAGCGACGACGGGCCTCGTGGCTTCGTCTGCAACGCTTCGCGCTTTGGAGTTGATCAGCCCCGTTGCCGACCCCGAAGGCGAGTTGAGCGATTTCGGGCCGCCTCCGGCCATCGGTTTCAACTCAAAATTCAAATTTGATTTTAATCTCAACGACGGCATCGAGGCGGACAAACTGGATTTCGAAGCGATGGCTCTGCACGAAATAGGTCACATCCTCGGTTTCATATCTTCCGTCGGTCAGCAGGAAATAAATCCTTCCACAGAAGTCGGGCCATCGCTGTGGGATTTGTTCCGCGTTCGCCCTGATGCGACGAACTTCGACACAGCACAACGCATATTATCTTCAGGCGGGGAGCAGAGCTTTTACACGGCGAAGCTCGCCCTCTCGACAGCAAGACCTGACGGCACACAGGGGGATGGAAGGCAGCCGTCGCATTGGAAGGACGATAATCTGACCGATAAGTATCTGGGCGCTATGGACCCGACCATCGAACCGGGCGAGCATCCGTTCATCACCGACCAGGATATTGCCGTTCTTGACGCCATCGGCTATCGGACGAAGAGCCTGTTGGATCCGACTACGGTTGTCTCTCTTATTCCCGACTTGCCGCAGGTAGGAGGTATGCTTGCGCCGCCGCAGGGTCTTGGCGTACTCAGCCATGTGCAGTATTCAATCGCCGTTCCGCCTGACACGGATGAGCTAAGAATAGATTTGAGCGGCAATCAGGATGTAGACCTCTACGTGCGCTTCGGTCGACCGATAGTCAATCAGGGACACTTTCCCATAGCTGATCATAAATCGACGAGCAAAGAGAACTCCGAAACCCTCGTCATCACCCCGACGGATTCTCCCGCTCTCAGGCAGGGGCTTTACTACATAGCGGTAGCGAACTTCGGCCCCGGCGACGCGGACTTCACTGTGACTGCGAGCATCAGCGGCGGCCAGACAGGTCACGCGCCCGCAATCTTCAACATCAGAACTCTTCTTCGCGGAGATGCTCTGGAGATCGACTGCGCGGCCATGGATCGTGATGGCGATTTTGCATCTGCCGAAGCGCGTCTGCTCGATGGAGCGGGGCAACTGGTCGGCCCTTTATCTAGCTTCGCTATCGATTCAGGAACTTCAACCCGTATTGAATCTCAATTCGTGATCGAGGGGATAAACACTGCGTTGACAGCCGAGCAGGCAAGCATCGTCCTGGTAGATCGCTCTGGAAACAGAAGCGCCGAAGCGAGGATAAATTTCATCAAGCCCGATGCGGGAGGGCTTACGCTGAACTCGGCTTCGTTATCTGGATCGAAGCTCAAGTTGAAAGTGCGCGGACCGATCTCCAATCTTGAATTGGAAATCAACGGACGCGTTGTCGCGCCGCCGCTCAGGATCAAAGTGAACGGATCGGGCAGCAAATTGACGATCAAGGGCAACAGAGACCAGTTGACTTTGCAGACAGGACCCAATCGAGTGCGCGTGAAAAATGTGAACGGGTGGTCGAATATGCTCACACTCAACATCGAATAGTTTTGGAGAAAAAAGTCGCGAGCGAGATGAAAAACTTTGTGTGATAAAAATAATTTTGTGTCGTAGCAAAATGCTGAAATGCTGAGATATTTATTGACTTCATATTTAGCTTACTGTACACTGCGTTACTATAGCAATCAGGATGGCGTAGCTGCTCTCCAAAATCCATTTGTTTTTTCAGATAAAGGTGCAGAAATGTTTATCGAAAAAATTCTGAAAAGCAAAATCCTCGATATTGTTTTCATTCTGTTCATGTCGGCTGGAATCGCATTGACCCTTAGTACATTTGTGGTGCAAAGAGTCAATGCTTGTCAAGGTGGTAGTGGATGCAACCCACCTATTAATTGTCATTTTGGTAATCCCTGCATCACTACCGAGGCTTTTTGTCTTGGTGATTGCGGGTCGGGTAAAACCTGCGTTTACGAACAAGGTGTTTGCGATGATCCGATTTTTCCCAATACATGCAATTGCACCGTATGTTATCCAACACCGCCCTTTTGTGAATGACCCGTTAATTGCACTAAAACCGGTCAGTATTAGCCGGAAGGTATTTTGCTGGTAAGAAATCAGGAGGTAGTTGATTATGAGTAATCTCTTTAGGATCCTATCTGTGGCCATCTTTCTTGTTGGGATTACAGTGTTTTCTCAGGCGTATGTAACGCAGGAAAGCCCCGCCTCTGAAATTGAACCTGCCAAGTCGTTTGAGGTTGTTTATGTTGAAACCAGATTGACCCCAGAAGGTGATCTGAGAGTGACAGGAGGGCGTACCAGATTCGTTAAAGCAAATGGTGAATGGAAGCAGATTTGGCATAAGAATAAAGACAACCGCCTCTCATCCTCTGAAATCAGGAACGAAAATGGAACAGCAGAAGCCCATATTTATGCAGGTCTATCAGATGGGATTTACGCAAAGCTTTCCAATTCGAATGAGCGAATTACTGTATCTCCGCCAGCGAATCAGAGAATGCTGGAGAATTTCAGATCTCATAGCTTTCTGAAGAACAATCCGAATGTTGTTCGAAAGGATCAAATCGCTGGGGTTGAAGCTTATACCATCAGGAAAGAAGTAGAGGACGTCTCTCACCCAATTGCGTGGATGGAACAAAGCTATTCGCCCAAAACCGGTTTTACTCCACTGCGAACAGTTACTCACTTTCGGGATGGTTCTGAAGTACGGATAGAAGCTATAAGAGTGCAGTTTAGGGAAATCCCGGAAAATTTGAATGATGATATGAAATCCCTTCCTGTTAATACAGAACCGCGAAAATCAGGAAAGTGATTTCTGACATCGCCTGTTCACAATCTTAGTACCGTGCGCCGCAAATACGTTGAGGGTAGCGAAGATGGTCGAGATGTCCAAGGCTTTTATCATCAGTGTTGTAGCAAAATAAAAATAATTTTGTTGACATGCCCGACCCTTTGGGCGTACTCTGTGCCTTCCGAATTGAGGCGTGGTGATTTGCAGCAGCTTGCTCCACGTAAAATATGTGCTAAATCGCAAAAGGATTTTCAAAAGCCCTGCGGCGATTTAGCGCAGGGCTTTTAATTTTTGCTCTTTTCAATTCAGCGTGGCGATTTAAGGCGACTTGCTCCACGAAAAAAACTGCTAAACGGCCCGGAGGAATTTCGAAGCCCCGCGCTGGTTTGGCGCGGGGCTTCTTTATTTGCTCCGCCCTCCAGCGCCCTCCTTCGGGCAAGGAGATACGCAAATGAGCTTTATCAACGGACTCAAATGCCGCGAGTGCGGACGACAGTACGAAAAGCAACCCATCGCGGGGTGCGAAGACTGCTTCGCGCCGCTCGAAATCGATTACAACTACACAGCGATCTCACGCGCGCTCTCGCGTGAAGTGATTGAGTCGCGTCCGAAAAATTTATGGCGTTACAGAGAACTGCTGCCCCTCGACAGTGACCCTGTCGTCGGGCAGTCGAGTGGGGCGACTCCGCTTGTGCGCGCCGAAAGGCTCGCCCGCGCGCTGGGCGTCGAGACGCTCTTCATCAAAAATGACAGCGTGAACTCCCCCACGCTGTCATTTAAGGACCGGGTAACGGCGGTGGCAATCAACAAGGCGCGCGAGTTTGGCCTGGAAGCCGTGGGTTGTGCCTCAACCGGGAACCTCGCCAATTCCGTCGCCGCGAATGCCGCCGCCGCCGGTCTGCCCGCTTACATACTCATCCCTGAAAACCTTGAACAATCGAAAGTCATCGCCACTCAAATCTATGGCGCGAGAGTCATAGCCGTGCGCGGCAACTACGACGATGTGAATCGATTGTGCAGCGAGATCGCTGATCGATTTCCGTGGGGATTCGTCAACGTAAATCTCCGCCCATTTTATGGCGAAGGATCGAAGACCTTCGGCTATGAGATAGCCGAGCAACTCGGCTGGCGCGCGCCTGCGGCAGTGGTCGTTCCGATGGCAGGCGGCTCGCTCGTGACGAAGATTTACAAAGGGCTGAAAGAGTTCGAGCGACTGGGACTGCTCGAAGGAGATGTCGCAACCCGGATGTTCGGCGCGCAGGCCGCAGGCTGCAATCCGATAGTCGATGCCGTTCGCCGCGCTTCGAACAACATCCGCCCGGTCAAGCCCGCGACCATCGCCAAATCTCTCGCCATCGGAAATCCGGCTGATGGTTATCACGCCGCTGAAATAATTCAGCAAAGCCGTGGCTGGGCTGAAGACGTGACCGATGAAGAAATAATCGACGGCATACGATTGCTCGCCGAGACCGAAGGCATCTTCACCGAAACAGCCGGAGGCGTTACGGTCGCCGTCGCACGGAAACTCATCGCTGAGGGTCGCCTGCGCCGTGACGAACTTACAGTCATCGCCATCACAGGCAACGGGCTGAAGACTCAGGAAGCCATCGAGCTTGCGCCGCCGGCGGTCATCGAACCGCGTCTTGCGAAATTCGTCGAGACCGTCTCGCGGCCCGCAAGCGCGTAAGGGAAAGTACGAAAAATTCGGGCCGCGCAATCTTATACACTGGAGACTAAAAAATTCGACTTTTATTCAATAAGCCAGCGCCGTTGAAGCGACTTTTCTGCGATATGAAATTGGAAATCTCAAATCGCAGAAAAGTTTAACAACTTGGTTTCCAGCGTACTAACAGCTTGCGCCATTTTTCTGGGAGGGAATAAAGATGTCATTGAAAATAATCATACCGACGCCGTTGAGGAAATTCGCCGGGAATCAGGATTTGGTCGAAGTGGAAGCCGCAACCGTTCAGGAAATAATCGATCATTTGGAAGAGAAATTCCCCGGTTTTCGCTCGCGGATATGCGACGACGCGGGAGAATTGCGCCGCTTCATCAACATCTACATCGACGGAGAAGATGTCCGATTTCTGGATAATCTCTCCACCGAAGTTTCAGACCGCGCTGAAGTGTCAATCGTCCCTGCCATCGCAGGCGGATGACGCGAAACCGGCTTGGGAAGCTCATTTCGCGTTTCGTATCAAGAGTAGTCTAATGGCGCAAGCTAACAGATTGCGCCACTTTTCTGAGAGGAAACCATGCTTGATCTGACGAACAAGGTTGCGTTGATAACCGGCGCATCGCGCGGCATAGGCGCGGCGACCGCGATAAGGTTTGCCAGTCTCGGAGCGTCGCTCGTTTTGAATTACTTCAATCACGAAAGGGAAGCCCATTCGATAGTCGAGCAGGCGCGAGCGATAGGCGCGCGAGCCATCGCAGTTCAGGCCGATGTGTCGCGCTTCGAAGATGTGAGGATGCTCTTCGACCGTGCGCTCGAAGAGTTCGGTCGCCTCGATATTCTCGTGGCCAACGCCGGAATCTGGACTGAGGGCGCAATCGATCAACTCGACGAAAAAACCTGGCAGGAGACAATCGACGTGAATCTCAAAGGCATCTATGCCTGCTGTCACTTCGCCGCCCGAATATTCAAGCGCCATAGGGCAGGAAACATCATCACCGTTTCTTCTACGGCGGGACAGCGCGGCGAAGCGTTTCACTCTCACTATGCGGCGTCGAAGGGAGGGATCATCGCGCTTACGAAATCGCTGGCAGCAGAGCTAGGCTCTTATGGTATAACCGTCAACTGCGTCGCGCCGGGATGGGTCGACACGGATATGTCCGCCGAGCCGTTGCGCGCGACGGGTGATATGGAAAAAATTCTCTCGGCCATTCCGCTCTGTCGTGTGGCGACGGCAGATGATGTGGCAGGGCCGATACTGTTCCTTGCGTCAGACCTCGCCCGTCACATCACGGGCGAAGTGATAAATGTCAACGGCGGCTCTGTGCTATGCGGATGATCGTAAAGAAGATGTTAGATGTTAGAGGTCAGATGTTAGTAGTTGAGCGAGCGAGACGTGTGAATGGCTTTTCACTAACATCTAACATCTGATCTCTAACATCTTTCTCAAAGAGTGAATATGATCGTGATGAAATTCGGCGGGACGTCCGTTCAGGATGCCGCGGCCATAGAAAATGTTATCGAGATAGTCAGAGGGCGACTTGATCGCAAGCCGGTCGTTATAGTGTCGGCTATGGCGCGAGTCACTGACACTCTGCTTCGCATTGCGCGAACGGCCAATGATCGGCGATTTGATGAAGCCGCCGGGATCATCCGCGAACTTCAAGAGCGTCATCTCTCGTGCACGAAAGAATTGCTTTCGCCCTCGCGCGGAGATTCTGACGATTGCTCGCTCACGGCGATGGAGCAAAAGATAGGCGACAAATTCGCTGCGCTCGAAGGGCTTGCAAGATCGATAGCCACTCTCGGCGAACTTACTCCTCGCAGTCAGGACGCGATAGTTTCTTTCGGCGAGCGACTATCTTCGCTCATCGTCGCGGCTGCGCTCCGAGCGCACGGCGTCGGGGCCGATCTGGTCGATTCGCGCCGATTCGTCATCACCGATGATCATTTCACCCGCGCCGCGCCCGACATGGATGAAACTGAAAAGCGCGCCCGCAAAGAATTATCGCCGCTCGTCGAAGCGGGTCGCGTGCCTGTGGCTCAGGGTTTCATCGGCTCGACTGTGGATAGCGTGACGACGACCATAGGGCGAGGCGGCGGGGATTATTCGGCTGCGGTCATAGGGGCGGCTCTGGGAGCCGATTTCATCGAAATATGGACTGACGTCGATGGGTTGATGACTGCTGACCCGCGCCTCATACCTGATGCCCGCCGCATCAGAGTCATTTCATTCGGCGAGGCGGCTGAACTTTCTTACTTCGGCGCGAAGGTTCTTCACCCAAGCACCGTCCTGCCTGCCGTCGAGAAGGATATACCCGTGCATATCTACAACACGCGCAATCCGTCGTGCGAAGGTACTCGGATAGTCGCTCGTCCCCAGCCTTCGCGCAATCTTATCAAATCAATCGCCTTCAAACGGGGAGTCACCATCATCAACGTCGCTTCAACGCGCATGCTTCTGGCTTATGGGTTCCTGCGCGCGATATTCGAAGTCTTTGATCGCCATCACACATCGGTCGACGTGGTGACGACCTCAGAAGTTTCTGTCTCGATGACGCTCGACACGAGCGACAGGATTGAATCGATAGAGCGCGACCTGGCGAGTTTCGGCGAGGTGAGCGTCGAGCGAGGCAAAGCGATTGTGTGCGTCGTGGGAGACAATCTGAAATTCACTCCGGGAGTGGCTGCGCGGCTATTTGGCGCGATTTCGAAAACGAACGTGAACATGATCAGTCAGGGCGCTTCGGAGATAAACCTGACCTTCGTCATCGATGAATCGGATACGGATGAAGTGGTGCGGAAACTGCATAAAGAGTTCTTCGCCGAAGTTGACGAGAGCGTGTTTGCCTGAGCGCGCGAAGCTTGGTGAAAATCTCACTCGGCGCTTCCAATTGGAGAGATCATCAAAAAGAGCCGCACATCAATCACAAACTCCGGGACGCCTGACTGAGGATTGGCAATTATGATGACCCTGAAAACCCTGCCTGATATAGTCATTCGATTCGTCGCTCGCCTGCCCTTTGGAACAAGGCTTCTGCTCTCGGTATGGACGCTCTTCCTCATCCTGGTCGCTTGTGGCGTGCATGGCTCCTCGACTCCCGTAACCGCCTCGTGGTGGTCACCTGATACTCCTTATTCGGGATATGTTCTTGACTCTCTGATCCCCAATGACCAGGCCAGCCAATCTTCCGGCGTCTGGCGTGGGCTGTTGATGGCCAGATCACGAAACATCAGGTCTGACGAATGGGTATACTTCACTCCGCAGGCGTTGAGCCAGCTTGCCCATGTTCCTCGATTTCCAGTTGTGAACTCGAACCTGTGTAACGGCCAAAACATGCTTGTGTTTCCCTATGCCCCTGTCAACCACATCAGCACTCTGGCCCGACCCGCTACTTGGGGATACTTCATCTTCGGCCCGCAGCGAGGTCTCGCCTGGCAATGGTGGTTTCATGTGTTTTCTTGTTTTACGGTTTTGTATCTCTTGTTGTGCGTTGTTCTCAATGGCCATCATAAGGTTGCTGCGTTCGGCGCATTCTGGTTCTCGGCGTCCGCCTACATCGTCTGTTGGTCGCTGTGGCCTGCGTATGCGGTCTTTTTCCCCGCTCTTGGTTGCTTATCCGGCTACTACCTTCTTCGCTCAGATAATCCCAGGACTCAGATAGTAGCCGGCATATCGCTCGGCATCAGTCTTCCCGGGTTTCTGATGACCATGTATCCGGCCTGGCAAGTTACTTTGGGCTATCTTTTTCTGTTTCTCTTCATCGGACTCGTCTATAGAGACAGGCTTTATCGCTCCCTGTTCCCGATTTCCAAATATCGCGCGCTTGCATTGGCGACGGCTCTGTTGTTGTCGGCGATTATAACGATAGCCTTCATCATAAGCCTCTCGCCTGCACTTGGTTTGATGTCAGAAACCATATATCCGGCCAAGCGAGTTTCGTTAGGCGGCGATTATTCTCTCTGGCGGGTTTTTAAAGGCATATATAATTTTTTTACAGTCCGCCGGGTGTTTCCTGCGCTGGGGAACCAAACCGAAGCGGCTTCCTTCTACCACTTATTTCCGGCATTGTTCGCGGCAATTCTGGTTTCGAAACGATTGATAAAAGGACTAGGGCCGGTCGGGTGGATGCTGATCATATACATCGCGGGTGTTCTCTTGTTTCTCACGATCGGTGTGCAGTCGAGTTTCGCAAGAGTCAGTTTGTTGAGATACGTTCTGCCCAGCAGGGCCGATCTGGGACTGGGCCTTGCTTCGATCATCTTGTGCGTCAAGGCTCTTGTCTTATCAAAGGAGCTACGAAGTCATCAAACCAGCCGCCTAAGCCTTGCAGCTATAGTTGGCAGTGCGGCAATGACGCTCGTTTTATTATTTACCGGGCGAAGCATGATGGAAGCGATGAATGGGTTTCCGCCAACGCATATAATCGTGCTCGCCTCGTTGCTGGGCGGATTGGCGTCGTTCCTTATGCTGTCGGGCAGGATACTGAGTTTCTGCGCCATCCTGACAGTTGCTATTGTCGCAGCCGGAGGCTTCTTCAATCCCCTCTCCACGAATCTCGATCATATCTATAAATCGGAGCTTGCCCGTCAAGTGACAATGCTTAATGCCGAGGCTACGGTCGCCCCGCTTTGGGTATGCTATGGGAGTACCTATCCGAGTACGCTGGTTGCAACTTTGGGGGGTCGGTCAATTGGCGGAGTTCATTGGCCTCCTCAAATGTCTTTTTGGGAAGCACTCGATCCTGCCGGTCACTACAAGAGCATCTACAATAACTTTTCACACATCGAGCTGGCTTATGAACGAGACGAGCGGAAGATATTGCTGACGGGAACCCCGCCCTATGTGGTCAGAATCGGCATTTCACCCGGCAATGCGGTTCTAAGGTCAATGGGCGCTCGCTATGTGCTGGCAATGGGAGAGTCGCAGTCAGAGATAGATCGCACAAAGTTCCCTCTGCTCTACAGATCGGATAGCGGCAGTTTCGCAATTTTTGAGATCCCGCAAACCGGCGATACGAATGCTGTGCGGCTGGCAGACAGCGATGGGGTTTATCTCGAAGTGATACCCTGGTTGATGGGCCGGCTGGATTCAGCAGATTGCGAAATCATTTCAGGCTGGGTCTGGGATAAAAGTCATCCTGATTCCTCTGTCAGCATCGAGATTTGGGACGGCACAACTTTGCTTTTGACCGAGCAGGCAGACCTTTTTCGACCCGACCTGTTCTATGCAAGTTTCGGCAGTGGAAGGTATGGTTTCAGGGTACGCACTCCAGCCGTCATCAGAGACGGACTATCACACTCGATTCGCGTCCAGGTTGCGGGAAGCGCCTTTGAGCTTACTAATAGTCCTGTATCTGTCACCTGTCGATAGCTGCTCTGGAAGGGAAGAATTTACTGCCGAATTCCCGCTCGTTCGAGAGACGCCTCACTCGGCGGAGTCATCCAGCGGAGTCATCCGGCGGAGTCATCCAGCGGACTTGAGCGAGTGCGGATGATCAAGCAGAAGATAATACCTCCATCGCTCGATGTTTCTCCCTCTGCGCCCCGGCGCATCAATCTCCAATTCCGATCTTTGATCTGCAACGACCGCGATCAAAGATCGATATCGGGGTATTGACGGCGAGTTTATCGAAATCTTTATCAGGCCTGAGTCGAGTGAAAATCGAGGAACAAACCTTCCGTGAAACTCGCTTTCCGACCCATTTGCCCCGATGCCAGCAGTCGGTTATTATGGGATTCCAAAATCTGATGGTCGCCACTAAGCATGGAGGGATAAAAAATCAATGAGCAAACCATTGAGCAAACCATCCGGGTTGCCAGTCGAGCCTAAGAGCCTCATCTGGAATCCTGAGCCGAGTCGTCTCCGGCAACTTACTGAGGAGATGCCCAACACGCGCATCACTCGCCACGACAACACCAATACTCAAACGCGAGTCGATTCGAGATCGAAACTTTCGACCTACGTCGTCACCGACACTCCCCAGCATCACGATTCGCAGACGATCACCAGAGAAGAATACGAAAGAGTTTCAAAACTTCAAAACGACTACATTCGCTCCTCGGAGATGATCGTCGTCGATGGATTCATCGGCAATGACCCTCAATTCCGCGTCCCTGCCCGTCTGGTCATCGAACGCTCGAACGCGAACGTCGCCGCCATGCAGCAGCATCTTTATTACCCCGCGACCGAAGAAGAGCTTGCCAGCTTCGAGCCGCAGCTTACAGTCGTCTACACGCCCAACCTCGCTATGCCCGGTTATCCGGCGGATCGGTTGATAGCCGTCGATTTGACGAACGGCATAACGAGAGTATTCAACAGCGATTACTTCGGCGAGTCGAAAAAAGGCGGCCTGAGAATGTGGAATCAGATGATCTATGATCGCGGCGGACTTTCGCTGCACGCGGGCTGCAAAGTCATCCCTGTGGGCGAGCGAAATCGCGTCGGACTCATAATAGGTCTTTCAGGCACGGGCAAAACGACGACCACTTTTACCAAGCAGAACAACTCTTCTCCCGTGCAGGATGATTTCGTCGCTCTTATGCCGGGAGGCAAAGTCTACGCCACTGAAAACGGCTGCTTCGCCAAGACCTTCGGACTCAACGAGCGAGACGAGCCGACGATCTACACGGCGGTCGCCAGCCGACACGCTTATCTGGAAAACGTCTCGCAAAATGAAGCAGGCGAACTGGATTTCTATGACACATCCTACACGCAAAACGGTCGCTCGGTCGTGCGTATGGCCGACATAGCGGGCGCGCTCGATGCGCGGGAGATAAACACTGCGGATTTTCTTTTGATACTCAACCGCAACGATAACATCATCCCCGGAGTCGCGCGACTCAATCGCCATCAGGCAGCGGCTTACTTTATGCTGGGCGAGACGCGCGGCACATCTGCCGGAGGCGCGGCTGAGGCAGGAAAATTTTTGCGCGTGCCGGGTACGAATCCATTCTTCCCGCTCAAGCACGCCCAGCAGGGCAATCGCTTCTGGGAGCTTCTGGATTCCTCACCCATGGAAGTCTATCTCCTCAACACTGGTCGCGTGGGCGGAGGCGATGCGGACGAAAGATCGAAGAAGGTTCGCATCCAGCATTCATCAGCCATCGTGAAGGGCATCGCCGAAGGCACGATTGCCTGGGATGAAGACCCGGACTTCGGCTATCTCGTCGCTACAAGCGTTCCCGATCTTGGACGCGAGGATGAAGACATACTTCAACCGCGCAAGCTCTACGAGAGTCAGGGAAGAATGGACGAGTATGAAGCGATAGTCGAACGCTTGAAATCGGAGAGGCGCGAGTACATGAAAAAATGGGAAGGACTCGACCCCGAAATCAGCCGCGCTGTCGAATAATGTTTGACGTGAGGATGGCTGCGCGCGTTGCGCAGTCATCCTCAATCCCATTCGCCTCAATCCCCTCCGCGCGATAAGCTCGACTCAATTCCGAACAAGTATATTTTGCAGATACGAATCTCTCACTGCTTGACCCGCCAATCCGCAAGGCATTATCATCCGCGGCGTTTGAGATTCCCCTCTCAATCCCTTTACTGAATTTATTTTGAGGCTCCCTTTGAAGGCTTGATTCAGAGGCGCGATGGATTTACTCGATAAACTACCGGGCCAGATTCTCGACGGCAAATACCGCATAGATAAAAAACTGGGACAGGGCGGCATGGGAGCCGTTTATCTGGCGGTTCATCTCGGCACGGCGCGGCCCGTCGCACTCAAAGTCATAAACCCTCAGTTCATGGAGAATGAAGAATTCGTCAGCCGCTTCAAACGCGAAGCGAAAGCGGCAGGACTCCTGCGCCATCCGAACATCGTCAACGTGACGGATTTCGGATTCGCCAGCGTGGGCGAGGAAAGCGTCGCCTATCTCGTGATGGAATACCTCGATGGATGCCCGCTGTCGGACATACTCAAGGAAGAAAAACAGCTTCAACTCAACTGGGTTATCGATATAGTCGAGCAGATATGTCTGGCCATCGATAGAGCGCATCACTACGGAATAGTCCATCGCGATCTCAAACCCGATAACATCTGGCTCGAGCCGAACGAGCGGGGCGGCTATCGGGTCAAGGTTCTGGACTTCGGACTCGCCAAAGTCATCGACTCGCCGCAGGAGGAAACGCCTCCGAGTGATTCGGAAATAACTCTCTCGCTCGACACCGGAATCCGCCGAGCCATAAAGCCGCAGGCGGCGAAGAAAATGCAACCGGGCAGCGCGCCTGCGGGGGAGAAAAAAACTCAGGTCATGGATGGGAAGACCCTTGCGGCGATAGATGCGGACGAGATCGTCGAGGCTGAAGCCGCCGGAAAGCGTAAGACCAGAGAAACCGCCGGACTCACACAGGCCGGCGCGATACTCGGCACGCCCGTTTATATGTCTCCCGAACAATGTGTCGGCGGAAAGCTCGACGCACGCTCAGATATCTACAGCCTCGGGGTGATAACTTATGAAATGCTCGCCGGACAGCCGCCCTTCAAAGGCAATCTCTACAACCTGATGGCGCAGCATATTCAATCGCTGCCGCCGCCTCTGAGAGAAAAGCGACCTGATATCGGGAAATCTGCTGAAGAACTTCTGATGTCGACTTTGGCCAAGCGTCCCGATGATCGCCCTCCGAGCGCGTCGGCTTTCGCTCACGCCCTTCGCGCAAGGGCCGAAGGCGCAGGCACGATATTGCATCGCGCATTCAATTTCTACAGCCTGAATTTCCCGGTCTTTATTCGCATCGCTTTTATCGCCAACATCCCGCTGCTTGCGACTGTATTGATATGGATACTGGGCCGCGTGATCGAAGCGTCGGCTCCCGGCGCTGCTCCCGTCATTGAGGCTGTGGATGCGATTCTCGGAGCCGCCGGCGAGACCGTTTCGTGGCTAGTCAGCGTCGGCCTCTTCGTGCCGGTCGTCGCGCAACTCGCCATCGCGCCGCTTCGCCCCGTGCAGATAGGTCAGGTGTTGAAAGCTTTCTGGAAACGAATCAGCCCCTTCATCGCGGCGACTCTCATATTCGAAGCTATTCTGATGCTCGTGATTCTTTACGAGGATTTTGCGGCGGGCCTGATGGGCGGAGTCTTCAAAGACACTTCGATGACGAGCAAACTTCTGAAACCGATTCTCAACGCCGGGGCGAGCGCGGTCATGGACAATATGACGTTTCGCGCCATCATCACAATAGCGTTCGCTATTCCCGTGCTGTTTGCCGTAAGAGCGATCCTCAATTATATCCTCTACGCTCCGGTTATCGTGATGGAAGATTGCTCGGCTCGACGGTCGTTTGCGCGCTCGAAAGAACTTACCCGCGGCACGCTCAAAACAGTGGTGGCTGTGCTTGCCATCTTCGTGCTTGCCAGAATAATCGACGGCGCGCTAGCGACCTTCATAGAAGGATACATCGTTGAACGTCAAACCGGACTTGCAGGCGCGATAGTAACCGGAGCTTTTTCGAGATCGCTGATCGTCATGCTCGATATTCTGATCGATCCGTTGATCGTCGTATCGCTCGGGCTGCTTTATTTCAAGACGCGGCAGAGCAGAGGCGAAACTATGCGCGATATCGTGGGCAACTATCAGGAGGAAGAGATGCCCGCAACCCGCTGGCAGGAGCGTATGATGAAACGTCTGTCGGTGAGAATCAGCCGCGCTTCACGGACGTGAGAGAAAATTTTCTTTAAGCACGTTGCTTCATCCGCAATGGCTGATGTTATAATCCCGGCGCTTGATTGAATCGATCTAACCTCCGCACGGCAAAAGGTCTGAATGAATCCTCGAAGGCTGCTCGTATTTCTGCTCGCGATCATTGCTCTGCTTGCTCTCGGCTGTCGGAAAGAAGAAAAGACAGTCCATTCGGATTCCATACCTGTCGGCATAGTCACATCGCTGACAGGTTCTGAAGCCCGATTCGGCGCGGCTCAACGTCAGGGCTACGATATCGCGCTCGAAGAAATAAACTCCACCGGAGTTCTCGGCAAAAAGATCGAGCTTATCTATCAGGACGACACCTCGAAGGATGAAGCGGCGATGACCGCCGTCGACAAGTTCACCGAAAATCCCAACATCGTCTCGATCATCGGGGCGTACAAAAGCTCGGCCACCTTTCCCGCTTCCGCCATCGCCAATCGATACCAGATGCCGATGCTAGTCCCTTCGGCGATAACAGATCAGATCACCTCACAAGGGTACGAGTGGGTCTTTCGCGTGTGCGCGCCCGCCTCTCGCTATGGGCGCGAGATGGTCGATTTCCTCGTTCGCGCTGCCGAAGTCAAACGTCTGGCCGTCGTCTATGAAAACACTCAGTTCGGATCGAGCGTGGCCGAAGCCGCCCGCAAACAGGCTCCTGCAGCCGGTATCGAGTTAGCTGCCTTCGAAGCCTACGATCCCGGCGCGACCGATTTCACTCCTCTTTTAACCCGTGTGAAGTCCGAACACCCGGACGCCGTTTTGTTCGTGTCATATCTCGCCGACGCCACTTTGTTGATGCGGCAGGCCAAAGAGATCGACCTCAATCCCAAAGCGTTCACCGCAGGGGGCGCAGGTTTTTCTCTGCCCGATTTTTTGAAAGGCGCGGGCGAGACCGCCGAATACACAATCTCGGTCACTCAATGGACGCCCGACGCCAAATGGACAGGCTCGCGCGAATGGGCCGACAGATTTCGAGCGCGCTATAACGCCGAGCCTTCCTATCACAGCGTGCAGGCTTACATCTGCCTCAAGGTTCTGGCCGACGCTATCAATCGAGCAGGCTCGACCGATAGAACAGCCATACGTGATGCGATAAGAGAGACGCGAATGGATTCGATGTTCGGCCCTGTGAGCTTCGACGAGACGGGGCAGAACGATCACCCCGTTGCGATCACTCAGGTATTGGGAGGAAAGTTCGTCACCGTCTGGCCCGAATCGGCGGCCATACGCACGCCTGTGCTTCCCATTCCGCCGTGGAGCGAAAGGTCAGCAGTCGGAGGAACACCGCAGACGCACAGACAGGCGACTGTTTCGGGCGCGCAGAAATTATTTCAAACCCTTGCGAGCGGACTTTTGACGGGCGGAATTTACGCGCTCATCGGAATAGGATTGACCGTCATATTCGGCGTGATGCGGGTCGTGAATTTCGCGCACGGCGCACTCGTGATGGCCGGAATGTATGCAACATATTTCGTCTATACGCGACTTCACATCGATCCTTTCCTGTCGCTCGTCGTTGTGATGCCCGCGATGTTCGCGGTCGGGGTCGGGCTGCAAAAAGTATTCATCGCTCCCGTGCTGAAAGCTCCCGAACTCAATCAGCTACTTCTTACGGAAGGCCTGAGCATACTGCTCATAAACATCGCGCTGCTTGCCTTCACGGGAAACTATCTGACGATGACGACGAGTTACGCGGGAGCGACGGCGCAGCTTGGCGGGGTGTCTGTGAGCTTGCCGCAGACTGCGGCCTTCGCTATTGCGCTTGGGCTTACAGGCGCGTTTTACATTTTTCTGATGCGGACTGATACGGGCAGAAAGATTCGCGCGACGGCTCAGGATGCGGAAGCGGCGCAACTGCTGGGCGTGAATATCAGACGAATCCAATCGCTCACGTTCGGGTTGGGAGTAGCTGCGGCTGGCGCGGCTGGCACGCTTCTGATGCCGATTTATTATCGCGTGGAGCCGAACGCCGGTTCGCCATTCACGCTCAAGGCGTTCGTCGTCGTGGTGCTTGGCGGGATGGGAAGCGTGACGGGCGCGCTCGTAGGCGGGATAGTTTTAGGCATAGCGGAAGCGTTGGGCGCGGTCTACATCTCGACGGGCTACAAGGACGCGATAGCTTTCGTGATATTTCTGCTCGTCTTAACGCTTCGCCCCGCGGGGCTGCTCGGCAAGGTGAAGGTGTAAGGATTGATTGCAACGAATCATGAATAAAAAGCTCTCTCTATTCTTGATCCTATCTATATTCCTCCTCGCCGCGCCGTTTGTGTTCGAGACGCGGTACTCGCAGCACGTTTTGATACTCGTTTTGCTCTACATCACGCTCGGTTCGGCGTGGAATATACTCGGAGGAATGGCCGGACAACTCTCGGTAGGTCACGCCGCCTTCTTCGGCATAGGCGCGTACAGCGCGGCCATACTCGCGAGCAAAAGCGAGCTTTCGCCGTGGCTTGGTCTCCTGCTTGGCCCTGTGGTCGCGCTGCCTGTCGCTTTGGTCGTCGGGCGAATCTGCTTTCGATTGCGCGGGCCTTACTTCACGCTTTCGACCATAGCCGCAAGCGAAATGGTGCGCCTTGTCGCGCTCAACTGGCGCGATCTCACCGGTGGCGCGGTCGGAGTCGTGCTGCGCCCGTCCGTCTTCAGCGGCACCGACAAAGTTCCTTACTACTATGTCATTTTGGTGATGGCCGTAGGCACGGTCGCGCTCTGCCAGTGGATAAGCCGGAGAAAACTCGGTTACTTTCTGATGGCCGTGCGCGAAGACGAAGAGACAGCCGAATCCATCGGCATCGATACGACTCGCTACAAACTTGTAGCGCTCGCTCTCAGCGCGGCGATAACGGCGACGGCGGGCGCTTTTTACGCGAACTATTTCCTCTTCGTCGATCCGACCGTCGTGCTGCCTCTGGCTTTGTCGGTCGAGATAGTTTTAATAGCGATAATCGGCGGGCTTGGGACTGTGCCGGGACCGGTGCTTGGCGCAGTGTTACTGAAACTTTCGAGCGAAGTATTTCGAAATTATTTCGAGCAGGCTAACCTGCTCATCTACGGCGCGCTGCTCATACTCGTTATTCTGTTTATGCCCGACGGACTGATGGGAGGATTCAGAAAGATTTTGACAGGTGACAAGCGACAAGTGACAGGCTGAAGAAAATGGCTCGCTCGTCACTCATCAATCATCACTCGGTTATGCCATTGTTTGAAGTCAAAGACCTGACGAAAAGATTCGGCGGACTCACAGCCGTCGATTCGCTCACATTCCATATAGAAGAAGGCGAGACCGTAAGCATCATCGGCCCGAACGGAGCGGGCAAAACTACGGTCTTCAATCTCGTCACAGGGTTTCATCAGCCGACGCGCGGCGAGGTGATTTTCTGTGGAAAGAACCTGGTCGGAAAAAAGCCTCATCAGATCGCGCTTGCTGGGATAGGGCGCACGTTTCAACTCGTCAAACCGCTTCGCGGGCTGACTGTGTTTGAAAATATTCTCGTCGGAGCTTTCTCCCGCGCGACATCGGACGCGGAGGCGCGCGACGTGGCGGAAGATATTCTCTCGTTTACTGCCCTTGATTCGCTGCGCGACACTACGGCTGACAGTTTGCCGATAGGTTTGCGCAAAAGGTTAGAGCTTGCGCGCTCCCTTGCGACTCGCCCTCGGCTGATACTGCTCGATGAAGTGATGTCGGGGCTGAATCCTTCGGAGTCGAAGGAAGCGGTCGAGTTGATAAAACGGCTGCGAGACGAGCGCGGAATTTCAGCAGTGGCGGGAGTCGAGCATGTGATGCAGGTAGTGATGAGCATTTCCGACCGCGTGATAGTTCTCAATCACGGGCGCAAGATCGCCGAAGGCCGCCCCGAAGAAGTCGCCGCGAACCGCGAAGTGATCACGGCTTATCTCGGAGAGTGAAAATCAGTCGCCCGCCGCCTGCGCAAGAGAGGGTTTCATCCACACGAGTTGCACCAGAGCGTTTTCAGGCACGTAGCGCGGGTCGCACACGCCGCAGCGTATGCACGGATCGATTGCCGGACAGGGCTTCGTTATCCGTTCGGCCATCGCTCGCTCGTACTCTCGTTTCATGAACTCGGTCGTGAGTCCTATGTCGACCACCTGCCACGGCAGTTCTTCATCAAGCGGACGGCGACGCTGCGCGTAATCGATCCACCCGCGCATAGCCTGACGCCAGTTTCCCGTGCGGTCGGCTTCGAGAATAAATTCCGAAACTCGGCGATCACCGAGGCTCAACAATGCCTGAAGCTGCGCGATGCGCGATGACATAGCTCGCACTTCGACATTGGGGATGTGCTTGAAAGCGCGCGTGAGGTACTTGATCTTCTGATCGATGACTCGCTCAGGCTGGATGGGTTCCCATTGAAAAGGCGTCTGCGGTTTTGGGACGAAGGCGTTGAGCGAAACTATGATCGCGCCGACTCGCCCGCGCGGGCGCGCTATCTCGATCATCCTCTCGCGTATACGGCGAGTGAGTTCGACTATCGCATCGAGGTCTTCATCTTCTTCCGTAGGCAGACCTATCATCATGTAGAGCTTGAGATTGAATATGCCCCGCTCGAAGATCATCTCCGCGATCTGAACTATCTCATCGTTGGTGAGATTTTTATTGATGACTCGCCTGAGGCGATCAGAGCCGGTTTCAGGCGCGATGGCAAGTTGCTGATCGTTGCGGCGAACGAGCGCGTCGAGAAGCTCAGGCGAGATTTGATCCAGCCTCAGAGAAGAAACCGAAACCTGATAATCGAGTTTCTCAAGCCCGTCGAGAAGCTCGTGAATCTCAGGGTGGTCGCAGACAGCCGTAGCGACAAGCCCGATCTTGTCCGTGAAGGCGCGCATCTCGGCTGCGCGTGCGAGGAGTTTTTCAGCCGAAAAGACTCGCGGCGCTAGGTACGAATAGCCCGCCCAGCAAAAGCGACAACCCATCGAACATCCGCGCGAAATCTCCATCAGGTATCTGCCGCTCATCTCCGTGTCGTCGGTCAGTATCTCGCTTGCCGGAATGAAATCGTCATCGAACACGCCGTGGCCCTCCTGCTTGCGCATGGGATTGCGCATCGTGAACACGCGCGGAGGAGCGCCGTTTGTCGGAATCATACGATTGAGCGTGCCGTCATCGTTATAAACGGCTTCGTAGAACCGGGGGACGTAGAAACCCGGCTCGCGTGTGAGACGAAGAAGCAAATCTTCGCGCGACTCTGACTCTTTCATCACTCGAATGAGCGCGGGCGCAAGCACTTCGCCTTCGCCGACGCAGACGACATCTATGAAATCAGCCACAGGCTCAGGATTGAGAAAAGCCGCCGCGCCTCCCATCACCACCAAAGGGTGCCACTCGTTTCGCTCGGAAGATTTGACGGGGATTTTCGAGAGGCGGAGAAGTTTCGGGATGTTGAGATAATCGGTCTCGAATGAAACTGAGATGGCAAGTACATCGAATTCCGACACGGGCGTTTGTGATTCGAGCGTGAGCAAAGGCACACGGACGCGCTCCATATCTTTTTCAATATCGGGGTCGGGTACGAATGCTCTTTCGCAGGTTATGCCCGTGCAGGAATTGAAGAGTTGATAGACGGATTGAAATCCGAGATTCGACATCCCGATGTGATAAGTATTCGGATAAGCGAGCGCGATGTCGAAACCAAGCCCGCGCGGTTTGTGATGTACGAGACCTTGCTCGCATCTGAGAATCGTTTTGTATCGCTCTTTGATTTTTTGCATAAAAACTTCAGTCGAAAATATCGAGCAACTGATCGAACGAAGCTGCCAGATGATCCGGCGCGGCGGATTCGAGCGCGCCCGGCAGCGCTGGCCCCCAGAGCGCCCCAACTGTTCGCACCCCGGCTCGGCGACCAGCTTCAATGTCGTGGAGGCTGTCGCCAACATAAGCTGCCGCTTCACGTCGCGCGTTCAATCTTTCGAGCGCCAAACGAATCGGCTCCGGGTCGGGCTTGTGCCGAGAGGTGTCTTCAAGAAAGATCGCCGTGTCGATCATCGCGTCAAGCCCGCAAAGCTTCAAGCCGCGAAGAGCAATCTCGCGACTCTTCGAAGTGACGACTCCGATCCGGTAATCGCGCGCTCGAAGCTTGGAAACCGTTTCCTGCGCGCCATCGAAGGGACGGGCCATAAGGTCATGGTTTGCGACGTTGAAAGAGCGATACTCTGTAAGGAGTCGGTCTGTAAATTCGTCGCGGACTGAACTCGTCATCGTCTCCTTTGAATCAACCAGCAGCCTTCGCATCGCTTCGCGCAGCGGAATGCCGAATGTTTCCAGGAGACTCTCACGCGATGGAACCCGCCCGCACACACTTTGCCACGAGTGATCGAAACATTGCAGTATCAGATTCGTCGTGTCAACGAGTGTGCCGTCGAGGTCGAACAAAATCGTTTGATTAAGGCTCAAATCATTTACCTGTATCGCCAATGAGTCCAGTCGAAACAGGGATTATATTTTACTCAGCCCTCTTAGGCAATTCTTTGTTAGCTCCTGTCCAAACATGGATTTGAGTTGAAATATCATTCGGGATTGCAAACGAAGTAAGAGCCTTTTCTGAGCGAGCATTATCTAAATCAATAGCAACACTTTAAGTATCACGGTTACAGTGTATACCGGTTGGATACTTTGTTGCCGTTACTCTGTATCCATCAGGCCTGAGCAGGCAACAGATGGGACAAACCAAAGTGCAGAGTAATCGATATTCAAGTGCTGCAAACAGGCAGTTTGACAAGATTGAAAAAAATATCGACCTGAAACATGGAATATGGCACAGAGGATGCACAACATCGCCCCGGATAATGCTGACTTAATAGAGTTTTTGAAATAAATATTTAGGCTCTGAAGGCAGTTTCTTATTGCTTTTTGCATAGCTCCCGATTATTATACGCACTCTTTTATGATTCTTGGCCCTGTAGTCACATGGGTCAGTCCTTGAATTCGGGACGCCGGGCAAGGTGCCTTTCGGCCTGAATAATCTGAGTCAAGCAGCACCAGACTCAAATCACATCCGCCGATGGGCGGATTGCGAGGCAGTTGGAGAGAGTTGAAATCCTCTTTGACGCTTTCCATCTATCGAAGCCGCGCAAGGTCGTTTGAGCAGTAAGGTTTCAATTCTTGTTCGGCGGTCACGCTGGACGCAATAAGTTTTTAAATAATTCCGACTTTGGAGAGGGATAAACAATGAAAATGAAGAGAGCAGTATTGATGGCAGCGCTCGTTGCGGCTGTCGCCGCTCTGGCCCTTCCCGCGCTCGTGCGAACGAACGCCGCGGGCCGGAAGGCTCCTGCCGCCCCGGTCGCTAAGGCTCCTGCGCCTGCCGCTACACCGGCACCCGCGCCTGTAGCCAAATCCACTTCTCAGCGCTCCTCTCAACAGA
>Ga0187893_10001782_pt1 | contig 49806 bp, 38 predicted proteins | sample MA1701074metaG_FD_139574 | JGI IMG/M metagenome (GOLD analysis project Ga0187893, IMG submission 139574) | White microbial mat communities from a basaltic lava cave in the Kipuka Kanohina Cave System on the Island of Hawaii, USA - MA170107-4 metaG ... | reverse complement strand
CGGGCGGGTTTCCAGCCGGTATCGCAGCAGGCGCGCGCCCACCGGGATCCGCACGATCCGGACCGCGAGGCCCAGCACGCCCGAACGGCGGAATCCGTCCGGGTCCGCGGGCGGTTCGACCCATCCCGCCGGGCCGCGAAGGCGGATCGTCAACGCGACGGGATCGAGCCTGCCGTCGGCCACCCAATACTCCCCGATCCCCGCGTCGACGCTTGCGCGGATTACGGCCGACCGAAAGCCTTCCCAAGGCAATCGGTCACGCGTGGCCGGCTACGGCTCCACAGGCCACCCTTCGCCGGGCAAGGCATCGGAGAAATGAGCACCGAGGTGCGCCCGGGACGGTGGAAGACTCGGACGCCGGCTTGCCTTCCACGCAACGCGCCGGGTTCGAGTCTAGGCTCTCGCGCGCTTGCGGGCCGGCTTCGACCGCTTCCCCGCTTCCTTGAGGGCTTCGATCCCCTCACGTTCGAGCGCGCGCATGGCCTCGTGGAGCTTGCCCTTGCGGTGCGCGGCCATCAGCTTTCGACTGAGCTTGCGGCGGATGCGCTTGACCTGCGCGACTACCGGATCTTTAGACCCAGCCAAGGTCCCACCTCCTGGGGCGTACCGATCAAGGGCGCTCTCAGACCGCGGCGCACGGCAAAGGCGTGGACCACCACGCGAGGCCGCTCCCGCGCCAGGTCGTCGACGTCCCATGTCACCAGGGCATCGGCTCCCGATAGAACAGTATACGCCACGTGGACCATGTCGGCAAAGCGGGACCTCTTCCATCGCCCGGCAGACAGGAGTTCCAAGGCCATCTCCTCGGCTCGGGCTCCGAAGGTCGCGACCTCAGGGCGCGCCGCCCACAGCCGGTCCAGAAGCAGGGTTCTCTTCTCTTTGCCCGGGGTCCGGCGCAACTCTGCCGGCACCGTCGGCGAAATGAGGATCCGGCACTGGAGCGCCGCGGCGTCGACGAACGACTGCGTCAGCCGCTGCTTTCGGAGGTCGGCCGAATCCAACAGGCGGCTCCAGATGGACGTCTCGAGGTAGAGCGAACGCTTCATCGGGGGGCATCCTATCAGCGAGTCCCACCTTCGTCGAGCGACGGCCTGCTCGCGTACGAAGACCGGCGCCCCGCCCGCGGCGGACTGGAAGGGACGGGGCGCGGGAGGTACCATGGGAAACATGGCCGCGCCCAGGCCCGACGTCCGGTTCACCCTGGAGGACTACCGGACCCTCCCGGAGGGATCCCGGCACCAGCTCGTCGCCGGAGAGCTCCTCGTGAGCCCGGCACCCACCCGCCGGCACCAGCTCATCCTCATCCGCCTCGCCTCGGCCCTCCACGCGTTCGTGGAGGCCCGCGGGCTGGGACAGGTCCTCGCGGCCCCGATGGACGTCGTCCTCTCCGACCATGACGTCCCCCAGCCGGACATCGTCTTCGTGTCCACGGCGCGCTCGGCCGCCCTCGTCCCCGAGGGCGTCCGCGGGGCGCCCGACCTCTGCGTCGAGATCCTCTCCCCGCGCAGCGCCGCCTTCGACCGCGGCCCGAAACGGAAGCTCTACGCCCTCCACGGGGTGATCGAATACTGGATCGTGGACGGCGACGCGAACCGGATCGAGCTCTACCGGCTCCAGGAAGACCCCGCCGCCCCGCGCCGGACCTTCGAGGCCGCGGAGAAGCTCGAAACCCCCATCCTTCCGGGCTTCGAGATCGACTTGGCCGCGCTGTTTTCCTGATCCCTCCCGGAGGATCAGGCCCCACTCCCCCGCGGGGAGCGAGAGAGCAGGGGACGAGCGGACCCTACTTCCCGGCCAGCTCCTTCAGGCGCGCGCCCAGCTTCTTGGCGCGCTTGCGGACCGCGGCCAGGGCCCGCGAGGCCTTGGCCTGCGCCCGGCGGAGGAAGCCCTCCTTCTTCACCAGCGCCTGCCAGCGGGGGAGCAGCTTCCGCGCCTCCTTGGCCTTCTCGACCGCCTTCGAGGCCGCGCTCTCGAGCGCGCTCAGCACCTTCGTGCCCGCCGCCTGGCCGTTCCGGAGGATGGCCGCCACGCGGCCCTTCGCCCGCCCGCGGCGCTTCGCCGCCCGAGACCCCTTCGGACGCCCCCGCTTCCCGGGCTTCCGGCCCGAGCCCTTCGGGCGGCCCCGCTTGGCCTTCCCCTTCCGCTTCGCCTTCGGCTCGCCCGACTTGAGGTACCAGCGCGCCGAGACCGTCGTGATCCCGTACTTCTCCGAAAGCTCCTTCACGATCTCGCCCGCGGACCGGCCCAGCGCCGTGTCCCGCGCGATCATCTTCCGGAGCTCTTCTCTCTGCTCCGCCGTCAGCTTCCTCTTCGCCATCTTTTCTCCCGGTCGCTTCCTCTCTTCATTAAACATCCCGGAGAGGCCCCCCCGCAAGGCATTTCGCCGGCCTGAAAAGAGGAAAAAGAGAGCGGTTCCGCGTTTTTTGCGTGAGGCCCGGCGTTGCCGAAGGTCTCCTTCCGGGGGATACTTCAGGACAATGGAGATCGACGACGAGGCCGCCCTGGTCGAGGAAGCCCGGCAGGGCTCCGAGACCGCCTTCGCCCGCCTCGTCCGCGCCCACCAGGCCCAGGTCCGCGCCTGCATCGGAAGCCGCGTCCGCGACCCCGAGGCCGCCGACGACCTCGCCCAGGAGACCTTCCTCCGCGCCTACCGCGCCCTGGAAGACTGGCGCGGCGAGTGCCCCCTCCGCCTCTGGCTCCTCGCCATCGCCCGGAACCGCGCGATGACCTACCTCGCCGGCGAGGCCCGGCGCCGCGAGAGAGAAGGCGCCCCCCTCGAGGCCGCCCTCGCCCGCCGACTCCGGCCCGAGGGCGACGACCCCGCCCCCGACGACCGCGAGCTCTCCGCCCTCCGCGAGTGCCTCGACCGCCTCGAGGGCCCCGGCCAGGCGCTGGTCGGCGACTTCTACTTCCGGAGCCGCCCCGCCGCCGAGATCGCCCGCGACTCCGGCCGGAGCGAGGGCGCCGTCTGGATGGCCCTCCTCCGCGTCCGCCAGGCCCTCCGCCGCTGCGTCGAGGGCCGCCTCTCCGGGGAGGCCCCCCGTGGATAGCTGGGCCCGCTTCGTCGCCGAGGGCGGGCCCGCCCCCGAGCTCGACCCCGACCGCCTCGCCGACCTCCGCGTCGACGGCGCCCTCCGCGCCCTCGGCCGCGCCGCGCGGGACGCCGAGGACTTCACCCAGGGCGTCCTCCTCGCCCTCCGCGCGAAAAGAGACGAGACCCGCTTCGTCGCGAGAGTGGAGACCGCCCTCCGCGCCCGGAAGAGACGCGCCGCCCCCTGGGCCGCGGCCGCCGCTGCGGCGCTCCTCCTCGGCCTCCTCGTCTCGAGCCCCCCCCGGCCCGCGCCCTTCGCGCGCCTCGGGAACGGCGCCCCCCTCGCCCCCGGCCAGGGCCTCGAGACCGGCGACGCGTCCGCGACCGTGGCCTGGGCCCACGGCGGCCGCCTCGAGCTCGCCCCGCGCTCCGCGATCGCCGAGATCTCTCCCTCCTCTCTCCGCCTCCTCCGGGGCGCGGTCGAGCTGCGCTCCCCCCGCCCGGTCGCCGTCGCCACCGCGCACGGCGAGGCCTCGGGCCCTCTCTTCCGCCTCGAGGTCGGCTCCGACGGCCGCCGGCCCGCCCTCCGGCTCGAGACCGCCCACGAGGCCGCCGCCTTCCGCGGCCAGGCCGTCCCCCCCGGCCACGCCCTCGCCGTCTCTCCCTCCGGCGAGACCGCCCTCCGGCCCGCCCCCATCGACGAGATCGCCCTCCTCCCCGCCCGCGCCTCGCCCGGCCCGTGGCGCGCCGTGCCCGACGACCAGGCCTCGGGCGGCGCCGCCCTCGAGCCCGCCCCGGGCGGCGCCCTCGAGTTCCGCTTCGCCGCCGAGGCGAACAAGGAGTACGCCGTCTCCCTCCGCGCCCGCGCCCTCGGGCCCGGCCGGCCCGAGCTCGTCCTCGAGCCCGAGGGCGGCCTCTTCTCCGCCCGCTGCGCGGGCTCCGAGAGCGCCCCCCTCCGCGCCTTCGCCTTCGACGGGCGCCTCCTCGGCGACGACTACGCCTGGATCGACGAGGGCCGCGCCCGCGCCGGCCCCGACCTCCTCCCCGACCTCGCCCCCGCCGTCCTCCGCTTCCGCCGCCCCGGCGTCCAGGTCCTCCGCCTCGCCGTCTCCGGCGCCCCCGTCCGCGTGGACGCGATCCGGCTCCAGGCGACGAAGAGAACCGGAAGCGGAAGTCTATCTTTCCAGTAGGCGGGAGAGAGGACGCGCCCCGGGGCGCCGAAGGAGAGAGGGCGAGCCCGTCCCCGGGAGGTATAATGCCGTGATGACCAAGGACGAGGTGGACCGCTTCGCGCGGCAACGGCCGTTCGAGCCCTTCGAGATCCGCCTCGTGGACGGCCAGCGCTTCCGCCTGAGGCGCATCGAGGAGTTCGTGGTGGGCCGCTACGCGGTGGGCATCCTCATGAAGGACGGGACGATCGCCCAGGTCAGCATCGGCCTGATCTCCACGATCCGCCCCCTCAGCGCCGGGCGCCGGCGCCGCCGGGCCTGAAGGGAACGCCGCCGCGGAGGCGCAGGGAGGACCCGGGGGGACGCGGAAGATTTTCCGTCCGGATTTTGGCCCGGGGCCCCACCCCGGGGTGGATGGCCGGCGAAGCGTCCCGGGGGCTCCTCTACGTCGAGACCTCGGTCTGGAGCGCCGTCATCGACCCGCGCATCCCCGGCCGGCAGCGCCTCACGCGCCGCTTTCTCCGCGCGGCGGGCCGTCGATGCCGTCTCCTCGTTTCCGACCTGGCGCTCGGGGAACTCGATGAGCACCCGAACGCCGAGCTCCGCCGGAGAATCCTCCGGTACCTGCGGAAGAAGAGGCCGCGGGTCCTGGGCCCGTCGGCAGGCGTCCGTCGGACAACGGAGGAGCTCATGGCCCAGGGCGGGTGGACCCGGAAGGCCCTTGCCGACGTCTCGCAGCTCGGATACGCTGTCTGCGCCGGCGCGACGGCCTTCGTAACCTGGAACCAGAAGCACCTTGCAAGGGACGAAGTGAGGACGGTCGTCCGTGCCGTCTGCAGGAAACGGGGGATCCCTCCCCTCCAGGTGGGCACTCCCCGGGAGGTGGCGACGTGGCTCGGCCTGAAGACCTGGCGCTAAGAGAGATCCGCCGGGTGAAGCGGAAGCTTTCCCGGCGTCTGTGGAAGGCTCGACTCGAGGGCAGGTTCCTCGAGGAGTTGCGCCGCATCGGGGAGGAAGGCCGGGCCTGGCTCCGAGGAGACAAGCCCGGCCCCAGGGCCGCGAAGGAGCGCGCCCGACCCTCGCGGACCCGCCGCCGGGCCTGAAGGGAACGCCGCCGCGGAGACGGGAACGGGAAAGAGAGCGCAGGCGGACGGCCGCGTCCTGGAAGGCCTCGAGCGGCGCCGCCCGGGACTGCTGATCGTTCCGGCGCGCACCCTTTTCCGCGTCCACTTTTCCCGGCCCCGCCCCACTCCGGGGGGGAAGGACCTTGAAGCGCCGGGAGGCCTCGACTAGCATGGACGAGATGGCCGGGAGCCGGAAGAAGCCCGGGGACGGGGGCCACGGGATCGCCCTCATCCTCCGGGAACTCGCCGACCTCAAGGCGGAGCTCGCGGAGGACCGGAAGCGCGCCGCCGAGGACCGGGTGCAGTTCCTCGAGTACTGCCGGCGAGCGGACGAGGACCGGAAGCGGTTCCAGGAGTACAGTCGCCGGGCCGAGGAGGACCGGGAGGGCCTGACCAAAGTCCTCCGGATCATCGCTTCCGAGGGCCGAAAGTTCCGGGTCGGCCAGGACCGGCTCGTCCGGCTCGTCGAGACCCAGGGCTCCCTGCTCCGGGAGATCCGGGACGCCCTCCGCGGTCGCCCCGGCGGCGGCGGGAACGGCCGGCCGGCGGCCTGAACGGCGAACCTCACCGCGGACACGGAGAGGCTGCGAGCCATGAGCGAAGCGCGACGGGAACGGGAAAGAGAGCGCAAGCGCCGGGAGCGCGAGCGGAGGCGGACCGCCGCGTCGGTGAAGGCCTTGAGGGACGCCGTCCGCGAGGTCGCCCGCGCCCTCCGGGGCCGCTGAGCCGCCCCGGGCGCCCCATTTTCCTCGTCCACCTTTTCGGGGTCGGCCCCACTGGAAGGTGGAAGGACCTTGAAGCGCCGGGAGGCCCCGACTAGCATGGACGAGATGGCGGGGAGCCGGAAGAAGCCCGAGGAATGGGGCCACGGGATCGCCCTCATCCTCCGGGAGCTCGCCGACCTCAAGGCGGAGCTCGCCGAGGATCGCAAGCACTTCCAGGAGTACTGCCGCCGGGCCGACGAGGACCGGAAGCAGTTCCAGGAGTATTGCCGGCGGGCGGACGAAGACCGGAAGCAGTTCCAGGAATACTGCCGGCGGGCGGACGAGGACCGTCAGCAGGCGGGCAAAGACCGCAAGGACCTGACCCAGGCCCTGCGGATCATCGGCAGCGAAGGCCGCAAGTTCCGGGTCGGGCAGGACCGGCTCGTCCGCCTCGTGGAGACCCAGGGCTCCCTGCTCCGGGAAATCCGGGACGTCCTCCGGGGACGCCCGGGCGGCGGCGGGAACGGCCGGCCGGCGGCCTAGCCCGCCTCCGACTCCCGCCGGGCCTGCTCCCGCGCCGCCTCGAAGCGCCGCGCGATCTCCGGCGCGTGCCGCGAGAGCCACTCGGCCACGGGACCCGGCGCGATCCCCGCCTTCACCAGCTCGATCACGTCCACCCGGTCGCGCTCCCGCGGCGACTTCAGCTTCATGTAGACGAGGGCTTCCAGAGGGAGGATCGGCACCCCTTGCCGAACGACCGCCCTCCCCGGCGCCTCCGCAAGAAAGGATTCGTCGTCCGACGCGGACAGCGCGTCCACCGGTACCCCCTTGAAGGTGATCGGGACACCCTGGGCCAACGTGACGAAGCCGCCGCCATGGACCACGAACGCCTCGCTCCCCACGAGGAAGTTCACGTCTTTCGTGGCGCGGGGATATCCCCATGCGCCGACCGCCAGCCCTCCGCAGAGCGCGTGACGGATCCCGGCCTTCCGGAGCTGCTCCGAAGCCCCGCGCAGCGCCTCGAGGACCTCGCTCCGGACCACGCCGGCGGGCAGGGCCAGATCGGGGTATTCGGTCGCCACGTGGAATCTCCTGACGGCGTGCTGCCGGATCATGCGCCGCTCCTACGACACGGGTGATTCTAGCCCGGCGGGGGAGCGGCTACAACACGACGAGCCCGCGCGGCGCTTTTCCCGTGAGGCCCGGCCGCGGGGCGGGTCTCTCTCTTCGTGCGGACGATCCGCGCGGCGGCGGCCCTCGCCCTCGCGAGCTGCGCGGGCGCGCAAGAGGGAGAGGTCCGGATCGAGGGCCCCGGGCTCCGGGCCGTCCGGCTCGCGCGCGACGAGACCACCTGGGGCGAGTTCAACCGCTTCCACGAGGCCCCCCGGCCGGCCGACGGCGTCACCCGGCCCACGAACGCGAAGTCCTACCTCCAGGCCGAGATCCCCCTCGAGCGGCTCGCGCCCGGCCGCCCCGTCACCAACGTCCGCTGGCACGCCGCGATGGCCTATTGCCAGTGGCTCAGCGTCACCACCGGCCGCTACAGCCGGCTCCCCACGCTCGCCGAGTGGGAGCAAGCCGCCGGACGCGCCGGGATCCGCGACCTCGACGGCGGCGCCGCCGAGTACGCCCTCGAATGGGAGGACGACGGCCCCGTCCTCCTCCGCGCCCCCGGCCGGAAGGGGCCCGTCCGCGGCTACCGGAGCGACCCCGCCCTCCCCCAGAGCGTCTGGTGGGTGAGCGGCGGCCACGACCAGGGCTTCCGCGTGGCCCGGCCCGAGGGCGCCGCCACGCGCGAGGAGCTCGCGGCCTACGCCCCGCACCTCGAGGTCCGCGTCCTCGGCCACGCGCCGCGGACCGCGGGCAAGGGCCCCTTCGTCCAGTTCTTCGTCCGCGTCTCGCTCGAGATCCGCAACGCCGGCGGCCGCGCCGTGGACGAGGTCCAGGTCCTGGTCTACGCCCTGGACCCGGGCGGCCGGCCCCACTGGACGGACACGGGCTCGACCGACCGTCCCGGCCGGGCGACCTTCACCTGGGCCCACCCCGCCCTCCGGAACGGCCGCGCCGGGCCGCTCGCGCCCGGGGAGACGCGGCGCTTCGAGGCGGACGTGCCGGAGCCGCAGGACGACGAGAAGTCGGTGGACAAAGGGCGCTTCGGGACGCGGATCACGGGGCTTTGCCTGGGGTGAGCATGACGATCACGCGCCGCGGTTTCGTGACGGGGGCGCTGGCCTTCGCGGGCTGCCGGGGCGGGCCGGCGGCGGAGGAGGCGCCGACGCTCCGCGTGGGCCTGGTCGGCTGCGGCTCGCGAGGGAAGAGCGCGGCGGAGAACTGCCTGGCGGCGGCGCCGAACGTGGAGCTGGTCGCGCTCGCCGACCTCTTCCCCGACCGCCTCGCGCGGGCGCGGAAGGTCCTCGAGGCCACGGGGCATCCGGGCGTCCGGATCGACCCGGCCCGCTGCTTCTCGGGCTTCGACGCCTGCCGGAAGCTGCTGGCCGCCGGCGTGGACCTCGCGATCCTGGCCGCGCCGCCCGGGTTCCGGCCGGCGCACTTCGAGGCGGCGGTGGAGGCGGGGGCGCACGTGTTTCTCGAGAAGCCCGCGGCGGTGGACCCGCCCGGGGTGCGGCGGGTCCTCGAGGCAGGCCAGCGGGCGGCCGCGAAGGGGCTGGCCGTCGTGGCCGGGACGCAGTACCGGCACCAGGCGAGCTTCGTCGAGACCATGCGGCGGATCCGGGAGGGGGCGATCGGGGAGCTCCTCTCGGGGCGGGTCTACTATCATACGGGCGCGAACTGGGCCTACGCCCGGAAGGCGGGCGAGAGCGACGCGGAGTGGCAGATCCGGAACTGGCCGTACTTCGACTGGCTCTCGGGGGACCACATCGTCGAGCAGCACCTCCACACGATCGACGTCATGTGCTGGGTGATGGGGTCGCCGCCGCTCCGGGCGGCGGGCTCGGGGGGCCGGGCGGCGCGGACGGGCCCGGAGTTCGGGAACGTCTACGACCACTTCGCCGTGGACTTCGAGTTCCCGGGGGGCCGGCGCGTGGCGAGCTTCTGCCGGCAGATGGCGAACACCGCCAACCGGGTGGGCGCCTGGTTCACGGGGTCGGAGGGGACGGCGGACGTCTACGCGGGTCGGATCGCGGGGCGGCGTCCGTGGAGCTACCCGGGGACGCCGAGCATCGCGCAGGCCTACGTCCAGGAGCACGCCGACCTCGTCGCCTCGATCCGCTCCGGCCGGCCGCTCGACGAGACGCGGGCGATTGCCGAGAGCACGCTCGCCGCGATCCTGGGCCGGGAAGCCGCCTACACGGGCGGCGAGCCCGGCTGGGACGAGATCGCGGCCTCCGACCTCGAGCTCGGCCCGCGGGAGCCCGCCTTCGGCCCGCTCGAGGCCCGGCCGGTCCCGGTGCCCGGCACGCCGCGCTAGGGCCGGCTCCGGGAATGAGACCGCGCTCCCCCGCGGGGAGTGCGCCGGCGCTCCCCGAGTTACGCGGCGGAACGCGGGCGAATGCGACGCGTTGGGTCATATCTCCCAAGCCTTTGTCCGCCAAGGCCCGCTCGGGGCGGGCCCGGCGGCACGCGGTTTGCTCCTCGAAGTTCGAGCGCCCGCGGGCGGCCTTGATCGGCCCTCGGGGGCGGGATAGGATCGGATGCGATGGGCATGAGCGTGTCGTTCGTCTTCGAGCTCCTGGACAAGCGGCCCTTCGTCCCGTTCGAGGTCGACCTCGAGAACGGCCGCCGGATCCCGGTGACGCACCCCGAGAACGTGGTGGTCTTCCCCGACCGGGCGCGGGTGCGCGCGATCATGGTCTACTACCCGGAGCGGGACGACCACTCCGTGATCTGGCCCGACGGGATCAGCGCCCTCCACGTGAGCGCCCCCCCGCACGCGGGGGGCGCCTGAGCGCGGGGCGGCGGGCCTGCTCCCCCGCGGGGAGTGAGCGGGCGGGCCGGAGAGCCGGGGGCAGCGCCCCGGCGCGGCGGCGACACGGGAGGGTCGCCGGGAGAAGGGTCGCACTCCCCCGCGGGGAGTGCCTTCGCCCGGGAGACGGCCAAGCTCGGGGAGACGATCCTCGAATCCCAGGCCGCCATCCTCGCCGCGCTTCGCGTCCGGGGCGACGGGCGCGCGGGCCGGAACTGATCGGGCCGGCCGGCGGACTTCCCAAAGCCGCCCGGCGGGACCCAGCGCCGGCGGCGGTCTCCCATCCGACGCCGAGGACTTCCAGGTTTTCTGGGGACGAGGCCCGACTCCCCCGGGGGAGTGCCGCGCCGTCTCGCCCGACGCCGACCGCCTCCCGCGATCTTGGGGGATGAGGCCCGACTCCCCGGGTGAAGTGCCGCCGCGGTGCACGGCCGACGCCGGGGCCAAGCGCTCCTCGGAAAACGCCCCGGCAAACGCTACCGCGCGGAGACGCGGAGCGGGGGGCGCTTGGGACCGCCTCTGCGCCTCGGTGTCTCCGCGGAGGATTTCCGCTTTCTTGACGGGGGCGGGGCCCAAGGAATCGGCTGGCGGACCCGCGCCGCCGCGAGTTAGAATCCCGCTCGGTCCGCTGCCGCGCGCGAGGTGAAGGCGATGGAGAAGCTCGGAGACTTCCTGGAACGCTTCAAGGGCTGGCTCGAGATCCCCCTCTTCAAGCTGGGCGGGATGCAGTTCACCCTCTGGTCCCTCCTCTACATCCTCCTCCTCTTCGCGGCCCTCCTCTACGTCACGGCCAAGCTCAAGCAGCTCATGGTGGGCCGGATCCTCGCCAACGGCTACGTCGAGATGGGGACCCGCGAGGCGATCGCCTCCCTCCTCCGCTACGTGCTCGTCACGCTCGGCTTCATCATCATCCTGGACACGGCCGGGATCGATCTCAGCTCCCTCACCGTGCTCGCCGGGGCCCTCGGCATCGGCGTGGGCTTCGGCCTCCAGTACCTGACGAGCAACATGGTGAGCGGCCTCGTCATCCTCATCGCCCGCCCCATCAAGCTCGGCGACCGGATCGAGGTGGGCGAGGTCCGGGGCGACGTGATCAGCATCTCGCTCCGCGCCACGACCGTGCTCACGAACGACAACATCGCGATCATCGTCCCCAACTCCGAGTTCACCTCGAAGACCGTGGTCAACTGGAGCTACACCGACCGCGACGTCCGCTTCCGGATCCCGGTCGGCGTGGCCTACGGGAGCGACCCCGAGAAGGTGAAGGCCCTGCTCCTCGAGACGGCCCACGAGAACCCGGGGGTGCTGGGGGACCCGGGGCCGGACGTCCTCCTGGAGTCCTTCGGGGACAGCTCCCTCAACTTCGAGCTGCGCGTCTGGACCCGCGAGTACACGAGCCGGCCGGGCAAGCTCCGGAGCGAGCTGAACTTCGCCATCCTGAAGAAGTTCTCCGAGCACGGGGTCCAGATCCCCTTCCCCCAGCGCGACCTCCACATCCGCAGCGGCCTCCCCGGGACGACGCCGAAGGACGAGGCGAAGGTCGAATGACGTTCGAGATCGGGTTCGTCCTGGCCCTGATCGCGGGGACGGTGGCCCTCTTCGCGACCGAGAAGCTCCGGGTCGACCTGGTCGCGGTCCTCGTGATGGGCGTCCTGATCGTCTCGGGGATCGTGACCCCGGAGGAGGGCCTCTCGGGCTTCAGCAACGCGGCGACGCTCACGGTCGGGGCCATGTTCATCCTGAGCGCGGGCCTGTCCCGGACGGGGGCGGTGGCCATCGTGGGGGCGCTCCTGGGCCGGGCGGCCCGGAGGAGCCGCTGGGTCGGGACGGCGCTCGTCATGGCGACGGCGGGCCTCGTCTCGGCCTTCGTGAACAACACGGCGGCGGTGGCGGTCTTCCTCCCGATCGTGCTCGGGGTCGCCCGGGAGACCCAGACCAGCCCCTCGAAGCTCCTCATGCCCCTCTCGTTCGCCTCGATGCTGGGCGGGACCTGCACCCTGCTCGGGACCTCGACGAACATCCTGGTGAGCTCGATCGCCGAGCGGCAGGGCCAGCCGGCGTTCCGGATGTTCGAGTTCGCCCCGCTCGGCCTCGTCTTCTTCGCGGCGGGCTCGGCCTACCTGCTCGCGGTCGGGATCCGCCTCATCCCCGAGCGCCGCAGCGCCGAGGGCCTGACCGGAGCCTACGGCATGAAGGACTACCTCTCGGAGATCGAGCTCCTGCCGGAGGCGAAATCGGTGGGAAAGACGCTCGGCGGCTCGCCGCTCGTCAAGGAGCTCGAGATCGACGTCCTCGAGATCGTCCGGGACGGCCTCCGGATGGCCTTCCCTCCGCCCTACACGGTGCTCCGGGCGGGGGACGCCCTCCGCGTCCGCTGCGACGTGGAGAAGATGAAGACCCTCCAGGAGCGCGAGGGGATCCGGATCCGCTCCGACGTGAGCCTGCGGGACAAGGACCTGACCACGGACGACACGGTGCTGGTCGAGGCGGTGATCGCGCCCTACTCGGGCCTGGCGGGCCGGACGCTCCGGGAGGCGCGGCCGGGGGGATACCAGGGGGCGACGGTGCTGGCGCTTCGCCACCGGGACGAGCTCCGGCACGGGAACCTCGCGCAGGCCGTGCTGCGCCCGGGGGACGCGCTCCTCCTCGACGTCCAGAAGGACCGGCTCGACCAGCTCCGGGCGGACGACGACTACGTGCTCGTCTCCGAGCTCGACCTCCCCTGGCTCCGGAAGCGCCGGATCCCGCTGGCGCTCGGGATCATCGCGGCCGTGGTGGCGGTCGCGGCGCTCGGGATCCTCCCGATCGTGGCGAGCGCGGCGCTCGGGTCGATCCTCATGGTGCTCACGCGCTGCCTCACGATGGAGGAGGCCTACGACGCGATCGAGTGGAAGGTGATCTTCCTCCTGGCGGGGGTGCTGGCGCTCGGGGTGGGCCTGGAGAAGTCGGGCGCGGCCCAGCTCCTGGCGAAGTTCATGGTGGGGACGGCCGGGGCCTGGGGGCCGGTCGCCCTCGTGGCGACGTTCTACCTCGTGACGTCGCTCCTCACGGAGGCGATGTCGAACAACGCGACGGCGGCCCTCCTCGCCCCGATCGCGATCGCGACCGCCTCGGCGCTCGGGATCGACGCGCGGCCGCTTCTCATGGCCGTGACCTTCGCCGCCTCGGCCAGCTTCATGACCCCCGTCGGCTACCAGACGAACACCCTGATCTACGGCCCCGGCCAGTACCGCTTCAGCGACTTCATCCGCGTGGGCGCCCCGCTCAACCTCGTCCTCTGGATCCTGGCCACCGCCCTGATCCCGGTCTTCTGGCCCTTCTAGGCCCCAGGCACCCGGCCGCAGGCCCCGGCGGGGTTCCCCCTCCCCCCCCGGACGGGGAGCGTTTCGGAGCTTGGAGCTCGCAGCTCGGATGGGGTTCCCCCCCCCCCGCCCCCCGGGGGGAGCTGAGGAGAGCGGGAGAGATGGCTCCCCGCACTCCCCCGCGGGGAGTTGGGAACAGCGGGAGAGAGGAGGAGGGACCCCCGGTTCAACGGGTGGGCACTCGCGCCGGCCCGACTTGTGGGATGGCCCCCGGGGGAGCGGTCGCAGCCGCTCCTGTCCGAGATGCCAGATGCGAGCTCCGAGATGCTTCCCCCGGGATGCAAGATGCTTCCCAAGCCCCGCGCCGATCGGGTATCGTCCCCTTGGAACGGCCGGCGCGACTCCGGCCCCTTGCTTTTTTCTCCTTGCTTCTTGCTGCTTCCCCCCGATGCCCGACGGCGGAAAAATCGCCGAGCTCCTGATCGTCTGCCTCCTGGCGGGGATCCTGGGCCAGGTCCTGAGCGGCATCCTCCGGCTCCCGAGCATTGTCTTCCTGCTCGCCTTCGGGGTGGCGCTCGGGCCGGACGTGGGGGACCTCATCGACCCGCGGGCGCTGGGGCCGGGCCTCGAGGTCCTGGTCCGGGTGAGCGTGGCCTTCATCCTCTTCGAAGGGAGCATGGCGCTCCGGCTCCGGGAGATCCGGAAGGTCCAGCTCTCGGTCCGCCGCCTGATCACGGTGGGACTGCTCTTCACCTTCGTCGCGGCCTCGGCGGCGGCGCACTTCCTCGCGGAGCTCCCGCTCCGCTACGCGGCGCTCTTCGGCGCCCTGGTCACGGTCACGGGCCCGACCGTCATCCGTCCCCTCGTCCAGCGGATCCGGATGCGGCCGGAGCTGGCGGCGATCCTGGAGGGGGAGGGGATCCTGGCCGACCCGCTCGGGGCGATCCTGGCCGCGGTCTGCCTCGAGTACGCGCTCGCCCCGGGCTCGACCTTCCTCCAGCAGGCCCAAGAGTTCGGGATCCGGATCGGGATCGGAATCGGCGTGGGGGCCGTGATCGGGGCGCTCGCGGGCCTGATCGTGAAGTACCGGGCCCCGGCGGTGGAACGGATCAAGCCGCTCGTGGTCCTGGCCTGCGCGCTCGGGTGCTACGCGGTGGCGGAGTCCCTCCGCCACGAGGCGGGCATCATGGCGGTGGTGGCGGCGGGACTGGCGATCCAGCACGGCCTGGCCCGGCACGACCGCGAGCTCCGGGAGTTCAAGGAGCTCCTGACGACCCTCCTCATCTCCGTCCTCTTCGTCCTCCTGGCCGCCAACCTCCGGAAGGACCGGATGCTGGCCGAGGGCCTGCCGGGCCTCCTCACCGTGGGCGCGGTCATGCTCCTCGTCCGCCCCCTCAACATCTTCCTCTCGACGCGCGGCGGCGCGGTCAACCTGCGCGAGAAGCTCTTCCTCTCCTGGGTCGCCCCCCGCGGGATCGTCGCCGCGAGCGTGGCCTCGCTCGGCGCCATGGTCCTGGAGCGGGAAGGCCACGCGGACGCCCACCGCGTCGAGTCCCTCGTCTTCCTCACGATCCTCCTCACCGTCTTCTTCCAGGGCGGGACGGCCACCCCGCTCGCCTCGATCCTCGGGATCACCGTGAAGGGCGCGCGGACGGTCATCGTGGTCGGGGCCAACGCGGTCGGCTGCGCCGTGGCGCGGGCCTACCGGGACGCCGGGAAGAAGGTGACGCTCGTCGACCGGAACCCCGCGCTCGCGGACGCCGCGCTCGCCGACGGGCTCCGCGCCCTCGCCGCCGACGCGACCGACCGCGACGTCCTCCACTTCGCCGGCCTCGACGAGGCGGACGTCCTCCTCTGCCTGACGCCGAGCACGACGGTCAACCAGACCGCCGCCCGCGTGGCGCTCCACGACAAGCCGATCGAGAAGGTCTGGGTGGTCCTCGACGAGAACGACCGCCACACCCTCGACGCCCTCCTCGTCCGTCAGGGCGCCGAGATCGCCTTCGCCGGCGCGCTCCCCTTCGGGATCTGGGTCCACCAGCTCGAGAACGGCCGGGCCCGGATGGTCGAGGTCCCGGTCACCGAGAAGAACGCCCCCAAGAAGCCCTTCGGCCAGGTGACCCTGACGAAAGACGCCGTCCCCCTCCTCCTCCGGCGGAACTCGCACCTCGAGATCGTCTCCCCCGGCACGCGCCCCCAGGCGGGCGACCGCGTGACCTTCCTCACCCGCGCCCCGGACGACGCCGTCCTCCGGGACACCCTCGGCGTCGTGCCGAACCCCTGATGCCGGTAAAGCTACCAGGGAGGTTTACCGTCATCGGATCTCCCTTGACAGGGGGCAAGTATTTTGAGTACCAACTATCTGCCCATGACGAGCGAGCAGGTCCCGGGCGCGGGCGCGCGGATCCCCGCGGCCAGCTACCGGCTCCAGCTCCAGGCCGGCCTCGGCTTCCGGCGGGCGGCCGAGCTCGCGGACTACCTCGCCCGCCTGGGCGCGAGCGACGTCTACGCCTCCCCCTTCCTCGCCGCCCGGCCCGGCAGCCGGCACGGCTACGACGTGGTCGACCCCTCGCGCCTGAACCCCGAGATCGGCACGGAGGAGGACCTGGCCGCCCTGGCCGCCGCGCTCCGCGAACGGGGGATGGGGCTCGTGGCGGACGTGGTCCCCAACCACATGTGCATCTCCGACTCCTCGAACGCGGGCTGGCTCGACGTCCTCGAGAACGGCCCGAGCTCCCCCTTCGCCCGCTTCTTCGACGTGGACTGGGCCCCGCCCAAGCCGGACCTGGTCGACAAGGTCCTCCTCCCGGTCCTCGGCGACCAGTACGGCCGCGTCCTCGAGGCCGGCGAGATCCGCGTGGCCTTCGACCGCGGGGCCCTCTGGGCGGAGTACTTCTCCCACCGCTTTCCGCTCGGCCCCAAGACCTGGAGCCACGTCCTCGAGCCCGCCCTCGCGACCCTCCGCGCCGCGCTCGGCGAGGCCCACTCCGCCGTCCTCGAGCTCGAGAGCGTCCTCACCGCCCTCCGCCACCTCCCCTCGCGGAGCGAGACGCTCCCCGAGCGGGTGCGGGAGCGGATGCGCGAGAAGGAGATCGTCAAGAGCCGCCTGGCGGCCCTCGCATCGGGCGAGGCGGCGTTCCGCGAGGCCGTCGAGGCCGCCCTCCGCGGGATCAACGGCTCCCCCGGCGACGCCCGCAGCTTCGACCGGCTCGAGACCCTCCTCGCCGACCAGGCCTTCCGCCTCAGCCACTGGCGGGTCGCCACCGACGAGATCAACTATCGCCGCTTCTTCGACGTCAACGACCTGGCCGCCATCCGCGTCGAGGAACCCGAGGTCTTCGCCCGCGTCCACGAACGGATCGCCGACTACGCCCGCCGCGGCTGGATCACCGGCCTCCGAGTGGACCATGTGGACGGCCTCTTCGAGCCGGGCCGCTACCTGGCCGACCTCCAGATGGCCGCCTCCGGCCTCCCCCTCGCGCCGGACCGGCCCGTCCCCTGCTGCTCGCGGGAGGACGCGGCGCGCCGGCCCGGCTTCGTCGTGGTCGAGAAGATCCTCGGCCGCGGCGAGGAGCTCCCCCGCTCCTGGCCCGCCCACGGGACGACGGGCTACGACTTCCTGAACATGGCCAACGGCCTCTTCGTCGACCCCGCCGCGCGCGACGAGTTCGCCCGCCGCTACCGGGAGCTGACCGGCGCGTCCGACACCTTCGAGGACGTCGTCTACGAGAGCAAGAAGCTGATCCTCCAGGCCTCGATGTCGAGCGAGCTCACCGTCCTCGCGCGCCGCCTCGACCGCCTCTCCGAGCAGCACCGCGGCTTCCGCGACTTCACCCTCAACAGCCTCCAGCACGCGCTCGGCGAGGTCGTCGCCTGCTTCCCCGTCTACCGGACCTACGTCCGCCCCGCCGACCGCGCCGTCTCCCCCCAGGACCGCGCCCACGCCCGCGCCGCCGTCCACGACGCCAAGCTCCGGAACCCCGCCGTCAACGAGTCCGTCTTCGACTTCATCGCCGGCCTCCTCCTCCTCGAGGCCCCCGACGGCCTGGGCGAGCCCGAGCTCGAGGCCCGCCGCGACTGGCTGCTGCGCTTCCAGCAGATCACCGGCCCCGTCATGGCCAAGGGCGTCGAGGACACCGCCTTCTACCGCCACGTCCCCCTCGCCTCGCTCAACGAGGTGGGCGGGGACCCCGGCCGCTTCGGCGTCGAGCCCGCGGAGTTCCACGCCTGGAACCGCGCCCGGCTCCGCTCCTGGCCCCACTCCCTCTCGGCCACGGCCACCCACGACACCAAGCGCGGCGAGGACGCCCGCCTCCGCCTGGACGCGCTCTCCGAGATCCCCGGCGAGTGGTTCGCGGCCGTGGGCCGCTGGCGCGAGGCCAACCGGGGCCACCGGACCCGCGTCGAGGACCGGGACGCCCCGGGTCCCAACGAGGAATGCCTCCTCTACCAGACCCTGCTCGCCACCTGGCCCGGCGTGGGCGCGGACGCCGCGTACGAGGAGCGGATCCGGGAGTACCTCGTCAAGGCCCTCCGCGAGGCGAAGGTCCGGACGAGCTGGCTCAGCCCCAACCGCGCCTACGAGGGCGCGGTCGAGGGCTTCCTCCGCCGCGCCCTCGACCGCGAGCGCCCGAACCCCTTCCTCGAGGACTTCCTCCCCCTGGCCGAGCGCGTCCGCCGGGCCGGGATGCTGAGCTCCCTCTCGCAGGTCGTCCTCAAGATCGCCTCCCCCGGCGTGCCCGACTTCTACCAGGGGACCGAGCTCTGGGACCTCTCGCTCGTGGACCCCGACAACCGCCGGCCCGTGGACTTCGAGGCCCGGCGCCGCGCCCTCGAGGGCCTCGAGCAGGCCTCCCTCGAGGCGCTCCGGGAGACGGCGGGCGACGGGCGGATCAAGATGCTCGCGACCGCCCGCGGCTTGGCCCTCCGCCGGCGCCGCCCCGAGACCTTCGCGCACGGCGACTACTTCCCCCTCGAGGCCGAGGGCGGGGAGTCCCGCCGCGTCGTCGCCTTCGCGCGCGGGACGGGCGGGGAGGCCGTGGTGGCCGCCGCGGGCCGCTTCTTCATGGGCCTCGGGGACGCGGGCCGCTGGCCCCTCGGCCGTCCCGCCTGGCAGGAGACCCGGCTCGTCCTCCCGCCCGACCTAGCCGACGCCCGCTTCGGGGAGGTCCTCAGCGGCCGCGAGCTCCGGGCCTCCGGCGGGCGCCTGGACGCCGCGGAGCTCTTCGCCGAGCTTCCGGCCGCCCTCCTCGAAGTCGTGTAGGATGAGCTCCATGGCCTACCTCCCGATCGAGCAGTACGGCGTGATCGGCGACATGCGCTCGGCGGCCCTCGTGGGCACGAACGGGTCGATCGACTGGTGGTGCACGCCCGACTTCGACTCGCCGAGCGTCTTCGCCGCCATCCTCGACGACCGGAAGGGCGGCCGCTTCCGGATCGGCCCCGAGCGGCCGGGCGCCGTCCCCAAGCAGATGTACTTCCCCGACACCAACGTCCTCCTCACCCGCTTCCTCACCCCCGACGGCGTGGGCGAGCTCTGCGACTTCATGGCCGTGCCGGGGCCCGCCGTCGGGCACCGGCTCGTGCGCCGTCTCACGGTCGTCCGCGGGACCCTCGCCTTCGAGGTCCGCTGCGAGCCCGCCTTCGACTACGCGCGCTCGAAGCACCGGACCGAGATCCGCGCCGAGGGCGCGCTCTTCCACGGGCCCGGCCTCTCCCTCGCCCTCAGCACGACCGTCCCGCTCCGGGAGGACGGGGCGGCGGCCGTCGGGCGCGTGGTCCTCGAGGCCGGCCGGACGGCGACCTTCGTCCTGGCCGACGGGGCCGAGCACGCGGACTGCCTCGAGTGCCTGACGGAGGACCAGGGCGAGGCCGCGTTCCGCGCCACGGTCGACTTCTGGCGCCGATGGATCGGCCGCTCGAAGTACCGGGGCCGCTGGCGCGAGATGGTCAACCGCTCGGCCCTCGTCCTCAAGCTCCTCACCTACGAGCCCACGGGAGCCATCGTGGCCGCGCCCACGACCAGCCTCCCCGAGTGGATCGGGGGGAAGCGCAATTGGGACTACCGCTACAGCTGGATCCGGGATGCCAGCTTCACCCTCTACGGCCTCATGCGCATCGGCTTCACCGACGAGGCCCGCGCCTTCATGGGCTGGCTCAGCAAGCGCGTCCACGAGCCCAACGAGGACGGCTCGCTCCAGATCGTCTACTCGATCGGGGGGAAGCACGATCTCGAGGAGCGGACGCTCGACCACCTCGAGGGCTACCGGGGCTCCGCCCCCGTCCGGATCGGGAACGCCGCCCACCGCCAGCTCCAGCTCGACGTCTACGGCGAGCTCATGGACGCCGTCTACCTCTTCAACAAGCACGGCGAGCCCATCTCCTACGAGCTCTGGGTCCACCTCCGCCGCATGCTCAACTGGGTGGCCGACCACTGGGGCCAGCCCGACGAGGGCATCTGGGAGGTCCGCGGCGGCCGCCGCCACTTCGTCTACTCGAAGGTGATGTGCTGGGTGGCCCTGGACCGCGGGCTCCGCCTGGCCGAGAAGCGCTCGTTCCCGGCCGACCGCGATCGCTGGCTCCGCGCGCGGGACGCGATCTACGAGGAGGTGATGTCCAAGGGCTGGAGCCGCGAGCGCCAGTCCTTCGTCCAGGCCTACGACAGCAGCACCCTCGACGCGAGCAACCTCATCATGCCGCTCGTCTTCTTCCTCTCCCCCACCGACCCCCGCATGAAGGCCACCCTCGAGGCCGTCTCGCGCGAGCTCCGCTCGGGGAGCCTGGTCCTGCGCTACAACCCCGAGGCCTCCCCCGACGGCCTCGAGGACCGGGAGGGCGCCTTCACCATGTGCTCGTTCTGGCTCGTCGAGGCCCTCACGCGCGCGGGCGAGCTCGACGAGGCCCGGCTCCTCCTCGAGAAGATGTTCGGCTTCGCCAACCACCTCGGGCTCTACTCCGAGGAGATCGGCCCCAGCGGCGAGGCCCTCGGCAACTTCCCCCAGGCCTTCACCCACCTCTCCCTCATCAGCGCCGCCTTCAACCTCGACCGCGCCCTGGAAGGCCGCGCCTGACGGTGATCCTTCCTGGTAGCTTTACCGTCACGCGACGGTAATCCTTCCCGGTAGCTTTACCGTCATGCCCTTGACAAGGCCGGGCCTTAGTTTGTATACAAAACATTCCGGCCGCGAGAGGAGGAGGCCCCATGAACCGGCACGTCTGGATCGACTCGGTGTCGCCCGCGGTGGACGGCGGGCGCTTCCCCGCCAAGCGGATCGCCGGGGAGCCCTGCGTCGTGGACGCCACCGTGTTCCGCGACGGCCACGACGCCCTCCGCGCCGCCCTCCGCTGGCGGCCGGAGGGCGCCCGGAGCCCCGTCGAGGTCCCGATGACGCTCGTCAACTGGGGTCTCGACCACTGGCGCGCGGAGTTCGTCCCGGAAAAGCCGGGCCGCTACGCCTTCACCGTCCTCGCCTGGACCGACCCGTACTCCACGTGGCTCGCCGACCTCCGGAAGCGCGCGGGCGCGGCGCAGCGGGACCTCTCGAGCGAGGCCCGGGAGGGGGCGGACCTCGTCCGGAAGGCCCTCAAGCGCGCCGAGGGCGAGGCCAGCCAGGCCGCCCGCGCCGCCCTCCGGCTCCTCGAGACGCCCGACGCCGACCCGCGGGCGGTCCTCGAGGAGGCGGCGCGCCTCGAGCCCCTGATGGCCGTCCTCCAGGAGCGAGCCGACCTCGTCGTCCGCGAGCCCGAGCTCGAGATCCTGGCCGAGCGCGAGCGCGCGCGCTTCGGGGCCTGGTACGAGCTCTTCGTCCGCTCCCAGGGCACGGTCCCCGGCCGCGGGGCGACCTTCCGCGAGGCCGAGCGCCGGCTCCCCGAGCTCCGCGACCTGGGCTTCGACGTCGTCTACCTCGCCCCCATCCACCCGATCGGGAAGACGAAGCGCAAGGGCCGGAACAACTCGCTCGTCGCCCAGCCCGGCGACCCCGGGAGCCCCTGGGGCATCGGGAGCGAGGCCGGCGGCCACGACGCCGTCGAGCCCGCCCTCGGCACCCTCGCCGACTTCGACCGCTTCGTCGCCGCCGCCCGGAAGCACGGGATGGAGCTCGCCCTCGACTTCGCCCTCCAGTGCTCCCCCGACCATCCCTGGGTGAAGGAGCACCCCGAGTGGTTCTACCGGCGCCCGGACGGGACGATCCGCTACGCCGAGAACCCCCCGAAGAAGTACGAGGACATCTACCCCCTCAACTTCGACACGCCGGACCGCGAGGGCCTCTGGGCGGAGATGCGCCGGATCGTCCTCTTCTGGGCGGCGCGCGGGGTCCGGATCTTCCGCGTGGACAACCCCCACACGAAGCCCCTCGAGTTCTGGCGCTGGCTGATCGAGGAGGTCCAGGAGGAGCACCCCGACGCCCTCTTCCTCGCCGAGGCCTTCACCCGCCCCCCCCTGATGAAGGCGCTCGCCAAGCTCGGCTTCACCCAGTCCTACACCTACTTCACCTGGCGCAACACCCGCGCCGAGCTCACGGAGTACCTGACCGAGCTCTCCGCGCCCGAGATGGCCGACTTCTTCCGGCCGAACTTCTTCGCCAACACCCCCGACATCCTCCCCCGCATCCTCGTCGAGGGCGGCCGCCCCGCCTTCATGATGCGCCTCGTCCTGGCCGCCACCCTCTCCCCCACCTACGGCATCTACTCCGGCTTCGAGCTCTGCGAGAACGCCTCCATGCCCCACCACGCGATCCCCGGCGACGTCGAGTACGCCGACTCCGAGAAGTACGAGATCAAGGTCCGCGACTGGAACGCCCCGGGGAACATCAAGGACCTCGTCGCGAAGCTCAACGCGATCCGCCGCGAGAACCCCGCCTTCCGGAGGCTCGACAACCTCCGCTTCCTCGAGACCGACAACGACCGTATGATCTTCTACGTGAAGGCGACCCCCGACCGCTCGAACGTGCTCCTGGTCGCCGTCAACCTCGACCCCTCCGCCCCCCAGACCTGCACCGTCCGCGTCCCCGCCCGGGTGAGCGGCGCGGCCCCCGGCGGGTCGTACGAGGTCCGCGACCTCCTCACCGGCGCCGTCTACGCGTGGTCGGACGTCAACTACTGCCGCCTGGACCCCGCGGTCCTCCCCGCCCACGTCCTTCGCGTCGAGCGGAGGCTCCCTTGACCCGGCCGGCCGACCCGCTCTGGTTCAAGGACGCCATCCTCTACCAGATCCACGTCCGCGCCTTCGCGGACTCCTCGGGCGACGGGATGGGCGACTTCCGAGGGCTCGCCTCCAAGCTCGACTACCTCGAGGACCTGGGCGTCAACACCCTCTGGCTCCTCCCCTTCTACCCCTCGCCCCTCCGCGACGACGGCTACGACATCGCCGACTACGTCCGCATCCACCCGATGTACGGGACCATGGCGGACTTCACCCACTTCCTCCGCGAGGCCCACCGCCGCGGCCTGCGCGTCGTGACCGAGCTCGTCCTCAACCACAGCTCCGACCAGCACGCCTGGTTCCAGCGCGCCCGCCGCGCCCCGCCCGGGAGCGAGCACCGCGACTTCTACGTCTGGAGCGACAGCCCCGAGAAGTACGCCGGCACCCGCATCATCTTCAAGGACTTCGAGTCGTCCAACTGGGCCTGGGACCCCGTGGCCAAGTCCTACTACTGGCACCGCTTCTACTCCCACCAGCCCGACCTCAACTTCGACAACCCCGCCGTCCACAAGGCGCTCCTCGACGTCGTGGACTTCTGGATGGACCTGGGCGTGGACGGCATGCGCCTGGACGCCGTCCCCTACCTCTACGAGCGGGAGGGCACGAGCTGCGAGAACCTCCCCGAGACCCACGCCTTCCTCAAGTCCCTCCGCCGCCACGTGGACGCCAAGTTCCCCAACCGCATGCTCCTGGCCGAGGCCAACCAGTGGCCCGAGGACGCCGTCGCCTACTTCGGCCGGGGCGACGAGTGCCACATGGCCTTCCACTTCCCGATCATGCCCCGCATGTTCATGGCCGTCCACATGGAGGACCGCTACCCCCTGATCGACATCCTGGCGCAGACCCCCGCCATCCCCGAGCGCGCCCAGTGGGCGCTCTTCCTCCGGAACCACGACGAGCTCACCCTCGAGATGGTCACCGACGAGGAGCGGGACTACATGTACCGAGTCTACGCCCACGACCGGCAGGCCCGGATCAACCTCGGGATCCGGCGACGCCTGGCGCCCCTCCTGGGCAACAACCGCCGGAAGATCGAGCTCCTCAACAGCCTCCTCTTCTCCCTCCCCGGCACCCCGGTCATCTACTACGGGGACGAGATCGGGATGGGCGACAACATCTACCTCGGCGACCGCAACGGCGTCCGCACCCCCATGCAGTGGAGCGCCGACCGCAACGCCGGCTTCTCCCGCGCCAACCCCCAGAAGCTCTTCCTCCCCGTCACCATCGACCCGGAGTACCACTACGAGGCCGTCAACGTCGAGGCCCAGCAGAACAACCCCCACGCCCTCATCTGGTGGATGAAGCGCCTCATGGCCCTCAGCCGCCGCTTCAAGGCCTTCGGACGCGGGACCATGGAGCCCCTCAACCCGGAGAACCGCAAGGTCTTCTCCTTCCTCCGGAGGTACGAGGACGAGACCATCCTCGTCGTGGCCAACCTCTCCCGCTTCGTCCAGTACGTCGAGCTCGACCTGGCCCCCTTCAAGGGCCGCGTCCCCGTCGAGCTCTTCGGCCGGACGGAGTTTCCCCCGATCGGCGAGGGGCCGTACTTCCTGACCCTCGGGCCCCACGCCTTCTACTGGTTCGCCCTCGAGCCCGCCGGCGCGGCCGCGGGCGGGGGGCCGCCGGCCGAGGCGGGGGAGCGCGCCCTCGAGCTCCCCGAACCCTGGACCCTCGCCCTCCAGGAGCGCTCGAAGGGCGGCCTCGAGGAGGCCCTGGCGTCCTTCATCGCCGGCCGCCGCTGGTTCGCGGGGAAGGCCCGGAAGCTCAAGGCCGCCCGCATCGCCGACTCGGTCCCCCTGGACTTCCCGGGCCTGGACGCGGTCCTCCTCCTCGTCCCGATCGACTTCACCGAGGGCGCCCCCCAGGTCTACGCCCTCGCCGTGGCCTCCGCCGCGGGCGAGCGGGCGGAACGCCTCCGCCGGGACGCCGCCCGATCCGTCGTGGCCCGCCTCCCGGACGGCCGCCTCCTCTACGAGGCCTCCGGGGATCCCGCCTTCGGGGCCGGGCTCCTCGACGCCATCGCCCGGCGCCGGCAGTTCCGCGGCCAGGCCGGCCGCGTCCTGGCCCACCCCGCCGAGGCCTTCCGGAAGCTCCGCGGCCCCGCCGACGCGCCCCTCCCCTCGGCCCCCGTCCGCGGGGAGCAGAGCAACACCTCCCTCGTCTTCGGCGACCGCCTGATCCTCAAGCTCGTCCGGCGCGTGGCGGAGGGGCCCAACCCCGACCTCGAGATCGGCCGCTTCCTCACCGAGCGGGCGGGCTTCGCCCACTCGCCCCCCGTGGCGGGCTCCCTCGAGTACCAGCGGGAGGGCGAGGAGAGCGTCACCCTCGGGATCCTCACCGGCTACGTGACCAACGAGGGCGACGCGTGGACCTACACGCTGGACGCGCTGGGCCGGTACCTGGAGACCCTGAGGGCCCGGACCGCCCCGCTGCCCGAAGCCGCCCTCCCCCGGGGCCCGCTCACCGCCGTCCTCGCCCTCACCCCGCCCCCCGAAGTGCAGGAGCTGGTGGGCTCCTACCTCGAGGTCGCCCGGACGCTCGGCCACCGCACGGCGGAGCTCCACCAGACCCTGGCCTCAGGGACCGACCTCCCGGACTTCGCGCCCGAGCCGTTCACCCCCTTCTACCAGCGCTCGATCTACCAGTCGATGCGGAACCAGGCCGGCCAGGTCCTCCCCCTCCTCCGCCGGCGCCTGCCGGAGCTCCCCCCCAAGGCCCGCGGCGACGCCGAGCGGGTCCTCGCCCGCGAGAAGGACCTCATGGACCGCCTCCAGGCCGTGGCCGAGCGCCCCGTCCGCACGATGCGGATCCGCTGCCACGGCGACTTCCACCTGGGCCAGGTCCTCTCCACCGGCAAGGACTTCGTCGTCCTCGACTTCGAGGGCGAGCCCTCCCGGCCCTTGAGCGAGCGCCGCATCAAGCGCTCCCCCCTCCGCGACGTGGCCGGCATGCTCCGCTCCTTCCACTACGCCGCCTACTCGGCCCTCTTCGACCTCGAGTCGCGCGGGGAGGTCCCCGCCGAGCGCCTCCCGGCCCTCGAGACGGGCGCCGTCCTCTGGCACACCTGGACCGGCTCGGCCTTCCTCCGGGCCTACCTCCAGAAGGCGGGCGCGAGCGACTTCCTCCCCCAGGAGCCCGAGGACCTCGCCTTCCTCCTCGAGGCCTTCCTCCTCGACAAGTGCGTCTACGAGCTGGGCTACGAGCTCGGCCACCGGCCCGACTGGGTCCGCATCCCCCTGAAGGGCCTGCTTCACCTGCTGGGCGGCCGGGAGGCCTGAACGATGGCGACCGTGGGCCGCGACTTCACGCTGCTCTCGGAGGACGACCTCCACCTCTGGAACGAGGGGAGCCTCTTCCGCGCCTACGAGGGCCTGGGCGCGCACCTCACCGACGCCCCGGGCGTCCCGGGCGCCTCCTTCGCCGTCTGGGCCCCGAACGCCGAGCGCGTCTCCGTGATCGGAAGCTGGAACGGCTGGGACAAGGAGCGCCACGTCCTTCGCCCGCGCGGCGGCTCGGGGATCTGGGAGGGCTTCGTCCCCGGCGTCCGGAAGGGCGACCGGTACAAGTACCACGTGTCCTCGCGGCACTCGGGCTACCGGGCCGACAAGGCCGACCCCTTCGGCCTGCGGCACGAGGTCCCTCCCTCCACGGGCTCCGTCGTGTGGGACCTCGACTACGCCTGGGGAGACGGCGACTGGATGGCCTCCCGCGGCGCCCGGAACTCGCTCCGCGCCCCGCTCTCGATCTACGAGGTCCACCTGGGCTCCTGGCGGCGGGTCCCCGAGGAGGGCAAGCGCCCCCTCGGCTACCGCGAGATCGCCGGGCCGCTCGCCCGCCACGTCCGGGACCTGGGCTTCACCCACGTGGAGTTCCTGCCCGTCATGGAGCACCCCTTCTACGGCTCCTGGGGCTACCAGACCACCGGCTACTTCGCCCCGAGCTCCCGCTACGGGACCCCCCAGGACTTCATGGCCCTCGTCGACCAGCTCCACCGGGAGGGCATCGGCGTCATCCTCGACTGGGTCCCCAGCCACTTCCCCGCCGACGAGCACGGCCTGGCCTACTTCGACGGGACCCACCTCTTCGAGCACTCCGACCCGCGCCAGGGCTTCCACCCCGACTGGAAGAGCTCGATCTTCAACTACGGCCGCCACGAGGTCCGCAGCTTCCTCGTCTCGAGCGCCCTCTTCTGGCTCGAGAAGTACCACGCCGACGGCCTCCGCGTGGACGCCGTGGCCTCCATGCTCTACCTCGACTACGGGCGCCGCGAGGGCGAATGGATCCCCAACGAGTTCGGCGGCCGCGAGAACCTGGACGCCGTCCGCTTCCTCCGCCGCCTCAACGAGGAGGTCTACCGCTCCTTCCCGGACGTCCAGACCGTCGCCGAGGAGTCGACCGCCTGGCCGGGCGTCTCCCGCCCGACCTACGTGGGCGGCCTGGGCTTCGGCCAGAAGTGGGACATGGGATGGATGCACGACACGCTCGACTACCTCTCGCGCGACTCCGTCCACCGGAGCTGGCACCACGACCGCCTGACCTTCCGGACCCTCTACGCCTGGCACGAGAACTTCGTCCTGCCCCTCTCGCACGACGAGGTGGTCCACGGGAAGGGCTCGCTGCTCGGGAAGATGCCGGGGGAGGCCTGGCGGAAGTTCGCGAACCTCCGGCTCCTCCTGGCCTGGCAGGCGGCCCAGCCGGGCAAGAAGCTCCTCTTCATGGGCGGCGAGTTCGGCCAGGGGGCCGAGTGGAACCACGAGGCGAGCCTCGACTGGCACCTCCTCGAGCGCCCCGAGCACGCGGGCGTCCTGCGCCTGGTCGGCGACCTCAACGCCCTCTACCGCGACCGGCCCGCGCTGCACCGCGGGGACCACGAGCCGGCCGGCTTCGAGTGGGTGGACGGGAGCGACTCGGCCCAGAGCGTCGCCGCCTTCCTGCGGCGCGACCCCGCGGGGCCGGACGCCGTGCTCGCCGTCTTCAACTTCACCCCGGTCCCGCGGACCGGGTACCGCGTGGGGACGCCCGCCGCGGGCCGGTGGAGGGAGCTCCTCAACACCGACGCCGCGGCCTACGGGGGCTCGAACGCCGGGAACGGGGGCGGCGTCGAGGCCCGGCCCGTCCCCTGCCACGGGCGCCCCTTCTCGGTCTCCCTCACGCTGCCCCCGCTGGCGGCCCTGTTCCTGTCGGCCGGAGAAAGCCCATGAAGACGAACGACGCCCTCATCCGGATCTTCGCCGAGCGGCACCCCGAGGAGGCCGCCCGCGCCCTGGAGAGCCTGGAGTCGGGCGAGGCCGCCAAGGTCTTCCAGCGCCTCCCCCTCTCCGTCATGGGCGCCGTGGCCGCGCGCCTGGCCCCCGCGGCGGCCGCTTCCGTCCTCTCCCACGTGGACCCGGCCGTCATGACTTCGCTCTTCAACGCCATGCCCCCCCAGCACACGGCCATGGTCCTCCAGCACCTGGAGGAAGCCCGCCGCGAGGCCGCCCTCACCGGGATGCCCGAGACCGGCGCCCGCCAGCTCCGCGACCTCCTCAAGTACCCCCCCTCCGCCGCCGGCGCCCTGATGGACCCCCACGTCACCGCCATCCCCATCGACCTCAACTGCCAGCAGGCGATCACCGCCATCCGCAAGGCCCCGCGGGAGACCCTTCACTACCTCTATGTCACCGACCGCGAGCGGAAGCTCGTGGGCGTCCTCAACCTCCGCGACCTCCTCCTCAGCGCCCCGAAGGATCCCGTCGAGCCCCTGGTCAAGAAGCCCGTCCAGAGCGTGGGCGACATGACGGACCGCGAGGACGCGGCTCGCCGGATCAAGGAGCTCGACCTTCTCGCCCTCCCCGTCGTCGACGCCGAGGGGCGCCTCCTGGGCGTCATCAAGCACGACCAGGCCCTGGACGTGGCCCAGGAGGAGGCCTTCGAGGACATGCAGAAGATGGCGGGTGCGGGCGGCGACGAGACCGCCTTCTCGCCCGTCTCCGTCGTCGTCAAGCGCCGCCTCCCCTGGCTCTACGTGAACCTCCTGACCGCCTTCCTCGCATCGGCCGTGGTGGCCGTCTTCGAGGGGACCATCCAGCAGATCACCGCGCTGGCCGTCCTTCTCCCGATCGTGGCGGGCCAGGGCGGGAACACCGGGGCCCAGTCGCTCGCGGTCGTCATGCGCGGGATCTCGCTCCGGGAGATCCTCCCCGGCCGCCGCTTCCGGCTGATCGCCAAGGAGCTGGCCGGGGGGACGATCAACGGCTTCCTGATCGCGGTCGGGACGGGCCTCTGCGTCTGGGCCTGGGACGGGCGCTGGGCGCTGGCGGCGGTCATCGCGATCGCCATGGTGGTGAACATGGCCGTCGCGGCCCTCTCGGGCGCGGCGATCCCGCTGGCCCTCCGCCTCCTGGGCCGGGACCCCGCCCAGTCGGCCTCGATCTTCCTGACGACCGTGACCGACGTGGTCGGCTTCGGCTGCTTCCTGGGGCTGGCCGTCCTCTTCCAGCCGATGCTCGCGGGGGCCGCGTGAGGGCCCGGGACGGGGTCCGGAAACTCCTCCGCTTCCTGGCCCGCCACCGCCGGCGGATCTCGCCCCTCCTCATCCTCCCGCACGACTACCCCGACCCCGACTCGCTCGCCTGCGCGAGCGCGCTCAAGCTGCTGGCCGAGGAGCGCTACGGGATCGCCGCCCGGATCGCCTACGGGGGCGTCCTCGGCCGCATGGAGAACCGCGAGATGGTCCGGACCCTCCGCATCCCGCTCCGGAAGCTCCGGAAGGGCGACCTCGAGCGCCAGCGCCACGTGGTCCTCGTCGACACCCAGCCCAGCTTCCAGAACAACTCCTTCCCCGCCGACCGGAAGGCCACGATCGTCATCGACCAGCACGGCTCCGAGGGGAAGGTCGCCGCGGAACTCGCGATCATCGACACGGGCTGCGGGGCCACCTCCGCCATCCTCGCCCGCGCGCTCCGCGCCGCCCGGGTCGAGGTCCCCCCCCGCGTGGCGACCGCCCTCGTCTACGGCATCCTCTCGGACACCTCGAACTTCTCGCGCGCCCGGACCCGCGAGCTGATCTCGACCTACCTCGAGCTCGTCCCCTCCTGCGATTTCCCGGCGCTGGCCCGGATCCAGGAGCCTTCCCGGCCGCGCAGCTTCTTCGTCACGCTCGCCACCGCGCTCCGGGAGGCCACCGTCCGGGGGAGCGCCATCGTGAGCCACCTGGGCCGGGTCCCCAACCCGGACTCCGTCTCGCTCGTGGCGGACTTCCTGCTCACCTACCGCGGGATGCGCTGGTCGCTCTGCACCGGGCGCTACCGGGACACCCTCCACGTCTCCCTCCGCGCCGACCGGCGGCGGCGGCCGAGCCCGGCGGACCTCCTCCGCTTCGCCCTCCGGGACCGCGGCGGCGCCGGCGGCCACGACACGATCGCGGGCGGGCAGTGGCGCCTCGACCCCGGCGCCTCGGATCCCGCCTGGGCGCGGGCCGAGCGTGGCGTCGAGGAGGCCGTCCTCCGGGGCCTCCGGAACCGGGCCCGGGGCTCCGCGCGGCCCTTCCGGAGGAAGCGATGAGCCCCGAGCGCCTGGGCGCCACGCCGCTGGGCGACGGGTCCTGCGCCTTCGCCGTCTGGGCTCCCGACGTCCCCCGGGTCGAGCTCCGCCTCCCGGGAGCCGCCGACCGGCTCGTTTCTCTCGAGCGGGACGAGCGGGGCTACCACCGGGCAACCGTTCCCGGGACCGGGCCGGGCACCCTCTACCTCTACCGCCTGGAGAGGAGGAAGGACGAGCGGCCCGACCCCGCCTCGCGCGCCCAGCCGAGGGGAGTCCATGGGCCGTCGGCGGTGGTCGACCTCTCCTTCCCCTGGACGGACGGGGCGTGGAAGGGCCTGGAGCTCCCCGCCACCGTCCTCTACGAGCTCCATGTGGGGACCTTCACGCCGGAAGGGACCTTCGACGCGGTCGTCCCGCGCCTGGACTCGCTCCGGGAGCTCGGGGTGACCGCGGTCGAGCTCATGCCCGTGGCGCAGTTCCCGGGCCGGCGGAACTGGGGCTACGACGGGGTCTACCCCTTCGCCGTCCAGGACTCCTACGGCGGCCCGGCCGGCCTCAAGCGCCTCGTCGACGCCTGCCACGCGCGGGGCATGGCCCTCGTGCTCGACGTGGTCTACAACCATCTCGGGCCCGAGGGGAACTACCTGGCCGAGTTCGGCCCCTACTTCACCGACCGGTACCGGACGCCCTGGGGGAGGGCGATCAACTTCGACGGGCCCGGGAGCGACGAGGTCCGGCGCTACTTCGTGGAGAACGCCCTCGAGTGGGTGGGCGACTTCCACGTGGACGGGCTCCGGCTCGACGCGCTCCACGCGATCGTCGATCCCTCGGCCCGGCCCTTCCTCCGGGAGCTCTCGCAGGCCGTCCACGCCGAGGCCGCGCGCTTGGGCCGCCGCGTCCACCTCTTCGCCGAGGTGGACCGGAACGATCCCCGCTTCGTCCAGGCGGCCGAGGCGGGCGGCCTCGGGATGGACTCCCAGTGGAACGACGACTTCCACCACGTCCTGCGGGTGCTGCTGACGGGAGAGCGGGAGGGCTACTACCGGGACTACGGCGAGGTGGCCCAGCTCGCGCGGGCCTTCGTGGAGGGCTACGTCTACTCCGGGCAGCCCTCGGTCTACCGGGGCCGACGCCACGGGGCCCCGCTCAAGGACCCGCGGGTCCCGCTCGTCGTCTTCGCGCAGAACCACGACCAGGTCGGCAACCGCCTGCGGGGGGAGCGGCTCTCGGAGCTCACGGACTTCGAGGGCCTGAAGCTGGCGGCGGGGACGGTCATCCTCTCGCCGTTCATCCCCCTTCTCTTCATGGGGGAGGAGCACGGGGAGAGGGCGCCTTTCCTCTTCTTCGCGGACCACTCCGACCCGGGGCTGGTCGAGGCCGTCCGGCGCGGCCGTCGCGAGGAGTTCGCGGCGTTCGGGTGGACGGAGGAGCCGCCGGACCCCTTCGACGAGGGGACCTTCCGCCGCTGCCGGGTGGACCCGGCGGGGGGGGAGTCGGGGCGGGGGAAGACGCTCCGGTCGTTCACCCGGGAGCTCCTCCGGCTCCGGAGGGAGCTGCCGGCGCTCGCGGAGCTCGACCGGGGCAGGGTCGCGGCGGCGGCGTACGAGGCGGAGAAGGTCCTCCTCGTCCACCGCTGGAGCGGCCCGAGCGAGACGCTGGCGCTCTTCCATTTCGGCGGAGAGCCGGCGTCGATCACCCTCCCGCCGCGCGGGATATCCTGGAGGCGGATCCTGGACTCCTCGGAGGAGCGCTGGGGCGGGCCCGGGAGCGCCCTTCCGGAGCTCCTGGACCTCGAGCGGGGGGCCACGGCGGCGCTCGCGCCGCGGTCCTTCGCGCTCTTCGAGAACGCGCGGCCGCAGGCGGAGCCGGAGCTCCTCCGGGCGGCGGCCGCGGAGCTCCCGGCGGCGCCCGAGGAGGCGGTCGGGAAGGCGGCGGGGCGGGGATGAGGGTCTGATCGGAGGAGGCGCGACGGATGAGAATCTGGCCGGGACGGCCGTATCCGCTCGGGGCCACCTGGGACGGTTCGGGGGTGAACTTCGCCCTCTTCTCCGAGCACGCGACCAAGGTCGAGCTCTGCCTCTTCGACGGCCCGGACTCGACCGGGGAGTCCCATCGCATCCTCCTCCCCGAGCGGACGCACCGGATCTGGCACGCCTCGCTCCCGGACGTCCGGCCGGGCCAGCTCTACGGCTACCGGGTCCACGGCCCCTACGACCCGGCCGCGGGCCATCGCTTCAATCCGAACAAGGTCCTCTTCGACCCCTACGCGAAGGGGATCGGCCGCACGGTCCGCTGGGACGACTCCCTGTTCGGCTACCGGATCGGCGACCCCGCGGAGGATCTCTCGTTCGACGAGCGGGACGACGCCCGCTTCGCGCCGCTCGGGGTGGTCATCGACCCGGCCTTCACCTGGGGGAACGACCAGCCGCCGCGGACCCCCTGGCACAAGACGCTGATCTACGAGGTGCACGTCAGGGGCTTCACCCGGCTCCATCCCGAGCTCCCCGAGATGTTCCGGGGCACCTACGCGGGGCTCACCACGGAGCCCGCGATCCGGCACCTGACCGAGCTCGGGGTGACCGCGGTCGAGCTCATGCCCGTCCACCAGCCCGTCGTCGGCCGCCACCTCCAGGACCGGGGCCTCACCGACTACTGGGGCTACAACACGCTCTCCTACTTCGCCCCGGACGTCCGCTTCGCCAGCGCCCAGTCCTCCGGCGGCATCGTCCAGAAGTTCAAGACCATGGTCCGGACCCTCCACGCCGCGGGGATCGAGGTGATCCTGGACGTGGTCTACAACCACACGGGGGAGGGGAACCAGAGGGGCCCGACCCTCTCCTTCCGCGGCGTGGACAACGCGTCCTACTACCGGCTCTCCCCGCAGGACGCGCGCTACTACGAGGACTTCACCGGCTGCGGGAACACGCTCAACCTGCGCCACCCGAAGGTGCTCCAGCTCATCATGGACAGCCTCCGCTACTGGGTGATGGAGATGCACGTGGACGGCTTCCGCTTCGACCTGGCGAGCGCCCTCGCCCGCGAGCTCCTGGCGGTCGACAAGCTGAGCTCCTTCTTCGACGTCCTCCACCAGGACCCCGTGCTCTCCCAGGTGAAGCTGATCGCGGAGCCCTGGGACGTGGGCGAGGGCGGCTACCAGGTGGGGAACTTCCCGGCCGGCTGGGCGGAGTGGAACGGGAAGTACCGGGACTGCGTGCGGCGCTTCTGGAAGGGGGACGGGGGGACGGCCGGGGAGTTCGCGACGCGCCTGACGGGCTCGAGCGACCTCTACGAGCAGGGCGGCCGCCAGCCCTACGCGAGCGTGAACTTCGTCACGGCCCACGACGGCTTCACCCTCCACGACCTGGTCAGCTACAACGAGAAGCGCAACGGGGCGAACGGCGAGGAGAACCGGGACGGCCACAACGAGAACCTGAGCTGGAACTGCGGGGCGGAAGGGCCCACGGACGACCCCGCGATCCTCGCCCTCCGCGAGCGCCAGAAGCGGAACTTCATGGCGACCCTCCTCCTCTCGCAGGGGGTCCCGATGATCTGCGCCGGGGACGAGCTGGGACGGACCCAGGGGGGGAACAACAACGCCTACTGCCAGGACAACGAGACGAGCTGGCTCCGATGGGACCTGACCGGCGCGCAGAAGGACTTCCTCCGCTTCGCGCGCCGCGTCATCCGCCTCTGGCACGAGCAGCCCGTCCTCCAGCGCCGCCGCTTCTTCCAGCGCCGGCCCATCCGCGGCTCGGGCGCCGAGAACATCCTCTGGCTCGACCCCTCCGGCAACGAGATGACCGACGAGGGCTGGAACGCCCCGCACGTCCGCTGCCTGGGCGTGTTCCTGGACGGGCGGACGGGGGAGGTCGACGAGCGGGGTCGCTCGATCGTGGGCGACACCCTCCTCCTCCTCCTCAACGCCGGGCACGAGGAGATCCCCTTCGTCCTGCCGCCCGGGGACGGCCCCCCCTGGGAGCGGATCCTGGACACCGCGCGCCCGGAGGCTCCTTCCGACCGCTTCCCTCCCGGCGGGACCTACGCGCTCGAGGGGCGCTCCCTGGCGGTCTTCCGGATCCCGCGCCCCCCGCCGGCGCCCTGAGCCGCGGGGATCCCGGGCCCGTCGCTTTTTCGTTGACAGCCCCCCGGATATTTTGTATAGAAAGCATCGGCCCGCGGCGGGCCGAGAGAAGGAGAGAGCCATGAGCACGACTCCCCTGCGGATCCTCGTGGCGGACCGGGACCCGGAGACCCGGGCCTCGCTCTACGGGCCCCTCGAGGGGGCCGGGTACCGGGTCGCCACCCTCGAGCCGGACGCCAAGGCCCTCGAGCACGTGGCCCGGTACCGGCCCGGCCTCGTCCTTTCCGACGCCCGGCCCGGCGACCCCGAGGACGCGGCCTTCCTGGCCGCCCTCCGGCGGATCTCCCCGGGCTCGCGCGTCGTCCTCCTGGGCGCCGGGACCGGGGCCCCCTCCGACGGCCGGCTCCCCAAGCCGGTCCCGACGGAGGCGCTTCTCGGCCTGGTCCGCCGGATGCTCCCCCGCGAGGAGGCGGTGGCCTAGGCTGGACCGGGAACGGGCGCGAAGCGCCCCCGGGATTTCGGTTGACAGGGGGCGCCCCGCCGGATATTTTGAACTCAAAGCAGTTGGGCCGGGGACGGCCGGAGAGGCCTCCACGAAGAGCCGCATGAGCCAGAAGGCTTCCGCCCGCGGGTCCGTCGCCCGGACGGCCGCCATCGCGGAAGTCGTCCGGTCCTTCCACCGCCTCTTCAAGGGCGTGGACACGTTCTCGAAGTACAGCCTCCGCGCCTTCGGGGTCACCGGCCCGCAGCTCTGGGCCCTCCGGGTGATCGAGGAGGGAAGGGAGCTCACGATCGGCGACCTCTCCGACCGCATGCACCTCCACATCAGCACCGTGAGCGGGATCCTGGACCGCCTGGAGAAGGGCCGCTTCGTGACCCGGCAGCGCTCGGCGAGCGACCGCCGGGTCGTCCTCCTCAAGGTCACGGCCCGCGGCAAGGCCATCCTCGCCCGGGCGCCCGAGCCCCCCCGGAGCCGCCTCGCCCGCCGGCTCCCGCGCCTCTCCTCGGGCGAGATCCGGAAGCTGCTGGGCGGTCTCCACCGCCTCCTCGACCTGATCGAGATCGACCGGATCGAGATCTCCCTCCCCCCCGCCGGCCGGCGTCCCCGCGCCCTCCCGACCTAGCCCCGAGCCCGTGATGAACCCACCGGGATGGCTTATCGCGCCCGCCGCGAGGAATCAGCCCGGAAGGGCCGGGCCGGCCGGGGCGCCGCGGACCTCGTACTCGATCCCGCCCTTCTGCCGGCGCTTGACCGCGTACATGAGCTCGTCGGCGCCCCGGAGCAGCTCGTCCGTGGAGGCGGGCGGGACGAGGTAGGTCACCACGCCCGCGCTGAACGTGACCCCCCAGCCTCCCTCCCGCATCGCCGCCTCGAGCGCCTCGCCGATCTTCGAGAAGGCCTGCCGCGCCGCCTCGGGCCCCGCCTCGGGCAGGAGGACCGCGAACTCGTCGCCGCCCAGGCGGGCCGCCAGGTCGCTCTCCCGGAGCTGGGTCCGGAGGACCTCCCCCGCGCGGGTCAGCAAGCGGTCCCCCTCCCGGTGGCCCCGGCGGTCGTTGACCCGCTTGAAGCCGTCGCCGTCCAGGAAGCCCACCGTGAGCGCCCGCCCGTAGCGGCGGCAGCGCTCCAGCTCCAGCTCCGCCTCCTCGAAAAAGCCCTGGCGGTTGAGGAGCCGGGTCAGCGGGCAGGCGCGGGCGAAGCGCCGCTCCTTCTCGAAGGCCGACAGGAGGAAGACCGCGACCAGGAAGATCGAGAAGGTGACCAGGCCGTTCCAGTAGGGGAGGAAGGGGTGGGCGGAGCGGTCGCGGACCAGGAGGTCGCAGAGAAGCCAGGACGCCGCCGAGAGCATCGAGAGCGCCACCCCGCCCCGCCGCCCCAGCGTCCAGGTCACCCAGAGGATGGGGACCAGGTAGAAGGTGGCGATCCGGATCTGGTTGCCCGTCGCGTAGTCGGCGACGCCCACCAGGACGATCGCGGCCGCCGAGACGAACATCGACGTCTTCCGCGCCTCCCTCCCCCGCCTGGCCCAGCCTCGAACCCAAGCCATCCGATCCCCCGGCCCGCGCCCATAGTTTGTACACAAAATAATACCATGATTCCCGCCGGCCCGCAACCCGCCGCGTACGCGGGCGGACGGGAGCGCCTCGCGCCTCGCCCCCGGCATCTCGGGCCGGCGCGGGAGCCCCCCCCCGCGGAAAGGGGGAAGGCTCCTGGATTCGAGGGTCCAGGCATCAATCCCCCCGCTCTCCCCCCCGAGGGGAAGGGGGGACCTGCCAATGGTGCAATCGCCAATGATTCAATGGATCAATCTCCTCGCTCCCCCCCGGGGGGCGGGGGGGGAAGCGCTCAAGGGTGCAATCGTCAATGAGGCAATGGATCAATCCCCCCCTTGGGGGGGGCCCCGGCCAGGAAGACGGTCTGGGTCGGGTACGCGAACTCGATCCCCAGCTCGGCGAAGCGGCGGTAGATCGACAGGTTGATGGCCTGCTGGTGGTCCATGTAGACGTTGAACTCGGGGCTCAGGACGAAGTAGACCGCCTCGAAGACCAGGGCGAAGTCTCCGTAGCGCGCGAAGTGGGCCCGGTCGAAGCGGAGCCCCTCCCGGGCCGTGATGATCTCCCGGAGCGCGGCCGAGGCGGCCTCGAGCTTCTCGGGCGGGGTCTGGTACGTGACGCCCAGCGTGAAGACGACCCGGCGCTCGAACATCCGCTTGTAGTTCCGGATCCGGCTCCCGAGGAGGTCGGCGTTCGAGAAGACGATCTGCTCGCCCGAGAGGCTCCGGACCCGCGTCGTCTTCAGGCCGATGTTCTCGACCTTCCCCATGAGGTCGCCCACGATGATGAAGTCCCCCGTCTCGAAGGGCCGGTCGAGCAGGATCGAGACGGAGGCGAAGAGGTCTCCCAGGATGTTCTGGACCGCCAGCGCCACGGCGATCCCGCCCACGCCGAGCCCGGCGATGAGGGCCGAGACCTCGACCCCCAGGTTGTCGAGCGCGAGGAGGAGAACCACCGCCCAGACGGCCACGCGCGCCATGAAGCCCAGGGCCGTCACCCCGCTCGGGGCGGCGGGGTCCTGCCCCTTCCGCTGCCGCCAGCGCAGGACGAGGCCGCTCACGAGCGCCCCGCCCCAGAGGCCCGACTGGAAGAGGAGGAGGAGGACGAAGGCCCGCGAGGGCGCGCCGCCCGGCCCCTCGACCAGGAAGGAGCCCCCGAAGAGGCCCGCCCCGAGGAGGAAGAGCGCGTGGGTCCGGGCCAGGACCGCCGCCGCGAGCGCGGCCAGCCCGGCCGGGGCGGCCTCCGCCGCCGCCCGGAACCGCGAGACGAGGCCCCGGCGGACGAGGGCCAGGACGAGCCCGATCCCCAGGGCCGCCAGAAGGGCCGCCGCCCAGCGCCAGAGCGGGTTCCCCAGGAAGGGCCGCTCGAGCCACTCCGAGAGGGTCTCCAGGATCGGCATCCGCGCTCTCCTCCGGTCGGACGATGCTGGATCTACGAAGTCCGGGCGCCGCCGTCAAGCGGAGGGACGGCCTCCTCCGCGCGCCGCTCCACGATGACCACGAGAACGTCGTCGGCCCGGAGCGGCCGGTCGGGGTCGGGCGGGGCGAGCGTCCCCTCCGCGGCCGTCTCGACCGCGATCACGTGGCACCCGTAGCGGCCCCGGAAACCCGTCTCGCGGAGCGTCCGCCCCACGGCCTCCGGGGGCGGAGGCCGGCGCTCCACCTTCCCCTCGGGGGGCACCGCGAGTTCCGACAGCAGCGTCTCGATGTAGCCCTCCCGCGCCAGGGCCGCCAGGCCCGCGTGCTCGCGGAGGAGGTGGCTGCGCTGCTCCGAGAACCGCTCGCGGAGCCCGCGGAGGATCTCCTGCCGGGCGAGGACCCCGAGGAAGCGCCCCCCCTTCTCCTCGACGACGGGGAGGAGCTCCGCCCCGTGGCCGCGGAAGAGCTCGAGCGTGCCGTAGAGGTCGTCCCCCGGCCGCACCACCTGGGGCGGGGGGCTCATGAGGTCCGCGGCGATGATGACCGAGGACGCGTGCTTGAGGTCGATGGCCCGGGCCACGTCCCGCATCGAGACCAGCCCGACCGGCCGCTCCCCCTCCAGGACGACGAACGTGGGGTGCTCGACCGCGGGGATCCGGGAGACGAGGGCCGGGAGCGTATCCCCGGGCGAGGCCACGTGGGGCCACGGGGCCTCCATGAACTCCCGCACCTTCCAGTTCTCGAGGAGCGAGACGACGGACTCCCCCGCGTGCGCCGGGGACTCGTGCGGCCCGTTCACCTGCTCCGCGTAGACCCCCCAGGGGCGTCCCAGGATGTACGCGAGCACGCTCACGAGCATGAGGGGGACGATGAGGCCGTAGCTCCCCGTCATCTCGGTGACCATGACGATCGCGGCCAGCGGCGTCCGGAGCGACGCCGAGAGGACGCCCGCCATGCCCACCGGGATCAGCGACTCGCGGAGCGTCTCCGGGAAGGCGCCCGGGAAGAAGGCCTCGACGAAGGCTCCCGCCGCGGCGCCCGCCGTCCCGCCCATGAAGACCACGGGGCCGAAGAGGCCCCCCGCGCTCTCCGCCCCCATCATCGCCGCGGTGGCCACGCACTTGGCCAGGACCACGAGCGAGAAGAGCACCGCCCACCAGAGCCAGGGGCGCGACCCCTCGAGGAAGGCCCCGTCGAGCGCGCGCTGGACGAACTCGTAGCGCGGGTCCATGATCTGCGGGAGCCCGCAGGCCACCAGGCCGCAGAAGAGCCCGGCCGCGGCCGGCGAGAGGGCCCGGGGCAGGCGCGTCCGCGACCAGAAGCGCCCGAAGACCCGCAGGCAGAAGCAGAAGAGCATCCCCACTCCCGCGCAGACGATCGCCAGGCCCCCGTAGGCCGCCAGCTCCTCCGGGCCCCGGAACGCCAGGGCCTCCGTGCCCGTCAGGAGGCGGTGCCCGTATCCCCCGAACGCCATGAAGGTCGAATAGCTCGTGACCGACGCGATGATCGAAGGCATGAGGGCGTCCCCCTCGATCTCGGGCTCGCGGTAGAGCACCGTGGTCGCGAAGACCGCCCCGCCGAGGGGGCACTGGAAGACCGCCCCCACCCCCGCCGCGCAGCCGGCGATGAGGAAGATCCGGCGCTCGCGCGGCGTCATGCCCGCCAGCCCGGCCCCCGCCGTCCCGATCGCCGCCCCGAGCACCGCGATCGGCGCTTCCTTTCCCACCGAGGCCCCGAACGCGATCAGGAGCGCCGCCGCCGCCGCCTTGACCAGGGCGTCTCCGAGGGGAAGCTCCGCCCGCTCCCGGTGGAAGGCCTCGATCAGGACCGCCGTCCCGTGCGCCCGCGTCCGGCGGCAGCAGGCCGCCACGACCAGCCCCGCCAGGAGGCCGCCCAGGGCCGGGAGGAGGAGCACCGAGCCCTTGAACTCGAGGACGTCCGGGGCCGAGGGCCGCACGACCCTCCCGATCACTCCGTCCACCCCGACCTGGACCCCCGTCTCGAGCGCCTTGGCCGCCAGCCCCGCGGCCACCCCCGTGGCGACGCTCAGCAGGATCATCCGACCCAGGCGGGACCCCGCGACCCCGAGCTGCACCCGGACCTCCCCTTTCCCGTCGGGCCCCCGGCCCGCCGCGGCTCTTGACAGCCCTAACTACTTTGGGTACAAACTATTTGCCCGCGCCCGCCGGGTCAAGCGCTATTTCGGGGCCGGGACGGGGGGGCTCCGAACCGGAGGATTCGGGCATGAGCGACTTCTACCAGACCGGCGTCATCTCGACCCTGCACCGCTTCCCGACCGCCAAGCTCGAGAAGATGGACGCGGACCTCAAGCGCTTCCAGCGGCGCCAGCCCGTCACCCTCCTCCTCCCCAGCCTCTGGTCGGAGTTCGAGGGCCCGGCGATGCCCCGCATCATCGAGGAGCTCCGCTCCGTCAAGTACCTCCGCCAGATCGTCCTGGTCCTCGACTCCGCCGACGAGTCCCAGTTCAGGAAGGCCAAGGAGCACTTCGCGGGAATGGCCTCCCCCATCCGGATCATCTGGAACGACGGGCCCCGGGTCGCCGAGCTCTACTCTCTCCACGAGCGGAACAACATCGCCGTCGGCCCCCGCGGGAAGGGCCGCTCGGTCTGGATGGGCATGGGCTACATCCTCTCGGACGAGAAGACCTACGCCATCGCGCTCCACGACTGCGACATCCTGACCTACTCCCGCGAGCTCCTGGCCCGCCTCTGCTACCCCGTCTCGAGCACGAGCATGTCCTTCGAGTTCGCCAAGGGCTACTACGCCCGCATCAGCGACCGCATGAACGGCCGCGTCACGCGCCTCTTCATGACCCCCCTCGTCCGCACCCTCCAGCGGATCGCCGGCTTCCACCCCCTCCTCCTCTTCCTGGACAGCTTCCGCTACCCCCTGGCCGGCGAGTTCGCCATGACCACCGACCTCGCCCGCATCGTCCGCCTCCCCAGCGACTGGGGCCTCGAGGTCGGCATGCTCTCGGAGGTCTTCCGGAACTGCGCCCCCCGCCGCGTCTGCGAGGTCGACCTCTGCGACACCTACGACCACAAGCACCAGGACCTGTCCAAGGACAACGCCGAGGCGGGCCTGAACCGCATGGCCACCGACATCGCCAAGCACCTCTTCCGGCAGCTCGCCAGCGAGGGGGTCGCCATCTCCGACGGCCTCTTCAAGAGCGTCAAAGCCGCCTACCTCCGCGAGGCCCAGGACGCCATCCGGAAGTACAACGACGACGCCGCCATCAACGGCCTCCTCTTCGACCGCCACGCGGAAGGGACCGCCGTCGAGACCTTCGCCCGCGCCATCGACGTCGCCGCCAAGGTCGTGCTCGAGGACCCGCTCGGCGCCCCCCTCATCCCGAACTGGAACCGCGTCACGAGCGCCGTCCCCGACTTCCAGGACCAGCTCCGCGCCGCCGTCGAGGAGGACAACAAGGCATGATCGACACGTCCCTCCGCGACTGGGCCCGCGGGCGGCTCACCGAGATCGGCTGGGCGGACGTCGTGGTCGGCATCCCCGCCTTCAACAGCGAGCGCACGATCGCCCACGTCATGAAGGCCGCCTCCGAGGGCCTCAGCCGCCACTACAAGGGGAAGGCCCTCCTCCTCCTCGTCTCCGACGGCGGCTCCACCGACTACACCCGCGAGGTCGCCCAGAAGACCAAGCTCGCCAAGGGCGTCGACAAGGTCGTCACCATCTACCGCGGCGTCCCCGGCAAGGGCACCAGCCTCCGCTGCGTCTTCGAGGCCGCCCTCCTCCTCGAGGCCAAGGCCTGCGCCGTCTTCGACAGCGACCTCCGCTCCATCACCCCCGACTGGGTGAAGGCCGTCGTCGCCCCCGTCCTCGACCAGGGCTTCGACTTCGTGAGCCCCTTCTACGTCCGGCACAAGTACGACGCGACGATCACCAACAACGTCGCCCGCGCCCTCACCCAGGCCCTCTACGGGAAGCGCCTCCGGCAGCCGATCGGCGGAGACTTCGGCCTCTCCCCCCGCCTCATGACCGCGCTCTGCCGCGAGGACGTCTGGGAGACCGACGTCGCCAAATTCGGCATCGACATCTGGATGACCACCGTCGCCCTCTGCGAGGGCTTCAAGGTCTGCGAGACCTACCTCGGCAGCAAGGTCCACGACCCCAAGGACCCCGCCGCGTCCCTCGCCCCCATGTTCCGCCAGGTCGTGGGCACCATCTTCGAGATGATGAAGCGCTACCAGGAGGTCTGGAAGCGCGTCCGCGGGAGCGAGCCCGTCCCCCTCGCGGGCGAGGTCCAGGACGTCGAGCCGGAGTCCGTCTCCGTCTCGCTCGAGAGCCTCCAGCGCCGCTTCCAGGAGGGCCTCCGCCACTTCGGCCCCGTCTGGAAGGAGATCCTGGGTCCGGAGCGCTACGAGACCCTCTCCTCCCTGGCGTCCGTCCCCCCCGAGCGCCTCGCCTTCCCCGTCGAACTCTGGGTCCACATCGTCTACGACTTCGCCGCCGCCTACGCCCGCTGGCACGGCGACCGGGGCGCCCTCCTCGAGATGCTGATCCCCATCTACTTCGCCCGCGTGGGCGGCTTCGTCAACCAGACCCGCGACATGAGCACCGCCCAGGCCGACGAGGTCGTCGACCAGCAGGCCATGCTCTTCGAGCAGCGCAAGCCCTACCTCCTGGAGCGCTGGAACGGCTCATGAGCCGCTGGGTCGTCTTCACCGACGTGGACGAGACCCTCCTCGACCGCGAAACCTACTCCTTCGAGGCCGCCCGTCCCGCGCTCGCCGAGATCCGCCGCCGGGGCATCCCCCTGGTCCTCTGCACCTCGAAGACCGCGGCCGAGATCCTCCGGCTCCAGGGCCTCCTCGGGATCCGCGAGCCCTTCGTCGCCGAGGACGGGGGCGGCCTGGGCCTCCCCCCCGGGTACTTCCGGGATCCCCCCGCTCCCGCCGAGGACCGGGGCGACCACCTCCTCGTCCCCCTCGCCGCCGGACGCGAGGAGGTGCTCCGCGGGCTGGCCCGGCTCAGGGAGCTCGCCGGCCCCGCCCTCCGCGCCTTCTCGGAGATGTCCGTCGAGGAGGTCGCGGGCCTGACCCGGCTCCCGCCGGAGCTGGCCGCCCTGGCCCTGGAGCGGCGCTTCGACGAGCCCTTCCTCCTCGAGGACGGCGACGGGAGCCTGCTCCCCCGCCTCGCCCGCGAGGCCGAGGCCCTCGGCCTCCGGCTCTCCCGCGGCGGCCGCTTCCACCACCTCCACGGGGACGTCGACAAGGGACGCGCCGTCCGCCGCCTCCGCGGGCTCTTCGAGGCCCAGGGCGGGCCGCTGCGCACCCTCGGCCTCGGCGACAGCCCGCTCGACCTCCCTCTCCTCCTCGAGACCGATCTCGCCGTGGTCGTGCGGCGGAAGGACGGGGCCCACGACCGCGTCCTCGTCGAGGGCGTCCCCGGCCTCCGCCTCGCCCCCGCCGCCGGCCCCGCCGGCTGGAACGCCGCCGTCCTCGAGATCCTCGCCGAGGACGCGCCCTGAGGGCTCCCGGAAGGAACGCCACCACGGAGTTCCTCATGGCGCTTGAACGGCGCCACCGCTCATGAAAGCGATCAGGATCCCCCCCCCGCCCCCCGGGGGGGGGCCTAGGAGATCCGGTGATCTCGGGGATCGGGCGATGGGGGACGGCAGGGGCGCCGCAGGCGCTCCGCCCGACTTCGGCGGGCCCCTGCCGTCCCCCGTCTCCGGATCTCCATCATCACCGTATCTCCCTACGTACCGCTTTCCGGGGAGTCACGGAGGCGCGGAGAGAGCCTCCGGTATCCACCCCGGGGAGCCCTACCGACCCTTGTTCCCGCCCCCCCGGCGATGTAGACTCTCCCCCGATGAAGCGCGCTATGGCGTGGGCGGCGGCCCTGGGGGTCCTCCTCGCCCCCTTCGCCCCCTCCGACCTCCCCGTCGCGGAGGCCGTCGCCGACCACGACCTCCACCCCGGCCTGGGCCATCCCCACGGGGAGGACGGGCACGACCACGGGGACGGGGGGCGCGAGCATCGCCACGGGGACCCGGACGACCACCACGAGACCCCCGACGGCTCCTGCCACCACCACGACACCCACACCTGCTGCACCCAAGGCCTGGCGATCGCGCTCGTGAGCGACGCGCTGGACCCGGACGCCGGCCGCGCGAGCCGCGTCGCCGTCCCCCGCGCGCTCGCCCGCGTCCGCCCCTCGGTCTTCGAATTCCTCCACGTCCCCCTCGCCTAGCTTTCTCCTTCCAGGGGATCGTGTCGGCGGAGAGAGTCCGCCCGCGGTCCGTTCGCGTCCCCGGTTCCCGTATCGACGACAGGTGAACCATGAGAACGATCGTCTGGCCGCTCCTCCTCCTGGCCTCGTGCCGGCCCGCGTGCCCCGACCCGTCGGCCCACGCGAAGAAGGCCGAGGAGGAGCCCGTGGAGCAGGTCACCGTCTGGGGCGACCGCTACGAGGTCTTCCTCGAGCACAAGGCCGTTCTGGCCGGCCGGCCCACGGACTTCACGACCCACCTCACGGACCTCCGGACCTTCGAGCCCCGGCGCGAGGGGAAGGTCTCGTTCGTCCTCACGCCGGTGGACGGACCCGAGATCGTCCACGTGGAAGAGGCCCCGAGGCGGCCCGGGATCTACGTGCCGGCGCTCCGCTTCCCGGACCCGGGCGAGTGGACGATCGCCCTCCGCATCCCCGTCGACGGCGCGGAGGTCCTCGAGATCCTCCCGCACGTCCACGTCCACGCGACTCCCGAGGACGCGGGCAAGGGCCACGGCCACGACCACGGCGCCCTGGGCGAGATCACGTTCCTCAAGGAGCAGCAGTGGAAGCTCGGGGTCCGGACCGAGCCCGCGGGCAAGCGCCGCATGACGGGGCGCCTCCGGCTCCCCGCCACGGTCGCGGCCCGCCCCGGCGGCCGGGCCTCCGTCGCGCCCCCCCTGGCCGGACGCGTCCTCCCTCCCTCCCCGGACGGCTTCCCCGCGCTCGGCGCCCGAGTCGAGGCGGGACTGACCCTCGCCTGGATCCAGCCTCCCCTCTCCGACCTCGCCGCCCGGGTGGCCGAGGCGGAGGCCGACGTCGCCCGGACGCGGATCGCCCTCGACCAGGCCGCGCTCTCCCACGAGCGCGTCCGGAAGCTCGCCGCGGCCCAGGCCAGGACCGAGCGCGAGCTCCAGGAATCCGATTTCGCCCACCAGGCCGCCCGCGCCGCCCACGGGGCCGCCCTCGCCCTCCGGGAGGCCTACGCGAAGTCGGGCGCCGTCGTCCGCCCCGAATCCGGGAGCCTCCCCGTCTTCGAGCTCAAGGCCCCGATCGCGGGGACCCTCGTTCACGCCTCGGCCGCCCCCGGCGAGCACGTCCCCGCCGAGCGGCCGCTCTTCACGATCCTGGACGCGGGGACCGTCCTCCTCGAGGCCCGGATCCCCGAGGCCGACCTCGCGCGGGTCGGAGCCTCCCGCGACGCCGTCTTCCGCACGCCCGACGACCCCGGGCGCTTCCTCCCCGTGCCGGGCGAGGCGGGCCGGCTCCTCCTCTTCGCGCCCGAGGTGGATCCCGCCACGCGCACGGCCGCCCTGGTCTACGAGGTCCCGAACCCCGGGGGAGGGCTCCGGGTGGGACTCGCGGCGGACCTCTACCTCGAGACCGGCCAGGCCGGGGAGGCGCTCGCGATCCCCGAGTCCGCCCTCGTCGACGAGGACGGGCGCCTCGTGGCCTTCGTCCACGCCTCGGGCGAGACCTTCCAGAAGCGCGAGCTGCGCCTCGGGCTCCGGGACTCCGGCTTCGCCCAGGTCCTGGAAGGGATCTCCGCCGACGAGCGCGTCGTCGTCCGCGGGGCCTACGCGGTCCGCCTGGCCTCGCTCTCCACGTCCCTCCCGGCCCACGGGCATCCGCACTAGGAGGTCGAGCGATGATGACGGCCCTCATCCGCTGGTCCCTGCACAACCGCTCCGCGGTGATGGCGCTCGCCCTCCTCCTCTCGGCCGCGGGCGGGATGATCGCCGTCACCATGCCCGTCGACGTCTTCCCCGACCTCACCGCCCCCACCGTCACCGTCCTCACCGAGGCCCACGGCATGGCCCCGACCGAGGTCGAGAGCCAGATCACCTTCCCGATCGAGACCGCCGTCAACGGCGCCCCCGGCGTCCGGCGCGTCCGCTCCTCGACGGCGGTGGGCCTCTCGGTCGTCTGGGTCGAGTTCGACTGGGGCACCGACATCGCCGCCGCCCGCCAGGTGGTGAGCGAGAAGGTCCTCCTCGTCTCCAACGCCCTCCCGCCCGAGGTCGAGCGGCCCCTCATCGCCCCCACCTCGTCCATCATGGGCGAGATCCTCTTCATCGCCCTGAGCTCGGACCGGCACGGCCCCCTCGAGCTCCGGACGCAGGCCGACACCGTCGTCCGCCGCCGGCTCCTCTCCATCGGCGGCGTCTCGCAGGTCACGGCGCTCGGCGGCGAGGAGAAGCAGGTCCAGGTCCTCCTCTCGCCCGCCCGGCTCCGCGCCCACGCCGTCTCCATGGCCCAGGTAGGCCGCGCCGTGGCCGACTCGAACGAGAACCTCTCCGCCGGCTTCGTCAACCACGCGGGCTCCGAGGTCCTCGTCACCGGCATGGGCCGCTTCCGGAGCCCCGCCGACATCGAGGAGACCGTGGTCGCCGTCCGGGAGGGCCTCCCCGTCCGGGTGGCCGACCTCGGCCGCGTCCGCGTGGCCGGCGCCCCCAAGCGGGGCGAGGGCTCCGCCAACGCCCGGCCCGCCGTGATCCTGGCCGTCCAGAAGCAGCCCGGGGCCAACACCCTCGCCCTGACGCGGGAGATCGACAAGGTCCTCGCCGACCTCTCGGCCAAGCTCCCCGAGGGCATGAAGCTCGACGGCCGCATCTTCCGCCAGGCCGACTTCATCGAGATCGCCGTCCGGAACGTGGAGCACGCCCTCCGGGACGGGGCCGTCCTCGTCGTCGTCATCGTCTTCCTCTTCCTCTGGAACCTCCGGGCGACGCTGATCACGCTGGCGGCGATCCCGCTCTCGCTCCTGGCGGCGGTCCTGGTCCTCCGGCTCTTCGACGCGAGCATCAACACGATGACGCTCGGGGGCATGGCGATCGCGATCGGGGCCCTCGTGGACGACGCCATCATCGACGTCGAGAACGTCTTCCGCCGGCTCCGGGAGAACGAACGGCTCCCGGCCGAGAAGCGAAAGCCCTCGCTCCGGGTCGTCTACGAGGCCAGTCTCGAGATCCGGACCTCGATCGTCTTCGCGACGCTCGTGATCGTGCTCGTCTTCCTCCCGCTCTTCTTCCTCCCGGGGATCGAGGGCCGGCTCCTCCGCCCGCTCGGCATCGCCTACACCGTCTCCCTCTTCGCCTCGCTCCTGGTCGCGGTGACCGTGACCCCGGCGCTCTGCCACGTCCTCCTCCCCCGGAGCCGGGCGGTGCGCGAGGGCGGCGAGCCCGCCCTCGTCCGGGCCCTCAAGGCGGCCTACGCCCGGGTCCTGGGGCCGGTCCTCCGGCATCCCGCGCTCGCCGTCCTCCCCGCCCTCCTCCTCCTGGCCGGGGCCCTCGCCGCCTCCGCGCGGATGGGGCGCGCCTTCCTCCCGGACTTCAACGAGGGGTCGCTCACGATCAGCGCGGTCAGCCTGCCCGGCGTCTCGCTCCCCGAGTCCGACCGGCTGGGCCGGATGGCCGAGGAGATCCTCCTCTCCCACCCCGAGGTCGTCTCCGTGGGACGCCGGACGGGCCGCGCGGAGCAGGACGAGCACGCCCAGGGGGTGGAGGCGGCGGAGCTCGACGTCTCGCTCTCGATGAAGGGCCGGAGCAAGGCCGAGTTCCTGGCCGCGCTCCGGAAGGATCTGGCCCTCGTCCCCGGGACGAACATCACCATCGGCCAGCCGATCTCCCACCGGATCGACCACATCCTCTCGGGCACCCGCGCGAACGTCGCGGTCAAGATCTTCGGCGAGGACCTGGGCCGGCTCCGCGCCCTCGCGGAGGAGGCCCGGCAGGCCATGTCGGGCGTCGAGGGCGTGGTCGACCTCTCCTCCGAGGCGCAGGCGGAGATCCCGATCCTGAACGTCCGTTTCGACCGGGCCGCCATGGCCCGCCACGGGCTGGTGATGGAGGAGGTGACCCACACGCTCGAGGCCGCCATCCAAGGCCACCCGGTGGCGCGGCTCCTCGAGGGCCGGAACTCCTTCGAGGTCGTGCTCCGGGTCGGGGAGGAAGAGCCGTGGACGCTCGACTCGGTGGGCGAGGTCCCGATCCACGTCGCCTCCGGCGCCAAGGTGCCCCTTCGGACGCTGGCCGACGTCCGCAAGGAGACCGGCCCCAACACGATCAGCCGCGAGAAGGTCGAGCGGAAGATCGTGGTGATGTGCAACGTGGCCGGGCGGGACGTGGCCTCGGTCGTGGGGGACATCCGGGCGAAGGTCGACCCCCTCGTCCCCAAGGGCTACCGGGTGGAGTACGGCGGCCAGTTCGAGGCGGCGGGCAGGGCCGGGGAGCGGCTGGCCGCGCTCGGGATCGGGGTCGTCCTGGGGATCGCCCTCCTCCTCTACATGGCGTTCCGCTCGATCCGGGACGCGGCGATCGTCATGATCAACCTCCCGCTCGCCCTGATCGGCGGGGTGGCGGGGGTCTTCGTCGGGGGAGGAGTCCTCTCGGTCGCGTCCCTGATCGGGTTCATCACGGTCTTCGGGATCGCGACGCGGAACGGGATCATGCTCGTCTCCCACATCCGCCACCTCCAGCTCGAGGAGGGCGTGGCGGACTTCCGGGAGGCGGTCTTCCGGGGGGCCCTCGAGCGCCTGGCGCCGATCCTGATGACGGCGCTCGCCGCGGGTTTGGCCCTGGTCCCGCTCGCGCTCGGGGGCGGCAAGCCGGGGAACGAGATCCAGACCCCGATGGCCATCGTGATCCTCTTCGGCCTGCTCAGCTCCATGGTGCTCAACATGATCATCGTCCCGGCCGCCTACCTGCTCCTGGGCAGGCCGGCGTCCCGGATCGAGGGAGGACTGTCATGAGGAACCTCGCCCTGCTCGCCCTCCTCGGCGCCGGCTGCGCCGGGCCCCCGCGGGAGCCGCTCCCGCCCGAGGCCGCCTACCGCGGCGCCGCCGCCCCCGCCCCGGAGGCCCCGCGGCCGGGGCCCGCGAGGGATCTCGGCCTGGAGCAGGCCCTCGACCACGCGGAGCGCCGCCACCCGGACCTGGCCGCGGCGCGGGCCCGGATCGAGGCCGCCGAAGGACGGGCCGTCCAGGCCGGCCTCCTCCCGAACCCCGAGCTCGTGGCCAGGATCGAGGTGGCCCCCCTCGAGGGCCGGACCGCGCGCGAGGCGGAATACGTCCTGGGCCTCAGCCAGCGGCTTCCGGCGGGAGGACGCCTCGGGGAGGCCGTCCGGGTCGAGGAGCTCGAGAGGGCCCGGCTCCTCAAGGAGTTCGAGGTACGGCGCCTCGAGGTGGCCGGCCGCGTCCGGGCCGCCTTCGCGGCGGCCCTCTATGCGGAAGAGGCCGCACGGGTCCTGGACGAAGGCTACCGCATCGCGGGGCAGGGCGTCGCGGTCGTCCGGGCCCGCCTGGCCGCGGGGGACGCCCTGCCGGAGGACGTCGCGCGGAGCGAGCTCGAGGAGCTCCGGGCCCGCCTCGAGCTCGACCGCGCTCGCTCGCTCCGGAAGGTCGCGCTCGTCGACCTGGCCGCGGCCCTGGGTGACCCGGCGCTCGAGATCGACTCCCTCGCGGGCGCCCTGGAGCAGGCCCTCGAGGTGCCCGCCCTCGAGTCGCTCCTGGCCGGCCTGGACCGAACTCCCGCGGTCGAGGCGGCCGCGGCGGGCGTCGCGGCGGAGCGGGCCCGCGAGGCCCTCGCCCGCGCCCAGCGCGTCCCGGACGTGAATGTCGATCTCTTCTACCGGCGCCAGGAGGCGAGCGGTACGGACGCCTTCGACGCGGGGATCGCGGTCGCGCTCCCGCTCCTGGACCGGAACCAGGGGAGGATCCGCGAGGCGCGGGCCGAGGCCGCGGCCGCGGAGGCGCGCCTCCGGGCGACCCGGATCGACCTCGAGCGGCAGGCCCGCGAAGCCCGCGTGCGCCTGGAGCGCGCCCTCTCCCGCGCACGGCTCCTCCGGGACGAGATCCTGCCTCGCGCCGAGACCGTCCTCCGGACCGCCGAGACGCGCTACGCGGGCGGAGACCTGCCCCTCTCCGACGTCCTGGCCGCCCGCCGGGAGCGCGGGGCGGCACGGCTCTCGCACCTCGAGGCGCTCCGGGAGGCCATGGAGGCCTGGGCGGCGCTCAAGCCCCTCCTGG
>Ga0187893_10001781_pt1 | contig 49824 bp, 43 predicted proteins | sample MA1701074metaG_FD_139574 | JGI IMG/M metagenome (GOLD analysis project Ga0187893, IMG submission 139574) | White microbial mat communities from a basaltic lava cave in the Kipuka Kanohina Cave System on the Island of Hawaii, USA - MA170107-4 metaG ... | reverse complement strand
TGCTCGTGCGGACGGGCCCGGGCGAGGTCGCGTTCTCGCCGCTCGAGCTGATCCACGCGCTCTCGCAGCAGATCCCCGACCGGGGCCAGCACCTCGTGCGGTACTCCGGCGCGTACAGCAACCGCGCGCGCAAGCTCTACCGCGCCGCGGAGGGGGAGGGAGGGGGGCGCGGGGGAGGGCCCCGCCGCTCCTGGGCGCGGCTGATGCGGAAGCTGCTCGAGGTCGATCCCCTCCTGTGCCCGAAGTGAGGCGTCGGGTCGCATCGCTCCGCCTCGGCTCCCGCGATACGATCTCCCATGATGCCGCCTGACCCAGGTGCAGTTCGCGCGGGCCATGGGGATCAGCGTCCACGTTCCACGACGCGTCGAACTGCCGCGCCGCGGGGCGCTAAAACCACGCCCCGTCGTTCAGGTAGAACTACTGCGGCTTTCGTGTCGCGAGGGTTCCGTGAGTTCTCTTTGTCTTCTTCCGTTTTTGCTTTTCCCATCGCGGCGCGCGCAGCGTGCCGCCGTCGATGAGCGAGGATAGGGACGAGGCGCCGCTGCTGCCTGCGGGCAAGCGCGGCCAGGGAGAGCACGGCACCGCGCCGGCGAGCCCGCTGCGGTCATTCTCGCGGGCGACATCCTGCGCTGGGTGATCCCGAAGGTCGCGAAGTTCCCCAGAAACCTCCGGTACGGCCTCGGCGCAAGGATCGAGGCCGCGTTGACCGACGTGCTGGAGGAGCTGGTGGCGGCCCAGTACGCACGGGGGCCGGTGCGGAAGGAGTCCCTCGCCCGCGCGAACCGGCGCGTTCAGGTGGGCCGGCACCTCGCCCGGCTCGCCGTCGAGATGGGAGTCCTCTCCCCGCGTAAGGGGCTCTACCTCGCGGGCCTTATCCTTGATCTCGGCAGGCAGGTCGGCGGATGGCACAAGGCATCGGACGCAACGGGGAGGTCTTCGAGAGGCTCTGCGACCCCGGACACCTGATCCGCAGCGCCCGGGCGGCGGCCCGGGGGAAGCGCCGGGAACCCGCGGTGGCGCGCTTCCTCCTCGACCTGGAGCCGCGCTGCTTCCGCCTCGCCGGACAGCTCGCGAGCGGCGCGTGGCGGCCGGGTCCCTACCACTCGTTCTGGATCCGCGCGCCCAAGCGGCGGCTCATCTCGGCGGCGCCCCTCGCCGACCGCGTCGTCCACCACGCCCGGGTCTCCCTCATGGAGCCGCACTTCGAGCGCCGTTTCGTCGCCCACTCGTAAGCGTTCACGGGGTCTACCGAAGCCGACAGTCACGGACCCAGAGCTCAAGAACGCCGTGGATCAGCTCTACCGGCCGGGCGCACGGGTCGGCTCAGGTAGTACTGCCGATGCAGTCCGCCATGAGTTGGCCACCGGGACGCGCGTCGGCGGGAAATCACACATTCAGAAACGGGACTAGATAGTTACCGCAAACCTGCCGGGTGGTCCCCCGGCCGAGCGGGGGCACCCACAAGATGCTGTGGTGTCAGTCCTCGGGCTTCTTCGGCTCGGCCTTGGGCTTCCGGCCCCTGGGCTTGATCTCCCGCTCGACTCGGTTGTTGAGGAAGTGGTCGAACGCCTTGAGGGGGTCGCCCGTGATGTTGAGCGGTTCCGGTTCCTTGGGGCCGGGCTTCTTGCGAGGCTTCTTGGTGGGCTTCTGGCTCATGCCTTCCTTTGCATGAAGAGCGCCACACTCCCGTACACGGGGCCGACAACGCAGCCCGGCGTCTTGTGGCGGATGTCCACGTTCTTGCCCAGGTTACGCGTCCACGCAGACCCATCCACCTGCCGCGCCGCGTGGCTCCATGTCCCCCACCCATCGACGTAGAGCGCCACCTTCTCTGTGGTGATCGGAGAACTCTTTCCGCTTTGACCCGGGGAGGGCGATCCGCTCGGCTACGAGGTCTTCGACGGCAACCGGGTCGACGTCGCGGCGGTCGAGGAGATGGTGGAGGCCATCGAGGAACGGTACGGGGAGGCGGGGAGGGTGGGGGTCATGGCCCGCGGGACGGGGAGCGAGGAGAAGCTCGCGTCGATGCGGGAGGGCGGGAGGCGCTCCCTCGTGGCGACGCCGCGGAGCTCGGACGCCCTGCTCGGCGGCTCGACCACGCGCGCCACCCGGTCGATCGCGGGTAGCGGGAGCGGCGGGTCGGACGCATCCTGGGGCGCAGCCGCCGTGCGCCGGGATGGTTCCGCGTGCCGAGGAGCGAGCTCTCCTTCCGCCCGATCCGGCACTCGCGCGCAGACCGGGTGCAGGCGCACATTCCCGTGGCCTACCTCGCCTTCGCGCTCTGGAAGCCGCTCGGAGCATGGCAGGTGCCCCCCCACCCCCTGCGCACGTCACCCTGAGTGGCCCGGAGACCAGGAGGTAAGCTACGGGGCGGGCATGAGGCGGCGCGTCTGGGTCTTGGGTATGCTGGCCGCTGGCGCAGCAGCGGTGGGGGCGTGGCGGCTCCGCGCGGCGCCCCCCCCCGGCTTGCAGCGGCGGCTCGCAGTGCAGGGGCTGGCCTTTCCCGCGACCGGGGCCCGCCGCACGGAGCTCGAGAGCGTGCGCGCGTTTCCGCGGCTCTCCTTCCTGCGGCCGGTGTTCCTCGCGGCGGCGCCTGGGGAACCCGGGCGTCTCTACGTCGTGGAGCAGGAGGGCCGCATCCTCTCCTTCCCCGCCGACGACGGCGTCGAGGCGGCGGACACCTTCCTCGATCTGCGCGCCAAGGTCCTGCGCGAGGACAACGAGGAGGGGCTCTTGGGCCTCGCCTTCGCGCCCGACTACGCGCAAAGCGGCACGTTTTATGTCCACTACTCCGCCGCCTCCCCGCGCCGCTCGGTGATCGCCAGGTTCCGCGCGCGCGGAGGCGTCGCCGACCCGGCGAGCGAGGAGTCGGTCCTCGAGGTGCGGCAGCCGTTCGGCAACCACAACGGCGGCATGCTGGCGTTCGGACCCGACGGGATGCTCTACGTCGCGTTCGGGGACGGCGGCGCGGGCGGCGATCCGTTGGGGCACGGCCAGAACCGCTCCTCCCTCCTCGGCACCATCCTGCGTCTCGATGTCTCGCAAACGCCCTACGCCATCCCCCCCGACAACCCGTTCGCCGGATCGTCCGAGGCGCGGGGCGAGATCTGGGCGTACGGGCTGCGCAACCCCTGGCGCTTCAGCTTCGCCCCGGACGGGAGCCTCTACGCGGGAGACGTCGGCCAGGGGCGCCGCGAGGAGATCGACCTCATCCAGCGCGGCGGGAATTATGGCTGGAACGTCTACGAGGGAAGCGAGCCCTACAGCAGTTGGCGCGTCTGGCGCAAGATCGAAGGCAGCGAGGCGATCCCGCCGCTCTGGGAGTACGAGCAACACCCCATCGCCTGCGTCATCGGCGGCTATGTCTACCGTGGCGCCCGGCTCCCCTCCCTCCGCGGCCACTACCTCTTCGGCGATTACGTCTCCGGGCAGGTCTGGTCCCTGGAACGCGGCGCGCCCGCGCGTCCCGTGGCCCTGGTCCCCTCCCTCGCCTCCTTCGGCGAGGACGCATCGGGCGAACTCTACGCCGTCTCCCTCGCCGGCGCGATCTACCGCTTCGCCGAGCGCGCCGACGCGTCCGCCCCGCCCCCCTTCCCGGCGCGCCTCTCCGAAACGGGGCTCTTCCTCGACACCGCCGCGCTCACGCCGGTGCCCGGCCTGATCCCCTACGACGTCGCCATGCCGCTCTGGTCCGACGGGGCTGCCAAACGCCGCTGGATGGCGCTGCCCGGCGAATCGCGCATCGGCTTTCATCCCACCGAAGCGTGGAGCTTCCCGAAAGGCACGCTCTTCGTGAAGCACTTCGAGCGGCCCGGCCGCCGCCTCGAGACGCGGGTGTTGATCCACGAAGCGGAAGGGTGGACGGGATACACCTACCGCTGGAACGAGGCGCAGACCGACGCCTTCCTCCTCGACGGAGCCCTGCGCGAAGACGACTGGGCCTTCCCCAGCCGCGAGGATTGCATGAGCTGCCACACCGAAGCCGCGGGGCGCGTCCTGGGGGTGCGCACACGACAACTCAACCGCGCCTTCTCCTACGGAAGCGTCACCGAGAACCAGATCGAGGTGTGGAACAGGCTGGGGTTGTTCGAGAGGGGGGCGGGGGACGCGGAGCGTCTCGAGGCGTTCCCCGCACCGGACGACTCAACCGCGCCTGTCGCTGCGCGCGCCCGCGCCTACCTCGATGTCAACTGTTCCAACTGCCATCGGCCCGGCGCCCCCGCCCCCGGTTCGCTCGATCTTCGCTTCGATGCGCCGACGCCTCCGGACGCTCCGCCGCGCGAGATGGACGCCGCGCCGCCGCATCTCTCGATGCTTCGCCCCGGCGCGCGGGACGCGAGCCTGCTCTGGATCACCATGCGCGAGACCGGCGCGCTGCGCATGCCGCCGCTTGCGAGCCTTTTTCCCGACGAGGAAGGGTTGCGGCTCGTCGGCGACTGGATCGACGCGCTGGCTCGCTGAACCCCGGTGTTACGATTGGCCCATGTCACGGCGCGCGCTGCTCGGGCTCCTCCTTGCCGTCGCCTGCGCCGGGGAGGAGGAGAAGCAACCCGTGCGTCGCAATCGACTCGCCCAGGAGAAGAGCCCCTACCTCCTCCAGCACGCCGAGAACCCCGTGGATTGGTATCCCTGGGGGGAGGAGGCGTTCGCGAGGGCGAAGCGCGAGGACAAGCCGGTCTTTCTCTCCATCGGCTACTCCTCCTGCCACTGGTGCCACGTGATGGAGCACGAGTCCTTCGCCGACGAGGAGGTCGCGAAGGTGCTCAACGCGCATTTCGTCGCGATCAAGGTGGATCGCGAGGAGCGGCCCGACGTCGACGAGATCTACATGAACGCGGTCGTCTACGGGATGGGCATCGGCGGCGGATGGCCGCTCTCGGTCTGGCTCACCCCGGACAAGAAGCCGTTTTTCGGCGGCACCTATTTCCCCAAGGAGGATTGGCAGGGCCGGCCCGGTTTCCTGCGCGTGCTCGCGGCCATCGACGAGTGGTGGAAGGATCCGGAGCGGCGCAAGAAGATCGAAGCGCAGGGGGAGCAGTTCGCAGGCATCGTGCAGCAGGTCTACGACGTGGAGGAGCCGGGGACGCTCGGGCCGGCGGCGCTCCAGTCGGCGCGCGATTCCCTCGCGATGAATTTCGATGCGGAGGAGGGGGGATTCGGCTCGGCGCCCAAGTTCCCGAGCCCCTCCAGCGTGGAGACGCTCCTGCGCTGGGCCCTGCGCCACGACGACCGGGAGGCGCTGGAGATGGTCACGAAGACGCTCGACCGCATGGCGTCGGGCGGCATCCACGACCACGTCGGGGGCGGGTTCCATCGCTACTCCGTCACACGGGACTGGCTCGTGCCGCACTTCGAGAAGATGCTCTATGACAACGCGCAGCTCCTCGGGCTCTACGCCTGGGGCTGGCTCGCCACGAAGAGGCCGCTCCATGCGCAGACCGCAAGAGACATCGCGGCCTGGGTGCTGCGGGAGATGACCGGCCCGGAGGGGGGCTTTTACTCCGCGCAGGACGCCGACGATCCCGGCGGGCCTGAAGGCGAGGGCGGCTTCTATGTCTGGGATCCCGCGGAGCTGGCCGCGCTCTTGGGCGCGAAGGACGCCGCGGTGCTCGCCACGATGTTCGACGTGAGCGAGGCGGGCAACTGGCCCGAGAAGCCGCGGAAGTCCATCCTGCAGGTGCGCAAGAGCGTCGACCAGGTCGCGGCGCTGCATGGGTTGGAGGCGGCGCAGGTGGAAGCGATCGTGGCGAAGGCGCGGGAGACGATGCGCGTGGCGCGGGAGAAGCGGCCCAAGCCGATGACCGACACGAAGGTGCTCGCCGGCTGGAACGGCCTCATGATCTCCGGCCTCTGCCGCGCGTATCAGGCGATGGGGGAGGAGGCGTGGCTCGCGGCGGCGCGCAAGGCCGGCGCGTTTCTCGGCAAGGAGATGATCCGGGACGGGCGGCTGCTCCTGCGCTGGCGGGACGGCGAGGCGGCGCACCAGGCCGTCTTGAGCGACTACGCCTACGTGATCGCCGCGTTCCTGGATCTCTACGAGTCCACCTTCGAGACTTCGTGGCTCGAGAAAGCGCTCTTGCTCAACCGGGCGGCGATCGAGTTCTTCTACGATCCGGACCAGGGCGGGTTCTTCTTCACCGCCAGCGACCACGAGAAGCTGCTCGCACGCGGCAAGCCCGGGTTCGACCAGGCGGTCCCGTCGGGCAACGGGACGATGGCGCTCAACCTGTTGCGGATCTTCGAGCTGACCGGCGACAAGGAGATGCAGGGCCGTGCCCGCAAGACCCTGGACTATTATGGAAATCGCGTGAGCCAGTCGGCCCTCGGCTTCGGTGCGGTCCTGAACGCCCTCGACTTCGCCCAGCCGGGCACCCGCGGAATCTTCATCGCCGGCCCGCGCGACGACCCCGCGACGCGCGCCCTCATCGAGGCGGTGTGGCGCAACCCCCACCCCAACCGCGTGGTCGCCCTGGTCGTCCCTGGGCTCGAAACGCTCCTTCCCCCCGCCGCCGGCAAAGTCCCCGTAGCCGGGAAACCAGCCGCCTACGTCTGCCGCAACTTCACCTGCGAAACCCCCGTGGCCAGAGGGTCTGACCTCGGGGGGCCGTAAGCTGTCGTGAGGGATGGGATTGGGTCGGGAGCCCGCGCCCGCGGTGGCGCAACGTAGGATGCGTGCGAGCGCGGCGGACGCCGGGAGGAACATGGATGGATGACTTGAAGAGCAGCGCCCCCTGGAAGCGTCCCATGCCGGAAGGGCAGTTCGCGTTCCTGCGCGACATCGTCGGGGCGCCGAGCCCGATCGGGCTCGAGGCGGCGATGACCTTCGGCGTGATCGAGCCGGCGGTGCGGAAGTTCCTTCCCAAGGGCTGGGCCATCCGGAAATTCCGCGGCAGCGCCAGCCTCGTCGTCGACAGCGCGCCCGCCGCCCGCGACGCGTTTTCCGTGATGCTCATCGGTCACGCGGACAAGATCCGTCTCCAGGTGCGCAGCGTGGGGGAGGACGGCAAGGTCTGGCTCAACAGCGACTCCTTCCTGCCCTCCACCCTCGTGGGCCAGGAGGCGATCCTCTTCAGCGAGGATCCCGCCGCGCCGGGGGAGTGGCGCGTCCTCGAAGGCGCCACCATCGAGGCGGTGGGCGCCGTCCACTTCGCCGACCCCGACTTGCGCGAGGGCCGCAAGGGGATCACCGCGCCGATGCTCTACCTCGAACTGCACACCCACGGCGCCGACGGCAGGAAGCAGGTCGAGCGGATGGGGATCAAGGCGGGCGATCCCGTGCTCTTGGCGCGCAAGGTGCGGCGCGGCGTGGCGCCCGACACCTTCTCCGGCGCCTACCTCGACAACGGGCTCGGCTGCTTCGTGGTCGCGGAAGCGTTGCGCCTCGTCGCGGAGAGCGGCGGCTTGCGCAACGTGCGCATCCTCGGCGCCATGGCCGCTTACGAGGAGGTGGGCCGCCTCGGCAGCCGCGTCCTCGCCCAGGAGTTGCGCCCCGACGCCGTGGTCGCCATCGACGTCGCGCACGATTTCAAGGCCGCCCCCGGGGTCGCCGACAAGCGTTTCCCCCCCAACGCCATGGGGGAGGGCTTCACCCTCGCCGCCGGCGCGATCACCAGCGCCTGGCTCAACAGCCTCATCGCCCGCGTCGCGCAGGAACAGGCGATTCCGATGCAATGGAAGGTGGCGGGCAAGGACACCGGCACCGACGCCATGGCCGCGGTCCTGGCGAGCATCGACGCCGCCGCGGCCTCCCTCGGCTTCCCGATCCGCAACATGCACACCGTCTCCGAGACCGGCCACACCGGCGACGTGCTCGCCGCGATCCATGTCCTCGTCGCGATGCTGCGCGCGCTGGACGGCATGCACGAAGGCAGAGGGGCTCGCCCCGACGATCTACGCGAGGGCCACCCGCGCCTCGATCGCGCGCGGCCCATCTCGCCCTCGGGATCCGCCTGATCCCACGCCGGGCGCTCGCCCCAGGCAAGGGGCGAGCCTACCCGGCAGGGTTCACTTCCGCATCGTCCGTTCCAGCAGCCAGCCCGCGTCCCCCGTGCCCCCGCCCAGACGCTCCGCACGGTGCGCGCGAAGATCCACCCGGAATTCGAGCACCCCCAGCAGCACTCCGAACCGCCGGCGATCGCGTCGGGCGGCGCGCAGGAGGTGAAGCGCTCGGGGGCGGAGAAGGGCCGGACATCGCCGCGCCATGCTCCCGCCCGGTCCGCAGTGGCGCCCCACGCGGTGCGGGAGTATCCTCGGGCAGGGAGGGATCGAGCATGTCGGATGACCGGTTTCGCGTTTCGCGGCGGGCCGTCCTCAAGGGCGCCGGCGCCGCGGCGATCCTCAAGGGCGCGGCCGATCGCGCGTTCGCCGGGGAGCCCGCCAGCAAGGACGGCATCCGCCGCGCAGGACCCGGACCCACGGCGGTCGAGCTGTCGGTGAACGGGGTGAAGCGGCGGCTCGAACTCGAGCCTCGCGTGACGCTGCTCGACGCCCTGCGGGACCGGCTCGACCTCACCGGGGCCAAGCGCGTCTGCGACCGCGGCGCCTGCGGCGCCTGCACCGTCTGGATCGACGGCAAGACCGCCAACGCCTGCATGGTCCTCGCCATCGACGCCCACGGCGCCGCCATCACCACCATCGAGGGGCTGGCCAAGGAGGGGGCGCTCCATCCCGTGCAGGATGCGTTCGTGAAGCACGACGCGCTCCAGTGCGGCTTCTGCACCCCCGGCATGATCATGTCCTGCGCCGCCTTCGTCGAGCGGGTCAAGAATCCCACCGACGCGCAGATCCGCGCGGCGGTGGCGGGCAATCTCTGCCGCTGCGGCACCTACACGCACGTGTTCGCGGCGTGCCGGGAGGCGGCGCGATGAGCGAGAAGAAGCTGAAGCTCGGGTTTGTCGGCCGCGAGCGCGAAGTTCCGGTGGAGGTGCCCGAGGGTTCGCCGGGGCCCTGGGGCGCCGACGCCGATCTGTCGGTGGTCGGCAAGGAGCATCCGCGTCTGGACGCGCGCGCGAAGGTGACCGGCGCCGCCCGATACACCTACGACATCCGCCGCCCCGGGATGATCTACGGGCGGCTGCTGCGCTCGCCCCACGCCCACGCGCGCGTCGTCAAGGTGGATCTGGAGCGGGCGAAGGCGCTGGCGGGGGTGCTCTACACCGAGTCCTACCAGGGCAGCGAGATCCGCTTCGCGGGCCAGCAGGTGGCGGGCGTCGCGGCGGAGAGCGAGGAGATCCTCGACGATGCGCTCGCCCTCATCGATGTCGAGTACGAGGTCTTGGACCATGTGGTGAGCGTCGACGCGGCGCTCAAGGACGACGCCCCCAAGGTGAAAGGCGACGGCAACGTCGCCGACGGTCGCAGGAACGAAGGTACGCCCGACGACGTAGCGCGCGCCCATCAGGAGGCCGACGTCGTCCTGGAGCGCATCTACCGGACGCAGGTGCAGACCCACAGCGCCCTCGAGACCCACGGCTGCGTCTGCGCATGGGACGGCGACAAGCTCACGGTCTGGGCCTCCACCCAAGGCACCTTCAGTGTGCGCGGGGGGATGGCGCAGCACTTCAGAATCCCCGCCGAGGACGTGCTGGTGATCACCGAGCACATGGGAGGCGGGTTCGGCGCGAAATTCGGGGCCGACTTCTGGGATCTCTTCTGCGCGCGCGCCGCGCGCCAGACCAAGCGCCCCTGCCGTCTCATGCTCGACCGCCGCGAGGAGCACCTCGTGGCGGGCAACCGTCCCGACTCGCTCCAGCACTGCATCTTCTCCGCGAAGAGGGACGGCACGCTCCTGGGCGCGGAGGTGCGGTCGTGGGGGACCGGGGGGATCGGGGGCGGGGCGGGGGTGGCCAATCCGGCGATCTACCGCTTCCGCGCCACCCACAAGAAGCAGATCGACGTCTATACCCACGCGGGGTCGGGGCGGGCGTTCCGGGCGCCCGGCCACCCCCAGGGGATCTTCGCCCTGGAGGGGATGATCGACGAATTGGCCGAGGCGATCGGCATGGACCCGCTCGAGATGCGCAGGAAAAACGATCCGCATCCGGTGCGCACGGCGCAGTACGACCGCGGCGCCAGGGAGATCGGCTGGGAGCGGCGGCGCAAGAAGCCCGGCTCGGACGCCGGCGTGCGCAAGCGCGGGCTCGGGATGGCCTCGGCGCGCTGGGGGCACAACATGCGCCCCAACTTCGGCGTGCTCTGCCGCCTGGCGCGGGACGGAAGCGTGCTGGTGGCGAACGGGGCGCAAGACCTCGGCACCGGGACGCGCACCCTCCTCGCGGTGCTCGCCGCCGAGGAACTCGGCCTCGACCCGTCGCGCATCACCGTGCGGCTCGGCCAGACCGACGACCCGGAGGGGCCCGGCAGCGGCGGTTCGGTCACCGCGCCCACCATCGGCCCGCCCGCGCGCGATGCGGCGTTCCTGGTGAAGCGGAAGCTCCTCGAGGCGGTCGCCGCCGCGCTGGGCGGCGACGCCGCCTCCCTGCAGCTGAAGGACGGGATGGTGCTGGGCGCCCCCAAGCCCCTCACCTTCGCGCAAGCATGCGCGCTCCTGCCCACCGAGACCGTGGAGGCGCTCGGCCGCTGGCAGCACGGATCGAAGGTCCTGCCCAACTTCGCCGGGGACGTCGCGGGGGTGCAGTTCGCCGAAGTGGAGGTGGATGTCGAGACCGGCCACGTGCGTGTCGAAAAGATCGTGGCGGTGCAGGATTGCGGCCGCGTCATCAACCCGCTCCTGGCGCGCAGCCAGATCACCGGGGGCGTCATCCAGGGCATCTCCTACGCGCTTTTCGAGAACCGCATCCTGGACGGGCGCATCGGCACCATGGTCAACGCCAACTTCCTCGACTACCGCATCGCCGGCGCCCTCGAGATGCCGGAGATCGTCACGATCCCCTTCAGCGTGGCAAACGGGATCAACCATGTCGGGATGTCCTCCCTCGGCGAGCCGCCCACGGTGCCGACGGCGGGTGCCATCGCGAACGCCGTGGCCAATGCGCTGGGCGTGCGCATCCGATCGCTGCCCATCACCCCCGACAAGGTGCTCGCCGCCCTGGGAGGCGCCTCATGAAGCGGTTCGGCTATCTCTCCGCGGAGACGTTTCCCGCCGCGGCGCGCGCGCTGGCCGCCGCCGAGGACGCGGTGGCGAAGGGGGCGGGGACCGATCTCCTCGATATGCTCAAGGAGCGCGTGGTCGAACCTGCCGAGGTGGTGAATCTCCTCGGCGCGAAACGCGAGACCGGGCCGGGCGAGTTGAGCGCATTGGCGACCTTGGCGGAGGTCGCCTCCGACGAGCGTCTCCGCGCGGAGTTCCCGGCGCTGACCCGCGCGGCGGGCGAAGCGGCGACCCCGCAGATCCGCAACTTCGCCACCTTGGGCGGAAATCTCTGCCAGCACACGCGTTGCTGGTACTTCCGCACCAACGGCTTCGAGTGCTTCAAGCGCGGGAGCGCCCGCTGCGACGCTTTGGAGGAGGGCGCGCAGAATCGCTACAACGCGATCTTCCCCCACGCGCGCTGCGGCTGCGCGCATCCGAGCAGCCTCGCCCCGGCGCTCATCGCGCTCGGCGCGAAGGTGGCCTGCGTCCACCCCGAGGGGGACCGCGTGCTCGACCTGGAGGCGCTCTACCGCGAGCCGAAGTCGGGCCGCATCGGCGACACCGTCCTGAGGCCCGGGGAACTCATCCGCGCCGTGCTGCTGGCTCCCTCCGCCCTCGCCCGGCGCAGCACCTATGTCGAGTTCCGCGAGCGGGAGAGCTTCGACTTCGCGGTGGTTTCGGTGGCGGTGGCGCTGGAGATGGCCGGGGAGGCCGTGAAGGACGTGCGCTTGGTGTTCGGGGCCGTGGCCCCGATCCCCTACCGCGCCAAGGCCGCCGAGGAGGCGCTGCGCGGGAAGCGGCTCGATCCGGAGGCGGCCGCCGACGCCGCGGTGAGCGGCGCCACCCCCCAGGGGCAGAACGGGTTCAAGCTGCCGATCCTTAAGACGCTGGTCAAGCGCGCGCTGAAGGAGCTCGCCTCATGAAGCCCCTCGTCGTCTGCCGCTTCCTCAACAACAAGGCCTACTTCTTCCCGCCCTCCCTCGACAGGGAGGCGGATGCGCGCGCGCCCGCCACCCCGTTCTGGTGCGCCCGGACCTGCGATCCCGTCGGCCCGGACGGCAACGACGTGCGCGATGACCGCTGCCTCGACGGACGCCCCTGCTTCGAACCCCAGGTGCGCTTCTAGCGAGTCCGTTCCCACCCCTTCCCATGAAACGCTCCGCCCTCGCGGTCCTCTTCCTCACGGTCTTCATCGATCTCCTCGGCTTCGGGATCGTGCTTCCGCTCCTGCCGCGCTATGCGGAGGACTACCTGGCCGGCGACGTGACCATCGGCCTGCTCATGGCCTCCTTCTCGTTCATGCAGCTGCTCTTCGCCCCCTTCTGGGGCCGCCTGAGCGACCGCTACGGCCGCCGCCCGATCCTCATGGTCGGGCTCTTCGGGTCGATCCTCTCCTACGCGCTCTTCGGCCTCGCGCGCTCGGTCACGCTCCTGTTCGTGTCGCGCATCGCCGCGGGCATCTTCGGCGCGACCATCGGCACCGCGCAGGCCTACATCGCGGATGTGACCGGTTCGAAGGACCGCGGCAAGCAGATGGCGCTCATCGGCGCCGCGTTCGGCCTCGGATTCACATTCGGCCCGGCGCTGGGGGGGCTCGCGCACCACCACCTTGGCCGCGCCGCGCCGGGATTTCTGGCCGCGGGCTTTTCGCTGGTGGCCTTTCTCATGGCGTGGCGCACGCTCCCCGAGCCGGAGCGGCACGAGAAGCGGGGCCCGCACGTACGATTCGACGCCACGGCGCTCCGTCACGCCTTCGCGACGCGCACCATCCCCCTCATCCTCGCGCTGCAAATCGTCGCCACCCTCGCCTTCGCGAGCTTCGAGGGAACTCTCGCGCGGTTCACCGACCGGAAGTGGGGCTACAACCCGGCGGAGAACGGCCTCATCTTCACCTACGTGGGGTTCTGTCTCCTCCTGAGCCAGGGCTTCCTGGTGCGGCGCTTCATGCCGCGGGTGGGGGAGCTCAACTTCACCGTCGCCGGCACCATCCTCCTCGCCATGGGCTTCGTGGGGGTCGCGCTCGCGCCCGGGACGGTAGCCGCCCTCGCCACGCTCCCTGTGGTCGTGACGGGCTTCTCCATGATCACGCCCTCCCTCGCCAGCCTCCTGAGTCTCCGCTCGCCGCGCTCCATGCAGGGCGAAATCCTGGGCATCGGACAGTCGGGACTCTCGCTGGCCCGCATCCTCGGGCCCTTCGCGGGCAACGTGCTCTTCCTCACGAGCCCCGAGGCGCCCTACTGGTTCGCCGCCGGCGTGATGGGCTTCGCGTTCCTGGGAGCGATCGTCCTGCGCCGCGCCCCCGCACCCCCCGTCGCATCTTGAGGCTGCCCGCTCCCAGCCGATAAGGAGAGATCGTGGGGAGCCTTCTCGAGGCGATTTTTCTCGGTGTCGTCCAGGGGCTCACCGAGTTCCTCCCGGTCTCCTCCTCGGGTCATCTCGCGCTTCTCCAGATGCTGCTCGGGTGGGAACACGCCGACGAGAATCTCACCTTCACGATCGTGGTGCATCTCGGCTCCCTCGCGGCGGTCATGATCTTCGTGGGCCGCGAGATCCGCGCGATGCTCACGACGCAGCCGCGGCTGCTCGGCCTCGTCGTCGTGGCAACGCTGCCGGTCGCGGTGGTGGGGCTCCTGGCGCGCGCCTCCATCGCGAGGTTCGGCGCCTACCCGGCGGTCGTCGGCGCGGGGCTGCTCGTGACCGCGCTCCTGCTCGCCTCGACGAAGCGGATCCGCGAAGGCGCGTCCACGCCGGGCACGCTGTCGTTCCGGAAGGCGTTTCTCGTGGGCGTCGCGCAGGTGTTTGCGCTCCTGCCCGGCGTGAGCAGGAGCGGGATGACGCTCACCGCGTCGATGGGCGCCGGCCTGCAGCGCAACGAGGCGCTGCGGTTCGCCTTCCTCATGGCCGTGCCCGCCATCGGCGGGGCGGGGCTCCTGCTCCTGCTCAAGGGGGGCGCGCCGAACGGCGTGCGCCTCGCACCGCTCCTGGCCGGGGGCGCCGCCTCCTTCCTCTCCAGCTTCCTGGCGATGCGGTGGATGGTGCGGGTGGTCGAGAAGCGGCGGCTGGCCTGGTTCGCGGCCTACTGCGCCGCAGCGGGCCTCTCCGCCCTCCTGTTCGCGGCTACTCGATGAACCGGTGCCCGAACACCACCTCGAAGGTGTAGGTGTCGCCGACCACGTCGTCGAGCTTGCCCACCTCCACGGTGCGGGGGCCGGTGGCGCGCAGCAGATCCACCTCGATCGTCTTCAAGAGCCCGTTGCTGTAGAGTTCCACGTCGCGGCAGAACTTCCCGATCAGGTCGCGGGGGAGCGGCTCGGTGCCCTGGGCGCGGGTGAGTTCCACGATGAACCGGCGCTCCTTCACGCTGCCGCTCACCGGCTTGAGCCGCGGGTCCTGGCGCAGGCCGGTGGGCCGGAAGCCATTGCTCTTGGCGATCTCCTCGATGAGCCCCAGCGGGCTCTTGGTGTCGCGCAGCTTGCTTCCCTTGAGCTGCTCGCAGAAGAGGTTGACGTCGGCGGCGTACTCGCGCAGGTTCTCCGCGTCGCGGGGCGCCCGCGCCAGCGCCAGCTCGTAGGCCTTCGCCTGGGAGTAGGAACTCATGGTGACGAGCCCCAGCACCGCGAGGAGGATCGTCATCACGATGACGAAGAGCTTGACCGGATCCTCCGTCACCTTCCCCTCCGCTTCTGCCAGACGAGCGTCGTGAGCTGGTGATCGGTGCCCTCGAAGGGGCGCGTGGAGACGGGCTGGAGATCCATCTCTTTGAGGGCCCCCACCTGTTCCGAGAGGAGCCGGCCCAAGGTCTCGGCGGCGTTCGTCGAACTGATGACCATCCCGAGGCGCACCGAATCCTGCTGGATCTGGACGCGTTGGAAGTCGATGTAGACGATCTCTTTGTGGTGCTTCCCGATCACGCTGAAGATCTCGTTCCAGGTCTTGAGCGCGCTCTCGATGGGCGTCACGCCCTGGCCGCCCCCGTAGTCCCGCAGGAGCGCGCTGCGCATGGCGCGCAGCCGGTCCACGAAGCGGCGCAGCGCTTCGGGCTTGGGACCCGCCGACTCCACGGCGACGAGGTCGACCACCTCGCCGCGCGGGTTGACCTGGTTGTAGAGCTTGGCCGCCTCGTCGATGGTCCGGAACGCCTTCGTGAGCATCGGGTCGAACCGCTGGCTGCTCAGGCTGTCCTTCTTCTTCAGGTAATGGAACGATGCGGCGAGGAGCCCGAGGAAGAGGATGGTCTGGGTGATCGCGAGCGCCCCCTTGAGCAGCTCGAACTTGTTGGCGACCTTCCATTCCTCCTGGCGGAAGTCGAGGTGGATCTCGTCGGCGCCGAGCCCCTTGAGCGCGAGACCCATCGCCACGGCGCCCCCGGCGTCGAACTCCGCGGTCGACGTCCCGTTGAGCTTGGTCGCAAATACCTGGGAGGGGCGGAACGACTCCGCCGCGAGGCCGAGCCGCGCCCCGAGGAGGTCCACCAGCCCCGCAACCTGGAGCGCGCAGCCTCCCACGAGGATTTTTTCCGGCTTCGCGGTGCCGCGCAGCGCGGCGCTGGAGCGGACGTACTCCCGCTTGAGCCGGGCCGCGAACTCGTCGCGCTTCTGGGAGAAGAGGTCGCGCTCCAGTTCCGCGTGGCTCTTCTCGGTGTCCTTGCGGTCGGGGCGGCCGCCGCCGTCGGCGGGGATGAACAGGTCGCCCGACTCCTCGCCGCCGGTGAACGCCTGGAAGCGGTTGTCCGCTTCGGCGAAATCGATGTCCATGTCGCGGGCGAGGCCCTGAACGATGCTGTCCACGCCGAGGCGCACGGAGCGCAGGGCGCGGATCTCGCCGCTCTCCACGAAGATCATCTCCGTGGCGCGATGCGAGACATGGAGCAGCACGCAGGCGGGCGCGTCGGCCAGGAGGCCCGCGGCGCGCACCGAATTGAAGAACGCGACCGCGTCGAGGTCCATCGCGAGGGGCTCGACCCCCGCTCCCCGTGCGTAGTCGATGCGGCGCCCGATCTCCTCCTTGCGCGCGGCGAACACCAACAGGTTGGTGCCCTCCTTCGACTCGCCCACCTTGGCGTACTGGACGATCACGTCGTCGGCGTCGCAGTCGTGGAGGTGGTGCTCCGCCTCGTACTTCACCACCTTGCGGATCTGATCGTCGCTCTTGAAGGGGACCGGGATCTCGCGGACGACGGTGTCGTTGGCCTCCACGGAGCAGACCACGTTGTGGCGCGGGAACTTCTCCCCCCGAAAGATCTCCTGGAGTGCGGCGCGCAACTCCTCCGGATCCGGCGCGTCGCCCCGGGGCGTGAGCCCGCGCTCCAGGTAGCGGAGCACGCGGTAGCTCGTGCGGCTTCCGCCGAGCTCCACGGCCCGCACCGAGCGGGCGTTGATGTCGAGTCCAACCGAGGTCGCCATGGGATTGAAGCGTCGCGAGCCGCGTATTCTATCTCCGGCTCCTGGGATGCGGGCGGTTCAATTCCTCCTCGGCCCGGACTCGAGGAGCGCGAGGATGCGGCTCCGCCAGCGCTCGTGGATGGCATCGATCTCCCTGCGCTGCTCGCCGGTGATGCGCGTCCGCACGTCGGCGACTTCCCGGTCATGCTCGGCGAGCAGCTCGCGCACCCGGCGGGACTGCACGGCATCGAGCCCGTAGGCCCTGCGGAAGTCCTCCACGCGCCGGTCCAGGTCCGGGGGCGGGGGAGGCGCGGCGGCGGCGAGGGTCCCGACGTAGACGCCGAGCCCGGCGGCGCCCACGAACGTGAGCGCCAGGACGAGGAGGAAAAGGCGTTTCAATTCGCGCATGGCTATCTCCCCAGGAGGCGGTCGACGGGGGCGGCCTGGACGGGACGGCGCACCTCGGGAAGGAGGCGCGTGGCGAGCGCGGTCACCCCGATCGCGGCGAGGATGGCGGCCGCCCAGGCGAGGCGGCGCAGGAACCGCCGCGCCGCGTCGAGATCGAGGGCCGCGGGCCGGGCCGCCGCCGCGAGTCGCGCCACCCGCTCGGGGAAATCCGGGGGGGGCGGGGGGGCGCCCGCGAAGAGCTGCTCCTTGAGGATGCGCAGCTCTGCGATGCGGGAATCAAGCCCCGGATCGCGATCGATCGCCGCGGCAAGGGCAGAGGCCCGCTGCGGGGAGAGTCCCCCCTCCAGGAACCGGCTCAGTTCTTCATCCGTGTGCATGGCTCTCCAGGCTCCGCTTGAGGCGGGCGCGTGCGCGGTGCAATCGACTCTCCACGGTTCCCTCCGAGATCTCGAGCACCGCTGCGATCTCGGAGTAGGCGAGGCCCTCCAGCTCGCGGAGGACCAGGATGGTGCGGTAGCGCGTGGGAAGTGCGGCGATCGCCTCGCGGACGAGCCGCCGCCGCTCCTCCTTCTCGGCACTCCCCGCCGGGCCCTCCCCCTCGTCGCGGATCGCCGCCTCATCCTCGAGGGGAAGCGCCGGCCTCCGGCTGCGCCGCTTCAGGTGGTCCTTGGCGGCGTTGGCGGCGACGCGGTAGAGCCAGGTGTAGAGGCTGCTGCGGCCGTCGAAGGCGGCGATTCGGGTGAACACCTTGAGGAAGACTTCTTGCGCGATGTCCTCGACCTCGTGGGAGTCGCGGACGATGCCGTAGATCAGCGCGAAGATGCGCCCCTGGTAGAGCTCCACCACGCGGCGGAGCGCCTCGGGGTCGCCCGCGCGCAGACCGGCCACGATCGCGTTCTCTTCGCCCGGCGCGGCGCGCGGCATGGATTCAGGGAGTTTAGACGCCGCCGCCTCCCCGGAACCTGCGGATCGGCGCCGCGGGGAATGGGCGCACCGAACCCACTGTCAGGAAACGGGTTACGGCTCAGCCGAGGAGATGGCCCAGCTTGTCGCGCTTGGCGGCGAGGTAGCGTTCGTTGTGGACGTTGGGCTCGATCTCGAGCGGAAGGCGCTCGGCGATGGAGAGGCCGTAGCCCTCGAGCGCGCGGAACTTGCGCGGGTTGTTGGTGATGATGCGCATCTTGCGCACGCCCAGGTGGAGCAGGATCTGCGCTCCGATGCCGTAGTCGCGCTGGTCCGCCTTGAACCCGAGCGCCTGGTTGGCCTCCACCGTGTCCATCCCCTGGTCCTGGAGCGCGTAGGCGCGGATCTTGTTCTCGATGCCGATCCCGCGACCCTCCTGGCGCATGTAGAGGATGACGCCCTTCCCCTCCTTCTGGATGAGCCGCATCGCCTCGTCGAGCTGGTCGCCGCAGTCGCAGCGCTGGGAGCGAAAGACATCGCCGGTGAGGCACTCGGAGTGGGGCCGCACGAGGAGGGCCTCGTCGATGGGCGGGTTGCCTACCGCCGCGTCGGGGAGCGGGAGCCCCACGGTGAGGGCGAAGTGGGGGCGGGCGTCCACCCGGCTGCGATACATGTGGAGGGTGAACTCGCCGTAGGCGGTGGGGAGGCGCACCGATTCCGCCTTCTCGATGAGCCGCTCGGTCCGGCGGCGGTGCTCGATGATCTGGGCCACCGAGCAGATGCGGATCTGGTGGCGCGCGGCGAACGCCTCCAGGTCGGGCAGGCGCGCCATGGTGCCGTCCTCCTTCATGATCTCGCAGATGATGGCGGCGGGACGGAGGCCGGCGAGGCGCGCCAGATCGACCGACCCCTCGGTCTGCCCCGTGCGGACCAGGACGCCCCCGCGGCGGGCGCGGATGGGCTGGATGTGGCCGGGGCGGACGAGATCCGCCGGCTTGGCGTCGGCGCGCACCGCTACCTGGATCGTGCGTGCGCGGTCATGGGCCGAGATTCCGGTGGTGACCCCGGTGGCCGCCTCCACCGTGACGGTGAAGTTGGTGCGGAACCGCGAATTGTTCAGGGCCACCATGGGCGCGAGGTCGAGGCGGTCGGCGATCTCCTCCTCCAGGGCGAGGCAGATCCACCCCCGGGCATGGGTGGCCATGAAATTGATCGCCTCCGGGGTCGCGAACTCCGCCGCCATGCAGAGGTCGCCTTCGTTCTCGCGGTCGGGGTCATCCACCAGGATGACCATGCGGCCCGCGCGGATGTCGGCCAAGACTTCGGGAACGGTTGCCAGGGGCATGGGGATCTCTCCTCGACGATTGTCCCCGCGGCGAGGGGCCCCGGCAAGGCGGGAAGGGGGGCCGGGACGCATCCTGGGACGGTGCGATCTCTGCTAGAATCCGCGCGGCCGTGGCGAAGCGGCCGAGGGAGGGCTCGCCGCGCCGCGCTGCGGGCGGGCCCGATGGATGAACCAGCCGTCCCCCCAAGTGGAATCCGCCGTCCTGGAGCGGCTCGCGGGCGAGTTCAATCTCGACCCCGCGGTTGCCGGGGCGGCGCTTCGCCTGCTGCGGGTGGGCGAGCCCATCCCCTTCCTCGCGCGCTATCGCCGCGAGGCGGTGGGAGGCCTCGACGAACCCGCGCTGCGCGCGCTCCGCGCCGCGGCGGCGGAGTTCACCGAATTGGAGGAGCGGCGCGCCTTCGTGCTCGCTGCGCTCGCGGGCCGCGAGGAGGTGCCGGAAAAGCTGCGCCGCCGCATCGAGCGCAGCCGCGACGCGTTCGAGATGGAGTGCCTCTACATGCCCTACCGGCCGCCGCGACGCACGCGGGCGACCCTGGCGCGCGAGCAGGGATTCGAGCCGCTGGCCGAGGCGCTCCTCCAGGGAGGGACCGCACCGCCCGCGGAGGCGGCGGCCCCCTTCGTCGATGCGGCCAAGGGCGTCGCCGACGCCGCGGCCGCGCTCGCGGAGGCGCAGGCGATCCTGGTGGAGCGGTTCGCCTGCGACGCCGAGGCGCGCGCGGCCGCCCTGCGCTCCGCGGAGAAGGAGGGCATGCTCAAGGCGCTGCCGCCGCCGGAGCGGGAAGGGATCGGGGAGGGCCACGCCCACCTGCGCGGCTACGAGGAGCGGCTCTCCAGGATCCCGGCGCACCGGTTCCTCTCCGCCTGGCGTGCAGCGAAGGAGGGGGCGATCCAGGCGCGCCTCGAGGTCCCCGAGGAGCGCCCCTTGGCGGTGCTCCGTGAGAGGCACTTCCCGACGGAGGCCCACGAGGAGACCCTGGCCCTCCTCGCCGCGGCCGCCACCGACGCCCTGCGCCGCATCATCGGCCCCGCGGTCGCCGCGGAGGCGCTCTCCCGGGCGCAGGCGAAGGCGGAGCGGGAGGTGATCGGAGTGCTTGCCTCCAACCTGCGCGATCTCCTGCTCTATCCGCCCGCCGGCGCCCGCCGGGTGCTGGGGGTCAATCCCGCGCGCCGCGGACCGGTCCACCTCGCCTGCGTGGACGAACGGGGCAACCCGGTGGGCCACGCCCGCGTGCGGCCCTTCAGCAAGGACGACGCGCAGGCGCTGGAGGCGCGCGAGACCGTGGCGCGTCTGTGCACGACCCACGGGATCGCCGTGGTCGCCGTGGGCAACGGCCAGGGGCGGCACGAGTGCGAGGCGTTCCTCCACGATGCCTTGGCCGCCCGAGGCGACGGCCCCCTGCCGATCGTGACCGTGAACGAGGCGGGGGTCGGCGCGTATGCCACCGGGCCGGTGGGGCGCGGCGAGCTGCCCTCCTACCCCGTGCCGGTGCGCGCGGCCATCTCCATCGCGCGCCGCCTCATCGACCCGCTCGCGGAGATGGTCAAGGTCGAGACGCGCAATCTCTGCGGGGGGCAGTACGCCCAAGACGTCGATCCGCAGCGGCTCGAGCGCTCCCTGGGCGACGTGGTCGAGCACTGCGTGAGCGCCGTGGGCGTCGATCTCAACCGCGCGGGCGCGCACCAACTCTCCTACCTCTGCGGCATGGACATGGGGCGGGCGCGCGCGGTGGTCGAGCACCGCGAGAAGTCGGGCCCCTTCCCGACGCGGGCTGCCCTCGCGGCGGTGGCCGGCATCACGCCGAAGACCTTCGAGCGCGCCGCGGGCTTCTGCCGCATCGCCGGGGGGAGCGATCCCCTCGACACCACCGGCCTCCACCCCTCGGACGCGGCGGTCGTGGCGCGCATCGCCGCCGCCGCCGGCGTGGAGCCGCGCGACCTCGTGGGCAACACCGATCGCCTCGCCCACGTCTCCGTGGAGGCGTTCGCCGACGAAACCCACACCGCCTCCGCCGTGGCGAGCATCCTGAGCGAGCTCCTCGAGGGAGGCCGCGACCCCCGCCCCCCTCTCGTGCTCCTTTCGCGCAGCGCCGGCGTCCGATCGGCGGAGGATCTCAAGCCCGGCATGCGCCTCCCCGGCCGCGTCACCAACGTCACCCCGTTCGGCGCCTTCATCGACATCGGCGTGCGGCAGGACGGACTCGTCCACGTCTCCCAACTCTCCGACCGGTTCGTGCGCGACCCGACGAACGTGGTGCGGGTGGGCGAGATGGTGGAGGTGCGGGTGCTCGAGGTGGATGCCGAGACCAAGCGCATCTCGCTTTCCATGAAGTCCGAGAGCGGGGGAGGGGGGTGGGGGCGCGCGGGATCCGAGCAAGGCGAGGGAGGGGAGGGAGGAGAGCGGCCCCGGCGCCGCGAGCGCGGGCGCGGGGATCGTCGGGAGGGTCGGGAGGGTCGGGAGGGGCGGGAGGGGCGGGAGGGGCGGGAGGGGCGGGAGGGGCGGGAGGGGCGGGAGGGGGGGGAGCCGCGCAGGCGGCGGAGGGAGCGCGTGGTGGAAGAGACCGTCGATGCGCCGCGCGAAGCGATCGCCCCCGAGACCCGCGTCGCCGAGGAGCCCAGCGAGCCGGAGAATCCGGTGCCCGCGGGCATGAGCGAGGCGGAGTTCATGAAGCGCAAGCTGGAGGAGCTGCGCCGGCGCTTTTCGTAGCGGTCAGCGTTCGTCGACGCTGAAGGCGATCACGCGCGACTTCTCGGTGACGACGATGACCATGCCGCCGCCGGCGACGACGCCGGTGGGCGCCTCCTCCCCGAGGGAGATGTCCCAGAAGGGCACCTTCCGCCGCACGTCGAAGGCGCTCAGGTTGCCCGAGCCCGTCACGGCGTAGAGAAAGCCGTTCTCGATGGTGCCGGGGCTGGTCACCGGGCCGGTCAGGTCGTAGCGCGCCACGCGGTTGCCTTCCAGATCGAGGGCGTGCACGGTGCCGTCGGTGGAGCCCACGTAGAGGGTCTGCTCGAAGCCGAAGGCCGGCGCGCGCACCGCGCCCCCCGTGGGATAGAGCCAGCGGAACGAGCCGGCGGCCGGGTCGAAGGCGCAGAGGCTCCCGTCCTCCCCGCCCGCGAGGACGAGGCCTTCGTACACGGCGATCCCGCCCAAGAACGTCGCGCGGGCGGGCGGCTTGAGGCGGGCCTTCTCCTCCCCCGTCGTCTCGTCATGGACGCGGATGTCGCCCTCGGCGGTGGCGAAGAGGATCGCGCCTCCCGCGGCCACTGGACCCGAGGAGGGGGCGGTGTCGAGCGCGCGGTCGAAGAGAAGCTTGCCGCCGCGCATCGCGACGAGCCTGCGGTCGCGGGTCACGACGTAGATCGTGCCGCCCGTGAGGCAGGGATCCTCGTAGACCTGGCCGGGAAGATTGATGGGGGGGAGGGGGGTCTGGTCCTTGAGCCGGACCGTGTGCAACACCCCCGCGATCGTGATCACGTAGGCGTTCTCGCCGTCGGTGAGCGGCCGCGCGCGGATGCCGTCGAGCGCCTTGGTGTCGTAGGCGAACGCCACGGACCCGTCGGCCACACGCAGTCCGTAGAGCACGCCGTTGCGTCCCGCGGCGAGGATGAGATCCCCGGCCAGGGTGAGCCGCGCCTGGATCGGGCCGGTGAGCTCCTGCGTCCACGCGGTCCGCTTGGCGAGGTGGCGACGGAGCATGCCGTCCAGGCGAGGGTCGAGGGACTGGAGCGTGACCTCGGTGTCCGCGAACCCCTTGCGGGAGAGGCGCACCTGTGCGGCTTCGACGATGGGCAGACCGACATCCAGCGGTGTGCGGCCGACCAGCTTCCCGTTCACGAAGACGTCCGCGCCGTCCGGCGTCGACTCGATGCGGAAGGGCATGGTGTAGCGCCGCTCGAACTGGATCAGGTGCTGGCTCGCCACGAGGGGGCGCAGGAGGCGGTAGGCGGCGGGGGCGTCGCCCTCGCCGCGCAGCGTCTCCACCGTGGCGAGGGTCCGCACGACGAGGTCGATCATCTCGATCCTGTCCCGCGACTCGCCAAGGACGTTCGTGCGTTCGAGGTGGGCGATCAGTTCGAGGAACCGCTCGCGCGGGGTCTCGTCCGCGACGGCGTCGGCGAGGTCGTAGGCCTGGCGGTAAAGATCGCGGGCCTGGGCGAATTCGCACACCTGGAGCGCCCGCCGCCCCTCCGTCCGTGCCGTGCGGATCGCCTCGTCGACGCCGAGGCGCAGCCGCTGGGAGCGGACCGCGAAATAGAGATCGTCCACCGCGTTGAAGGAGCCGAGGGCGGTGGTGATCTTGGTCTTGAAGGACTCGATGGCCCGCTCGCCGCTCCCGATGTGGGGCGACGCGCGCACGGCCTCGAGATTCGAGATCAGGAGCGGGATCGTGGCGCTCCAGGTGCGGCCGCGGATCGCCCCGATCGACTGTTCCACGCCCAAGAGCTCTTCCACGGTCTTCTCGCCGCGCCCCTTCATCTGTCGATCGCAGGCGGCCAGCTTTTGCCGGTCTTTCTCGAACTGGTCGACCACGCGATCCAGGAAGCGGGTGAGCGTGTCCTCGACATAGGGGACGGTCGTCTTGCGTAGGAAGGCCGTCTCGGGCTTGGCGAGCCGCCCCAGGAACGGCCCCAGGAACCCCGCGGCCTCCACGTAAGGGCGATCGTTGAGCGCCGCCCGCAGCGTTTCGAGGTCCGCCTGGATCTCCTGCCGGAGCGCCTCTTCGCGGCGCCGGCGCTCCTGGTCGGCGGCCGACTTGGCCGACTCCACCTCGCGGCGGATCGCGAGGGCGCGCCGCGTCTCCTCGCTGTCGGGGTAGGCCGCCGCCAAGGCGTCCACCGCCGCGGCGACCGCCGCCGCGTCGCCCGACTTCTGCGCGGCCGTGACCTGGGCGAAGAGCGAGTCCGAGGAGGGTCCCCCCAGGACCACGCCCATTCCCCCGATGACGACGAGTAGCGCCGCAGCGACCCCGGACGCGAGCACGATCTTGCGCTGCCGGGCGCTCGCGATGCGGAGGCGCTCGAGCCCGATGAGCCCCTCGCGAGCCCGCGTGTCCTGCGAGTCGATCTTCTGGACGAGCTTGAAGCAGGCGGTGAGGAGCTCATGCGCCTTTTCGCTGCGCATCGCCCGGCGAGAGGCCTGGGTCTCCTCCGCGATCCGGAAGAGCTCCCGCTTGGCGTCGGCCGGCTTGTCCGCCCGCGCGAGGAGTTGGCCGAGGTAGAAGCGGATCGCGACGCTTCCGGGGCAGAACTCGACCCCCGCGCGGCAGGCCTGGATCGCCTCCTCCGTCTCGCCCCGCTCCGCGTAGATGCGGGCGATGCGGAGGCTGGTGTCGGCGGCGCGCTCGGACTCCCCGCGATCGAGGAGGCAGCGGCGCAACGCGGTGAGCGCCTGGAAGTTTTCGGCATCCTGGCGCAGCGCCTGCTCCAGAAGATCGAGCGCCTTGTCGTGGTCCCCTGCTTCCGAGCGCATCGCGCCGAGGGAGGCCAGGTGGTGCGCGAGCCGCTTGCCATCATTGAGCTGGCGCAGGACCGCGATGCACTCCTCGAGGGTTTCGAGGCTTCCCGGCTGTTCGCTCATCGCGCGCTCGTAGAGGCGCGCGGCACGCTCGGGATTCTGCCGGTCGCGTGCCAGGCGGGCGTGCTCGATCATCTCCTCGAAGCTGAGCCCGCGGATGAACCCGCCCTGCGTGAGCAGGTAGAGCGACCGGAGGATGTCGAACTGGGCGAGCCCCGCCTTGTCGCGCACGTCGTCGATGCAGGAGGGGATCGAGAGGGCGTCGTAGACCGCGCAGATCTTCTCGTCGTTGCCGTCGCGATCCGGCTCGCTCCCGCCGTCCGCGTGCATGAAGAACTGGTTGTCGTCGGGGATGACCGCCCGGACGAGTTCCAGCTCGTCGAGCCGCCGCGCCGCCTCCAGGCAAAGTCCGGAGGGGTCGAGCAGGACCTCGGAGAGGGGGGAGTTGGGCTCGTCCTCGGGGGCCTGGCCGTCATAGAAGGCGAAGGTGCCCGACTTCCAGGAGAAGATCTCGAAGATCTCGTCCTCGGCGTGGTGCCGCAGGACCTTGGCGACCTCCTCGGGCGGGACCTTGCCGCTTTCGAGGATGAGCTGCCCGATGGGTCGGTAGCGGCGCTTCTGCTCCAGGAGAAGGATCTCGACGTCCTGGGTCGTCAGGAGCCCGCGCCGGACAAAGACCTCTCCCAGCCGCAGCCCCCGGAAGGAACGGGTGAAGAACACCCGCACCCCCTGCGGGGAGCAGTGCACCTTCTTCGTCACCCCCTCCCTCTGGAGCACGAGCACCCCGGTCTGGTTGTTCGTGTTCAGGGTCTGGAAGATGTCGAAAAGGCTGATGTTTTTGAGGTCACCCTTGAACGCCATGGGGCGTGCCAACCCTGCTGTCCGATGCCACCCCCCTATCGGAGCGGCGCCGCCGCTAGCTGAAGCCTAGGGGGAGGCGAGGGTTGCGGCGATCCCGGCGCCGTCGAGCGGGGTGATGACCCCTGTTTCGGTCACGAGGGCGGTCACGAGGCGGGCCGGAGTCACGTCGAAGGCCGGGGCGTGGACGCAAACCCCTTCGGGCGCGGTCCTTAGGCCGAAGCTCTCGGTCAGTTCGGCGGCGGGCCGCTCCTCGATGGGAATGGCCTTCCCGCTCGGGCAGGCCGCGTCGATGGTGGACCGCGGCGCCGCCACATAGAACGGGACACCGTGCTCCCGGGCCAGCACTGCCAGCGGGTAGGTGCCGATCTTGTTGGCCACATCCCCGTTGGCCGCGATGCGGTCGGCGCCGACGAGTACCGCGTCGATCCCCCCGCGCCTGAGGAGCGAGCCTGCCGCCCCATCCGTGAGGATCGTGACCGGGATCCCCGCCCTTGCCAATTCCCATGCGGTGAGCCGCGCCCCCTGCAGGAGCGGGCGCGTCTCGCCCGCAAAGACCGCGACGGCGCGGCCGGACGCCACGGCAGCATAGACGATCCCGAGGGCGGTGCCGTAGCCCGCCGTGGCCAGCGCACCCGCGTTGCAGTGGGTGAGCAACGTCGCGCGGGCGGGGAGGAGCGCCGCCCCGTGGCGCCCGATGGCACGACAGGCGGCCAGGTCCTCCTCGCGGATCCGGTCCGCCTCGGCGCGAAGCGCCTCCCGGACCCCGCCCCCCTTCCTCGCATCGAGCGCGCGCAGCATCCGCTCCACCGCCCAGCGCAGGTTCACCGCGGTGGGGCGCGCCGACGCCACCGCCGGCGCCGCGCGGCGCACCTCCTCCTCCCCGCCCGCCGCCAGCACCAGGGCGTAGGCGCCGGCGATGCCGAGGAGCGGGGCGCCGCGCACCCGCAGGCAGGAGATCGCCTCGATCACCTCCTCGGGGCGGGTGAGGGAGAGCCAGACTTCGCGGCCGGGCAGGAGCGTCTGGTCGAGGATCTCGAGCGCGTCGCCCAGGAAGCGGAGCGGTCGGACCGGCTCGGGCGGGGGCACGCGGCGATGATAGCGGACCTTGCGCGACGGCGCCTGCTCGGCGACCATCCCACCCCTCGATGAAGCCCTGGGCGCAAGCGCTCCTCGCCGTGGGGGCGGTCAGCCTCGTGTCGCTTGTGGGCGCGTTCACGCTCAAGCTTTCGCCGCGGGTGCTGCGGCGGCTCCTCCTTCCGCTGGTCGCCCTCGCAGCCGGCACAATGCTGGGCGACGCTTTCCTGCACCTGCTCCCCCACGCGGTGGAGGAGGCGCATGGATTCACCCGCGCCCTCTCCCTCGGCGTCCTCGCGGGGATGCTCGGCTTCTTCCTGCTCGAGAAGGTGATCCACTGGCGCCACGAGCACGACCTCTGCGAAGAAGACCACATCCACCCCGTCGCCCGCATGAACCTGATCGGCGACGCGATCCACAACCTGCTCGACGGCGCGCTCATCGCGGGCGCCTTCGCGAGCGGCGGCACGGAGCTGGGGCTGGGCGTGGCGATCGCCGTGGCGCTCCACGAGATTCCGCAGGAGATGGGGGATTTCGCGGTGCTCGTGCACGGCGGCTACTCGCCGCGCCGCGCGCTCTTCTTCAATCTGCTCTCCGCGCTCGCCGCGTTCCTGGGGGCCGGGCTGGTGTTCGTCCTGGGCGGGCACTCCGAAGCGGTGCGCACGTTCCTCGTCCCGTTCACCGCCGGTGCCTTCATCTACATCGCCGCAAGCGACCTCATCCCCGAGATCCGTCGCGAGGAGCGGCCCCGCGCCGCCGCGCTGCTCTTGTGCGCGTTCGCCGCCGGCCTTCTCCTCATGCTCTTGATGCCGGAACCGGGGGCGGGGCACGCGCACTGAGGGTCAGCCCTCCCCGCGCGCCAGTTCCCCGTAGCGCGGGTCGTTGCGCAGCTCGATCAGGTCGTCGTCGGTGCGGGCGTGCTCGATCCACTCGTCGCGGGGGCCGCGGGCCAAGGCGCGCTGGAACGCCTCGAGCGCCGCGTCGATGCGCTTGGCCACCGAGAGGGCGCAGGCGAGGTTGTAGGAGGAGCGCCCCCGGTCGGACTTCTCCTCGGGGAGTTCGCGGGCCAGCGCTTCCGCCTTGGTCAGCCATGCGATCGCCTCCTCGGTGCGCCGCAGCGTGAGCGCCGCGAGCCCCAGCGTTTCGTGGACGGTCCAGCGCTCCAGGGCGTCGTAGGCCTTGGGATCCTCCAGTGCGGCCGCGCGCTCCAAGACCTCGATCGCGAGGGCGGGGTTGGGCGCCTGCCGGAGCCGATCGTCGCCGAGGAGGTAGGCGCGCCCCGCGCGGAGCAGGATGCGGGGGTCGTCGGTGCGGGCGGACTCCGCGCGCGCGAGGAGATGGACGAGGAGCGCCGGCCGCGCCTTCTCCTCCAGCGTGAACCCGGAGAAGAGTGCGCGCATGGAGGCGGCGGAGGTCTCGCTCTTCTCCGCCACGACCGCATGCAGGACGAAGCAGTGGCAGCGGCGCGCGAAGAAGGCGTAGCCGTGGTGGCGCCGGAAGCCCGCGCGGGTCTCCTCCACGAAGAGGAGGTGGGGAGCCGGGTCGTCCCCGCGTTCCCCATCCTTGCGCGCCCGCTTCGCCTCCTCCCACGCCTTCTCGGCGGCGGCGCGCCATGCTGCGGCCGGCTGCGGCGTCGCGCCCTCCTGCACGGTGACCTCGAAGTCCACGCCGCCCGCGGCGCGCCCCTCGAGGAGCTTCGCGCCGCTTCCCAAGGCGAGCCCGCGTTCCAGTCCCGGTGCGCGCAGGACGAATCCCCAGTAGGGATCGGTGGCCGCCTCGTCCGGTTCTTCGGTGCTCGCCGCGAGCGCGGGGAAGAGGAGGAGAAGGAGGGGGGTGGGGAGACGCATGCGGTGGAGTTTCCCACACCGTCGCGCGGGAGGCCCTGCTAGCGCACGCGGCCGCGCCGGTGCTCGAGGATCTTCACCTTCCGGGTCATCACTTCCCCGCCGAGGCAGGTCTCCTCGATGTCCATCGCGCGCACCGCCTGGGTCTGGATCGCGCAGGCCGCCTCGCTCCCCTCCACCTCGTCCAGCACGAGCTGCGCCTCGCGGAAGGCGGCGTAGTGCAGACGGCTGTTGAGGAGCAGCTGCGCCCGCATCTGCCGGATCAGGACGGGGTTGTTGCCGTCCATCCGCCTGGTGAACCGCTCCAATCGCGCCTCCAGCGCGGGATCCTCTTCCACCACGGTGAACTCCGCGGTGGCGGGCCTTCCCTTGCGGGGGTAGTAGCCCCAGACCGCCTTGACGCCGGGCTGGAGCGCGGCGCGCGCGTCCTCGGGCAGCTCGAGGGTGACGCGCTCGACATGGTCCGGCGCCACGAGTTCGGCGCTGAAGAGCACCTGCTTGCCGAGGCGCAGCTCGATGGTGCCGTCCGCCTCCGCGCTGAGCGGGGCGTCGACGTGGAGGGCATCGAGATCCCGGAGACGCACATTGCCGCGCGGGAAGAGCGGGTTGACCTCCCCGCTCCTCGCCCCGCCCCGCGTCCGCTCGTCGTCGAGAGCGGCCATCGCCACCTCGAACTCCTGCTCCATCCACTCGCGCACCGAGGGATCGTTGGAGTCCTTGGCGATGAGGAACTGCTGGATGGAGGCCTTCTCCCCTGCGGCGACCTGGATGCGCTGCGGCCTCTCGTCGAACCCGGGCCGGCGCAGCACGAGGGTGTAGCTGCCGGGGGCGAGGTCCAGCTGGGCGGGAGTCTGGCCCTTCACCACGCCGTCGATCACCACCTCCGCGGCGGGGAAGCTGTGGATCTTCAAGGTCGCGGACCGGTTGCTCCAGAGGAGCCCTGCAGTAAGGAGGAGCGCGGCCGCCGCGGTGAGGGGCATCCAGTTGCGCCGCACCTTGCGCAGCATGTGAACGCGGCGGCCCAGGGGCTTGCCCGCCACGCTGTCGCCGCGGGCGAAGGCGAGGAGATCGTCCCGAAACGCCGCCGCGTCCGCGTAGCGGTCGCGGTTCTGCTTCTCCAGGCCCTTCATGACGATGCCGCTGCAGGCGCGAGGGACCTGCGGCGCCACCTCGTGCAACGGGGTCGGGCGCTCCGAGAGGATCATGCGCATGAGGCCGGCCATGTCCTGGGCTTTGAAGACCGGGCGCAGGGCGAGCGCTTCGTAGAGGGTGGCGGCGAGGCCGTAGATGTCGGTGCGGCCATTGATGTCGGCCTGCTGAGCCAGGAGCTGCTCCGGGCTCATGTAGAGCGGGGTCCCGAGCGCTTCGCCGGTGAGGGTGAGCGATTCCGCGGCGATGGTGCGGGCGAGGCCGAAATCGGCCAGCACGATGCGTCCGCCCTCCTCCAACCGCATCAGGTTGCTCGGCTTGAGGTCGCGGTGGACGATCCCCGCCTGGTGGAGGCGGTGCAGCGCATCGGCGACGCCGGCCAGCGCGGCGCAAAGCTCGCGCGCGGGAGGCACGGCGTTCTCGCGGATCAGGTCGGCGAGCGACTTGCCCTTCAGCAGCGCCATCGCGTAGTAGGGCCGCTCGTCGTGCTCGCCCGCTTCGTAGACATCCACGATGTGGTCGTGATGGATCTGCGCGCAGGCGCGTGCTTCGCGGCGGAACCGCTCGAGGGCCTGCGGCTGGGTATCGAACCCGGTGCGCAGCACCTTGAGGGCGACGGTGCGGCCCAACTCGCGGTGCACCGCCTCGTAGACCACGCCCATCGCCCCGCGGCCGAGTTCGCGGAGGAGCGTGTATCCGCCGAACGTGCGCGGAAAGCCGGGCTCCCGGGTGATCTCCATCACATCGTCGATGGCCGACTCCGCAGCGAGGATCTGCAGGAACTCCCCGTAGTCCGCCCCAGCCCGCACCTTGTAGTCTTCCGCCTGCGGAGCCTCCCCCAACGCCTTGCGCCGGTGGTAGTCCTCCAAGAGATCCGCCAACAGTTCCGCCCGCTCGCTCTCGCTCATCTCACCCCCCTAAGCGGAAACCGCAGCCCCGCATTTCTCCCTCCCCCCCCTCCGGACTTGCATTGCAACGCCGGGAGCGCTCTAAAACGTTGCAAAATAGGCACTTACGGCGACAACGTGCGCCACGGCTGGCGCAGTTCTGTGGGCTTTTGGGCCGGGTCTGCCTTCACTCCAGGGCCGTCTTGAGCGCGCGCACCGCCCGGCAATAGAGGATGCGTACGGCATTGGGGGTGCGCCCCATCGACTCCGCCACCTCGGCCACCTCCATCCCCTCGAAGCGCCGGAGCTGTAGGACCCGTCGGTGGTCCTCTGCGAGCCCCCCGAGGGCCGCGCGCAACCGTTCGGCCATCTCGTTGCGGGCCGCCGCCGTGGAGGGGGAGGTCTGGCTGAAGGAGGCTGCCTCCGGGAGCCGCCGCTTCTTCGCCCCGTAGTGCGCGGCAAGGTCGCGGATGCGGTTTTCGGCGAGGGTGAAGAGCCAGGCGAAGAATGGCCTCCCCGCCTCCCCTCGAAACGACGGCAGGCTCTTGTGCACCGCGAGCAGGATCTCTTGCGCCACATCCTCTGCCTCGAGGTGCGACGCGAGCTGCGGGCCCATGCGCGCGCTGGCCCAGAGCACGATCCGCGGCCTCAGCCGCTCCAAGAGCCCCCCTCGAGCGGCGTCGTCGCCATCCAATGCGGCCGCGACGTACCGTCCGGTCTGATCCATGGGGGCTGGAATTCTACCGTTTCGCGGTCCGTGCCCGCCGTCCCTCCCCCGCAGCCGGGCGACGCGAGCCGCCCTCGGTGTCGGGTTCCCCGCCGGGATCGCCGGATCGGATCTCGATGCGATGAGCGAGCCTCCAGGGCCGCCATGGGGTTCCCTCGGGGGGGAGCGTCCCTGGCGCTCGACTTCGAGCCTGCACTGCAATTCCCAAAAAAGTTTTCCCGGGGGGGAGGGGGATCCGTCCAATGGTGTGGAGATGCGCCGCAAGATCGATTTCCGTGCCCGCCCGTCGCCGCCGGCCGAGGGCGATCTCGTCGCGGCGGCGCGTGCGGGGGACCGGGATGCGTTCGACTCTCTCGCGCGGCGCCACGCAGCGCGCATCGTCGCCACGGCGCGGCGCATCCTGCGAAGCGCCGCCGACGCGGAGGAGGCGGCGGCCGACGCCCTCCTCAAGGCGTACCGCGCGCTCGGCACGCTCCGGCCCGGCACCGCCTTCGGCGCCTGGCTCCACCGCATCGCCTGCCGCGCCGCCCTCGACCGCCTGCGCGCCCGCAACGCGAAGGCGCGCCGCCACGCGCCGCTTGCGCACGATCCCGACGACGCCCGCCCCCTCGCGCGCACCCCCGTGGACCGCCTCGCCGAAGCCGAGCGCATCGCGGCGGTGCGCCGTGCCGTGAACCGCCTTCCCCCGGCACAGCGCAACGTCGTCGTCCTCCACGCGTGGGAAGGCCTCCGCTACGACGCCGTCGCGAAAATCCTCGGCTGCTCCTACGACGCGGTGCGCGTCAACATGGCGCACGCCCGCGCGGCGTTGCGTGGACTGCTGCGCCTCGACGACCAGGGGGGCGCGCGATGACGCTCAACGGACTCCTGCGCGAGGCGCGCCCGCGCGATCTGCCGCGCCGCGCCACGGCACGGCACGAGGAGCAGCTGGCGGTAAGGCTGCTGGCGCGCGTGGCCGCCCTCGAGTCCGGGAAGCGCGGAAGGGGGGCGGGGGCGGCGTTTCGCATCGCCTCGAAGACGCTGCTCGCCGCCGCCGTGATCGCGGGGGCGTTCGGCGCGCTCCCTTCCCCCGCGCCCCCTCCCGATCTGCTCGCGCGCGCCTTGTCAGGCGACCAGGCCGCGGAAGCGGCTCTGCGCAGCCAGGGCGCGCGGGCGCGCGTTGCCTGCCTCGAACGCCGCGATCCGGGCGCGCTGCGCCTCTTCGTGCGGCTGGGCGGTCCGCTGGGGTGCGGCGAGACGGACAGGCTGGCCGCGCTGCACGACGACGCGCGTCTCGCGCCGGAGGTGCGCGCGATTCTCGTAGGCGCGCGCGGCGATGCGGGCGCGGCGGCGCTGGGGCGCCTTCTCCTGCACGCTCGCGAGGCGGAACAGGAGCTGGTCGCGGCGCTTGTGCGCGTCGCTGCGGACGGGCGGCCGGCGTCGGCACTGGAGGCGCTCCGTCCGGGCGCGGCGCGCGGCCTCGTACTGGCTGCCGCTGCGGCGCTCGAACTCGGAGGGGTGGGGGGCTTGGACCGGCTCCTCGAAACGACGCCGGAGGAGGCGCTCCTTGCCGCCCCGATGCTGGAGGCGGTGCGCGGAGGCGGCGGGTTGTTGCACGCTGCGCTCCTGCGCCGGGTCGAGGGCGGGGACGAGACCGCGTTCGCCCTGGCGGCCGCGGCCCGGCTCGAGGGGCTCGCGTCGCTGCTGGTGCCGCGACTCGCGGAGGAGCGCCGGGCGTTCGCCGCGGTGCGTGCGCTGGCGGCGTCGGGCGCAAGCGAGGCGTGGAGAGTGATCCCGCTTGCGCTGGCCGGTCCCGCGCGGCAGGAGGCGCGCCGCGCGCTTCACGCGCTACCCGCCGGCGCGGCGGATCTCTTTGCCGCCGCCATCGCGCGCGACGGCAACGGAAAGCGCGTGGCGCCCTACTGGGAGGCGCTCGCGGAGATGGGCGAGGCGGGGTTGCCCCACCTCGTCGCGCTCGGGGCGCGTCCCGCGTTCGGCCGGGACGCGGTCGTGGCGCTCGGCGCTTCGCGCTCCGACCGCGCAAGCGAGGCGCTCGCGCGCCTTGGACGCACCACGGCGCTCGGCCTCGGCGCGGTCCAGGCGCTCGCCGTCCGCGCAGAGCAGGGCGACCCTGCCGCCCCCGCCGCCCTGCTCGTCCTCGCCCGTGCCGGTCCTGCCCGCGCCGCCCTCGAGGCCCTCGTCCGCTGCGGGGAGTCCGGGGCCGAAGCGCTCCGCGCCGCCCTGGACCATCCGCGCCTGCGCGGCGATGCCTCGGCGGCGCTCCGGCGCGCCCAGACGCGCTCGCGCTCCTTCCCATCCTGATACGGAGACCCTTCCATGAAGCGAAGCCTCGCCCTCCTGCTCTTTCTCGCCGCGTCCGCGCGCGCGCAGGACGCCGCGGAGTTCCTCGATCTCTCCAGCCTGCGCGCCCCCGCCCCCCCCGAGACGTTTCCCAGGCTCTTCGTGCCCTCGGATCCCTGGATCAAGGGATTCTCGAACGAAGGGCCCGAGCCCGGGTCGGCGTTCGAGACCCAACCCGCGCCCTACGACGATTACGTGATCTCGCCGGGCGTACTGGCGTCACTGATCGGCCAACTGGTTCCGGAGTATCCCGTGCTGGAGGAGCGACCGGGCGGTCCGCGCTTCACCGAGACGCCGGAGCGGGCTGCCCGTGTCGTTGCATCCCTGACCTATCTCCGCGAGGCGATGGCGCGACCGCTTCCCGTGAGCGCCTCGCTGTTCGCGGCGGACGGCGGGGACGGGTCGCGACTCGTCGCTGCGGGCGGGGCGGAGCTCGCGCCGCGGCGCTGGACGCAGCTGTTTTTCCAGAAGAGCGTCCGCGGCTTCGTCGTGAGCTACGACGTCCAAGTCTCGCAGGAGGCGGTGGCCGCCGCGCCGGTTCTCTCGCTGCAGTCGGAAGGTGCGGAACTCTATCTGCGCTTCACCCCGGGGGAGACCGTTTCGCTCCTCGAGATCCTCGTGTGCGCGGTGGACCACCTGCATCCGTTCGCCGTCGACCTCTCCGCCATCCGGAACGTCCCGGAGAGCAGCACCATGGGCAAGATCGAGCTGCCACGCAGCGCCGTGCGCCGGACCTACGCGGTGCTCCTCGTGCCCGCAGGACGCGCGTCGAACCAGACGATCTCCTGGGAGGGGCCGGGAGGGGGACGCACTCTGAGCGTGCGGGCCGGGGCTCTGCCCGCCTCGCCCCCCGATCTCGAAGTCGAAGAAGGTCTCCGCAAGGGGATCCTGCGCGCCGGCGCGCTGCTCGCGCCCCTGAGCGAACAGCAGCGTCCCCATGCGATGGATCAGTTCCTGGAGCGCTACGCAGGGGCGGACGAGATGCCGGCCCCCGACAGCCTCGCGAGTTGCTGGCTCTTCGCCGAGGGGCCCAAGGAGAAGATGGAGGCGTTTCGTGCGCTCGTCGTCCGGGAGGAGGGGAGGCTCCGGGGTGCGGTCGTGGAGCTTCGGGCGGTCGCCGTTCCGGAGACTCCGCTGCGCGAGGCGATGGCGTCGGGCAAGCTCGCGCTCGGTGGGGGCATGACGCCGGCCCAGGTGGGGGCTCTCGTGGAGGCCGCAGGCGTGCCCATCTGCTCGGCGCGCATGCCGCTCCTGGCCGGCGTCCGGGCGAGCGTCCGTGCCGGCGCGTCCGTGGCGATGTTGACCGGCGCGGACGCCGTCGTGGCGCAGCAGGCGGGCGGGCTGCAACCAAGAATCGCGGCGCGTTTCGAGGGACTCGCCGCCTCCATCGTCGCCGCGCGCGCTCCCGACGGCGGCTGGCGGCTCGAGATCGACGGCTCGCTCGCCTGGGCCCGCCCCGACGGATCGGTCGCGGAGCTGGCGTTCCGGCCGCCCGTCGGGATGGCCTTCAGCAACGCGGGCGCGAAGAAGGAGGAGACCGAGATCCGGCGCGTCCCCCTTCCGATCGGCGCCTACGGGGAAGCCGCCCTCGGCGCCGCGGCCAACCTCTCGGACGAAGAGGTGGCGGAGGGGCGCACCCTCCTGCTGGCGGTCGTCTCCTCGGCGGGGCGAGCAGGTTTCTCGGAGACCGTGGTGGTCACGGCGACGGTTACAAGCCCGTGACGCTGACCGGCACCGGGGCGCGTAGCCTGGGGGCGGAGGATCCATGAGGAAACCCTGCATCCTACTCGCCCTGCTCTTCGGTGCGGCGCGCGCGGGCACCGAGCGTGCGTCGCCCGAAGACTGCCACCAACAGATCTTCTTCGCCGTGCTGGAGGGGCTCTACCAGGATGGCGCGGCCAATGAGGATGTCGAGCGCATCCTCGCGGGCGAGGCGGGGCCGGAACTGTTCGTCGCCGGCTGCCCCCTTTGCACCCCCGCGCTCGACGCCTTCCGCGTCTATCGCGCTCGCGCTCCGCTCTCCACGAAGGGAGGCGATACCTTCGGCGGCGGCCTCGACGCGGAGATGCGCGCCCGGCTCGCCGACACGGATTTCGAGGTACGGTGGGAGGCCCTCGAGGCCCTGGTGAGGCGTTACGTCGCCCGCCGGCTGGATGCGCAGCGGCTCACCAAGGGGGAGCGCGAATCCTACCGGAGGATGCTGGAGGATATGCGCAAGAAGGGGATGGCGTTGCTCAGCAGCCAGAGAGCTGCGGGCGAGGCGGGCCCGCTGGGGGTGATGAAGGGCTGCGCCCTCTGCGACGCCGCCAACGAGGGATGCCCGGTGCGCTGAGAAGGCACTCCCCCGTCCCCCCCTTCGCGGCGTATACTTGATTGGAGGCCCCGGAGCCTCCGATACCCTAGGAAGCAACGTGAACAGGTTCGCCGCCGCGCTCGCCGTACTCCTCTCCCTGACGACCCTCGTCGCAGGGAGGCCGGCCTGTTGCGTCTTCACGGCCTGTTGCGCTGTCCCGGCGCCCATCCTCGTGGACCGGGCCCCTCCCTCCTGCTGCTGCAAGAACAAGCAGGGGAAGCAGGACAAGGGAACAAAGCCCGCCGACGCGCCGCAACCTTCCAAGGGCTGCACCTGCCACGCGGCCGACACCCACGCCGCGCCGGAGGCCACGCGGGTCCATGCGACGGATCTGGCAGCGCCCTTTTCCGCGATTCCCCCGGCGGTAAGCACCCTCCTGCCCTGCCCGGCGCCTGCGCCCACCGCCGGCCCCGCCCCGCCCCCGCCCCCGACCCCGCACTCCCTGACGCTGCCCCTCCTCTTGTAGTCGCTTCGTCCCCGCCCCGGATCGATTCGTTGTTTTTTCGGGAGACGAAGCCATGTTGCGATTTCCATTCCTGATTCTGCTCTGCGCCGGTTGCGTCGCCTACCGGTCGCGGCCCGTCACGCTCCCTGCCGTCGCGGAGGAGGTGGAGCGCCGCACCGTCGGCCGGCTCGACTACGCGGCGGCCGCGGCGTTCGCGCTCGAGTACCACCACGAGGTGCTCCGGCTCGAGGCCGAAGCGCGTGCCGCCGGGCTCGACATTCCCGCCACCGCGGCGGAGTTCTCCTCCAACCTCGACAAGGAGAATCTCGAGGCGCACGTGGATCCCCTCGCCTTGGCGCGGATCGGCCCGCGCGGTGCGGCGGCGCGGGTCGCGCGCGCCCGCCGCGAGGAGATCGAGGCGCGTCTGCTGCAGGAGAAGCAAGTCCTGCTCTCCGCAGTCGCCGAAACGTTCCTCGTGGAGCGCGTGCTCCGGGCAAGCAGCCCGCCCGCCATCTCCCTCGACGCCGAGCCGTTCGAGCGGGCCGGGCTCGCCTCGCGGGCGGGCGCCGCCCAGGCGCGCGCGGCACGTGCGGCGGAGGCGGCCGAGCGGCGCGCCATCGAGGCGGAACGGCGCTCGAATCTCGCCTACTTCCGCCACCTGCTCGGGCTCGACCGCGACGCGCCGGTCGAACTCCTGCTGCCGGACGAGGAGTTCCCGCCGCTTCCGGAGGCCACGCGGGAGAACTTCCTGCGCAGGCCCGATCTCGCGGTGGCGTTGGCGCGCTACAAGCTCGCGGACGCCGAATTCCGGCGCGCCGTGGCCGACCAGTACCCGTCGCTCTCCCTGGGGAGCGAGATCACTTGGACCGGGGGCGGGGTGGCGGGGCTCGTCGGCGTGCGGGTGCCGCTGGGCGCCTCGCGCCCGGCCCGCGCGGCCGGCGAGACGCGCGAAGCGGCGCGCATCGACGTCGAAGCGGCCCTCTTGATCGCGCAGCAGGATGCGGTCGAGGCGGAGGAGGCGTTCGAGAGCGGGACGGTGCGCGCGCGGGCCGCGGCGCTGGGCGCGCAAGGGATGGCGACGATGTACGAGGCCGCCGCGACGCGCCTGGAGCTCGAGCCTGACGGATTCGAGATGGCGGCGGACGTGGCAGGCCGCGCGGTCGGCGAAGCCGTGATGGCGCGGGAGGCAGCGGTCGAGGCGGCGCGCGCGCGCGTGAGGCGTGCGCGAGCCTACGGTTGGCCGTTCCCGGAGGAGTTGCAATGAGCGCCGTGGATCTCTCCGCGCTTCGGATGCAGGAGCAGCCCTCGGGCCGCCGGCCCCGCCGCCCCCTCGGGCCGCGCCTCGCGCTCGCCGCGCTCCTGCTCCTGGTCGGCGGGATCGCCGTGAGCTTCCTCTGGCCGCTCCTGACCCCGGCGCGCAAGGTGCGCACCGCCGCCGTGCGCGCGGCGGGGGGGGAGGGGGGCGCCAGCCGCGTCACCGTGGCGGAGGCCGCGGGCTGGGTCGAGCCCGACCCGTTCCCGGTGGTCGTGCGTCCCTTGGTGGAGGGGATCCTGCAGGAGTTGGAACTGCTCGAGGGACATCCGGTGAAGAAGGGGGAGACGGTGGTGGGGCGGCTCGCCAGCGCGCCGCTGCTCGCCGCGCGGGACCGAGCGGTCGCGGCGCTGGCGCAGCGGGAGGCGGAGTTGGCGCAGGCCGTGGCGATGCGCGAAGTCGCCGAATCGCTCCTGGACCAGAAGGCCGACGTACGCCTCGCGGAGGCGAGCGCGCGCGAGGAGACCGCGGCGGCCGGGGGGCGCCTCGAGGCTGCCAAGGGGGAGCTCGCCGGGGCGGAGGCGGAGCGGGAGGCGCGCCGCGCCGACCTCGCCGGCCAGGAGAAGCTGGAGGCGGCGGGCGGCAGCTACCCGGTCGCCCTCGCCAAGGCGCGCGCGGCGATGCGGGCCGCGGAGGCTGCCGTGACCGAGAAGGCCGGGGAACTGGCCGCGGCCATGGCGCAACTCGCCAAGGACGAAGCCGTCCTCGCCATCGCGCGGGAGGTCTTGGCCGATCCGCGCGCGCTCCTCGGCGAAGTCGCAACGACACGGGCGGCGGAGGCGAAGGCGCGCGCCGATCGCGACGCGGCGAAGGTGGAACTGTCCGTCGCGGAGCGCGAGTTGGGCTGGGCCACGATCCTCGCCCCCATGGACGGCGTCGTGCTCAAGCTGCTCGCCGCGCCCGGCACGGCGGTCGGCCCCGCCGGCGAAGGGGTCGTGTCGCTCTACGACCCGCAACGGCTCCAGGCGCGCATCGACGTGCCGCTCGCCTCCGTCGAAGGCGTCGCCCTCGACCAGGAGGTGGAGGTGCGCACCGAGGTGCTTTCCGGGCGCGCGACGAAAGGCGTCGTCATCCGGATCCAGCGCGAGTCGGACCTGCTCAAGAACACGCTTCAGGTGAAGGTGAGGCTGGTTTCCCCCGACCCCCTGTTGCGCCCCGAAACGCTCTGCAGGGCGCGGTTCCTGGCCCCCGCCGCGGGAACGGAGGGGGCGCCGGGACCCGCGCTCTTCCGCGTTCCCCGCGCTGCCTTGCGCGGCGGGGCGGTGTTCGTCGTCGATCCCCGCGACGGCGGCCGGGCGCGGCGCGTGCCGGTGGAGAAGAGCGGCGAGGAGGGGGACGAGATCGTGGTGAAGGGGGGGCTCTCGCTCTCCCACCGCGTGATCCTCGACCCGGTGGTGGAGGGGATGCGCATCGAGGAGGAACGGCCGTGAGCCTGATCGAACTGCACGACGTGACCAAAACCTTCAGCGGGCTCTCCGAGGAGGTGACGCCGCTCGCGTCGCTCTCCTTCAGCGTCGAGGAGAGGGAGTTCGTCGTGCTCATGGGGCCTTCGGGCTCGGGCAAGACGACGCTCCTCAACCTCCTCGCCGGCATCGACACGCCCACGAGCGGCACCGTCACCGTCGCGGGGGAGGAGGTCTCCGCGATGAAGCCCCGCGAGCTGGCGCGCTGGCGCACGCGCAGCATCGGCTTCGTCTTCCAGGGCTACAACCTCATCCCGGTCCTCACGGCGTACGAAAACGTCGAGATCCCGCTTCTCCTGCTGCGCCTGCCGAAGGAGGAGCGCCGGCGCAAGGTGCTCACGGCCCTCGACGCGGTGGGGCTCGCCGACCGCATGCACCACCAGCCGCGCCAGCTCTCCGGGGGGCAGCAGCAGCGCGTCTCCATCGCGCGGGCGATCGTGGCGGATCCCAAGCTGCTTCTGGCCGACGAACCGACCGGCAATCTCGACCGCGCCGCGGCCACCGCGACCCTCGACCTGTTGAAGCAACTCAATCGGGAATTCGGGAAGACCCTCGTCATGGTCACCCACGACGCGCTGGCAGCGGCGGCGGCAGGACGCGTCGTGCATCTCGACAAGGGGCGCATCGTGGATGCCCCCAGAACGGAGGCGGTCCATGCGTGAGCTCCGCGCGTTTCTCCCCTACGTGGTGCGCACGGCGCTTCGGGCACGCACGCGCACGATCCTCACCGTGATGGGGGCCGCCCTCGCGATGGCGCTCTTCGCCTTCGTGCGCACGGTCGACCAGGGAGTGCAGGACCTGGCGCGCAAAGCGCAAGAGCCGGTCCTGGTGGTCTTCCAGGACAGCCGCTTCTGCCCGCTCACGTCGGAGCTGCCGGTGCGCTACTCCCCCGCCATCCGCGACGTGGAGGGCGTCGAAGACGTCTTGCCGACGCTGGTGTTCATCAATTCGTGCCGTTCCAACCTCGATCTTGTGACGCTCCACGGCGTCGAGCCCGGCGCGCTGCGGCGTGTCCACGACTTCGATTTCCTCGAAGGGGACTTCGAGGCGTGGAGGTCGCGGAGCGACGGGGCGCTCGTCGGGGAAAGGCTGGCCACGCGGCGCAAGTTGCATGCCGGGGAGCGCGTGCGGCTCGGCGAGGTGGATCTCCACGTGAGCGGGATCATCAAAGGGAAGGGGGCGGGGATCGACAATCTCGCCTTCGTCCATCTCGACCAGTTGGCCTTGGCGCGAAAGCGGCTCGGGAGTGCCACGCAATTCCTCGTCAAGCTCGTGCCGGGCGCGTCGCAGCAGGCGGTGGCCCGCGCCATCGACGACAAGTTCCGCGCCGACGAGTCGCGCACCGACACGAAGACGATGCAGGCGTTCGTGGCCGGGGCGCTGGGGGAAATCGCGGAGGTGGTGGAGTTCGGTCGCGTCGTGGGCTACCTGGCGGTGCTCATCGTGGCCCTCGTGCTGGCCAACACCGTCTTCATCAGTGCGCAATCCCGTGCCGCGGAGATGGGGGTGCTCGAGACGATCGGCCTCACCAAGGCGCGCTTGGCGGGGCTCATCGCCATGGAGGGCATCGGCCTCGGTCTCTTGGGCGGGATCCTCGGTGCGGGATCGGTGCTCGCCTTCTTCGCGATCCGGCCCACGACCCTCGGCGTCGAGGGCTACGGCATCGATTTCCGGCCAAGCGCCGAGGTGGCGCTTGCGGCGCTCGTCGCCTCGTTGGCGGTGGGCGTCGTCGCTTCGCTTCTGCCCGCCATCGACGCGGCGCGGCGCCCCTTGCACCAGGCGGTCAAGGCGGAATAGATGCTCCCCTTCGGCTACGCCCTCCGCAACCTGGTCCGCCGCCGCGCGCGCACCGTCGCCACGATTCTCGGCATCGCCATGACCACGGTCCTCGTGGTGACGATGACCGCGTTCGCTTCGGGGCTCGACCGCGCCTCGGACCAGAGCGCGAGGGACGATGTCGTGGTGCTGCTGGGAGTCTCCGCCGAGGTGGACCTCGTGCGCTCCGTCGTGCCGCGCGGGAGCGCCGAGACGGCGGCGGCCTCCGCGCCCGGCATCGCCGTGCGCGAAGGGGTGCGCGCCGCGTCGGTGGAGTTGCACATCGCCACGCGCACGGGGGACCGGATCGGCCTGCTGCGCGGCGTCACGCCCGCCGCGTTCCTCGTCCATCCGCAGGTGGCGCTCATCGAGGGGACCGAGCCGCGCGCGCCCTTCGAATTGATGGTGGGTCGTCTGGCGGGGACGCGCATGGGGATGCCCGAGGGCGAATTGGCGGTAGGCCGCACGCTTCGCCTGGAGAACCGGGACTGGAAGGTCACCGGGCGGTTTGCGGCGCCGGGCACGGTCATGGAAGCGGAGATCTGGACGCGGCTCGACGACTTGATGTTCGCCACCAAGCGCGAGGACGTCTCCTGCGTCGCGGTGAGGCTCGCCGATCCCGGGCCCGCGGCGGTGGCGGGGCTGGCCCTCTTCACCGCGAGCCGCCAGGATCTCGAAATGGCGGCGGTGCCGGAGCGTGAATTGATGGAGGCGCTCGAACGGGGGTTGAAGCCGATCACCGCCCTGGCGCGCTGGATGGCGGTGCTCGTGCTCGTCGGCGGGGCGTTCGCCTGCGCCAACACGATGTTTGCGGCGGTGCTGGCGCGCACGAAAGAGCTCGCCACCCTGCGCGCCCTCGGTTACTCGCCGAAGGCGGTGGCATTTTCGCTCCTGCAGGAGGCCGCGCTGGTGGCGTTCCTCGGGGGCGCCGTGGGAACCCTGGTCGCGCTCGCGGTGGGGGAGGTCGCCCTTCGCTTCCCGATGGGCGCGTTTACACTGGTCGCTGATGTGCCGCGCCGCGCTCTCGGGCTCGGCGCGGCGCTCGCATCCGGCATCCTCGGCGGCGTCGTCCCCGCGCTTCGCGGGGTGCGGATTCCGCTCGTGGATGCCCTCGGAGGAAAAGCATGAATCTGCGAACGCTCCTCGTTCTCTGGGCGTCTGCCGCCCTCGCGGGCTGCGGCGGGGAAAAACCCGCCGAGAAGGCGCCCGCCTCGCCCGAGCTCTCCCGCTTCTGGATGGCGAACGACCCCGCGGGCGCGCTCTCCGTCCCCGAGGCGAAGGCCGCCGCCCCGAGGGAGAAGGCCGTGGTCGTGGGAAGGATCAGCGCGTTCGTGAAGGGGACCGCGGCCTTCAAGATCGTGGACGTCTCGCTGCCCTACTGCGGGAGCGCCCCGGACAAGATGGAAGGCTGCCCCACCCCGTGGGATTACTGCTGCGAAACGCCCGATGAGCTCAAGGCAAAGACGCTATTCGTCGAGGCCCGGGACGCACAGGGGCAGGTCATTCCCGCCTCCTCCATCGAAGGCCTGCGGCTCCTCGATCTCGTCGCGTTGGAGGGCCAATTGGCCAAGGACGAGCACGGCAACGTGACGCTCGTCACGACCGGCTGGTATCGCCGCGAGAGGCCGGAGTTGCGCGACGGACTGGACTGGCCGCGGTAGCGCTCATTCCACCATCGCGGCCAGCGCCCGTTCCATCTCGTCGACGGCAAAGCCGCGCGGCCCGCGCGCGCCCCGAAAGGCCACCTTGCCGTCGCCTCCGAGAATGAAGATGCGGTCGGGCAGAGCGTTGTAGGCGTTGGCCACGCTGTCCTGCATGTCATCGACGAGGATCGGGAGGGAGATCTCGAACGCGGCTGCGCAGGTCTCCGCCACTTCCCTGCGGAGGGCGAACGTCGTGGGCTGCTCGACCTCCACGTGCCGGGCGGGCCTGGGTCCGTTGACCGGGTGAGACTCGCGAACATAGATCAGGAAGAAGTCTGCGCGGTCCTTGTAGCGATCGAAAATCTTGCCCAGGCGCCCGGCCTGCTCCAGGAAGGGGATTCAGGTGTAGGATCCGAAGACGAGCACCGTCGGGCGGCGCACGACGGAGAGGTCGACGACCGCGCCTCCCTTGAGCCGTGACGCGGAGACTTTCGGCGCCGGGTCCCCCTTCTTGGGCGCCGAATCGCGGAACTCCCCACCGCGGAGCGCCGCATCCAACTCCTCCTTGTCGAGCACGCCGTCCCCGTTCTCGTCCGCCTTCTCGAACGCGGCCAACCACTCCTCCGCGCTGACCGTGCCGTCCTTGTCGGCGTCGACGCGCTCCATGTCCGACGTCCGCCGCCCTCCCCCCGCCTCCTCCCGGGTCACGACGCCTTCGCCGTTCAGGTCGAGGCGATTGAACGTGCGGGACCGCCCGCGGAACTCCTCCCGGGTGATGCGATCGTCCCCATTCGCGTCGTACTGGGCGATGTGCGACCAGGCGTCGAACGGCGCCTCCTCCGCCAGGGCGGGGAGCGACGCGAGGAGGAGCAGGATGCGCTTCATGATCGTGTCTCTGGAACGAGCGAGGGCGTACGGGGGTTCCGGGGAAGCCCGCTCATGGCGCGGGCAAGGGGGGGTCGGGTAGGCTTGGGGACCCTCGCCATGGCCGACGACCAGCAGAAGTCGATGACCCGCCTGCTCTTCGAGCGGGCGCATGCCGGCGAGCGGGCCGCGGTGGAGCAGCTGCTCGAACGGATCCGGCCGCGCCTGGAGGTCTGGGTCGCTGCGCGGCTGGGCGCATTTCTGCGGGCGCGGGTGGATGCGGAGGACATCGTGCAGGAGATCCTGCTCAAAGCCTACCAGGGGTTGCCGAACTTCGTGCCGCAAGGGAAGAACGCTTTTTACGGCTGGCTGTTCACCATCGCGGAGCACCGCATCGTCGAATGGAGCGACAAGCTCCGCGCCGCCAAGCGGGGACCGGGGCGGGACGGGGAGATGGTCTCCGATGTGCAGGGCACGAGCACGACGCCGAGCAAGGCGGCCGCGCGCAAGGAGGATCGCGACCAGGTCTTCGAGGCGCTCGCGGCGCTCTCCGAGCGCTACCGCGAGATCATCCGGCTTCGCCGGCTGGAAGAGTTGTCCAACGAGGAGGCGGGGGCGCGCATGGGAATCACGGGCAAGAACGCCTCCGTACTCTACGTGCGCGCCCTGGAGGCGCTTCGCAAGCAGATGGGCGTCGATCGGGAGGGCACGGGGGGGGTGTAGGCCCCGCCCCCGTTTGCCGCTCTTCCATGTCGATGGAGGCAGAGGACGAACTCCTGGCCCACCTGGTCGAGCAGTACCACCTGCGCCAGGCGTCCGGCGGCCGGCCCCGCGCCGAGGAATTCGAGGCGGAGGCGGGCGAGGGATACGGGAAGTTCCTCGAGATCCTCGAGCAGGAGCGGCTCATCGACGCCGCCATCGAGGAGAACACCGGGGAACGGTTCCCGCGCACCTTCGGGGAGTACACGCTGATCGGCCCGCTCGGGCGCGGCGGCGTGGGCGTCGTCTACCGGGCGGTGCAGCGCGCCCTCGCCCGCACGGTGGCGCTCAAGGTGCTGCAGGGCGGTTGGGCCGACGACAAGGAGCTGTTGGAGCGGTTCAAGCGCGGCGCGCGCGCGGCGGCGCAGGTCGAGCACGACCACGTCGTGCACATCTACGACTTCGGCGTGTTCGAGGGGCGACCCTTCATTGCGATGAGCTACCTGTCGGGGCATGGGCTCAACAAGGTACTCGCCGCGGTGCGCGCCGCGGGGCCGCTGCCCTTCCGATCGGCGCATCACGCCGCCCTCGACGGATGCGGGGTGCCGGGGGCGGGGTTCGACACATTGGGCTACGTGCGCCGCATCGCGGCGCTCTTCGCGGGCCCCGCCGACGCGCTCCACCAGTATCACGAACGGGGCATCATCCATCGCGACGTGAAGCCGGGAAATCTGCTCCTCGACGGGGAGGAGCGGCTGGTCCTCACGGACTTCGACCTCGCCAAGACCACAGACACGTCCTTCAAGACGATGGCGGGCAGCACCCTCGGCACGCCGGCCTACATGAGCCCGGAGCAGTGGGATCCGATGATCCCCGACGTGGATCGTCGCGCGGACGTGTATGCGCTGGGCGCGGCGCTCTACGAAGCGCTCACGCTTCGGCCCCCCTTCGTCGAGAACGAGGATGCCTCGCGCCTGATGCGGCGCGTGTTGCAGGAGAAGCCCGCGGACCCTCGCGTGTTCGTGCCCGATCTGCCTCTCGAGGCGCGGCGCGTGGTGCTCAAGGCGCTGGAGAAGCGGCGCGACGACCGGTACCAGACCGCGGCGGACTTCGCCGCCGATCTGCGGGCGCTCGCCGGGGGGCAGGCGGTGCAGGCGCGGCCGGTGCCGCTCTCCACGCGCGCGGCGCGCTTCGTTTGGGATCGCCGGGGGCGGATCGCCGCGGCGCTCTTCCTCGCCACGGCGGCGCTCGTGTTCTACGCGCGGCGTCCCGCGACGCTCCACATCCTTCCGGTGCCGCATGCCGACGTCTATCTGGACGGCGAGCGGCTGGGCCGAAGCCCGATCCGCGAGCACCGGCTCGCGTCGGGGAGCCACGAACTGCGCGCGCGACGGAAAGGGTTCGCCGAGGACACGCGTCGCATCGAAGTGGAGGCCGGCGGCTCGATCGTCTACGACCCGGCCTTGCGCGCGCTGGACGAGAACGATCCGGAGGTCTGGGTGGCGCTCGCCGAGATCACGGGGATCCGCATCACGCCGCCGTCGTTCAGCACCAGTCGCGGCGGCGAGGAGCCCCCGCCCACGGCGGTGGCGCTCACGCCGCGCGGGACGGCGCGCCTAGGTGACTTGGAGCGCGTGCGGTTCGAGTTGAACGCGCCGGTGCGGGGAGCCCTCGTGTTCGAGACCGCGGACGGGAAGACCATCCACACTGAGCCGCTCGAGGCGGGAGCCGGCGCCGTGGAGCGGCCCATGCCGGAGGCCGTGCGCCGCGCCGCGGGAGTCGGCCTCGCCGTGCGTTGGGGGGTGGTGCTCGCCACCGGGGAAAAGTTCCTCGCGCCGGTTCAGGTTGCGCCCGACCTCGCCCCCGAGCGGGCGGCGGCCTTGCGGGCGGCGGCGCAGGCGGGCAGCCCCTATGTCGCCAAGCTCATGGAGATCGCGCTCCTACAGCAGGAGGGGCTTTTCGGCGCCGCCCTCGACCTAGCCCTCGATCTAGAACGCGAATGGCCCACCAAACAGGTCCTGGGCATGGCCCTCGAATCGATCGACGCCCTCAGCCTCCAAGACTCCGCACTCGCCCACCGCCTCGCCACCGCCCACGCCCGCGCCCCCCGCTGACCCGCCCCCCCGTACGGTGCCGCGGCAAAACCGCCGGATTTGTATCCCTTGGGATACAGCGGTGTATCGAGGCGATTACATTTCCGGCGGCTTTGCCGCGGCACCGTACGCCTACCGGGGCGGGAGGTCGGGGTTGTCGAGGTACTCGCGCTGGCGGATCTCGACTTCGCTGACGGGGCACTCCTGGGCGACGAAGGTGCCTTCGTCGAGCATGACCTGCTCCTTGGTCACCAGGTCGCGGAAGGTGAGGAACCTGCGCGACTGGCTGAAGAGCGCCTTCTCCTGGTTGGCGTAGTAGATGCGGCCGTCGTCGGCGGTGATGCGCACGAAGGGGGAGCGACCCCCGCCTCCGCACGCGGCGGCGAGCAGGAGCGGGAGGAGCCAGGCGCGCCGCATCGGCCCCCTCAGCCCCCCCGGATCATCTTGAGCAGCTTGTCCGACTCGAATCCCATCATCACCTCACCGTCCACGACGATGGTGGGCGTGCTGCGCGACCCCAGGGCGAGCAGCTCCTTCATCGCCTCCGGGTCGGCGCGCACGTCCTTGTGGGTGTAGGCGATCTTCTGGCGCGACAGAAACTCCATCGCAGCGTGGCAGGGGGGTCACCCCGGCTGGTGGTAGACGACGACGCTCTTGGCCATGGCACTCCTACTCTAACGCACGAGCTTCCTGTATTTGATGCGGTGCGGGACCTCGGCGTCCACGCCCTTCCGCCGCTTGTAGTCCGCCGCGTACGCCTGGTAGTTCCCTTCGAACCAGACCGTCTGCGAATCGCCCTCGAAGGCGAGGATGTGGGTGGCGATGCGGTCCAGGAACCAGCGGTCGTGGCTGATCACCACCGCGCACCCGGCGAACGAGACCAGCGACTCCTCCAGCGCGCGCAACGTGTCCACGTCGAGATCGTTGGTCGGCTCGTCGAGCAGGAGGAGGTTCCCGCCGCTCCGCAGCATCTTGGCGAGGTGGATGCGGTTGCGTTCCCCGCCGGAGAGATCCTTCACGCGCTTCTGCTGGTCGGTGCCGCGGAAGTTGAACCAGGAGGCGTAGGCGCGCGCCTTCACCGTGCGGCGGCCGAAGAGGAAATCCTCGGCGCCTCCCGAGATCTCCTCCACGACGGTTTTTTCTCCCGCCAACGTGTCCCGCGACTGGTCGACGTAGGCGAGCTTCACCGTCGACCCCACCTTGAGCGTTCCGCCGTCCGCCGTCTCCTGCCCCACGATCATGCGGAACAGGGTCGTCTTGCCGGCGCCGTTGGGGCCGATGACGCCGACGATCCCGCCCCGCGGCAGCGCGAAGGTCAAGTCGTCGAAGAGCAGGAGGTCGCCGTACGCCTTCTTGACCCCGCGCGCCACCACCACCTCGTCGCCCAGCCGCGGCGCCGGCGGGATCAGGATCTCCGCGGCCCCCTCCTGCTCCCGCTCGCTCTCGGTGACCAGCGTCTCGTAGGCGCTGATGCGCGCCTTGGATTTCGCCACGCGCGCGCGGGGCGACATGCGGATCCACTCCAGCTCGCGCAGCAGCGTGCGCTGCCGCCCTGAACTCTGCTTCTCCTCGTGTTGCAACCGCGTCTGCTTCTGCTCCAGCCAGGAGGAGTAGTTGCCCTTCCAAGGGATCCCCGCCCCCCTGTCCAACTCCAAGATCCACTGCGCGACGTTGTCGAGGAAGTAGCGGTCGTGAGTGACCGCGAGGATCGTACCCGGGTATTCGGCCAGATGGTGTTCGAGCCAAGCGACCGACTCGGCGTCGAGGTGGTTGGTGGGCTCGTCGAGGAGCAGGAGGTCGGGCCGCTCGAGCAGGATGCGGCAAAGCGCCACGCGCCGCCGCTCGCCGCCCGAAACCTTCGTCACGTCCGCGCCGCCATCCGGGCAGCGCAACGCGTCCATCGCGAGGTCCACCCGGCTGTCGAGGTCCCACGCCCCCGCCGCCTCGATCTTGCTCTGCAATTCGCCCTGCTCTTCGAGCAGGCGGTTCATGGCGTCGTCGGTGAGCGGCTCGCCGAGCTTGTCGCTGATCTCGTCGAAGCGCCGCAGCAGCGCGCGCGGCGCCGCGAGCGCCGCTTCGACGTTGCCGCGCACGTCAAGCGCGGGATCGAGCTCCGGCTCCTGGGCGAGGTAGCCGATGGAGATGCCCTGGGCGGGCCGCGCCTCGCCGTTGAAATCGGCGTCCACCCCCGCCATGATGCGCAGGAGCGTGCTCTTGCCCGCGCCGTTGGCGCCCAGCACGCCGATCTTGGCGCCCGGGAAGAACGCGAGGTAGATGCCGCGCAGGACCTCCTTGCCGTTGGGCAAGACCTTGCGGAGATTCTCGAGCTGGTAGATGTACTGCATGCGCGGGGGCCGGCATTATCGGGGAGGGAGGAAGCGATGGCCACGGGGGCGCGACCGCTCGACAAGATCTCGGTCCTGGAGATGGGCCAACTCATGGCCGGGCCCTTCTGCGGGACCATCCTGGCGTGGTTCGGGGCGAATGTCATCAAGATCGAACCGCCCGGCGGCGACCCTGTGCGCGGCTGGCGCGTCCTGGAGGGGGGCACGTCGCTCTGGTGGCGCAGCCTCGCGCGGAACAAGCGCTGCATCACGCTCGACTTGCGGCGGGAGGAGGGGCGTGCACTGGCGCGGCGCCTCGCGCTCCAGAGCGACGTCCTGCTGGAGAACTTCCGCCCCGGGACGATGGAGGGGTGGGGGTTGGGGCCCGAGGAGTTGCGGCGCGAGCGGCCCGCGCTCGTCTACGCCCGCGTCTCCGGCTACGGGCAGACCGGCCCCTACGCGGGCCGCGGCGGGTTCGCGGCGGTCTGCGAGGCGGTGGGGGGGCTGCGCCACGTCACCGGCGAGCCGGGCCGGCCCCCGGTGCGCCCCAATCTGAGCCTGGGCGACTCTCTCGCCGCGTTCTCCGCCGTGCAGGGGGTGTTGCTTGCGCTGTTGCATCGCGAGCGCACCGGCGAAGGGCAGGTCATCGACGTGGCGATCACCGAAGCGGTGCTCGGGGTCATGGAGTCGGCGCTCATGGAGGCCGAGCGATGCGGGGTGGTGCGCGAGCCCTCCGGGGGCACGATCACCGGCGTGGTGCCGACGAACGCCTACCTCTGCCGCGACGGCCGTCGCGTCGTGATCGGCGCCAACGCCGATCCGGTCTTCGTCCGGCTCATGCGCGCGGTGGGCCGCGCCGACCTGGCCGGCGACCCGGCGCTTGCCACCAATGCCGGGCGCGTGCCCCACGCGGCGCGCCTCGACGCCGCAATCGAAGGGTGGACGCGCACGCTCGACGCCGCCGACGTGATCGCGCGGCTCGACGCCGCGCGCGTGCCCGCCGGCCCGGTCAACAGCGTGGCCGACATCCTGGCCGACCCGCACTTCGTCGCGCGCGGCGTGCTGGAGGAGGCGGGGGAGGGGGGCGGGGGAGGGGGCGAGGCGGGGAGCGACCTGCGGTTGCCGGCGCTCGGCCCGCGCCTCTCGGAGACCCCCGGCCGCACCACCTGGCCCGGCCCCGACCTCGGGGCGCACACCGAGGAGGTATTGCGCCGCGAACTCGGCCTCACCGCCGCCGATGTCGAGGCGCTGCGCGGGGCGGGGGTGGTGTAGGGGCCGCGGCGCCGG
>Ga0187893_10001780_pt1 | contig 49856 bp, 42 predicted proteins | sample MA1701074metaG_FD_139574 | JGI IMG/M metagenome (GOLD analysis project Ga0187893, IMG submission 139574) | White microbial mat communities from a basaltic lava cave in the Kipuka Kanohina Cave System on the Island of Hawaii, USA - MA170107-4 metaG ... | reverse complement strand
GAAGTGCGAGTTGTCCACCACCGTCGAGACCGAGATCAACCTGCCCTTCGTGACCGCCGACGCCTCGGGGCCGAAACACCTGCAGCTCAAGCTCAGCCGGGCGAAGCTCGAACAGCTGGTGGACGACCTGATCCAGCGCTCGCTGGCTCCGGTGCGCCAGTGTCTGAAGGACGCGGGCCTGGAGCCGAAGCAGATCGACGAGGTGGTGCTGGTCGGTGGCATGACCCGCATGCCGCTGATCCAGCAGAAGGTGCGCGAGTTCTTCGGCAAGGAGCTGCACAAGGGCGTGAACCCCGACGAGGTGGTGGCCGTGGGCGCGGCAGTCCAGGCCGGAATCCTGTCGGGCGAGGTGAAGGACGTGTTGCTGCTCGACGTCACGCCGTTGTCCCTCGGCGTGGAGACCCTGGGCGGCGTCTTCACCAAGCTGATCGAGCGCAACACCACGATCCCCACCAAGAAGACCGAAGCCTTCTCGACGGCCGCGGACAACCAGCCGTCCGTCGAGATCCACGTGCTCCAGGGCGAACGCGAGATGGCGTCGGGCAACCGGACGCTGGGCAAGTTCCACCTCACGGGACTGCCGCCGGCTCCGCGCGGCTTGCCCCAGATCGAGGTCAGCTTCGACATCGACGCCAACGGCATCCTCAACGTCTCCGCGAAGGACAAGGCCACGGGCCAGTCCCAGAACATCACGATCACCTCGTCGTCGGGCCTCGCCAAGGACGAGGTCGAGAAGATGGTGAAGGACGCCGAGGCCCACTCCGCCGAGGACGGGCGGCAACGCGAGTTGGTGGACCTCAGGAACCAGGCGGACGCCCAGACCTACAACCTGGAGAAGCTGCTCAAGGAGAACCGGGACAAACTCGGCGAGAGCGAGGCCCAGTCCCTGGAGAGCGCCATCGCCGAGGCCCGGAAGCTGGCCGAGGGCGACGACGCTTCAGCGACCCGGAAGGCACTCGAGGCGCTGCAGGCCCAGGCCCACAAACTCTCCGAGACGCTGTACAAGCAGGCGGCGGCGCAGGGCGCAGGGCCGACCAACGACGGTCCCAAGGCGCCCGAGGGCGACGTCGTGGACGCCGAATACACGGTGAAGAATTGATTCTGTCCCTAGTAACGCAGGAGGATCCTATGGCGATCGTTCGTTTCGAACCGTTCCGTGACCTGGTCTCGATCCAGGACCGCATGAACCGCATCTTCGACGAGGCCTTCCGCGGCGCGACCCGCGGCTCCGAGGACGAATGGGCCCTCGGGGGCTCCTGGGCGCCGGCCGTGGACATCTTCGAGCAGGAGGGGAACATCGTGTTGAAGGCCGAGTTGCCCGGCGTCGACCCCAAGGACGTCGACATCCGCATCGAGAACGGCACCCTCACGCTGCGGGGCGAGCGCCATTTCGACGACGACGTGAAGCGTGACAACTACCACAGGGTGGAGCGCTCCTACGGCGCCTTCGCCAGGAGCTTCAGCCTGCCGAACGTCGTGGAGGTCGACAAAATCAAGGCCGAGTACAGGGACGGCGTGTTGCGGGTGACCCTGCCCAAGAAGGAGGAGGCCAAGCCGAAGCAGATCTCGGTGAGTGTCAGCCGCTAAGCTCCCTGGGCATACCAGCCGGCGCGGCTCCCCGGTGGGGGCCCCGCCGGCTAGTGTGTCATTCGGGAACGGCCGGCGGGCATCCGGGCACGTCTAAGACTTTCCAGGTCCGCTGCGGGCGTCCACGTTCGTGGACAACTTTTCACGTGCGCTGGACGTAAGTTACGGTACAGAATGGGCTTGCCGCGGCAAGCCCTGGGGCGGGGACGTCGGGCAGCGACGTCGCGCGGCATGCAGGTTGCACTCGTATATCTCTTGCGGGAGGCGGGAACCAACGTCATGAACAACCGGACTCGGACGATCGCGTCGTTTTTCTCGGTCGCCATGGCGGCCATGCTGGTGGGCGCCGTCGTGACGACCCAGGTCCAGAGGCCAGAGGCCGCGCAGGCCAGCCCCGCGCTGGTCCCGACGGCGGCCCAGGTCGCCCCGGCACAACGCGGGACCGCCATGACGCTGGACACCTTCCGCGACATCGCCCGAACCAGCACCAAAGGCGTCGTCAACATCAACACGCGCAAGACCGTGAAGCGCCCGCGCAATCCGTTCCACGACTTCTTCGGGGAGGACGGTTTCGAACGTTTCTTCGGGCCACAAAGCGATGGCGGGCGCGCCGAGCGCGAAACCCAGCGCTCCCTCGGCTCCGGCTTCGTGATCGACAAGCAGGGTTACATCCTGACCAACCGCCACGTGATCGAGGGCGCCGACGAGGTCAACGTGACGTTCCCGGACGGCAAGCGTTATGACGCCAAGATCGTCGGCCGCGACTCCCGTACCGACGTGGCGCTGCTCAAGATCGAACCCAAGGAGCCGCTGACGGCCCTGGAGCTGGGAGACTCCGACCAGACCGAGCCGGGTGAATGGGTGATGGCGATCGGCATGCCCTTCGGCCTGTCGGGCAACAGCGTGACGGTCGGGGTCGTCTCCTATCGTGGACGACCCCTGACCCTCGGAACCCAGGGCACCTCAGTCGACATGATCCAGACCGACGCCGCCATCAACCCGGGCAATTCGGGCGGGCCGCTGCTGAACACCCGCGGCCAGGTCGTGGGCATCAACACGCTCATCATCACCCAGGGCGTGCCCCAATCCTCGGGTGTGGGTTTCGCCGTACCCATCAACACGGCCAACGAGATCCTTCCCCAGCTCCGGGAGAAGGGCAAGGTGGTGCGGGGTTGGATGGGCGTCACCATCGGCGCGGTGACCGAAGACCTGGCCAAGACCTTCGGCCTGCAGGAGGCCCGCGGCGCCGTGATCGGCAGCGTGGTCAAGGGCTCCCCCGCCGAAAGCGCCGGCCTCAAGCCCGAGGACCTGGTGCTCGGGGTGGACGGTCGGAAAGTGGAGGACAACTCCGACCTGTCCGGCTACATCGCCGGCAAGGCGCCCGGCACCACGGTGAAGCTCAACGTGTTGCGCGAGGGCGCCAACAAGGAAATCTCCGTGACCCTGGGGACGTTCCCAGAAGGCGAGGACGAAGGCGACACGCAGCAGGCGCGGGGCCAGGGTTTGGGCGGCATGACGCTGCGAGACCTGCCCCCCGAGCTGGCGGAGCGCCTGGAGCTGCCCCGTGGCGCTCGCGGGGTCGTGGTGGTCTCGGTGGAGGCGGGTCAGGCAGCCGAGGAGGCCGGCCTGCAGCGTGGCGACGTGATCGTGTCGGTCAACGGACGTCCGGTGGAGGGTGTCGACTCCTTCGAGGCGGCAATCACCTGGGCCAAGGACTCCGGCCTGGCCCGGCTGCGGGTCTACCGGGGCGGACAGTACCTGTTCCTGATTCTCAGGCTCGAGTGAACGCAAGCGGAGCAAGGCAAGGCAGAGAAAGCAGGGTGGCCATGAAGCGCGTGAAGGGCGTGAGGGACCGTGAGAGGTATCTCGTGCTCAAAGGCATGCTCGAGGAGCGGCGCCGGGAGATCCAGCAGAAGCTCCGCTCCCTGCGCGAGAGCCTGCCCGCCGAGGCGGCCGACGTGCGCGACATCGAGGAGCAGAGCGTCGACGACTTCGTCTCCGAGGTGGACTTCGCCTTGATGCAGATGAAGTCGGAGACCCTACGCCAGATCGACGAGTCCCTGCGCCGCCTGGAGGCCGGCGGTTACGGCGAGTGCGCCGAGTGTGGCGCCGAGATCCCCGAGGCCCGGCTCAAGGCGCTGCCCTTTGCCCAGCTGTGCCTCGAGTGCCAGGCCAACCGCGAGCAGGCGACCCGTATCGAGGAGCGGGCGCGGCTCAGCGACCAGTTCGCGCGGGTGAACCAGTGAGCGACGAACGCAAGCCCGACTTCGAGTCAGCGGGCCTGACCGAGATCAACCTTCAGGACGTCGGGTCGGAGCTCGCGATCCTCCCGCTGCGCGACACCATCCTGTTCCCGCACGCGATCCTGCCGCTGGCGGTCGCCCGGGAGAGCTCGGTTGCCCTGGTCAACGAGGCCGTCAAGGAGCGCCGCGTGATTGGCGTGGTGACCCAGCGCGACCCCTCCGTGGACGACCCCGTGGAGAGTGATCTCTACCGGATCGGCACGCTCACACACATCCACAAGATGTTCCGGTTCCCCGACGGCTCCCTCCGGCTGGTGGTGCAGGGCGTGCAACGCTTCCGGGTGCTGGGGATCGTCCAGTACAAGCCCTACGTGAAGGCCCAGATCGAGATCCTGCGCGAGACGATACCGGCCGAGCAGGAGATCGAGATTCGGGCCCTGGCCCAGAGCGTCCAGGGGCTGTTCCAGCGCGTGGTGGAGCTCAGCCCCACCCTCTCCGACGAGTTGCAGGCCCTGGCGGCCAACATCCAGGAGCCCGCGCGGCTGGCCGACTTCGTGGCCGGATCGCTGACCTCGCTGGCGACGGCCCAGAAGCAGGAGATCCTCGAGGTGCTCGACGTCAAGGCGCGCCTCGACCGGGTCAACAAGATCCTGGTCAAGGACCTCGAGGTGCTCGAGGTCGGGAGCAAGATCCAGAACCAGGTCAAGACCGAGCTGCAGAAGAACCAGCGCGAGTACTACCTGCGCGAGCAGATGAAGGCGATCCAGCGCGAACTGGGCGAAGGCGACGACCAGCAACGCGAGATCGCGGAGCTGAAGGAGAAGATCGAGAAGTCGGGGATGCCCGACGACCCGCACAAGAAGGAGGCGCTGCGGGAGCTGGACCGGCTCTCGAAGATGTCCCCCGCCGCCGCCGAGTACACCGTGACCCGGACCTACCTCGACTGGCTGGTCTCGATGCCGTGGGCCAAACGCACCGAGGGCGAGATCGACCTGTTCAAGGCCAAGGAGATCCTCGACAACGACCACTACGACCTGGAGAAGGTCAAGGACCGGATCCTGGAGTACCTGGCGGTGCGCAAGATGAAGCCCGACATCAAGGGCCCGATCCTGTGCTTCGTGGGACCTCCGGGTGTCGGCAAGACCAGCCTAGGCCGGTCGATCGCGGCCTCGATGGGGCGCAAGTTCCACCGCGTCAGCCTGGGCGGCATGCGGGACGAGGCGGAGATCCGCGGGCATCGGCGCACCTACATCGGCGCCTTGCCGGGCCAGATCATCCAGGGTCTGCGCCGAACCGAGAGCAAGAACCCCGTGTTCATGCTCGACGAGGTGGACAAGCTAGGCGCCGACTTCCGCGGAGACCCTTCCTCGGCGCTGCTCGAGGTGCTGGACCCGGAACAGAACAACAGCTTCAAGGATCACTACCTCGACCTGCCCTTCGACCTCTCGGAGGTGCTGTTCATCTGCACCGCCAACGTGCTGGACACGGTCCCGCCGGCCCTGAAGGACCGCATGGAGGTGATCCGTCTGGCCGGTTACATCGAGGAAGAGAAGCTCCACATCGCCCGCCGCCACATCATCCCCAGGCAACTCGACAACCATGGCATGAAGCCCGAAGACATCGCCTTCGGCGACGAGGCGTTGACCAAGCTGATCCGCGAGTACACGCGGGAGGCCGGCCTGCGCAACCTGGAGCGGGAGATCGCCTCGATCATCCGCAAGGTCGCGCGGCGCAGGGCGGAGGGCCGGGCCGAGACGGTGGCCGTCACCCCGGAGCGGGTCGAGGAGTTCCTGGGCGCTCCCTACTTCATGCGCGAGGAGATGGAGGAACGCACGCTGATCCCCGGCGTGGCCCTGGGCCTGTCCTGGACGCCGGCCGGCGGCGAGGTGCTCTACGTCGAGGCGACGCAGATGTGGGGCCAGAAGGGCCTCACCCTCACCGGACAGCTCGGGGACGTGATGAAGGAGAGCGCCCAGGCCGCGTTGTCCTGGGTGAGGGCTCACGCGCGCGAGCTGGGGGTCGAGGAGTCGTTCTTCGAGCGCGTGGACCTGCACCTCCACGTTCCCGAGGGGGCGATCCCCAAGGACGGGCCCTCGGCCGGCGTGACCCTGGTGACCGCGATCGTGTCGCTGCTGACGAACCGTCCGGTGCGGCCGCGCGTGGCGATGACCGGCGAGATGACGCTGTCGGGCCGGGTGTTGCCCGTGGGCGGGGTCAAGGAGAAGGTCCTGGCCGCCCATCGCCTGGGCGTGAAGGAAGTGCTGCTGCCCAAGCGCAACGAGAAGGCGTTCAAGGAGGACATCCCCGAGAACGTCCGCAACGACATCCAGATCCACCTGGTCTCGACGCTGGACGAGGTGCTGCGCCTGGCGCTCGGTCCGGCCGAAGCGATCACGGTCGCGAGGCCGGGCGAGGCGCTCCAGCCACGGATGCCGAACTGACGTCGCCGCGGAGAGCGGGGGCCGTTACACCGGCACCAGCTCGGTCGTGGTGCTCCGGGATCGGGCCCGCCCCAGGTCTCGCGCGTACCTGACCGACCCGGGGCTGTCGTACTTCTCCAGGTACGCCCGGTCCACGGCGGCCCTCAGCCGCTCGCTCCTCGTGTGCACCGCTCGCGCGCGGATCTCCCGTCCCTCGACGCTCAGCAGGGCCCGCGGGACGGCCCGCAGGGCGTGATACCACCCACTCGCCTTGAGGCCCCAGGAGCGGACGAACACGCGACGCTCCACGACCACCACCCAGATGCCGATGAAGCGGTGGGTTTCGCCTCCCGCCCGCAGGCCCAGGATCTTGCCGTCCCGCAACGCGCGGAGCAGCCTGGCGCTGAAGTACCGTCGCGCCGTCATGCCCCAGCATAACCCGCCGCGATCCGCCGGGCCCTGGCTCTCGACACCGCCCATGATCATTCGGGCGTCAGGGAGGCGCATCGAAGCCACCAGCTGGATGGGGATCGGCGCGCGACCCTTCGGATGAGGTTGCCGGTCCAACATCCAGCCCGCCGCGACCGAGTCGATACAGTCGCACCCCGGCCAGCGGAAGGCGGGTGTCACGCTCGACCTCCACCCGCAGCCCCTGCACGCGCCGCGGTACGAGGATCAGGGCGCGCCGCCGCTCGCCTGCGCGAGCCGGACCGCAGCCGGCGCCGACCATGGCCGGGACGGTCTCGAAGCCCGCGTCGGACCGCACCTGTAGGTGGAGCCGACGTGTCGGAGGCGCGCCCTTGCCCGCAAAACGCAGTTCCAAGCACGCCACCTCGACGGGCGACGGCAACGCGACCTCCAGGGCCGCCAGCCCGCCGCGCGAGGACGGCCGGCTGCGGATCTCGAAGCGCTGCGAGGCGAGGGGAATGAAGGTCACGCGTCGCTCCGGGGGCGCGCGCTGGACGAGGATGGTCGCTCCGTTCCAGTCGGTAGCGGGCAACGCCCGGAACACGGTCACGAGGCCTTCGTCGCCGGGCGGCCGCTCCGACTCGAAGGACACGACGGCGTCGGCGCGTCGAGCGGCCAGGTGGTCCAGGGCCGGCTCTCCGCTGCGCCCCGCCACGTCGTAGGCGAAACGGTCCAGTCCGAGCTCAGGGACGCCCGACAGGACCGACGCGCCCCGCGGCAAGGTCCCCTCGAGGTAGTCCAGCGCCAGGTCACGGGTGAGGGGGAGCCTCATCGCGTGGGCGTAGTCCAGCGATTCCCATGCCGGCAGGACCGCGGCCAGGCAGGCGGCGGGCCAGATCAGGGCCGGCGCTCGCCTGGTGCAGGCGATCAGGCCACGAACCGCCAGCAAGGCCGCGATGCCCAGGGTCGACACGATCAGGCGCTCGAAGCGTTCGGAGGGCGCGCTCGAGAGCACCAAGAGCATTCCTGCGGCATACACGAGGGCGGGCAGCAGCCCCCCCGGAGCCCGCAACGTCACCAGCAGTCCCAGCGCGGCGAGGAGGCTGGCGATGGGCCCCAGGCTGCGCAGGTAACGCTCGCCGTAGTACACGATCGGCGAGGCGCTCGTCCTGTCGGCGTCGAACATGCGGTCGCGCTGGGCCACGACGCCCTCGAACAGCCTTCCAGGGTCGCTCACGAGCGTGGGTGTCGTCGCCACGAGCACGACCAGGGCGCATAAACCACCCAGGGCCAGGCCGCGCAGGCGCGGCCCGGTCGCCCCACAACGTGCCAGCAGCCACGCGGGCAGAAGGGCGACTCCCGTGAACTTCGTGGCCAGTACGGCGCCCAGAGACAGACCGGCCTGCGCGTCGTGGCGTAGGTGTCGACCAAGGTCGGTGAACCAAAAAAGAGCGAGCAGCACGAGTGTTCCCAGGACCACGTCGGGGCGCACCATGTGGGCCGTCTGAACCTCCGCCGGAGAGACGGCCAGCAGCAACGCGGCCACCAGGCCCGGGGACTCCCCCATCAGCCGGCGTCCCAGGAGGAAAAGCAGGCCGACGCTGGCCACACTCAAGGTCGCCACCACCGCGCGCGCGACCAGGTAGGCGTTGGCCCCGTCCAGGGAGCCAGGGATCACCCCGAACACGGCCTTGAGCAGAACGAAGACCAGGCCGGGATAACCGTACCAGCCCGGGTCGAGGCTCCCTCGCGCCGCCATCGTCAGGGCGGCCTCCACGAACACCCGCTCGTCGTGTTGGGGGGGATGCCGCAGCCCCCAGCCCAGGCCCGAGAAACGCAGGACGCCTGCGAGGCCGAGGACCGCCGCGAGCGCCAGGCGCGCACGGGTGGTCACGCCCGGCTCGGCCTACCGGCCGCCGGCATCGACGCGTGTCACTCCTGGAAGCTCTCCTCGGACGGACGCAGGGGCCGGTCGAGCCACAACGGACGCCGCAGCCCGCCAGGGCCGGGGCCCGGGCGTGCCAACGCCTTCCAGGCCCGGTAGACCTCCATCGACCGCGCGCTGTCCACGAACACGTCGCCGTAGAGATCGTCCGGCCGTGCGCGCGCCACCACCACCTTCTGGTGCCAACAGTGCATGCCGGACACGGGGTCGGGCTGCACGCCGAAGGCCAGGTTCTGGTGCACGCCGGCGTCGCGCCACCAGATCCGGCTCGAGTCCGGATCGGCGCTGGCAAAAGGCCCGCCGCCCTCGAGCTGCCGCAACAGCTGGCCCGTCTCGCCGCGTTTCTCGAACACGACTCGGGCCGTGGACCAGCGGCTGCCCTCGCCCTCGCGCAGCCTCCAGCGTCCCAAGTGGTGCGAGCACGCCACCACCCCCGGGGCAATCGCCTCGGTGACCCAGGCGCGGTTGACGAAGTAGCCGATCTCCGTGCTGACGCGCAGGAGGTCGCCACTGGCCACTCCCAGGCGCTCCGCGTCTCGGGGAGCGATCCAGAGCGGGTTCCGGTGAGAGATCTCGTTCAGGTACTTGGCGTTTCCACTGCGGGTGTGGATGAGCGTGGGCAAGCGGAAGGTCGGCATCAGGACCATCTCCCCCTTGGCGGCGTCCAGGTTCCTCGGGTGGACGTGGCTGCGCACGTATCCCGGCAGTGCCTCCTCCTCCCAGCCCCATTCCTTCAGGGTGCGCGACCAGATCTCGAGCTTTTTCGAGGGCGTCGGGAACTCCGTGGTCTCCTCGAGGGTCATGGCGTGCTCCTGGTCCTCGATCAGGAACGCGCCGTGGCGGCTCATGTACTCGAAGGGCGTCAGGCCAACTTTCGCGGCGGCCGCGGGCAGGCCGGGAACGGCATTCTCGAAGATCCAGCGGTAGTACTCGCGGACGGTCAGCTTGTCGCCGGGGCTGTAGGGCGATTCGAAGAACCTCCGAATGCCCAGCGCCCCGTCGGGATCGATCCGCCACGACAACTCGATCCAGAACTCGTCCTCCTCCCACACCTCGCCGGGGTTCGCCTGGTGCGTGTATTGGAAGCTCTCTCCCAACCGCTCGCGGGCCACACGCAACACGGGCTGCCGGAAACTCACCCAGCGGCCCGACTGGGTCTCCTGGCTCTGGATGTCGTGACGCTCGCCGCCCAGGCCCATCGGCAGCACGTAGTCGGCGAAGAGCGCGGTCTCGTTCCAGGTCGGCGTCAAGGCCGCGTGCAGGCCCACGAGCTCTTCGTCCTGCAGCACCTGCATCCAGGTCATGCCGTCCGGGTTCGTCCAGACAGGGTTGTAGGCGCGGGTGAAGTACACGTCGAGACGTCCCCGGCCTTCCTTCAGGAAGTGCGGGAGCAGGAACGACATCTCGTAGTGGCTGAGCGGCCACTCCTTCGGAAACAGCAGCTCGTTCCACTGCCTCGGGCCAGCAGGCTCGTCCCAGAAGCTCGGCTTGTACTTGTTCCAGGCGTGGGGCATGGTGCCACCGGGTGTACCGAAGCTGCCCGTGAGCACGGTCAGCAGCTGCAGCGCGCGCGCGACCTGCCAGCCCCCCAGGTTGCCCGCCGCCGAGCCCCGCCAGACGTGTGACGCAAAGGCGCCGCGGGAGCGCCCGATCAGCCGGGCCACCTCGACGATCATCTCGCGGGGCACGCCGCTCTCGGCCTCCGCGAAAGCGGGCGTGAACGCCCTGTAGTGCTCGCGGAGCGAGTCCAGGAAACGCTGGAAACTCGGCTCCTCGCCCGGGTGCCGATCCTCGAGGTATTGCCGCCAGTTGGTCCATTTCTCGACGAACGCCAGGTCGGCGGCGCCCTCGTCGAGGAGCAACATGGCCATGGACAACAGGATCGCAGCTTCGCTGCCGGGGTAGCTGGGGAGCCAGAAGTCCGCCATCGAGGCGGTGTTCGACAGCCGCGGGTCCATCACGGCGAGTTTCGCCCCGGCCAGTTTTCCTTCCAGGATGCGCTGGGCGTGGGGGTTGAAGTAGTGCCCCGACTCCAGGTGCGAGGAGAGCAGCAGGATGAAGCGAGCGCGGGCGTGGTCGGGGCTGGGCCGGTCGTAACCCGACCACAACGCGTAGCCCAGGCGCGCCGAGGCCGAGCACACGTTGGTGTGGGAGTTGTGGCCGTCGATGCCCCAGGCCTTCAGCACCCTGTCCATGGCGCGCTCGTGGCCCGGACGGCCCACGTGGTACATGACCTCGTTGCGCCGGCCCTCCAGGAAGGCCTTGCGGATGCGGGTCCCGATCTCGTCGAGCACCCGCTCCCAGCTCACGCGCTCCCACTTCCCCTCGCCTCGTCTTCCAATGCGGCGCAGGGGGTGGAGGATACGTTCCGGGTCGCGGATCTGATTGATGCTGGCCGGGCCCTTGGCGCAGTTACGCCCGCGGGAGGCGGGGTGCAGCGGGTTGCCCTCGAACTTCCGGATCTGCTGCGTGTCGCGGTCGACCCAGGCCAGCAGGCCGCAGGCGGCCTCGCAGTTGAAGCAGATCGTGGGCACCAGCATGTAGCGGCGCTCGACACGGCGCGGCCACTGCTTGGCGTCCCACTCTCGCCAATCGTCCCAGCGTTCCGGCGGCGGGAAGGCATGTAATGCGGAGCCGCTCCCGAGGCGCTCGACGGTCATGCCCAGGCCTCCATCATGCGTTCGGGATCCTCTGGGGCGCCTCCACGTAGAGGTGCTCCCACAGCAGCAGCCCGAGCAGGGCGCAGCCGGCTGCGAAGCCGCCCGCACCCGGCGCCGCCCAGAGGATCCCCAACGGCAGCAGGTGACCCAGCACCAGCACCCCGGTCGTGAAACGCGGGTCGACCTGGATCAGCTGCGCCGCGCGACGCGCGTCCTCGGTGGCGTGCTGCCCGAAGACCTCGCCCGCCACCAGCAGCCCGTTCACGGGCAACAGCCCGAGCAGCAATGCCGGCGCGAACAGCGCGGCTCCCGCGGCCAGGGCCTGCACGGCCAGGTGCGGCCCCAGCAGCGACGATTGCCACAGGTCGCGGCCCTTGGCCTGGCCGAACAGGAAGGCGGTGTAGACGGCCGTGCCCAGGGCGGCGAGGATGGTCGGCGCGGTGAGCCAGAGGGGGGCGGCACGCTCCAGCAGCGCGAGGCCCATGTGGGCCGACAACAGGGCGCCGTAGGCGGTGATCAAGAAGGCGCCTCGCACCAGCCAGCTCCGCCACTGCGGCTTCGTCAGCGTCCACAGGAAACGTTGGGGCTGGCGCAGGTCCAGCACCAGCAGCAGGCCGGTCAGGCCCAGGAACAGCAGGGCGACCAGGGCAGCGCCGGGGCGCAACACGTAGTCGCCGGGGAACGCCAGCGCCAGGAGCGCCGGCACCAGGAACGCGCCGGCGGCGAGGGACTTGGTCCACAGGTAGGCGGAGACCTTGAACCCCCACGAGTTCCGGTGCTGCTCGCCCACGCCGTAGGTGCGCCGGGGCGCGCCGGCCTCCTCGGTCAGTGGCATGCTCAGGGCCGCCTGCTGGGGCGCCTGCGCCCACATGTAGTCCGAGAGCGGTGGCGCGGCCGCGGGCACCAGCGCGGCGGTGTCGGCCTCGATGTAGTAGACCTTCGGTCGCGTGCCCTTCTCCGGCTTGCGCACCTGGAGCGGGACGCGCCCCACCAGTTGGGTCAGGCGCGCGGTCTTGTCGTCCAGGTCCCCCGCCACGATCGCCTGGGTCGGGCAGACGGTCACGCAGGGCGGCTCGAGCCCCACGTCCACGCGGTGGGCGCAGTAGTTGCACTTGGCGGCGGTCTCGGTCTCGGGATCGATGTAGAGCGCGTCGTAGGGGCAACCCTGCATGCAGGCCTTGCAGCCAATACAACGGCGCGGGTCGAAGTCCACGATCCCGTCGCGGCGCGTGAACAACGCCGTCGTGGGGCAGATCTCGACGCAGGGGGCGTCCGCGCAGTGGTTGCAGCGGGTCACCGTGAAGGTGCGCCGGGTCTCGGGAAAGACGCCCTTCTCGACGTACTTGACCCAGGTGCGCGCGACCCCGAGGGGCACCTCGTGCTCGGCCTTGCACGCCACGGAGCAGGCGTGGCAGCCGATGCACCGCCGGTTGTCGATCAGGAACGCGTAGTTCAAGCCGCGCGGATTCTAGCGCTGCGCTGAGACCGGAGCCACCTCGGCGAGTTGCAACCAGTACTCCGAGCGCGGCTGCCACTTGAAGGGGCGCCTCACCGCCCACACCTCCTCGTCGGTGTAGAGCGGTATCCAGACCAGCTCCGCCATCACTTGGCGCATCAGGCCCGCGAGCGCCGCGCGACGCCGGGGCAGGTCGTCGACGGCCAGGGCCTCCTCGATCGACTCGTCCAACCCACCGTCCCTGAGCCCCGACTCGTTGAACTCCCCCAGTCCGCGTACCGGGTCGGGCGAGTGGAACGCGTTTTCGAACATCTCACCCGAGTCGCCGGTCGTGCAGGCCCAGCGGTCGAGCCAGACGCTCGCCTCCCGCCTCCTGAGCACCTCGAAGTACTCCGGGTCCGGCTGGATCACGGGCTCCAGCTCCACGCCCACGGCCCGCAGTTGCGCCACGAGCGCGAGGGCGGCATCACGCAGGATCTCGCGGGTGTGGAGCTTGGCCTTGAGACCGCCTTGGTAACCCGCCTCGCGCAGCCGCGTTCGCGACCCTTCAGGATCCTGCGCCACCAGCGGCAGGGAGCTGTCGAAGCCGAACACGTGGCGCGGCACCAGCTGGCTCGCCGGCAGGGCGTCGGCCCCCAGCCCGGCGGCCAGCGCGGCGCGGTCGATGGCGAGGTGGATCGCCTCGCGCACGCGCCGATCGTGGAACGGATTCGGGTTCGCCCCCCCCGACAGCGTGGTCCGCTCGACGTCGAAGCCGAGATACTTGACCTGAAGGCTGCCACGCCGGTGCAGGTCGAACTGCGTGGCCTCGAGTTGGGCCGCGGTGCGGCTCGAGCCCAGCAGCGCCATGTCGGTCCCGCCGTCGGCCAGGCTCTTCGCGATTTCATCCGGCGCGAGGTTGACCTGCAACCTGGCCCGCGGGACCGGCGGCGGCTGACCGCGTGTGCCCTCGGCGGCCTGCAGCTCGAGGCTGTGGCCCGCCCTCCAGGACAACACCCGGTAGGCCCCGGTTCCGCGCGGGCGCCGGTCGAGGCTGGAGCGGCTCGAGCCGGCCGGCACGATGAACACGTGGCCCAGCTTGTGGAGCAGCACCGGGGAGCGCCGCTTCAGGCGGACCCGCACCGAAAGCGGGCCGCTGATCTCGGCGCGAGCCACGTCGCCCAGGTAGTACCGCAGGTCGAGGTCCGGCTCCGAGAGGACGCGGCTCAGGGAGAAGACCACGTCGGCGGGCTCGAGGGCCTTGCCGTCGTGGAAACGCGCCTGCGGGTCCAGATCGAAGTCCCAGGTCAGCGGGTCCGGGTTGTGCCAGCGCGTGGCCAGGCTCGGCCTGCGCCCGAGGCCCGGGTCGGTGACGACCAGCGCCTGGTAGACGTTGCCCAGGACCGTGAAGGCGGCGGAGGTGTTGGAGACGTGAGGATCGAGGGTCTGCAGCTCCGCGGGCAGCGCCACACGGATCTGGGATGGCGCCGCCGAAGGGGAGCGGCAGGCGCCAAGCAGGATCAAGGCGCCCGTCGTGGCCAGCCGACGCGTCACGCTCCGGGGTTTTCCGCCTTTATTCCGCAACGACCATGTTGCCCCGCTGCGCAGTGTCCTCAGGCTCGAGGCAGCAGTAGATCGGGAAGCGGCCGGCCTTGTCGGGCGTCAGCTCGAAAGAGGTGGTCCGGTCGGGTCGGATGCGCTTCTCGACACGCAGCGCATCCACGGCAAAACAATGCTCCTCGTCGAGCGTCCGCAAGCTGATGCGGACGCTCTCGCCTTTGCGCAGGCGCAGGGTCTCGGGCTTGAACCCGGCCTTCGAGACGCTGACGTCGATCCCCTCCTGCGCAGAGGCGGGACCGGGAACACAGGGAACGAGCACGCAAGACGCGAACAGCAACACGCGAGACCCTGGCGCCTTCATGCTCGCTGCTCCATCCTCCCGCTGTCCCCGAAACCCCGGGGGCTCGCCGTCACTCGAACGCCTCAGCGCGGGCGGTGCTGGTCCCGTCCGCCGCCATGATGGCCGCCACCGCGACCTCCGCGCCGGTCGCCCCGATCGCGATCCCCGGGGCGGCCCCTCCGGTCGTCCTGGGGCCGTCCTCCGCCCGGCTCCTCGCTGCCGCCGTTGCCGCCCGGAGCGGCCTCGAGGAGCGCCTTACGCGAGAGCCGGATCTTGCCGGAGGGATCGATGTTGACGACCTTCACCAGGATCTGGTCGCCCTCCTTGACCTCGGAATGCACGTCCTGCACGCGGTGGTGGGCGATCTCGGAGACGTGGAGCAGGCCGTCGGTGCCCGGCAGGATCTCGACGAAGGCACCGAAATCCACCACCCGCACGACCTTGCCCAGGTAGGTCTTGTTGAGCTCCGCAGTCGCGGTCAGCTCCTCGATGATCGCCACCGCCTTCTTGGCCGCGGCCTCGTCCACCGAGGCGATCGCGACGCGCCCGTCGTCCTCGATGTCGATCTTGCAGCCGGTCCGCTCGACGATCGAGCGGATCATCTTGCCACCCGGCCCGATCACGTCGCGGATCTTGTCGACCGGGACCCGGATCGTGATGATGCGCGGCGCATAGGCACTGATGTCGGCGCGCGGGGCGCCGAGGGCCTCGGCCATGCGATCCAGGATGTGCAGCCGTCCCACGCGGGCCTGCTCCAGGGCGGTGGCCATGATCTCGGGGGTGATGCCGCCGATCTTGATGTCCATCTGCAGCGCGTTGATGCCAGCGCGGGTGCCAGCGACCTTGAAGTCCATGTCGCCGTAGTGGTCCTCCTCGCCCGCGATGTCCGAGAGGACCGCCCAGTTCTCCGCCTCCTTGACGAGGCCCATGGCCACGCCCGCGACCGGGGTCTTGACGGGCACGCCGGCGTCCATCAAGGCCAGCGCCCCCCCACAGATCGAGGCCATCGAGGAGGACCCGTTGGACTCCAGGATGTCCGACACGACGCGAATCGTGTAGGGGAACGTCTCCTCCGCGGGCAGGATCTGGCGCACGGCCCGCTCGGCGAGGGCACCGTGGCCGATCTCGCGCCGGCCCGGGCCACGCAGGAACTTCACCTCGCCGACCGAGAAGGGTGGGAAGTTGTAGTGGAGCATGAAGCGCTTCTTGGACTCGGCCTCCTGCACCACGTCGATGATCTGGGCGTCCTCGCTGGTGCCCAGGGTCACGGTCACCAGGGCCTGGGTCTCGCCGCGGGTGAAAAGCGCCGAGCCATGGGTACGGGGCAACACGCCGACCTCGCAGGTGATGGGCCGGATCTCGTCGAAACGACGGCCGTCGAGTCGCCGCCGGTTCCCGAGGATCTCCGAGCGCAGCAGTTTCTCGCGCAAGCCGTCGTATACCGCCGGCACCGCGGCCTTCTTCTCGGCGTCGTCGCCGACGGAGCCGAGATAGGCGTCCCTGACTTCCTTCATCTTCGCGTAGGACGCCAGCTTGCCCGGCAGGCGCATCGCCTCGAGCAGGGGCCCGGCCAGGGCGGCCTCGATCTCGGCGCGCACGGCGGGGGCGATCTCCTTGCGCACCACGCCCCGCTTGGGCTTGCCGCACGACTCGCGCAGCGTCCTCTGAAGGCGGCAGATCTCCTGGATCACCCGGTGCCCCTCGACCAGGGCCCGCACCATGTCGGCCTCGGGCAACTCGACGGCGCCCGCCTCCACCATCACGATCGCGTCCTCGGTGCCGGCGACCAGCAGGTTCAGCCGGCTCTTCGCCTTCAAGTCCGTGCTGGCCGGGTTGACCACGCACTGGCCGTCCCAGAAGCCCACGCGCACCGCACCCACCGGGTTCTCGAAGGGGATGTCGGAGATGTACAGGGCCGCCGAGGCCCCGATGATCGCCAGGGTGTCGGAATCGTTCTCCATGTCGGCGGAGAGCAACAAGCCCACCACCTGGGTTTCGCAGGCATAACCCTCGGGAAAAAGCGGCCGCAGCGGCCGGTCGATCATGCGCGAGGTCAGGATCTCCTTCTCGTTGGGCCGCCCCTCGCGCTTGAAGAAGCCGCCGGGGATCTTGCCGCCTGCGTAGGTGTTCTCACGGTAGTCCACCGTGAGCGGCATGAAGTCGATCCCCGCCTTGGGCTCCTTCTGGGCGCACGCTGTGGCGAGCACGATGGTGTCGCCGATGCGGACGAGGGTGGCCCCGTCCGCCTGTTTCGCCATGCGCCCGGTCTCGATCGACAGGGTGTGGCGTCCGAGGGGCATCTCGACGCGCTGCATTGTCATTTCTCTCCGCTATCTCCGGGCTCGCGCACTGGGGCGCGCCCGCTGGGCGCTGGCGTCCCGCCGGCCCGCTGGTCCTACGTCCTCCTGGAGGAGTCGTCGCCGTCCCGGTCGAAAGACCGGCCTACTTGCGGATTCCGAGCTTGTCGATCAGCCCGCGGTAGCGACTGAAGTCTTTCCTCTTCAGATAATCCAAAAGCCGCCGGCGCTGTCCGACCAGCATCATGAGGCCCCGTCGCGAGTGATGGTCCTTCGCGTGGGCCTTGAAATGCTCCGTCAAATAGTTGATTCGTTCGCTGAGAATGGCGATCTGGACCTCGGGTGACCCGGTGTCCTTGGCGTGGGTGCGCACGCCACTGATGACGCCCGTCTTCTGCTCCTTGCTGAGAGTCACCCGACTTACCTCCGCTTTTCCTTTCTCGTCAAAGCGCGATCGTATCACGGAGGGTGTGATTTCCTGTAAACCATTCAGTCCACGAGGACGAGATAGGGGTGGAGCCCACCCTCGCGAAACCTCGCGAGGGCCAACAGCGCCCCGTCGGCGCCGAGTACGCGCACCGGCTCCTGTTGGGGAACGTCCCCCTCGAGATGGGCGCGTTCGAGTTTGCGCCCGCGCCGAACGGCCTGATGACCCTGCTCGGAGACGCGAACGGCCGGCAACTCCGGCAGCAACTCGTTGATCGGTATGATCTTCGCCAGGACACTTGGCCGACCGGGCTCGAGCTCCTCCCAGGCGGCGGCGCCGGCCAGGCCGAAGGCCCCGGTCGCGGTCCGGCGCAGCGCCGCCAGGTGGCCCCCGAGGCCCAGGACCTGGCCGATGTCGCGGGCGAGAGCCCGGACGTAGGTGCCCACAGAACACCGCACGCGCAGTTCGACGCAGTCCCCGGAGAGGCCGACGACGTCGACGGCGTGGATGGTGACGCGAGCGGCCGTGCGATCCACCGTTTCGCCGCGGCGGGCCAGCTCGTACAGCCGCCGGCCACCCACCTTCTTCGCCGAAAAGGCGGGCGGCAGCTGCTCGACCTCTCCAACGAAACGACGGCAGGCCGCCTCAACCGCCTCCAGAGGCACCGCCACGGGAACAACCGCGCCCAGGGGCACGCCCGTCCGGTCGTCTGTGCTGGTCGCGAAGCCGAGGCGCAGCGTCGCATCGTAGGCCTTGACGCCCCCCGCGAGCAGCCGGGCCAGTCGCGTGGCCCGCCCGAGGCAGACCGGGAGCACGCCGGTCGCGAAGGGATCCAGGGTCCCGGTGTGCCCGACACGTCGCAGGCCCAGGGCGCGGCGCACCCGGTCCACGACGTCGTGGGAGGTCGGGCCCGCGGGCTTGTCGACCACGAGAACGCCCTCGGTCAGTCCTCGCTCCCCTCGTCGTCGCCGGCGCGAACTTCCTCCAGCAGGCGTGCCACGCGGTCGGTGGCGTCGATGCCCTTGTCGTAGACGAACTGGAGCTGGGGCAACACCCGCATCCGGAGACGCCGGCCCAGCAGTCGGCGCACGAAGCCGGTCGCCTGCTGGAGGCCGGAGAGCGAGTCGGCCTTCTGCTTGGCGTCCCCCAGGACGCTGACGAATGCCTTCGCGTAACCCAGATCCGCGCTGACCTCGACGCGGGTCACGGTGACGAAGCCGATCCGCGGGTCCTTCAGCTCGCGGGCGATCAGCAGGGCGATCTGCTCGCGCATCTCCTGGGCGACCCGGGCCCGGCGGTGGCCGCTCACAGCAACTCCACGTGGGAGTCCACGACCAGCACGTTGCGCGCCTGACCGGCGGTGCCTGCCACGCTGCCGAGGGTCGACTCGAGGTGACCGTGGTCGGTGTTCACCGACACCACGGCCAGGCGCGAACGCTGCCAGAGATCCTGGTGCTCCACCTCGGCCACCGACACGTTGAAGCGATGGCGGATGCGCTCCTCCAGGCTGCGCAAGGCCTGGCGCTTGTCCTTGAGGGAGCGGGCTCCGGGGAAATGCAACTCGAGCAGCAGCAGGCCGACGACCACGCCGGCAGTCTACACTCAGTGCCCCGAACCGCTGACCGGCCGGCGCGGGGCGGGGCCGCGAGTGTTATCCTGGAGCGACCCGAGACGTCTTTTCACCGGAACACGACGCCGGCGCGCCTCGTCCCGATCCACGACGGATCCTGCCGCACGAGACCGGTCGAAGGGAGTCCCGCGCATGAGCCCGACTCACGGTCGTAGTGGTTTTCTGGCCCTCAGCCTGCTGCTCCTGGCCGCGTCCACGCGCGCCCAGGACGTGGCCCCGATACAGCAGGACGAGGACCCGCCCCGCTTCGAGGATGCCCTGGACGTGGAGGCCGAGCCGCCCGCGTTGCCTCCGGCCAGCACCGCAGCGACACGGATTCCGGTCTCGCTGATGGAGGTGCCGGCCAGCGTGTCGGTCGTCCCGCGCCTCCTGCTGGACCAGCAGGAGGCCTTCGTGCTGGCCGACGCGCTCAAAAACGCCAGCGGCGTCAACGTCGGCACGGGGTTCGGTGTCTTCGACTTCTTCGTGGTTCGCGGCTTCGACTCGCTCTCCAGCGGCCTCGTCCTGACGGACGGAGTCCCGGAGCCGGAGGCCAGCTTCCACTCCATGTACAACGTCCGGCAGGTCGAAGTCGTCAAGGGCCCCGCCGCGTTCCTGTATGGCGGCAACCCGCTGGCGGGCGCGGTCCAGATCGTCCGCAAACAACCCCGGCCGAAGCGCTTCGTCGACCTGGCCATCGTATACGGCCGCTTCGACACCTTCGCCGGCACCCTGGATGCCAACACGGCCACGGCCGATGGCCGCCTGGCTTTCCGCCTCAACGGAACCTACCAGGGAACGAACGGCCATCGCGAGCTGCCCGCCGGATCCATCCGGGCGCTGAACCCCGCCTTGACGTGGCGGCCGGACGCGAGCACGCGCCTCGCGCTGAACTTCGAGTACGTGCGCAGCGAGTGGCCGCCCGATACGGGCATCCCCTTTGTTGGCCTGTCGGGCGACAGCCTGGCCCCGGTACCACGCTCGTTTTCCTACCAGTCGCCTCTCGACGCCTCGCGCCAGGACACCTACCGCATCCGCGCCGACGGCGAGCGCCGGCTCGGCGAGAGGGTCACGCTCCGCAACCGCTTCTACTACACGGACCTGGCCTGGGACACGGCCGGCACCCTGGTCGCGGGCTTGTTCCCGGGGCCGGACGGCCGCACGTTCGTGGCCCGCACGCTGACGCGCCTCGACGATCGCCAGAAGCTCCTGGGCGACCAGCTCGAGCTGCTGGCCCGCTTCCAGACCGGTGGCCTCGGGCATGACCTGCTGCTGGGCGTCGAGCTGAGCCGCCTCACGGACCGCTTCGTGCAAGACGTGGGTCTGCTGCCGCCCCTGGACCTGCTCGCGCCGTCGGAGACGGCGGCGCCCCCGGTCCTGCCGCTTCCCCAGTTCGGACTGGGCGGCGACGCGCGCAGCCTGGTCGTGGCGCCGTACCTGGTCGAGAGGCTGGCGGTCTCGAAGAAGCTCCAGGTTTTCCTGGGCGCCCGCCTCGACACGCTCGACTACGAGGAACCCCGGAACGGCACCGCCCGGAACGAGACCCGGATCAATCCCCTGCTCGGACTCGTCTTTTCACCAAGCCAGCGCCTGGCCCTGCACGCGAGCTGGGGCACAGCCTTTGCCGCGCCCTCGTCGCTGGTCGTGGGGCCCCGCGAGCCCGAGCGAAGCCGTCAACTGGAGGCGGGCGCCAAGCTCAGGCTGCTGGACGGCAAGGCCTTCGCGGCCCTGTCCCTCTACCAACTCGAACGGGACAATGTCGCGATCCCGGACTCCACGGGATTCACGCGCCAGAACGGCGATCAACGCTCCCGCGGCATCGAGCTGGACTTCACCTCCGAGGTCGCGAGGGGCTGGCTGGCGTATGCCACGTATGCCTTCACGGACGCCGAGCTCCTGCGTTTCTCCGAGATCGTGCCCCTCCAGCCACCGGCCTTCATCGTGCTCGACCACGCCGGCAACCGCAGCCCCTTCGCGCCGCGTCACCTGTTCGGCGTGCACGGCGCACGCCGATTCGACAGCGGCTTCGGCCTCTCCCTGGGCCTGCGCGCGGTGAGCAGCCAGTTCATCTCTGAGGACAACCGCTTCCGGATCGGCGCCTATACGACCCTCGACGCCGGCGCCTCCTACGAGGCCAAGCCCGTCCGCTTCAGCATGAACTTCAAGAACCTCACCGGGACCGCGTACGAGACGCGAGGCTTCGGCGCCGTCTCCGCGATCCCGGCGCGACCCTTCGAGCTCGTGTGCCGCGTCGAGTTCTCGGTTGGACCGCGTTAGCCGCCGCGTCCGCAGCACCTGGGACGCCGGTGCGCTATACACTCCCGGGTCCGGAGGTGCCATGGGTCTGGGACTCGCCGCCGCCGTCGCCCTGATGCTCGCCCTGCCCTCGGCAGCCGAGAACATGCCGCCGTCGAGGCCGGATGACGAGGCGGCCTTGCGCGGGCATTTCGTCGCTTTCGACACGGCCTTCGCCAAGGCCGACGCCCGTGGCATCGCCAAGGGATACGCCGAGGACGCGGACATCGTCCGCCCCAACCAGCCACCGGTGGTTGGCCGTGCCGCGATCGAGAACTTCTATCGCGAGATGCTCGACGGACCCTTGAAAGGGGCCCGCAAGAGCGGGACCCTGGACCGGATCCGCCTCGTCACGCCGAGTCTGGCCGTGGTGGACAGCTCCTACAGCCTGGACCGCGACACGCCCCCGCTCCACGTCCGAGGGGTGTCGCTGACGGTTCTCGAGAAGCGGAACGGAGCCTGGGTGGCGGTGCTGTCGCGGAGCTACCGGCTACCCGAGGCCGGGTCGTCCACGTCGAAGCCCTGAGCGGGGACGTCACCCGGCGAGGCCAGCTCGTGCGCCGCGACCTCGGCTGCCGCCTCTTGCAGCAAGAGGTGAAGGAGTGGCGCCCGACGTCTCGGCTTGGGGTATAACGAGCACGGGAGGGCATATCCGCGGGAGGCGATGTGAGCTCCACCATGGAGTCCGGCGTCGAGGCCAAGGCGGCGCAAGCGCGAGGCACCCTGGATGCATGGGTGCGCGAGGTCGTGGGCGGGCACTTCGACCCGGACACCGGAACGCCGTTCTGGCTCGAGTTCGCCGCGCGTGCCGGCTGGGACCCGCGCCGGGAGGTGCGGAGCTACGAGGACCTGGCGCGGTTCGGCTTCTTCCAGGACGAGTGGCTGAGGGGCGGACCCGTGCGCAGGTGGGTGCCCAAGGGTCTCGCGCGGGAACCCGTCTACGTCTTCGAGACCGGGGGCTCGACCGGCGTACCCAAGGCCCGCATCAGCGTCGACGACTTCCGCATCGACTACTCGCTGTTCAGCGAGACGTTGCCGGACGCGTTTTTCCCCAAGGGCTCCGACTGGCTGCAGGTCGGGCCCTCGGGCCCCAGGCGCCTGCGCCTCGCGGTCGAGCACCTGTGCCAGGCGCGGGGGGGCATCTGCTTCATGGTGGACCTGGACCCGCGTTGGGTGATCAAGCTCATCAAGAGAGGCGAGCTGGCGATGATGGAGGACTACAAGCGCCACGTCGTCGATCAGGGCCTCACCCTGCTCAAGGCCCACGACAGCATCCGGTGCCTGTTCACGACGCCCAAGCTCCTCGAGGCGTTGTGTGAGCGTGCCTCCTTGAAGACACTCGGCATCACGGGCGTGTTCTGCGGCGGCACCGAGATGACGCCGCAGTTCCACCGCTTCGCGGTGGAGGAGCTGCTCGAAGGCGCCTACTTCGCCCCGACCTACGGCAACACCCTGATGGGCCTGGCGGTCCACAAACCGCGCCGGCCCGAGGACTCGTGGGACATCGTCTACTACCCTCCGGCGCCGCGCGCCATGATGGAGGTGGTGGACCCGGATCATCCGGATCGCCTGGTGGACTACGGCCGGACCGGGCGCGTGCGACTCACGACCCTGACCCGGGAGTTCTTCATGCCGCGCCTGCTCGAACGGGACGAGGGCGAGCGCGAGCCGCCCTGCGCCCTGTACCCGTGGGACGGAGTGCAGAACGTGCGCCCGTTCTCCCGCCTCCAGGCGGCGGTGGTCGAGGGGGTGTATTGATGTTGCACCTGCCGATCCTGCGCCGCGGACGTGCCTACCGGAGCATCGAGGTGGCCACCATCCCCCACTTCCGCACCAAGCAGGCCTGCGTCGCCCTGAGCCAGGCCAACCCCGGCCTGGTCCGACGCGATCTCCTCCCGGAGGGCCAGGCGGCGATGCGCGCCTCGCTGGCCGGCTTCCCGACCGCGAAGTTGCTGGAGCTTTGTCGGCGGGCTGCCACGTCCTTCATGCAGGACTCGCTCCCAGCGGGTGACGAGGCGCAGACACCAGGGGACTACGTGCGCCAGCTCTCGGCGACCACCGGTCTGCCCCAGGTCCTGGTGCGCCGGAACATGGAGAAGATCCACAGCGTGCTCGCGGAGATGGGCACGGTCCTGGCGGGGCTGACCCGCGCCCTGGATCTCTCGGTCCTGGACCGAGGCGTCGGCGAGGCCGGCGGCCACGTTTTGAGCTTCGTCCCCCGCTCGCCCAGCCTGGGCGTCGTGTTGCCGAGCAACTCTCCAGGCGTGCACTCGTTGTGGGTCCCTGCCCTGGCCCTCAAGACGGCGCTGGTGCTCAAGCCGGGCAGCGCGGAGCCGTGGACGCCCTACCGTCTGATCCAGGCCTTCCTCGCGGCCGGCGCGCCCCCGGAGGCCTTCGGCTTCTACCCCACCGACCATGCGGGCTCGGGGGAGATCCTGCGCCGCTGCGGCCGCGGCATGGTGTTCGGCGACCTGGCCTCGACGCGCCCGTGGCAGGCCGACCCGCGTGTCGAAGTTCACGGCCCCGGTTACAGCAAGCTGCTGCTGGGTCCGGACGCCGCCGCCGAGTGGCCGCGCCACCTGGATCTGATGGTGTCGTCCATCGTCGAGAACGGTGGCCGCTCCTGCGTCAACGCGTCGGGCGTGTGGGTCACGGAAAAGGCCCGCGAGATCGCCGAGGCGCTCGCGACGCGGCTGGCGAGGATCGTCCCGCGCTCGGAGGACGACCCCGAGGCACAGCTGGCGCCTTTCGCGAACCCGGAGGCCGCCCGCCGGCTCTCCGCGACGATCGATCGCGACCTCGAGACGCCCGGAGCCGTCGACGTCACGGCCCGCCACCGGGGTGGCGCACGTGTGGTGGAGTGGGAGGGTGCGACCTACCTGCTGCCGACCGTCGTGCTCTGCGACTCGCCCGAGCATCCCTTGGCGAACCGCGAGTTCCTGTTTCCGTTCGCGGCGGTGGTTCCCGTGACAGCCCAGCAACTCCCCGCCGCCCTCGGCTCCACCCTCGCCGTCACGGTGATCACCGACGACCAGGCGCTGCTGGGCCGGATCCTGGCCTCGCCCCTGCTGCAGCGCCTGAACCTGGGCCCAGTGCCGACCTGGCAGGTGAGCTGGGACCAGCCCCACGAAGGGAACCTGTTCGAGCACCTCTACCTGCGGCGCGCGCTGCAAGGGCGGGCCGGAGCGGCCTGAGGTGAGGATCCTGCAGATCACCGCCGGGGCCGGCGGCATGTATTGCGGAAGCTGCCTGCGGGACAACACCCTGGCCACGGCGCTCCTGGGGCAGGGCCACGACGTCACGCTGCTGCCCGTGTACACACCGACCCTGACCGACGAGCCGAACGTCAGCGGCGGGCGCGTTTTCTTCGGCGGCATCAGCGTGTACCTCGAGCAGCACGTGCCGCTGCTGCGCAAGACGCCGGCGGTTCTCGACGCGCTCTGGGATCTGGGGCCGGTGATCAAGGCCGCTGCCGGACGCGGCGTGTCCGTGGATCCACGTGTTCTTGGCGAGCTCACCACCTCGACGCTGCGCGGCGAGCAGGGTTTCCAGGCCAAGGAGTTCCGGAAGCTGCTGCGCCACCTCCAGGAACAGCCGGCCTTCGATCTGCTGGTGATCCCGACCTCGCTCCTGATCAGCCTGGCGCCGCCTCTGAAACGGCTCCTGAAGCGCCCGGTGGTCTGCACGCTCCAGGGTGAGGACCTGTTCCTGGAGGGCCTGTCTGAACCCTTCCGGACCGAGTCCAAGCAGCTCATCCGCCGCCATTCCGCGCAGGTCGACGGCTTCGTGGCCACCAGCGACTCCTACGCCGAGTTCATGGCGTCCTACCTCGGCCTGCCCCGCGAAATGATCTACACGGTGCCGATCGGCATCAGCCTCGACGGCCACGACTCCGCTCCGCGGCAACGTGGCGGGGTCTTCAAAATCGGCTACTTCGCTCGCCTGGCCCCGGAGAAGGGGCTGGACGTTCTGGCGGACGCGTACCGGATCCTGCGCCGCGAGCGCGGCTTCGGCCCCGCGCTCCTGGAGGCGGCCGGTTACCTGGCGCCGGAGCACAAGGCTTACCTGGCGCAGATCCAGGCCCGCCTGCGGCAGTGGGGGCTGGCCGACGAGTTCCGCTATCACGGCGCGCTCGACCGCCGTTCCAAGATCGCGTTCCTGCGCCGGCTCGACGTGTTCTCGGTTCCGAGCCCCCACGCCGAGCCGAAGGGCCTGTACGTCCTCGAAGCCCTCGCCAACGGTGTGCCCTGCGTGTTGCCCCGCCATGGGGCGTTCCCGGAGATCCTGGAGAAGACGGGCGGCGGTGTCCTGTTCGCGCCGGCGGACACCGCGGATCTTGCGGACAAGATCTTGGGTCTCGCCCGCGACCCGGCCGAGGCCGAGCGCCTGGGACAGCAGGGCGCGGCGGGGGTGCGGCGCCGATTCTCTGCGGCACGCATGGCCGAGCGAACCCTGGAGGTCTACACCGCCATCCTCCAGGGCAAATCCCAGCCCGCGACCGCCTTGGCGGGGGCCTGAGGCCCGCCCTGCTCCACGTCGACTCCCTGGGCAAGGACTACCCCACACCCCGGGGCCCGCTCGCGATCCTGAAGGCGATCTCCTTCTCCAAGGCGCCTGGAGATGCGCTTTGCATCATGGGTCCTTCCGGGAGTGGCAAGAGCACGCTCCTGCACATCCTGGGGACCCTCGACACGCCCACCTCGGGCAGCGTGACCCTCGGCGGCCGCGACCCCTTCGCCCTGGGCGATCGCGAGTTGGCCGCCTTTCGCAACCGCGAGCTCGGCTTCGTGTTCCAGGACCACTGCCTGCTCCCGCAGTGCTCGGCGCTGGAGAACGTGCTGGCGCCCACCCTGGTGGCGACCAGCCGCGCCGGACACGAGGCCCGGGCCCGCGAGCTGCTGGCGCGGGTCGGCCTCGGAGACCGCCTGGACCACCGGCCCGCGGAGTTGTCGGGCGGTGAGAAGCAGCGTGTGGCCCTGGCACGCGCGCTGGTGCTGAACCCGCGCCTGCTGCTCTGCGACGAGCCCACCGGCAACCTGGACGGGGCCGCGGCCGAAGCGGTGGCCGACCTGTTGCTGGAGTTGTTCGGACGGGAGCAGTCCGTGCTGATCGTGGTCACTCACAGCGACGGGCTCGCGCGACGCTTCTCCGACCGCCGGCGGCTGGCGGAGGGGCGGCTCGAATCCATCTAGGCCGATGCGCGCCTCGACGCTGCTCCGGCGCAGTCTGACCTACCACTGGCGCGCCAACCTGGCGGTCGTGGCCGGCGTCGCCACTGCGGCGTCGGTGCTGGCGGGGGCGTTGGCCGTTGGCGACTCCGTCCGCGAGAGCCTCGCCAACACCGCGCTGCTGCGCCTCGGCCGGACCAGGTCGGCCGTCGAGGCCGCGGGCTCCTTCCGCGAGGCGCTGGCGGAAGACCTGGGCCGCCGCCTCCGCGTTCCAAGCGTCCCCTTGTTGTTCCGACATGGCATCGCCGTCCATGCGTCGACCGGCCGGCGGGCCAGCGAGGTCCTGGTCTACGGCGTCGACCAGCGCTTCTGGTCCTTCCACCAGTTGCCCCGGCCGGCCCTGGAGGGCCGCGAGGCCCTCCTGAGCGAGGCGCTCTCTTCCGAGCTCCGCGCCACGGCCGGTGACACCATCCTGCTGCGGCTCGAGTCGGCGTCCGAGCTGCCCGGCAGCAGCCTGTTCGGCCGCCGCGACGCACCCGCGCCGGCCCTGCGCGTGACGACGCGGGAAGTGCTGCCACGTTCGCAACTCGGGGAGTTTGCGCTCCACCCCTCGCGTGATGCCGTCCGGGCGGCCTTCGTCCCTCTCGAACTGCTGCAGCGCGCGCTCGGTGTCGCGGGGCGCGCCAACACCGTCCTGCTCGCCGCGCCGGGAGACGACAGGCGTGTCGCCTCCGCGCTCGCCGAGGCCGTGCGCCTCGAGGACCTCGGGCTGCGCGTGCGCGCCCTGGGAGCAGCCGGGGCGCTGCAGCTGGACTCGGCGAGCACCTTGCTCGACGACGTGACCGCTGCCGCGGCACGGCAGGTCGCCGCGGCCCAGGGCCTGCGCGTGGGCGAGGTGCTCATCTACCTCGCCAACTCCATTCGGCGCGACGACCGCGACCTGCCCTACGCGCTGGTTGCGGCTCTCGACGACGACGCCTTGCGATCCCTGGCCGGCCAGGAGGTCGACTCGGAGCACGGACCCGTCCTCGTTCTCAACGACTGGTCGGCCGCCGACCTGGAGGCCGCGCCCGGCGCCGATCTCGACCTCGAGTACTACCTTTGGCTCGAGGAGGGACGGCTCGAGACGCGCAGCGCGGCCTTTCGGCTCGCCAGCGTGGTGCCCATCCGGGGTCTCGCCGCCGATCGCGATCTGGTCCCCGAATATCCCGGCATCACCGACGCGCCGCAGGTGTCGGACTGGGACCCGCCCTTCCCCGTCGACCTCAGGCGGATCCGGCCCAGGGACGAGGCCTACTGGGACCAGCATCGCACCACCCCGAAGGCGTTCGTGTCCCTGAAGACCGGGCAGGAGTTGTGGGGACATCGGCTGGGCCAGCTCACGACGATGCGCTTCACGCCCGAACCCGGCGTGGACCTCGAGACGGCGCGAGGACGCTTCGCCACGGCCCTGCGCGCGGCTCTGACCCGGGACGCCGCGACCCCCGGCGCGGGCCCGCGCCTCGCCGACGTGCGCGCGGCGGCGCTCGAGGCGGCGCGAGGCTCCACGGACTTCGGAGAGTACTTCGTGTACTTCAGCTTCTTCCTGGTGGCCGCCGCGTTGCTGCTGGCTGGCCTGTTTTTCCGCCTGGGCATCGAGCAGCGCCAACGCGAGGTCGGTTTGCTCGGGGCTCTCGGTTACTCGACCGCCCGACTGCGCTGGCAGTACCTCGCCGAGGGCGCGACCCTCGCGGGGCTGGGCGCCGCCCTGGGCGCCGGCGGAGCGCTCGTGTACTCGGCCGCGGTGCTCCTGGCCGTGCGCACGCTCTGGTCCCAGGTGCTGCCCACGGCCGACCTCAGCCTTCACGTCTCTGCGCGCTCGTTGGGGCTCGGTGTCCTGGGGGCCGGGATTGCGGCTGTCCTGGCCGTGTTGTGGACGCTGCACGACGTCCAGCGCCTGTCCGTACGAGCGCTCCTGGCCGGAGCCCGGGAGGTCTGGGACGAGACGCCCGCCACTCGGGGGCTCGCCTGGCCCATCACCCTCTCCCTCGCCGCCGCGATCGTCCTCTGGGCGGCAAGCGGCGACCAGCTCCCGCAGAGCGCCGCCTTTTTCGTCTCCGGCGGGCTGCTGCTGGCCGGCGCGGTCCTGGCGTCGCGTCGCGTCGTCAGCGGTCGACCGCGCGGGGCCGCCGCGCTACACAGCGTGGCGGCGCTGGGACGACGTGGCGCGGCCTACCGCCCCGGCCGCAGCGTGTTGTGCGTCGCGCTGCTGGCTTCGGCCACCTTCGTGATCGTGTCGGTGGGAGCCTTCCGGCGAGAGCACGCCGACACCAGCCACAGGCAGGGAGAGGCCGGCGGCTACTCGCTCCTGGCCTGGTCGCTTTTGCCCCTGCAGCGGGACCCGGCCTCCCCCGAGGCCCAGGAGAGCTTCGATCTCTCGCCGGCCGAGCTTCGCGGCGTGGCGATCGCCCGTTTCCGCGCCAGTCGCGGGGAGGACGCCAGCTGCCTCAACCTGCACAGGCCCGGGCGCCCCACCCTGCTCGCGCCCGGCTCCGGATTCCTCAGGGAAAACCGTTTCTCCTTCCAGGCCTCGATCGCCCAGACGCCCGCTGAACGCGAGAACCTTTGGCTGCTGCTCGAGCGCGAGCCCGTCGACGGGGCGTTGCCCGCGATCGCCGATGCGAGCTCGCTCGCCTACGTCCTGCACAGGAAGCTGGGAGAGGTGATGGAGCTTGGCGACACCGGCGTGCGGCTTCGCTTCGTCGGCGCGCTCGACCCGGGCCTGTTCCAGGGCGAGATCCTCGTGGGCGAGGGCCCGTTCCTGCAGGCCTTTCCCCAGGAGAGCGGATACCGCTTCTTCCTGATCGAGACCCCGGCCTCGCGCGTGGCGCCCGTCGCCGCGCACCTGGAACAGCGACTCGGCGACTTCGGCCTCGACGTCACCGAGACGGCGGCCCGCCTGGCCGCCTTCCATCGAGTCGAGAACACCTACATCTCGACCTTCCAGGCGCTGGGCGCCCTTGGCCTGCTGCTGGGAACGGTCGGCCTGGCGACCGTCCTGGTGCGCAACGCCCTGGAGCAGCGGCGCGAGCTCGCGCTCCTGCGCGCGGTCGGCTACCACAACCTGCACCTGCTGAAGCTGTTGCTGGCCGAGAACGCGCTGCTGATCCTCCTCGGCCTCGCCGCGGGGGCCCTGCCGGCGCTGCTGGCGATCACCCCGGCCCTGGCGTCGCAGGGGAGTACACGGCCGGTCGCGCTCTTGGGGGTCCTGGCCGGGGCCGTGGTGACCACGGGAGCCCTGGTGTCCTGGCTGGCCGTCGCCGTCGTCCGGCGCATGCCGCTGTTGTCGTCGCTGCGGGCAGAATAGGAGGCGGCATGCGGCGTGTCCTGGTGCTCCTGGTCCTGACGGCGCTGCCCGCCCACGCGGTCGACTGGCCGCAATGGCGAGGCCCCGCACGAGACGGCCAGATCCCCGGCCTCCCACGGCGCCATTCCTGGCCCGCCACGCTCACGCCGGCATGGAAGCTCAACGTGGGGGCGGGTCATGCCTCGCCGGTGGTGGTGGCGGACCGCGTGTTCGTGTTCTCGCGTGAGGGCGAGAACGAGCTCGTGCAGAGCCTCGACCTGGCGAGCGGCCGACGCCTGTGGAGCGCGACCTATCCGGCTCCTTATGCGCTGAATATGGCCGCCGCCAGCCACGGCAAGGGGCCCAAGTCCACGCCCGTGGTGGCGGAAGGACGGCTCTTCGTGTTCGGGATCAGCGGCATCCTCTCGTGTTTCGACGCGGCCAGCGGGCGTCTCGTGTGGCGCAAGGACTTCGGCGGACAGTTTCGAAGGACATCGCCGCTCTACGGCGTCGCGATGTCCCCGGTCGTGGACCGGGGCCTGCTGATCGTCCACGTCGGTGGCGAAGGAGAGGGCGCGCTGCAGGCCTTCGACGCGGCCACCGGCGCGTTGCGCTGGGCGTGGACGGGAGACGGCCCGGCCTACGCCTCTCCGGTGGTGGCCGAGATCGCGGGCGAACGGCAGGTCGTCAGCTTCAGCCAGTCACACCTGGTGGGTGTTGCCGTTGCCACGGGCGAGCTGCTCTGGAAACTGCCCTTCACCACCCCCTACGCCCAGAACGCGGTCACGCCGATCGTGAGCGGCGACGCCGTGATCTACTCGGGCCTCGACCAGCCGCTGCGGGCCACTCGTATCGTGAAGCGGGGCGCGCGCCTGGCGCCGGAGCCGGGTTGGGAGAACGCCGAGGTCGGCGCCTACATGTCCACGCCGGTTCTGGTGGACGGACGCCTGTACGGCCTCTCGCATCGCAAGCGGGGACAGTTCTTCAGTGTCGACGCCAAGACGGGAAAGACCCTGTGGCTCTCCCCGGGGCGGGCGGGCGAAAACGCGGCGGTCCTGGCCGGCGGCGGCATGTTGTTCCTGCTCACCACCGATTCGGAGCTGATCGTCGCGGCCCAGGGTGGGGCGGCCTTCGAGGCCGTCCGGCGTTACGGCGTCGCTCAGAGCTCCACCTGGGCGCATCCCGTGATCCTGGAGCACGGCGTCCTGGTGAGGGACGCCCAGGACCTCGCGTTTCTACGCTTCTAGGGTCGAACCCCTAGGAAAGGAGCCGACATGGCGTGGGTACTCTTCGTGACGGGGGCCGTGTTGTCCTGGGGCGTCTACGGCCCGGCCCTGCACCGGGGCCAGCTCACGCTCGGCCACCCGCTGCGGGCGCTGCTGTGCGTGGGTGTCGCCTATTTCCTGATCGGCGTCCTGGTGCCCATCGCTGCCCTGTCCGCGCAGGGACAGCTCCGGGGCTTCAACTCGGCCGGCGTGACCGCGGCCACCCTGGCGGGAGTCCTCGGCGCCCTGGGCGCCGTCTGCATCATCTGGGCCTTCCGCTCCGGCGGATCGCCCCTCTACGTGATGCCGCTGGTGTTCAGCGGCGCACCGGTCGTCAACGTCCTGTACTCGGTGTGGCAGCACCCGCCCAAAAGCGCGCCGAGCCCGATGCTGTACGTCGGCTTCGCCCTCGCCGCCCTGGGCGGGTATCTGGTCCTGCACTACAAGCCGCAATCGTAGGCCCCCCGAGCCATCACCCTTGTTGCTCTCGGCGTGGTCCCTTAGAATGCCCCCAACGCTGACCAAAACCTGATCCAAAAGAGGAGGCCGTCGTGAAGCTCTACGACTCGGTCCAGCTCATCCTCAAGCGCAAGGGATCGGAGGTGTATTCCATCTCTCCTCACGCCACCGTCTACGAGGCCCTGGAGAAACTCGCGGAGAAGAACGTCGGAGCCTTGGCCGTGGTGGACGGGACGGAGCTGGTGGGGATCCTCTCCGAACGGGACTACGTGCGCAAGGTGATCCTCAAGGGGTATTCCTCGAAGGAGCTGAAGGTCGCAGCGATCATGTCCAGCCCGGCCATCACCGTGAACCCGAAGGCCACGATCGACGAGTGCATGCAGCGCATGACCGACCATCGCTGCCGCCACCTGCCCGTCGTGGAGGAAGGGAAGCTGCTCGGGGTGGTCTCGATCGGCGATCTGGTCAACTGGGTCATCACGGCCCAGGACCAGACGATCCATCAGCTCGAGGACTACATCTCCGGCAAGTACCCCGCATAGAGCGGATCGAGAGATCTCGGATCGATCGATCAGCTCATGGACATCCCTGCGGAACAGGTCGCCTTCTACTATCTTGCGGCCGCCAGCATCGCCAGCGCCACCCTGGCGGTGACGCGCAGGCACCCGGTCCACAGCGCGCTCTGGGTCCTCGCCCTGTTCCTGCACGTGGCGGGGATCTTCCTGCTCGCCGGCGCGGAGTTCCTGGCCGCCGTCCAGGTGATCGTGTACGCGGGCGCGATCCTGGTCTTCTATCTGTTCTTCCTGATGCTCCTCGACTTGCCAGGCGAGGCAGCGGGTCCGCGATTCGGCGCGCACTGGCCCTTCGCCGCCGCCGCGGGGTTGGCGTTCGCGGCCGCGGCGTGGCACGCGCATGATCCGGGCCTGGTCCCGACGCCGCAGGGCGCGCCGGAAAGTTCCGCGTCGGGGAACCTGTCGCTGGTCGGAACCGTCCTGTTCACCCGGTTCGCGCTGCCTTTCGAGATCGCATCCCTGATCCTGCTGGCCGCCATCGTTGGCGCGGTGGTCTTGGCACAGAGGCAGAGGCCCTGATGGTGCCCACGGGAGCGTACCTGGCGCTGAGCGCGGTGCTGTTCGGGATCGGCCTGGTGGGATTCCTCGCCCGGCGCAACATCATCCTGATGCTGGTCTCCGTCGAGATCATGCTGAATGCCGTGAACGTGAGCCTGGTGGCCTTCGGCCACCGCATGCAGGACCCGCGCGGCCAGATCCTGGCGTTGTTCGTGATCGCGGTGGCGGCCGCCGAGGTCGCGGTCGGCCTCGGTCTGGTGATCGCGCTGTGCCGCAACCGGCCCGGACTCAATGTCGACCAGCTGACACACTTGAAGTGGTGACGCCAACATGGAGCCGGCAGTTGTAGTCTCCGCCAGGCCCCTGCTGGCGGTCCTGGTCTCGGCGCTCGTCGCCCTGCTGATCGCTCGCACCGGCCAGCGCCGCGCCAATCTGAGGGAGGCGTGGTCCATCGCCGCCGGTGTGCTGCAGTTCGCCATCGTGGCGTCCATGGTCCCGGACGTCCTCGCGGGTCGCACCCTGAGCTGCCTCCTGGCGCGCATCCTTCCCGGCGTCGAGCTCGAGCTTCGAGTCGACGCCTTCGGCCTCCTGTTCGCCTTGGGGGCGTCGCTGCTCTGGATCGCGACGAGCTTCTACTCCATCGGCTACATGCGGCGTCTCGACGAGCACCGGCAGACGCGTTATTTCGCCTGCTTCGCGTTGGCCCTGTCCGCCACCGTGGGCGTGGCCTTCTCCGCCAATCTCTTCACCCTGTTCCTGTGTTACGAGGCCCTGACCCTCTCCACGTATCCCCTGGTCGGCCACAAGGAGACGGCCGACGCCAAGGCCGGCGCCCGCACGTATGTGATTTATCTCCTCGGCACCGCCAAGCTGTTCCTGTTGGCCGCCGTGATCCTCACCTACAACGTGGCCGGCAGCCTCGAGTTCCGCCCCGGCGGAATCCTGCCCGCGTCGCAGCTCTCGTCCCAGCCGGGGCTGCTCCTGGTCGTGTTCGGGTTGTTCCTGTTCGGCTTCGCCAAGAGTGCGGTGATGCCCTTCCACAGCTGGCTGCCGGCCGCCATGGTGGCTCCGACGCCCGTGAGCGCCCTTCTGCACGCGGTGGCGGTGGTCAAGACGGGAGTCTTCGCCACGCTGCGGGTGTTCCTGTTCGTGTTCGGCCCCGACGCGATGCGGTCCCTCGGCGCGGACACGCTCGCACTGGGAGTCGCCGCGTTGACCATCCTGGGAGGCTCGCTCCTGGCCCTCGGCCAGGACAACCTGAAGGCCCGGCTGGCCTTCTCGACGGTCAGCCAGTTGTCCTACATCATCCTGGGGGCGGCGCTCCTGAGCCCCAGCGGCATCCTCGGCGGTGTCGCCCACCTCACCAACCACGCCGTGTCCAAGATCACCCTGTTCCTGTGCGCCGGCTCGATCTACGTCTCCACCCACAAGACCGAGATCAGCCAGATGGCGGGCCTGGCGCGACGCATGCCGTGGACCCTGACCGCGTTCGCCGTCGCATCCTTCAGCCTGGTGGGGCTCCCCCCCGCATCCGGCTTCGTCTCCAAGTGGTACCTGGCGGTCGGCTCGGTCGAACACGGCGCCCCGTGGCTGCTCGGCGTCCTGCTCGCCAGCTCGCTGCTCACGGCAGCGTACCTGGTCCCCATCCTGTACACGGCGTTTTTCGAAGACCCACCCGACCCGGGTGCGGGCGAGGTGCACGAGGTGCCGTGGATGGTGGTCCCGCTGGTGCTCTGCGCCGGGCTCAGCGTGCTCCTGGGCGTGTACCCCGACCCGGTGCTGGACCTGGCGCGTCTGGTGGCGCCGTGAGGCGGCTCGACGAGTTGCTCGAGGATCCCGTGCGGTTCGCGCGGGTCAAGCGGTGGTTCTACGCGGGCCTGGGCGCGCTGGCCCTCATCGAGGCCGCAGCGCCGTTCCTCGCGTATTCCGACGCCGGGCATTTCTGGTTCGAGGATCTCCCCGCCTGGGGCTGTCTGTTCGGCCTGGTGTCCTGCGTGGTGATCATCGCGTTCTCGAAGCTGCTCGGAAAGTTGTGGCTCATGCGCAGGGACACCTACTATGACTCCTGAGTGGGTCCACCCGGGGCTCCTGCTGATCCTCGGCGCGTGGGCGGTGCCCTTCCTGCGCGGCAGGCTGAAGGGCGCGTTCCTGGTGTCCCTGCCAGCCGCGGCCCTGATCGTGTGCCTGCTCCTGGAGCCGGGGCGGTACGGCGCGGTCCGATTCCTCGGGCAGGAGCTGGTGTTCGGCCGGGTCGATCGGCTGAGCCTGGTGTTCTCCTACGTCTTCGCTCTCCTGGCCACGCTGGGCATGCTGTACGCCCTCCACGTGAAGGACGACGCGCAACACGTGGCCGCTCTGGTCTACGCCGGGGGCGCGCTGGGTCTGACTTTCGCCGGCGATCTGCTGTCGTTTTTCCTGTTCTGGGAGCTGATGGCGGTGTCGGCGGCTCTGCTCGTGTGCCTGCGCCGCGAGCCGGCCGCCGTTGCCGCCGGCCTGCGTTACCTCCTGGTCCACGTGGCTGGCGGCTTGTGCCTGCTGGCAGGGATCGCCCTCTACTGGTCGCAGACCGGGTCGCTCGCCTTCGGGGACATGTCTGCCCAAACCGGGAGCGCGGCCTTCGGTCTGATCCTGCTGGCGTTCCTCATCAACGCCGCGGTGCCTCCGCTGGGCGCCTGGCTTCCCGACGCCTACCCGGAGGCGACGGCAACCGGGGCCGTGTTCCTGACGGCGTTCACGACCAAGTCCGCCGTCTACGCGCTGATCCGCGGGTTCGCCGGCACGGAGATCCTGGTCTGGCTGGGTGCGGCGATGGCCGTGTATGGCGTCGTCTACGCCGTGCTCGAAAACGACGCGAGGCGGCTGCTCGCCTACCACATCATCAGCCAGGTGGGCTACATGGTGTGCGGCGTGGGGATCGGCACGCAGCTGGCCCTGAACGGTGCGACGGCCCACGCCTTCGCGCACATCCTGTACAAGGGGCTGCTGTTCATGGGAGCGGGCGCCGTGCTCCAGGTGACCCGCCTCCGGAGGCTGAGCGACATGGGAGGGCTGTACAGGACCATGCCGTTCACCCTCGGCCTGTACATGGTCGGGGCGTTCGCCATTTCCGCCGTGCCGCTGTTCAGCGGCTTCGTGAGCAAGTCGATGGTGGTGTCGTCCGCGGCCGAGACCCATCGGACCTGGGCCTTCCTGCTGCTGACGCTCGCCTCCTCGGGCACGTTCCTGCACACGGGCCTCAAGCTCCCGTACTACATGTTCTTCGGCACGCAGCGCGGCCTGCGAGCCCATGAACCCCCGGCCAACATGCTCGCGGCCATGGCGCTGACCGCGGCGGCGTGTGTCCTGATCGGGGTGCTGCCCGGCCTGCTCTACGCGTACCTGCCGTTTGCGGTGGACTATGCCCCGTACACCGCGCGCCACGTCGCGTCGACGCTGGGGTTGCTGGGCTTCACCGCCCTCGGGTTCTTCCTGATGCTCCGACACCTGGATCCCGAGCCCAGCATCAGCCTCGACACGGACTGGCTCTACCGCCGGGGCCTTCCAGCCGCCCTGGCGCCGGCGCTTCGTGGGCTGGGGCGCCTCCAGGGCCTGCTGGGGCAGCTTCCCGAGCTCCTGGTGCGACGGCCGCTCCTGGGCGTCGCCAGGGTGCTGCGCGAGCTCGACGCCCAATTCATCGACGCGACCGCGATGGGCGTCGGCCGGCTGACCCAGGCGGCGAGCCAGAGCCTGCGGACGCGGGTGAGCGGCCACGCCCAGCTCTACGCGCTCCTCATGGCGGGCGGCGTCCTGGCCGCGCTCGCGCTCGCGGCTCTCAGCCAGTGACGGCTTACCCGGTCCTCAGCGTCACCACGTTCCTGCCGCTGGCCGGCGCCGCCGTCATCCTCCTGCTCGGCGAGCGGCTGGCACGCTGGATCGGGCTGGCGACGACCCTGGCGACCCTGGCGGTTTCGGCTCCGCTCTACCTGCGCTTCGACCAGACCTCGAGCGCGCTCCAGTTCGTCGAGAGCGTGCCGTGGATTCCGTCCTGGAACGTGGCGTATGCGATGGGCGTCGACGGCATCAGCCTCCCGTTCATCTTCCTCTCGGTGCTGATGTGCGTGTTGTGCGTCGGCGCCTCCTGGACGGCGGTGACGACGCGCCCGCGGGAGTTCTACGCGACCCTGCTGGTTGCCGAGACCGCGATGGTCGGATTGTTCTCGGCCACCAACTTCTTCCTGTTCTACGTGTTCTGGGAGCTCATGGTCGTTCCGATGTTCCTGCTGGTCGGCGTCTGGGGAGGATCCGGCCGCGTTCGCGCCGCGGTCAAGTTCCTGCTCTTCACCCTGGGCGGAAGCCTGCTGATGCTGGTGGGCCTGATCGCGCTGCTCCACGCGACCGGCACCCTGGACTTCCAGGCGCTCAACCGGACGAGCCTGAGCCTCGGCTTCCAGGCCTGGCTGTTCGTGGCGTTCACGGCGGCTTTCGCGGTCAAGGTGCCGATGTTCCCCGTGCACACCTGGCTGCCGGACGCCCACACCGAGGCGCCCACCGCGGGGAGCGTGATCCTGGCCGGGATCCTGCTCAAGATGGGCGGCTACGGCCTGCTGCGGATCGCCCTCCCCGTCCTGCCCGACGCCCTGCAGCTGTTCCGCGTCCCGCTGCTGCTCGTCTCCATGGTCGCGATCGTCTACGGCGCCTATGTGACGCTGGCCCAGACCGACGTCAAGCGCCTGATCGCCTACTCCAGCATCAGCCACATGGGCTTCGTGACCCTGGGGATCTTCACGCTCAACCGGAACGGCGTCGAGGGCGCGATCCTGCAGATGGTCAACCACGGGATCATCACAGGGGCCCTGTTCCTGTGCGTCGGCATGCTCTACGAGCGCACCCACACCCGGGAGATCGTGGATTACGGGGGGCTGTTCCAGATCGCACCCGCATACTCGACCTTCCTGGCGCTGTTCTGCCTGGCGGCGTCAGGGTTCCCGGGCCTGAACGCCTTCGTGGGTGAGTTCCTCATCGTCAGCGGCGCCTTCGGGGCCGGGCCGTGGCTCGGGGCGGTCGCGGTCTGGGGTGTGGCGCTGGGCACGACCTACATGCTGTGGCTGTTCTACCGGATGGCGATGGGCCCTACCCACCCGGGACTGCGTGACCTCAGCCTGGACGTCAACGCCAGGGAGCTGGCCACCCTGGCGCCCCTGGCGTCGTTGTCGCTGATCATCGGTCTGCACCCGGAGTTGGTGCTGGGCTTCCTGCGGGCGTCCGTCGCAGAGCTCCTGGCAACCGTTGCCGCAACCAGCGCCGCCGCGGGCCAGCTGTGAAGGACCTCGTCCTGCTCCTGCCGGAGCTCGTCCTCGTCGGCGTGGCCGTGGCGCTCGTCCTGCTGGCGCGCCGTGTTCGGCGCGCGGGTTCGGCCGCGACAAGCGTGGTCGTCGGCGCGATGGCCGCGATCTACCTCGCCTGTGCCTCGTCGCCGCAGCAGGCCCCGACGGCCTTCGACGGCACGATCGTCGGCGACGGCTATACCCAGTTCTTCAAGGTCCTGTTCGCGACCACTCTGGCCCTGGCCGCCCTGCTGTCCGTCAGGCACCTCGATACGGAGCGCGTGCGACCCGCCGAGTTCTACGCCCTGCTGCTGCTGGCCAGCACCGGGATGATGCTGGCTGCCTCGGCCCTGGATCTGTTGACCCTGTACCTGGGCCTGGAGCTGATGAGCCTGTGCTCGTACATCCTGGTGGGGATCACCCGCGACCGGCCCAGCTCGAACGAGGCCGCGCTCAAGTACTTCCTGCTGGGCTCTTTCGCATCGGCCCTGCTCCTGTACGGGATCGCCCTCACCTATGGCGTCACGGGCTCCACCCACTTCCCGGCCATCGCCTCGGCGCTGGCCGAGGGCGGCCTGCCCCCGAGCCCGATGCTCCTGGCCAGCGTCGCGCTGCTCGCCGGAGGCCTCGCCTTCAAGGTCGCGGCGGTGCCGTTCCACGCCTGGGCGCCGGATGCGTACCAGGGGGCCAGCGCGCCGGTCGCAGCGTTTCTGGCCGCGGGCTCGAAGGCCGCCGGCCTGGCCGCCCTGGGGCGGGTCTCCCTGGTCGCCTTCGCTCCCGAGCAGCGTATCTGGGCGCTCATCATCGTGGGCCTCGCGGCCGCGTCAATGGCCATCGCCAGCCTGCTCGCAGTGACCCAATCCGACCTGAAGCGGCTGCTCGCCTACTCGTCCATCGCCCATGCCGGGTATGCGCTCCTGGGCCTGGTCTCCGGAACTCCCGAGGGGGCGTCCGCGACGATGACCTACGCCCTCGTCTACAGCTTCATGACCCTCGGCGCCTTCGGCGTCGTCATCGGGCTGGGGGAGCGTGGCGAGAGTCTCGAAGGTTATCGAGGCCTGGCTGCGACCTCGCCGTTCACGGCCGGGCTGATGTTCCTGTTCCTGCTGTCCCTGACGGGAGTCCCGCCCACGGCCGGATTCGCTGCGAAGTTCGCCGTGATCCTGGCCGCCGTCGGCGCGGGCCACTACGCGGTGGCGGTCCTGGCGGTGGCGTGCAGCGTGGTGTCGGCGTTTTTCTACTTGCGGATCGCCGTGTTCATGTACATGGCGGAGCCCGATGGGCCCGCGCCGGCGCCGTTTCCGGCCGCGGTGTCCGCGGCGCTGATGGTCGCCGCGGCCGTCACGGTGATGGGCGGGATTTTTCCCGACGTCTTCGCCGCTTGGACAACCCCTCCGTGAGACCCCGTGCGGCGGTCGCAACCGGTAGCCGAATCTGCGGGGGCCGGCGAGAGTAGAATGGGCGCGGGTTCACCGACCAGTGGCTGAATACGTCGGGATACTCGTCGTTTTCACGCTGGCCGGGGCGCTGGCTGGAGCCTTCATCCTGCTGGCATCCGTGCTCGGCCCGAAGCAACCGTCCGCGGTGAAGGCCGAGCCCTTCGAGTGCGGCCAGCTGCCGTTCTCCCTGCCGGTGGGCCGGCTCTCGATCAAGTTCTACCTGACGGCGATCCTCTTCATCCTGTTCGACGTCGAGCTGGTGTTCCTGTACCCGTGGGCCGTGGTGTTTCGAGCTCTCGGGCTCTGGGGCCTGGTCGAGATGCTGGTGTTTCTGGGGATCCTGATGGCGGGCTTCTTCTACGCCTGGGACAACGGCGCACTGGAGTGGCACTGACATGTTCGAGGCAGGATTCCTGACCAGCCGGATCGAGGAGGCGATTGGCTGGGCGCGCAAGTACTCGATCTTCCAGTATCCGTTCGTGACCGCGTGTTGCGGGATGGAGTACATGGCCACGGCCTGCTCGCACTACGACGTCGACCGCTTCGGCGCCGGCTTGCCGAGATTCTCTCCGCGCCAGGCGGACGTGTTGTTCGTGGTGGGAACCATCAGCCACAAGATGCTGCCGGTGCTCAAGCGCATCTACGACCAGATGGCCGAGCCGAAGTGGGTGGTTTCCTTCGGGGTCTGCACCTGCACGGGCGGCTTCTACGACAACTACGCGACCGTGATGGGGATCGACACCATCATGCCCGTGGACGTCTACATCCCCGGGTGTCCGCCGCGGCCGGAGTACGTCCTGGACGGCCTGCTCAAGCTCCAGGCGAAGATGCAGGCCCAACACGCCAGCGGCCGGCGCCCGGCGCCAGAGCCCAGGCCGGAGTAGAGGGGATGAACAGCGACGCGCTGGTCCAGGCGGTCAAGGACCGCTTCGCACATGCGGTTTTCGCCTGCCACTCCTACCGCGGCGACGCCACGGCGCTCCTGGGCCGCGAGTTCCTGCTCGAGGTCGCGCGGACGCTCAAGGCCGACCCGGCGTTCCAGATGGGCTTCCTGACCGACCTTACGGCCGTGGACTTCTCCGCCTACGGAACCAGACGCTCCCCCGCCTTCTTCAACTCATCCGGTGTCGGACTCGGCCCCTCTGCGGGGGTTCCCGACCCGGATCCCTGGCCAGGGCCCCCGGGAGAGGCGCGATTCGTCGTCGTCTACCACTTCTTTTCCTTTCCGCTCAAGCACAGGCTGAGGCTGGAGGTCCCGCTGGACGAGGCCGACGCCGAAATCGATTCCCTCACCTCGTTGTGGGCGGGAGCGGATTGGCTCGAGCGGGAGGTCTGGGACATGTTCGGGATCCGCTTCAAGGGGCACCCCAACCTGAGGCGCATCCTCATGTACGAGGAGTTCGTCGGGCACCCACTGCGCAAGGACTACCCGGTCAACAAGCGCCAGCCCTTGATTGGACCCGTCAACTAGCGGCTCGCCCCGCCCTGTATGGATCCAGACCAGAAGCCGCCGGGCCCGCCAGGCGAGCTGGAGACCCGGGACATGCTCCTCAACATCGGTCCCGCTCATCCGGCCATGCACGGCATCATCCGGATCGTCACCAAGCTGGATGGGGAGCGGGTCGTCGACGCCGACGTGGAGATCGGCTATCTCCACCGGGGCTTCGAGAAGATGGCGGAGACGGTCGACTACAACGGCGTGATGCCGTACACCGACCGGCTGAACTACGTCTCGCCGCTCATCAACAACATGGGCTACTGCATGGCGGTGGAGAAGTTGCTGGCCCTCAAGGTCCCGGAGCGCTGCCACTACATCCGCGTCATCCTGTCGGAGATCTCCCGGATCACCGACCACCTGACCTGCGTCGGCGCCAGCGCCATGGAGCTGGGGGCGTTCACGGTGTTCCTCTACATGATCAAGGCCCGGGAGTACCTGTGGGAGCTGGTGGAGATGGTGACGGGAGCGCGACTGACCGTCTCGTATTGTCGCGTCGGCGGCGTGAAGGGCGATCTGCCCGAGGGCTTCGCGGAGCGCTGCGGACTGGCTCTGCGGGAGACCCGGAACGTCCTGGCGGAGGTCGACACGCTGCTGACCCGCAACCGGATCTTCGTGGACCGCATGTCGGGGACCGGGCGGATCTCGGCGGAGGATGCGGTCTCCCACGGGATCACGGGCCCGTTCCTGCGGGGCTCCGGGGTGGCCTACGACGTTCGCAAGGACTGCCCGTACGCGGTCTACGATCGACTCGAGTTCGACGTACCGATCGGGACCCAGGGGGACAACTTCGACCGCTACATGGTCCGGATGGAGGAGATGGAGCAGTCCATGAGGATCGTCGAGCAAGCCCTCCAGCAGATGCCTGCGGGTCCGGTCCTGGCCCACCCCGAGACCGGGCAACCGATGGCGGCGGCGGAGATGGTGGATCGCGGCAAGCTCGGAAACATCCTGGCCATCGCGGACGCCCGCGCCGTCACCGACCCGACCCTCGAGGGAGCGGCGCGGTCCCAACACCCCGGCATCGCCGCCGGGGAGAAACGCGTCTTGTTGCCCCCCAAGGAGGACTCCTACGGGAACATCGAGGGGCTGATGCGCCACTTCAAGCTCGTGATGCACGGTCACGGCGTGCGGCCACCCAAGGGCGAGGTGTACTTTCCGGTGGAGGGCGCGAACGGCGAGTTGGGCTTCTACGTGGTCAGCGACGGGGCCAACATGCCGTACCGCGTGCGGGTCCGCCCGCCGTGTTTCGCCATCATGTCGGCTCTGCCCAAGCTCCTGGTCGGGGACATGATCGCCGACATCACCCCGACCTTCGGTTCGGTGAACATGATCGGAGGCGAGTTGGATCGGTGACACTCGCTTCCCTCGAATCACGGGCCCGGGAGATCGTCCAACGCTACGACAAGCCCCGGGCCGCCATGCTGCCGGTCTTGTGGCTCGTCCAGGAGAACCTGGGCCATGTCTCGGCGGAGGCGGAGTTCTGGGTGGCGCGCCTGCTCGGGGTCGCGGTCGCCAAGGTACACGAGGTGCTGTCGTTCTACACCATGTTCCGCACCGCACCGGCGGGCCGCCGCGAGCTTCGCGTCTGCACGAGCCTGCCCTGCCTGCTGCGCGGAGCGGGAGCGGTGCTGGGGCGGATCGAGAATCGCCTGAACGTGAAGCCCGGCGAGACGACCGCGGGAGGCGAGCTGACCCTGACGGAGGTCGAATGCCTGTGCGCCTGCGAGCTGGCACCGATGGCGCAACTCGACCAGCAGTTCGTCGGCCCCCTGAACCAGGACCCGGACATCCTGGACGCCGTCCTGCGCGAGGCGCTCGGGGAGCCCGACGGCCCGGGCCAGATCCGGGAGCCGGAGCCCTTCATCTCCAGCGACGGGCCCGTCCTGTCCACCCGGTTCGGGGAGACCGAGGGGGCGTGGTGGGACCGCTATGTGGCGAGCGGCGGCTACCGCGCGGCCGAGAAGGCGCTGTTCTCATTGACGCCAGCGCAGGTGATCGAGGAGGTGTCCCGCGCCAACCTGCGTGGCCTGGGCGGAGCCGGGTTCCTGGCCGGGAGAAAGTGGTCCTTCATTCCGAAGGCCAGCCCGGAGCCCAGGTACCTGGTCGTCAATGCCGACGAAGGGGAGCCCGGCACCTTCAAGGACCGATACCTCCTGGAGCGCGACCCTCACGCCCTCGTGGAGGGCATGCTGATCGCCGCCTATGCCATCGGCAGCCACAAGGCCTACGTCTATGTCCGGGGTGAATACTTCCGGTCCGCTCGGCGCCTGGAGCGCGCGCTGCAGGAGGCCTACGCTCACGGCTGGCTCGGAAGGAACGTCCGGGGGTCCGGCTTCGACCTGGACGTGGTGGTCCATCGCGGCGCAGGAGCCTACATCTGCGGCGAGGAAACGGCCCTGCTCACCTCCCTGGAGGGCGGGAAGGGATTCCCGAGGCTGAAGCCGCCGTTCCCCGCAATCGCCGGCCTGTTCCAGTGCCCCACCATCGTCAACAACGTGGAGACCCTCGCCTGCGTGCCCTTCATCCTGCGCGAGGGCGCCGATCGTTTCGCCAGCATGGGAACGCCCAGGCAGGGCGGCACCCGGCTGTTCTCGGTGAGCGGGCACGTGAGGCGTCCCGGACTCTACGAGGCGCGGGCGGGCGTGACGCTGCGCGAGTTGATCGAGGGGTACGCTTTGGGTCTCCCGGCCGGTCGAACCCTCAAGGCCGTCATCCCGGGCGGAATCTCGGCCAAGGTCCTGACCCCGGACGAGATCGACGTGGCCATGGACTTCGACTCCCTGATGGCCGCCGGTAGCATGGCGGGCTCCGGGGGTGTGATCGTCATGGACGACACCAGCTGCATGGTCGAGGCGCTGCGATCCGCGGCCAAGTTCTTCGCTCACGAGTCCTGCGGCCAGTGTTCTCCCTGCCGGGAGGGAACCGGATGGATTCATCGGATCATGGCGCGCTTCAGCGCGGGAGACGGAAGGCTTCGGGACCTCGATGATCTGCTGGCGATCGCCCGCGACATGGAGGGCAAGACGATCTGCGTGTTCGCGGACGCCGCGGCCTGGCCGGTCCAGTCGTACATCACGAAGTTCCGAGCGGAATTCGAGGAGCACGTCCGGACCGGGAGCTGTGCTCGGACGATGGAGACGGCAGCATGCCCACCCTGACCATCGACGGCCGGCGCGTCGAAGCTGCGGACGGCAGCACTGTGATCCAGGCCGCGGAGAGCGTCGGGATCTTCGTACCCCGCTACTGCTACCACCCCGGGCTCTCCATCGCCGGAAACTGCCGCATCTGCCTGGTGGAGGTCGAGGGCAGCCCCAAGCTCCAGATCGCGTGTAACGCGCCCGTCGTAAACGGCATGCTGGTCCACACCAAGAGCGCCAAAGCCGAGGAGGGACGGCGAGCGGTCCTGGAGTTTCTGCTGGCGAACCACCCCCTGGACTGCCCGGTCTGCGATCAGTCCGGGGAATGCGAGCTTCAGAACTTCTACATGAGCTTCGGGCTCTACGACCCCCGGTTTCGCGAGCAAAAGGTCAAGAAGAAGAAAGCCGTCGCCATCGGCCCCCACGTGTTGCTGGATCAGGAACGCTGCATCCTCTGCTCGCGCTGCGTGCGCTTCACCGACGAGGTCTCCGGGACCGGAGAGTTCGGCATCTTCAACCGCGGGGACCGGGCCGAGCTCGGGCTGCATCCCGGCCAGAGCCTCGACAACCCCTACTCGGGCAACGTGGTGGACCTCTGCCCCGTAGGAGCCCTGACCGAGGCGGATTTTCGCTTCGCGGCCAGGGTCTGGTACCTCTCGAGCGCGCCCACGGTGTGCAACGGCTGCTCGCAGGGGTGCAACATCGACGTCCACTACGTCCTCGACCGACCCCACCTCAACCGGGGCGCCCGGGTGCTACGCCTGAAGCCGCGCTACAACGCGGCTGTCAACCAGTGGTGGATGTGCGACGAGGGACGTTTCGGCTTCGGTTGGATGGACGAGGGCCGTCTGAAGACGGTCCGCCATCACGGCGCCGAATCCACCTGGCCGCAGGCCATCGGCGCGATCGTCGCCGCCCTGGCGAAGCTCCGCAAGGACGGAACCGGCGCACGGCTCGGCGTGATCGCGTCCACGGCGCTCACCAACGAGGAGCTGTTCCTGCTCCGAGAGTTGTTTCGAGGCGCGCTCGGCGCGCAGGTGACGGCGTCCGTCCCGATCCCGAACGGCTACAGCGACAACTTCCTGATCAAGGCCGACAAGAGCCCCAACACCCTGGGTGCGACGCTTCTGGACCTGGCCGGCGCAGCCGCGCCCGAGGCCGCAGGAGTCGTCGAGGCTGCCCTGGAGGGACGGCTGGACGGGCTCTGGGTCTTCGGCCACGACCTGTCGCGGCAGATCGGGGAGCAGAAACTCGAGGAGCTGTCGCGCCGGCTGGGGCTGTTCGTGTTCTCCGGGACCAACGAGAACCCCAGCCTGGCTCGCTACCATTGGGTGCTCCCGACCGCCGCGTACGTGGAGAAGGACGGGACGTTCGTCAACTGCCACGCTCGCGTCCAGCGGATCGGTCGCGCCTTCCCGCCGCTTGGCGACTCCCGGGAGGACTGGAGAATCCTCCTCGAGATCGCCCGAGAGCTGGGTCCACCGCTGGCCTGGCAGGGTCCGGAGCAGATCTTCCTCGAGATGGCTCGGGCCCTGGCGCCGTTCGCAGGCCTCAGCTACGAAGCGATCGGCTCTCAAGGAGCTCCGCTGGCTCTCCCGAACACGGCCGCGGGGGCGGCCCCGCCGTGACCGACCTGCTCGTCAAGTTGTCCCTTGCGGGCATCGTATTCTTCGCCGTACTGAACCTGGCGGGGCTGCACACCTGGCTGGAGCGCAAACAGTCGGCCATCCTCCAGGACCGGATCGGGGCCAACCGCGCCAGCATCCTCGGGTTCCGCGTGCTGGGCTTGTTCCATCCGCTCGCCGACGCCGTCAAGATGTTCACCAAGGAGGACATCGTCCCGGCGGGCGCCGACAGGGTCCTGCACACCCTGGCACCCGCCTTCTCGGTTTTCTTCGCCCTGGTGGCGTTCGCGGCCATCCCGTTCGGGGATCGCCTCACCCTCGGGGGCCGCGTCATCGAGCTGCAGGTCGCCAACATCGACGTGGCCCTGCTCTATGTGTTTGCGATGTTGTCGCTGGGCGTGTACGGCGTGATCCTGGCCGGGTTCGCCTCCCGGAACAACTATGCCCTGCTGGGTGGACTACGTGCCACCGCGCAGATGATCTCGTACGAGATCGCCCTGGGCATCGCCATCGTGGGTGTGGTCATGGTCTTCGGCACCATGGATCTGCAGCTGCTGGTGCGGGCCCAGGGCCACAATTTCGGCGGCTGGCTGCCCGGCTGGGGCATCGTGGTGCAGCCGGTGGCCTTCTTCGTGTTCGTGACGGCGGCGCTGGCCGAAACCAAGCGGATCCCCTTCGACATGCCGGAGGGCGAGTCGGAGATCATCGGGTACTTCGTCGAGTACAGCGGCATGAAGTTCGGGATGTTTTTCCTCGCCGACTTCCTGGAGACCATCATGGTCGCGTGCCTGACGACCACGCTGTTTTTCGGCGGCTGGCAGGTGCCGTACCTCACGCCCGACGGGTTCCACTTCCCGTGGGGGGCGCGGGTGGATGTCTCCCAGGCGACCTACGTCCTGCTCGGGGTTGCGGCTTTTTCCACGAAGGTCCTGGTCTTCTGCTGGCTCTTCATGCAGATCCGTTGGACCCTGCCGCGTTTCCGATACGATCAGCTCATGCGGCTGGGTTGGCTCGGGCTGTTTCCCGTCGCGGTGGCCAACATCGTGATCACGGCCCTCGTGCTCTACGCCCTCGGCGACGGATCTGCGTGGCGATAAGGGTCCTCCGCCGCAGGGAGCTCACTTTCTGGGAGAAGTTGTACCTGCCGCAGATCCTGGCCGGCCTCAGGATCACCTCCGCACACCTGTTTCGAAACCTGTTCCTCCACGCGGCCCACAGCGCAGGTCTGCTCAGGCATCTCCGCGCGGCCGCCACCTTCCAGTATCCCGAGGAGCCGAGACCGTTGGAGGCGCGCTTCCGGAGCCGTCACCGGCTCACCGTCAGGGATGAAGGCACGCCGCGCTGCGTGGGATGCATGTTGTGCGAGACCGTGTGCCCGGCAAAGTGCATCACGATCGTGGCGGGTGAACATCCCGACCCGAACGTCGAGAAATATCCGGTCCGCTTCGACATCGACCTCGGGGTCTGCGTCTACTGCGGGTACTGTGTGGAAGCGTGCCCGGAGGACGCGATCCGGATGGACACCGGGATCCTCGACGTCGCCGCTTACTCTCGCGACGAGATGAAGCTCGACATTCACGAGTTGATGGACCCGAGCCTGCGCAAGCCGATCGGCGGCTGCAGCCTCAAGTTTCCCCACGAGTGCCGGCTCGCGGGTGGGGGCACCAAGGGCGACTGGGACGCCGTCTACGGAAAGACCTAGGGCGCGCCAGGACCCGCGATCGTGACTTCGGGGTCCCCGTTGACGAACCGAGCCCTGCCGCTTCAGCTACACTGATCCCCAGACGGGAGCGCCGGATGCTCACGGGCGGCTGCGCTCGATGACGGACGGCACGGGGACCACGAGCTACGCCTACCACCCCTTCGGGGCCCTGGGCGGGGGACAGCTCGCCAGCGTGGACGGCCCGCTGGCGAACGACACCGTCAGCTACGCCTACGACGAGCTGGGGCGGGTGAAGACGCGCAGCCTGACCGGCGTGACCACGACCTGGAACTACGACGCTCAGGGCCGGCTCGGCAGCCTAGTGGATCCGATCGGCACCTTCACCTACACCTACGTGGGCGTGACGGGCCGGGTGAGCAGCGTGAGCTACCCGAACGGGCAGACCAGCAGCTACGCGTACCTGCCGCTGAACCAGGACCTGCGCCTCCAGGAGATCCACCACAAGAGGCCGGGAGGGGCCACGCTCAACAAGTTCAACTACAGCTACGACGCGGTGGGCAACATCGCCACCTGGAGCCAGCAGACCGACTCGAACCCGGCGCAGGTGTACGAGTTCGGCTACGACCGGGTGGACCAGTTGACTGCGGCCACGCTCAAGAACGCCGCCACCCAGGCGGTGCTGAAGCGCTACCGCTACGCCTACGACCCCGCCGGCAACCGCAGCGTGGAGCAGATCGACGACACCGCCACCGGCGCCAGCTACGACAACATGAACCGCCTCAGCAGCCAGGTCCCTGGGGGCGCGATGCTGTTCCGGGGCACCACCAACGAGCCCGCCTCGGTCACGGTGCAGGGCAAGCCCGCTCTCACCACCCCCGGCAACGAGTTCGCCGCCAGCGCCCCGGTCGCCGCCCCCCAGAGCGACATCGTGATCACCGCCACCGACTACGCCTCACCCACCCCCAACCTCCGCACCAACACCTACCGCCTCGCCGCCACCGGCCCAACGCGGGCCTTCACCTACGACGCAAATGGAAACCTCACCGGAGACGGCGTGAAGACGTACGAGTGGGATGCCGAAAACCGCCTGATCGCCGTCAACCAGGGGACCCCGAGAAGCGAGTTCACCTACGACGGAGCCCGGCGGCGTGTCCGCATCGTCGAAAAGGCGAACTCGGTTGTCACCAGCGATCGCCGGTTCGTTTGGTGCGGTTCAGAGATCTGCGAAGGCGGAAACGACCGGTGGGACCGTCGTCACACGCTTCTTCAAGGACGGTGTGGACACAGCAAGCGGCGGCCGCTTTCTGATAAGAGATCACCTGAACAGCACTCACGAGATGACCGACGGGAGCGGCGCCACGCACGCGCGGTATGAGTACGACCCGTACGGTCGGCAGACAAAGGTCGCGGGTGACAGCGACAGCGACTTCGGATTCACGGGGCACTTCGCTCATGCACCGAGCGGGCTGACCATGCCAGTCTACCGTGCCTACGACGCGGTGGCCGGTCGATGGATCAGCGAAGATCCCGCACCCGGTGTCGTACGAAGAGTGGGCACCAGCAACCCCGAAGCCGCCGTGCAAGCTTCAGTTGTGCTCCTACAGGCGTATGGCTACGCAGACAACAATCCCACAACTTTCGTGGACGTACTTGGGATGGCGGCCTCTTCGACGCAGCAGGATTGTAGCACAGCGGCTCCGGTCTGCTTTGGGAATTACGCTCCATGCGAGACGTACAAGGGTGCCAACGCCCAGTGCGTCTGCCTGTGCATGGGGCAAGATCCTTGGTCCAACTACGTGCGTTGCTGCCTCATCCGCTATAAGCACTTGGGGTCTGACACGGCGCATGCGTTCTGCTTCGCAGTCGGCCGTGTTTTCGGCGGCCCGCTGCCGCTGCAAAAGCTGGCAGACTGCATCGTGCGCTGCCTGGATGCGCAGCGGTACTGCAGCCCGTGCCGCTGATCGAAGGCGGAACGGCGCTCTGGGAAACGAAGTGACGGACGAACGAACCAACGTGGCGGCGGTCCTCCTGTTTGGTGCGAATGCCGCATTGGCATGGGTGTGGACAACATGCTGGGGATTGGGCTGGACTGGCAAGTGTGATCTGGCAGTCGTCGGTGGGCTAATCCTCGTGTGGAGTGTCTTGGCTGCCATCTTTCGATCGCGGCTGGTGGGCATGCGGTGGCCTCTCGTCGTACTCCTGGGTCTCGCGATGCCAAGTGTACTGATCGCAGCCTATCTCGTCTGCCATGCAATCGTGGGGCTTTCCGTGTCGACCGTAGTGCCCCTCTTCGGTATTCCTTTACTCCTGTGTCCCTTCGTGCTCTGGGGAGCGTTCTTGCTGTCTTGGCAGTCAGCCCGACGTCTTGCACGTGCCTTTCTCGGCAAGAACGTTCGGCTTGCCAGCTAGGCCGCTCGGCCGCGGGCCGGCACTCGCTCCGCAAGCCGCGCCGGGATGCAGCGTCGCTCGTGCCTGCCCGCCGCCTCGCGCTGGCTCTTCCAATAAGGAGGCCGCGCTGGTTTCGGTGGTGGCTGAGAGGGCGAGCAGGTCGCCCCGCGGGCGTCGCGCCCGTCACGCGCCGTGCAGTGCGGAAGCTCTTAAGGATTGGTGAAGGCGGCACGTCGCGTGCCAGGTGTCCGCGGCTGTGCGCTCCGCTCCCTTTGGTCGCTGCGCCCGAT